>ERZ772961.833-NODE-833-length-11887-cov-11.348462_pt1 | contig 11887 bp, 7 predicted proteins | sample MGYA00580677_ERZ772961 | MGnify/ENA primary metagenome ERZ772961 (study PRJEB29015, sample SAMEA2738088) | human oral metagenome | biome: human oral; feature: human-associated habitat; material: saliva | place: China | collected 2227 ... | reverse complement strand
CGACCCACGGATTATGAGTCCGCTGCTCTGACCGACTGAGCTATTGGGGCGTGGCTATCTTAGCGGACCGGGTTGGTTTCTCTCCACCCACCGCCCCGCCTGCGTGACACATTGCCCCCACTCAGGCGTATCTGCGGGCGATTGCGATGGCCTCGGGCACGTAGGAGCGCCCGAAGACGGCGCAGTGGATCATGATGATGTGTGCCTGGTGGAGGGCGATGCGCTCGCGCCAGCCGTCCTCCAGGGGCGAGGCCTCGTTGTAGGCGGCGAGGATTGTTTCGTAGTGGGGGCATCCGAAGACGGCGAGGGCGGCGAGGTCTTCCTCGGCGTGGCCGCCCTGCGCGGCGGGGTCGATGAGGACGGCACCGTCGGGGGTCCACATGACGTTGCCGCTCCACAGGTCGCCGTGGGTGCGGGCGGCACCGATGTTGCTCTGGCGCGATTTCATGTCTTCGACGAGGCGCGGCTGCCCGTGGTCGAGCTCTCCCGATTCGAGGCGTTCGCAGAGCTTGTCGATGAGCGTTCGTTCGGCGGCCGTGAAAGTGCGGTCGTCGGCGTAGGGGGCGATCCGCTCGCGCGCGTAGAAGGCGCCCCAGGATTCACTTTCCGACGAGGCCGGGGCCAGGCAAGGATGGCCGGGAAGCGAGAGGCGGGCCTCCCCCATCCAGCCATCGCCCTCGAAGCCGGGCGGTGGCGCACCCAAGTGACTGGCTCCGGCAGCGTGCGTGTGGGCGAGGACGCGGCCGAACTCTTCTGCTGCTTTCGGAGTTGGCGAGACGGAGACCAGGCGGGGCTCCTCGAGCCACGTCGCGCCGTGATCGAGAACGGGCACGACGGGGGCGCCGGGGTCCGAGGCCTCGGCGAGCCACGCGAGGCCCGCAACCTCGTACGCGATCCGCCCGCGGCGGCTGTCCGCTTTCCTGATGGTGTCCATCGGTGTGGCCTCCTGTCGCACAATGCGCCAACGCTGACACCAGAGAGATTAGACGACCACCGCCCAGCTATCGCGCGCGGGCACACAGGCAATTGAAACGACACAGACTATAGTTGCAGCATGATCGGTACCCACGTTGCCCAGAAAGCATTGAAACAGCAGGAGCCGACCACCCCATTGACGCGCACTACTTGTACTGACTCTCGGAGAGATGAAACTCTTCCGAAGATCATCAGCCTCTTTTCGGGAGCGGGTGGTCTTGATCTCGGATTCCAGCAAGCCGACTTTCCACTGAGCTTTGCTGCAGACATCTCCACTACTGCCATCCAGACCCACCGCAGGAATTTTCGGAAGACACTCGCCGTCGTCGCAGACCTTACTGAGCTTGGACCGGACGGGGTGCTTTCTTACCTTGAACCGCTCCTATCCGATGGGGAGAGGATTGGAGTGATCGGCGGACCACCTTGCCAAGGATTCTCACGAGGAAACACTCAGTCGACAACGGAAGATCCACGCAATCAGCTTCCGCTGCTATATCTACAGATCGTCGAAGCACTGCAGGAGAAATACACCGTTGAATTTGTCCTCTTCGAAAATGTACTCGGAATCCGCGACTCGAAGCACCTCACTACCTTCAATGGAATCCTTGAGAAGTTCAGCAGCATCGGACTCACCGCTAACGCGGAGGTCTACTCGGCTCTCGATTACGGGATCCCACAAAAGCGCAACCGCGTGATCATCACCGGATTCCGTATCAAATCCGTCGCGCAGGCATTCAAGCCTCAAAAGATCCAGTCGAAGAAGTTGACGGTCCGCGCGGCTATCGAGGGCCTACCAGATCCGGCATACTTCGCACGGAACCTCGAGCCCTCTTCGATTCCTTTTCATGAGAACCACTGGACGATGCGCCCTGTCTCCAAGAGATTCCGGCATCCCGAATCAGCCACTCCGGGCGGCCGCAGTTTCCGCCGCCTTCAGTGGGATGAACCGAGTCCGACGGTAGCCTACGGCCACCGCGAAATCCACGTACATCCTTCCGGACGTCGGAGACTCAGCATTTTTGAAGCGATGCTTCTTCAAGGCTTTCCACGAAAGTTCGTCTTAGAAGGAAACCTGTCCGCACAAGTCGAACAGGTTTCCAACGCGGTTCCACCTCCGCTTGCATATTCGCTCGCCTCAGCGATTGCGAAAGCCCTCTCTGCCTCAGACGAAGTCTGAGAAGTAACCCAGTGTGGGATCATCAAATGTGCCGATGACGAGCCCGCGATCTAGGAAACGATTGAACTCCTCGCATGAGGTCTCGGGCAGAAGCGCACATCCGTGACAAGCCGCCAGGTTACACGAATCCGGTCCCTGCCCCTTCTCACCCGCATCCATACAAACCGGGTCAGTGGAGCACCAACGCGCTCCCGTAATGGCGGATACAAACACTGATCGCAGATTCTCTGGACGCGACATACGAACGAGGCCACCCATCGTACCCTCTGAGTCGCCTGCAGCCGTATAAATCAGAACTCCCGCCATCTCGCTCCCTGGCTCCGTAGATGCATATAGCCGCTCACGGAGGGATGCAGAACTGTACCCACAGGTAAAGACCAACTCGTTAATGAGAAGATGTGCCAGGGTATGAAGCAGCACTAAGCGAGGTGTCAATTGACGCTCCGCTCTACCGGATCGCGCGTAGTGGTCAATGATCTTCTGAGTGCGTGCCTGAACCCCCTCTCGCTGTTCCCATTCCACCAATCGCTCGTGGTCAAGCTCCAGATAAATACCTTCGCCCTTCACGACGTACGCAGGCAGCCAATCACTGCCCGGAGGTTCAGGCTCCCTCCGAAGGAGCGCTTTACCTGCACTGAGTCCCAGAGGCGCATCATAAACGCGAGTAAAGCCCCGTAACACACGAGTTTCGCGTAGTACGTCAACCGAACGGACTCTGTAGATGCACGACTCTAGATCGCCATGCAAACCAGGATCCGTCGCTGACAAATAAGCGTCTGCAGGGGTTTCTCGGATCAATTCATACTCGGGAAAACGCCATTCTGCATCACCAGTAAGAGACTCCACATCGTCGCTTTCATCAACCTTGTTCTCTACAGACTTCTGCTGCTCACCAAGAAGGTCGCGATAGCCCGCAAGTAGATCATCATCAGAAAATGGCTTCAATAGCTCTGGCGGAACACCCGAGAGCAGATGCTGTCGTAGCCGCTCAGCCGTGATGTCAGCGCCGCAAAAACTATGCACCAAACGCATTGCCGCAGTGACGCGCGGATGCCTTACTAACTCATGTAGTTCCGCGCTAACAGCACCCTCACTCCAGGGGATGTATATTGAAGACTCAACCTTCGGAAAATAGACGTTACCAGCCGATCGAAGCGCACCACGAATAGGGAGACCACATGTTGTCTCCTCCTGCGCGAGCCAAGGACTAGAACCGGAACATAGATACGGACGACTATCACCATTCAAATAAGCAGTTACATAGGTGCTATCTTCACCCAGGCGCGAGTTACCTTCAGTTATATGAGCAAGACTCCTCTTAGCGCCGCAGGAACATTCAATTTGTTGCGCCTCAAGCCCATCGCCACCAACAGACTTGAGTCGTAAGACACCATTACAAGAAGCGTTATCGGTCTTATGAACCCACTTATCAAAAGGAAAGTCGTCCAAATGACCGGCACTACAGATAAGCACGAAAGGAACTTGAGACATTCGAGGCCTCTTACCCTGACGATCATGTTGCGGATCTTGACACAGAGCTGCCGTTTTCAATGTCAGAGTAAGCCGCTCGAGCCGCTTGCAATAGATACAAAAGTGCCAACGCGGAAACCGTAATGCGGGGACTGTTAAACGAACATTCCGCTTATCATCCCCTTGTCCTTTCTGGCGATAGTCAGGTGGCAGCCTAAACTCATTGACCCTCAAACGTGATTCAAGACGCCAATCATGCTCCTGATACTCCTCAATTGCAAGCAGTGAGTTATCACGATGTTCAAACCAATGATCCAGGCCTGCCGTGATCACAGATGTTCCATCCACTAAAACACTCATAGCCCCAACTCCAAAGGGGGAAACAAGCTGGGCACGCCTCAAGGCTCCCTTATCCATCACTTCTCCTTTAGTTGCGCATTATCTCTGTTATAGGCAAGCGAAATTTCAAGCCGACATTCAGAATCAACGTTTCGCATGCTCGTAGGAACATCCCAAATTGTCGCCTTACTATCAAGGTCTGGTAACGTTCCCGAAAATCGCATAAGCCCCTGTTTCGGATCACCCCGGCGCGTAGGGTTAGCATCCCACCCGGTCCGCTCCCACGATGCCCATTGCCGCCTCCGTTCAGCAGCAACACGTTCTACAACTTTTACCTCATGGCTATCTGCCGCATCCGCTCGTTCACAGATCAGCTCTATAGCTCTGCGATATGCCTCTTCTGGGAACGGGTAAGGCTCCGTATCTTCACGACATGTTTGACGAATATATGCAACGACTGCAGCATGGAGCGCTCGACGCAGGACTGGCGTAGCGAATGGCGTCAGCGACGTCGGCTCAACTTGAGCATAGAGCTGCTGATGATACGTCAAAAAACGCTCATAATGGCTTCGATCTCGAGGCTTAGCCGCACCATATAGAACGATGACCAGACCAGGACTCACATCAGCCCTGCGCCCGACACGACCCGACACCTGTATATACTGCGCAGTCGTCTTCGGCTGACCAACAATTGTCATGAGAGCAAGCCGGTCAATATCGACGCCCACTTCTATAATGTTAGATGCCAAGCAAATGTCGATTGCTCGTTGCTCCTCATGTCCTGTCACATATGCTGCTTGGAGCTGCTCAATGGCTTTTGGAATTTCATCGGACCGACGGCGCGAGGTTAGTTCCATCGTATTTTTTGGCCACCGCGGATCGATCCCATCACGCCTCCTGAGACGCGTCAAGTAATCAGGAACGTCGGACTGCAGGAGCGACACAGTATTACCGAGCTCACGTAGCGAATTCAGGAAATTCAGGTTTGTCCAATAGCCATCACGGACAGACTCAGGCAGCTTCATTGCTGCCTGCAGCGTTGAAGCACTCACTCTTGTTTGAAGTGTCTGCATTGAGCCGAACGACGCACTCATCACTCCGAGATAACGCCGACCGGGTTTAGGAATACCGTCCTCGTCTATATCTGGTTCTGCGAAGAAGGAACGCCCCTCCTCCAGACCATGTGGCGGGAATAGCGCGACATCCTGTCGGCCATAAAGTGACCTGATCTGATCCCTATAACGGCGAATAGTCGCGGTTGACGCAATTATCTTAGGCAGGGTTACATGATCTTCTCGCCTATCTACGCACAGTTCATGGATGATTGGCTCATAAAGCCCAACCATGGATCCCAACGGACCAGAGATCAGGTGCAACTCATCCTGAAGGATGATATTCGGAGGCGAGCTGATTCGCGCACCTTCCTTATCCAATCCAAATAGCCGTCTGGCTTCGGGGCGCCAAGCAAGCATCGCAAACTTGTCGACAGTTCCAATTACAATCGATGGACGTACATCATAGATGTCATCATCTACAACATGTATCGGCAATCCCTTTCCCTTGGAGTACTGACATGCTGGATCTACGCACCGCAGTCCGACTTTTGTACCTCCTTCTCTTTTTTCATATCCAAAGACGTCTTGGCTGCTCTTTTGGCTCCGTCTACGCGGCTTGGGCCCCATTTGCGCACCGCACCAGGGGCAGCGAAGTAATATAAATTTATTTTCTGCCTGCGCATTCTTTTGAAGGTCATCAAGGGCCTCAACAGCCTGCTTCCACGTGTTGGGCGTAGAAGAGCTTCCCAGCCAAATTCCAATATTGATCGATTCGCTACCGAGAAGATCCGGATGCTTACGTCGCATATCCTCAAGCACACAGATGAGTGTTGACGCCCTTAGGAACTGCTGTGCCGTCAGCAGCCTCAACGTATACCGCATCAAGGTATCTGTCCCATTATCATCCGGATCCCGTAGGCGACGCGCGAGTATGCTGATGGCACAGGCGCCAAGATACGCTTCAGTTTTTCCTCCGCCAGTCGGGAAGAAGATGAGGTCTACGACTTCGCGATTCTTGTTTCGCGCGTCAATCAGCTCCGGTAGCGTCGCAAGAATAAAAGCAATCTGAAAAGGCCTCCACATCCCTCTCCCTGGAGGAACATCTGGGGTGGGGTGTGCACCAACCGGTCGATTATTTCGGATTTCACGAAGTGGAAAGTTCGATCGAACCTGCTGATAGAGCATCGCCTCATTCGCCCATCGGAAAGCGCGCGCTGCCAATGGATTACTACACACCAGCTCCCACCCCAACTTCATCCGTTCGAGCGCATCATCAGCCTCGCGCATATGCCGCTGGGCAGCTTGATGGAACCGTTCTGGCAGGTCTACGATCTCAGCTTTCCGCTCGGCGATCCATTCCGCGTACAGCTTCAGCAATTTCTCAACCTGCTCATGACCTTCCGCTGTACCATCGGCAAGCTCCCGCATACTGACAGTGAGCACGCGTCGCTTACCTTCACCATCAAGAAGATACCGCCCATCTTGATCCTTCAGAAAAATATTCGGCGTAAGACTAACAACCTCATATGCTGGCATTGCGACAGCCCTTAGCTGCACTACACCACCACGAGCGTTATGGTCCCACTCGGCAGCACATCCATGCCCAATCGCATAGGTACGCTTATTGCGGTAGAGAAGATCAGTAGACTCCTCCTCTTCGTGACGACCGAGGCGCTCCACTTCAGGATACGGTTGAATAACCAGACCATCAGCCGGAATGACACTAAAGCCCATCTGGAACATTGCCGATTCAGGGCCTTGCCCCCTGGCTTCGTTGACAACCGCGATGGTCACCAGGCGCAGATCTGACTCACCACTGCCTGGCAAGGGGCGAGAGAACACCTGAGTCGTGGGCGCTATAGCGGACCGAGGACCTTCACTTACTGTATCGACACGCCTAAGACACTTTGACTGAGTAAGCAGGACGTCTTGGTTGACAGATCCCACAAGTACGAAAGGACGCCGTAGCCACCAGTCAGCTGCCTTAGTCCTGCCGGGAATGTGCGCGCGTATCTTTTCATAGTGTGCACCGGTCACTCGAACTGCGAAACTACCACTTTCCTGGACACGGCATAAAAATGTAATCGCTATTGCAGATGGCTTAAATTTGTTCGCATCAGCGAGATCAAAGTCATCTGAATCTGCAACATCGTAATGAAGCTCTCCTGAGACTTCTACGGGAGGGCAGCTAGGTTCCCCATCTGCGTGCGATAGTCCCGAGATTCCGATAGCAGCAATACTTTCAGAAAACGCTCCCTCCTGGGTTCCACCCCCCGAAGGAGCATCTCCCGGGTAAAGCACTCCGACACCATAACGCGACAGCGGCGTACTCGTCGTCAAAATCTCCTGATTAGTAGCAGCATCATAAAGCTGCCCATAACTATCTTCTTTTATTTCGAAATAGATATTCCCCTCCGAGCATTCAACAGCCGTTCCGGGTGGAACTTCCATTTCAAGCGGCCCAAATAGCTCGCGACGGAGTTCATCTTCGACAACCCGCCGTGCACTATAATCACTCATAGTGTCATACCTACTTCCACTTTCGCCGTTAACAACACGCCGCCAGTATTTCTTGAGAGAAATTCATAACTCGATTTCGAGATGAAATTAACCGGAGAATTCACTCCAACCACCGTCCCCCATCATCTTCGATGAGAATCCTTGTCCTACTCCTTGCAACCGGACGCTTAAAATGCGAAATCGCTATGACACGAGTCGCGCACATACCACGAACACCAACATTACGTCCACCAAGACTGACATAGCCGATACGTTCAAGCTCGTCAAGATCAATATATTCAATGATATCCTCCAACTCTTTCCGAATTCGCTGACTCTCACGCGTGAGCACCCTCTTCAACATGTCGGCATTGTCGGCGGCTGATTGCACAGGAACACCAAGCCAATCTAAAAGTAATCGGAAATCTCGCTTACTCTTCGGACGAACAAGAATAGGGTCCGTCCACGCACGCACTTGTTCATACGCTGTAACGCCAAAGGCTTTCAGTTCATCTTCAACACACCAGCGCCCTCGATGCTGAAGCCGATCAGCAAGTCGACACTTCCATCGTCTTTGCGAAGCCGTAATATCAGCAGCTCTATGACCAAGACTATCAAGCGCAGCCTCATACAAGGTTACGCGTTCGGACACACCTTCTCGCAATAGCATGAAACTTCCTTCAGTCACGGATTCAACATCCATATAGGTAACTCGTTCACCAACGGGCTGACTTGGATCAAGCGACCGAATCCTTTGGCCATCGTCCAACCACATCGCGAAGCGGCCACCAAGGTACAGTTTTCTTGCAAGCACCTCATCGCTTTTGGGCGCGCGAGTGACTGTCACAACGTTGCCCCAGATCGGCTGCGGGACATAATCTTCGATCACATCACTCTGTTCCACTGCGGGGCGGTTCGCAACCACAACGGTTTCTGATTCGCGCACGCGTGTCTTAACATCGACCGCCTTCTCTGCGAACTCTGCGAAACTAGACCTCGGTAGCTTACGAGAACGAAACCAGTCAGACACTAGGTAACTAATTTCATCCGTAACTGCAGCGGTCGCTAGCGCACGCGGATAGAAAATCGGCGGTCCGACCACGTACATCTGTGAACGGTCAGAGACCGTACTGAGCGCCTGGCGCGCTGTCAATATCTGCAGACCATCACGTTGCAACCACTCTCTAAGCTCGACGACATCTGAACGATGTGCTGCAACCACAACACATTCTTCAGCGCCGACATCGTCGATCCACGCTGGAAGTTCATCCGCAAAGCCCGAGTCATTGCCCGTAACATCTTCTGCAGCCTTCGAAAGTTCATCCCGCAGCTGATCATCTAGGGCACCTTCCATGAGCGAGCACTGCTCAATGACCCGTTCTGCAAGCACTTGCAACCGAACATCCAAGGTTACCGGCTGTGCATGGAACAGCCGTTTCCATCGAAGTGCCTTCGCCGGACTAAGAAGCTCCTCGAAACATACTGCATCTTCCCCGAGAGACGTGATGATGTTGCGAAGAGTGTGATCGAACCGCGCACCCGCTGGATCAGGGATGGCTTCGACGACCACCGATCCAGCCGAAGCCCCATCAATTCGAGACGAGATTACATAGCGCCGATTTAGCGCTTCAATACGATTCATAGCCCCACCTCAAACGCCATATACTCAAAAGCTGCCGGCATTTTCCATCCGAGGCCATCTCTAAGAGAAATTGCAACACCTCTGGTATTTCTGTATTGCACGATGAACTCTTCAGCACTCTCGGTAGCCATCGACCGATCCAATATGCAAATCACAATCTTCGCCTGAACGTCCGGAAGATACTTGATTGCACCACTGCCGTCAAGTATTACTGCCGAAACCGTTTTAGGAAGCTCTAGACAGGCTTGCCTATCCACATGAGATAGAATTTGAGTATTCCACACAGCTGTACCATGATGCTTAGGTAAGAGCACTGTCTGTATTTCATTGTTACCGATATTGCTATCCCCGGACTTACAAATGCAAGAGCTTAGCTCACGGTCTATCCAGCTGCGAGTACCGATGACAACAAGATCTGACGGCAGCGAGACCAGCCATGAATCCCAACCACTATCAATACCTGCCATTCTCGCCAAGGATCCAGGTTCGGGACGACCTTGCTTACACGGCACCTCGACATATGAAGACCCATCAGGTACGATATTAATAGCTCGTATTTTTTCTATACACCAAGTTCCCTCATTTGTAACAATAGTCGCTCCATTTGAGCTCGTACCGATTCGGCAATATTTTGCTACAACAACTTTATCCTTGGTGGCTAAGCGTATTATTGTACCAGGCTGAACTTTATCTAAGAATGTGCGAGGATCGGATATGCTCGGCCGTTGCGCACCCAGTACCCATCCACAAGCGATTAGTGCCGCAGCGTAGTCACGTTGGGGGACTGAAAGCGCAAGCACAAGCTGTTTATCTTCAAGCTTTGATGCATAGCGGGCAGCTCTCAACCCGCACGAGACCAAGTGATCAATCCACTTCGCTTGAACACCGACCGCTGCCGCATCCTCAGCAAGTGTGAACATCGAATCTCTAACCCCCTCACCACATCACATCAACGTAATATCGACCCGGAAAACGCACGCAGCACGTCGCTGCCATAGACAACTCGCGTCATAACCTCGTAGCTCCATGCTTTCGCACCACGACAGACACTCCTTTGCGTACTGAACTCCGCATGCCCCGCTGCACACTTGATACTTGTTGAGTATATCAGCACCAGAGCGTTACGTCACACTTTTGGGTTCTCACTAGTCCGCTGACCCCCAGCTGTCTACTCCCTATGCTGCAGATTCATCACACCAGCTACTACCGGGGTTTTCAGGAGCGCGGTGCAACATGCTCCACCGTTACCACCGGAACGAACCTGCCCATCAACCCCTACGCCGTCTAGTCATTACTGCAACGCGCACTGTCTACGCTATGAATGACTCTGTTAGACCTGTACTACAGAGCTCTCGCAACATCGCGCACATGCGTTCGTGTCTATTCACATCGGCACTCTGATCTGCGCCCACATACCCGGCCACCCACGGAATAGTAGGTCGAAGCATAAAGGGGGTAGAGCACAGAACTGCTAGGACTACTCGGCGCCTCCTCCTCGCATGCGTTCAACGCACCTCGATGGGCAGCAATTCGCCCAAAGCGCAGGCAACCTCGCCAATACCCGCGCATTTCCAGCACTTTTCAGCGAAGTGGTCTGCAACTTGGGCGCCAGCCCCACGTGAGTCATGGCTTGCACACCGTTGATCGGGGGAAATTGCATCCTTAGAAATCCGACACGCCGGCGACACGCCGATAGCCGCCTTCTAATGCTGCAAAACCCCCCAACCACCGCTGGTGCGGCTAGCGCACGAGGACCACACCTGAGCCCATGTGGATAGATTGGCTGGATGCCGATAACCTCTCCGCGTACGCGGCAGGTCTCGCCGGTCCAGAGGGCAGTGACGCAAGAAACGGCCTGGCCTCAGTGTCAATGGGGGCTTCGGGACCTGATTACGGTGCCGGTGGGCGCGAAAAAACTCGCCCAACGCGAGGCCATGCGCGCCATTTCCGCGAAAAAACTCGCCCAGCACGCCATAAAACGCTCATTTTAGGCCATTTTGCCCGCGCTGGGCGAATATTTTCGCGCTATCGCCAACGACAGTCGGCGCTGGGCGAACTTTGTCGCGCCCATGCTGCTTACCGCGCCGCGAGATGAAACCGTCAGCACCAATGCGGGAACCTCAGGACGCCTCCATGAAACCCATGACGCCTTTGCTCGATGAAATAGCAGCAAAACCAGGTGTATCTGGCCTGCAATGGTGTCGTCGGTTTCACCGGAGACGGAGCACACGCCAGCAAAGGCGATGACGGTTTCACGTGAGTCGCCGGCCGCACCGGTGAGCGACAGCAGTCTGCTGTGGAGGGTGCCGGAGGGCACGGCCTCGGTGCCCGTGGGCGGCGGCGGGGCCAGGCTGCTGTGCCCGTGGGCGACGAGGCCTGGCCGGGCTTCGAGACGACGCACCGAGCCACACATCAGCGACCAGGCGCCGCCGGTGTGGAGGGTGCCGGAGGGACCGGAGGGCACGGGCGGGCTTCGACATCGACCACTCCGAGCCGCAGGCTCGCGTGTGGCGATCTCACGGGCGGCCTGGCCCGACGGCGCCCAGAACACCAGCGAAGCCGCAAGCAACAAGCTCAATCGCAAATTCCGGCTGCGCCACTGGTGTGGAGGGCGCCGGTGGGACCGGACGGCACGGCCGTGGTGCGGCGGCACGGCTGCGCCTGGCCCAAGGGCACCTGGGTCCGGGTGCGCGCCCGCGTCTGCGCCACTTGGGCATTGCCCGCACCACT
>ERZ772961.832-NODE-832-length-11895-cov-5.404307_pt1 | contig 11895 bp, 10 predicted proteins | sample MGYA00580677_ERZ772961 | MGnify/ENA primary metagenome ERZ772961 (study PRJEB29015, sample SAMEA2738088) | human oral metagenome | biome: human oral; feature: human-associated habitat; material: saliva | place: China | collected 2227 ... | reverse complement strand
GGGCGCTGGAAAACTCCGGCGCCCGCGCGCTGCTTGTGCGCAGGGAATCTGAACTCGACCAGGTCGACGGCCTCGTTATCCCGGGTGGCGAGTCGACGACCATGTCGAACCTGCTGCTCTCCTTTGGCCTGTTCGATGCCCTGCACAACCGCATCGCATCAGGCCTGCCGGTCTACGGGACGTGCGCGGGCATGATCATGCTCGCCTCGTCGATCCTGGATGGCCGTGAGGATCAGCGTTCCTTCGGCGCGCTCGACATGGTCGTGCGCCGTAACGCCTTTGGACGCCAGGTTGACTCCTACGAGGAGGACCTGGACGTCGAGGGTCTTCAAGGCGGTCCCTTCCACGCCGTGTTCATCCGCGCCCCGTGGGTCGAGTCGGTGGGCGAGGGCGTCGAGGTCATTGCCCGTGCCGGTAATAGCTCCGACGGCCCGATCGTCGCGGTGCGCAGCGGCAACGTCATGGCGACCTCCTTCCACCCCGAGGTGGGCGGCGACGACCGTATTCACGGGCTCTTCGTCGATATGGTCTCCCGCGCCTGATGCGCGTCATGGGCATCGACCCCGGCCTGACGCGCTGTGGCCTGGGTGTCGTCGACGTGGATGCATCGCGTCGCGCGAGCCTCGTCTACGTCGGTGTCGCGCGCACCGACAAGGACCTGGCGACGCACTTTCGCCTGCGTACCATCGCCGACGCAATCGACTCCGTCATCGAGCAGTACCAGCCTGAGGTCGTCGCGATCGAGCGCGTGTTCGCGCAGGACAACTTGCAGTCGGTGACGACGACCATGCAGGTGATGGGGGCAGCGATGGCGTGCGTCGGGCGCGCGGGCCTGCCGATGGCGGTCCATACGCCCTCCGAGGTCAAATCTGCCGTGTCCGGCAACGGAAACGCCGACAAGGCCCAGGTGCAGACCATGGTCGCGCGTATCCTCGGCCTCGCCAAGGCGCCAAAGCCCGCGGACGCGGCCGACGCTCTCGCAATCGCGATTACGCACGCGTGGCGGGGGACCGGCCTGCTCGGTGCGCCCGAGGACTCCTCCGTCGCCGTGTCCATTTCGGGGCGCCTGACCTCGCGTGGGTCCATGACGCCCGCCCAGCGGGCGTGGGCCGAGGCGCAGGCCGCGCAACGCCGCACTGGTGCCGTCGACCCGAGGCGCACACGCGGCTAGAATCGTACATATGTTCGCCCGTGGGCTTGCGGGTGATAGACCAGGGAAAGGACTGCAGTGATCTCGATTCTGTGCGGCACTGTCGCAAGCGTCGGACTCGACCACGTCGACGTCATGGTCGCGGGCATCGGCTTCCGTGTCCACGTGACCCCCGCCTTCGCGCAGGGGGCGCCGCGTGATGGGGAGATCACCGTCTATACCTCGATGATCGTACGCGAGGACTCGATGACCCTCTACGGCTTCGAATCCTGCGACGAACGCGACGTGTTTACGACCCTGATGTCCGTCTCCGGTATCGGCCCGAAGATCGCGCTGGCCGCACTGGCTGTCCTGCGTCCGGATGACCTGCGCCGCGCCGTGCGAGACCAGGACCTGGCGACGCTCCAGCGAATCCCCGGCGTGGGCAAGAAGTCGGCTCAGCGAATGGCTCTGGAGATCGGCGACAAGCTGGGTAGCCCCGCGGCTCTGCCCGGCGCCGAGCCAGCCGTGGCACCCGAACCGAGCCAGGACGCCGTCGCCGCCGAGGTGAGCGCCGCCCTCGTGGGCCTGGGATGGTCCGAGGCGCAGGCAGCCAAGGCGATTGAGAAGCTCGCGGGCAGTGGGCTCGGAGCCTCCGACATGTTGCGCGCCGCCCTCGTCAGCCTGGGAGGCGGCCGTGGCTGAGCAGCCCGACATTGAGACGATGCGCATCGTCGCCCCGGACGCGGGTGAGCTCGAGCGTGCCGCCGAGGCCGCTCTGCGCCCCAAGAAGCTCTCCGAGTTCGTCGGTCAGCGAGTCGTTCGAGGCCAGCTTCAGCTGGTCCTGGACGCAGCCCGCATGCGCGCCGCCACACCCGACCACGTGCTGCTGGCCGGGCCCCCGGGCCTGGGCAAGACGACGCTTGCCATGATCATTGCCGCAGAGATGGGCACGTCGCTGCGGCTGACCTCCGGGCCTGCCATTCAGCACGCCGGTGACCTTGCTGCGATTCTCTCCGGCCTCCAAGAAGGCGACATCCTCTTTATCGACGAGATCCACCGCCTCGCGCGCACCGCCGAGGAAATGCTCTATCTAGCGATGGAGGACTTTCGCGTCGACGTCGTCGTGGGCAAGGGGCCCGGCGCCACCTCCATTCCGCTGACGCTACCGCCCTTCACCGTTGTCGGAGCGACGACGCGTTCCGGCCTGCTGCCGGCCCCGCTGCGCGACCGTTTCGGTTTCACCGCTCACCTGGAGTTTTACGAGACCGACGAGCTTCAGTCGGTCGTCACGCGCTCCGCGACCCTCCTGGGATCGCCCATTGACGCGCGCGCCGCCCACGAGATCGCCTCGCGTTCGCGTGGAACACCCCGCATCGCGAACCGCCTCCTGCGCCGCGTCGTCGACTATGCCCAGGTGCACGGGGATGGAACCCTGACGCTGGACGCTGCGCGCGCGGCCCTCGAGCTCTTCGAGGTTGACCCCTCCGGCCTCGACCGCCTGGACCGTGCGGTTCTCGAGGCCGTCTGCCGTCGTTTCGCGGGCGGCCCCGTCGGGCTCACCACCCTGTCGGTGACCATCGGCGAGGAGGCTGAAACGGTCGAGACAGTCGCCGAACCCTACCTCGTGCGCGAAGGATTCCTCGTGCGCACCAATCGCGGACGCATGGCGACCCCGAAGGCATGGGGCCACCTCGGCCTGACTCCGCCCGCCCCGGACGGCGCTCTCTTCGACTAGGGGAGTTGGCCTCGTCCGTGATCGCCCTGATCCTGGCCGCGAGCAGGGTGACAAAGCCGGAGGTCGGTATGGAGACGCCGCGCCGCACGGACATCACTTAGGCTAAAACCCTCACTCGGCATTAGACTGGCAAGGTGCGCTCGAAGCGCCGGACCGTCATCGAAAGTGAACCAGCCTTTATGAACAACCTAACTTTGCTCGCCCTGACCGCTGTCGCCATCTTGTTCATGGTGTGGACATCGCGCTCCCGCAAGAAGCAGATGGAGAAGATGGAGCAGGATAAGCGTGACCAGCTCGCGGCCGTCACCCCCGGCAAGTGGGTGCGTACCCGCGTCGGTTTCTGGGGCCGTTTCGTCGACCTGGACGGCGACATCGTCGTCCTGGAGACCACCGATGGTCACGAGATGTACTGGGAACGCCAAATGATCGCCGAGATCGGTGGCCAGCCGCCCCTGGCCACGACCGAGGAGGACGAGGCGGCCGAGGCGTCCGACGCACCGGAATACGCCGATGAGGATGAGTCCATCCTCGGGCTCGACGACACCGGTGCGCAGTCCTCGTCCCAGGACTTCGACGAGCAGCAGAAGTAAGACAAGGCTGAACGGAAAGTAGAACCGTGGCATCTCATAAGCGACGCCCTGTGCGCGCGCTCGTGACGCTCACCGTCGCCATCGTGGCGGCGTGCGCGGCGCTGGCGATCGGGCACTTCGTCAAGGGCGTATCACCGTACCCCGACCTCGCCCTCGACCTGAAGGGCGGGACGCAGCTCATCCTGACACCGACCGTGACATCCGAGGGGCAGCGCGAGATTACCGAGGACGACATCACGCAGGCGATCACGATTATTCGTAATCGAATCGACGCTTCCGGCGTGTCCGAGTCCGAGATTTCCTCCCTCGGTAACTCAAACATTATGGTGTCGATTCCCGGCACCCCCTCGCAGGAGCAGCTGGACCTCATTCGTTCGTCCTCGCAGATGAACTTCCGTCCGGTGCTGCGCGTTGGCGCTGCTCAGGGCGTGATCCAGAACCAGCAGACCACGACGGTGACGTCGGGTAATGACGGCAGCCAGTCGGGCGAGGCTGCCAGCGGCGCTCAGTCGGGTGAGGCTGCCAGCGGCGCTCAGTCGGGTGAGGCTGCCAGCGGCGCTCAGTCCGGGGCTTCCCAGTCCGGTACGCCCGAGGTGCAGTCCACCGCCCTCGACGAGGCGACCGCGATGAGCATCGCGGATCAGAACGGCGACGGCGTCCTTGCGGACTCTCCTGCGGGCGAGCCAGCCAACGCCTCGGACCTGGCATGGGTCACCGAGCAGGTCTGGTTCGACTTCCTGACGCTGGACTGCTCCGCCGCCGTTGACGTCAAGCGCGTCGAAGGCGCGGCGGATAAGCCCTACGCCGCCTGCGACGACTCCGGCCAGATTAAGTACATCCTGGGTCCCGTGGCCGTGCCCGGTTCCGACCTGAAGAGTGCTACCGCTGGTCTCGCGCGCAACAACAACGGCCAGACCACCGGACAGTGGATCGTCTCCTTGCAGTTCAATGCCGATGGCACCGAGAAGTTCAAGGACACGTCCACGATCCTCTACGGCTACCACGACTCCGATCCGCAGGGTTCCGCCTTCTACCAGGGACGCCCCGACCGCAACGCCTTCGCCGTCGTCCTGGACGGTACGGTCATCACCGCTCCGTCGATGGAAGCGATCATCTCTAACGGTGAGGCGCAGATCAGCGGCAACTTCACCTCCCAGTCCGCGACCGCGCTGGCTAACCAGCTGCAGTTCGGTTCGCTGCCGCTGAACTTTGAGGTGGAGTCCGAGCAGCAGATCTCCGCGACCATCGGCACCGATCACCTGACGGTTGGCCTGTGGGCAGCCCTCATCGGCTTCCTGCTCGTCATCCTCTACCTGATCTGGCAGTACCGCGGCCTGGCGATCATCTCGGCCGGCTCGCTCATCATCGCGTCGATCATCACCTACCTGGTCATCACGCTGCTGTCCTGGGCAATGGGCTACCGCCTGTCCCTGGCCGGCGTGGCCGGCCTCATCATGGCGATCGGCGTGACGACGGACTCCTTCATCGTGTACTTCGAACGCGTGCGTGACGAAGTGCGTGATGGCCGTCCGCTGCAGGCCGCCGTCGAAGAAGGCTGGGATCGCGCCAAGCGCACCATCCTGGTCTCCGACGCTGTCAACCTGGTGGCCGCCGTGGTTCTCTACCTGCTGGCCGTCGGTGGCGTCCAGGGCTTCGCCTTCACCCTCGGTGTGACCACCGTCATCGACATCGCGGTGATCTTCCTGTTCACCCACCCGATGATGGAGTTGCTGATCCGCACCCGCTTCTTCGGCGAGGGGCACAAGCTCTCCGGTCTCGATCCCGAGCACCTGGGCGCGAAGAACGCCCTCGTGTACGCGGGACGCGGACGCGTGGTCGCACGGGGTGAATCCGGCCCGAAGGACAAGAACGACGAGGCCGGCGACGGACTGTCGATTGCTGAGCGTCGCCGTGCTGCACGCTTGGCCGCCCAGAAGGCACAGGAAGAGGCCTCGTCGGCCGAGTCCACGGATGACGCCACGGTCGCAACCGAGGAAGAGGAGAACTGACATGATGAGTTTTGCTCAGTGGGGTAACGCCCTGTACTCGGGCGACAAGTCTTACGCCGTCGTCCCCAAGCGCAAGGTCTTCGTCGGCCTCGCCGCTGGCGTCCTTGTTCTCGGCTTCGCGCTCGTCGCAATTCTGGGCCTGAATCGTTCGATTGAGTTCACCGGCGGCTCGCAGTTCGATGTCGCTCACGTGAGCGATCAGAGTGAGTCTTTCGCTTCTCGCGCGGTGAGCGCAACCGGCCTCGTCGAGGGTGCCCCCAAGGTTACGCGCGTTGGCTCCGACTCTGTGCGCATCCAGACCACGTCGCTGGATTCTGCGGCAACCGCCCAGATGCGCGAGGCACTGGCCAACGCCTACGGCGTCGAGGCCACCGAGGTTCAATCCTCATCGATTGGCCCCTCCTGGGGTTCGTCGGTGACGACGAAGGCCGCGCAGTCACTCGTCATCTTCATGGCCCTCGTTGCCCTGCTGATGACCGTGTACTTCCGTTCCTGGAGGATGGCAGCCTCCGCGCTGCTCGCCCTCGTACACGACATCGCGGTGACCGTGGGCGTGTTCGCCATCGCTCAGGTGGAGGTCTCGCCCGCCACCGTCATCGGCTTCCTGACGATTCTGGGCTACTCGCTCTATGACACCGTCGTCGTCTTCGACAAGGTGCGCGAGCTGACCTCCGACGTCTACGAGCAGAAGCACTACACCTTCGCCGAGTACGTCAACCTCGCCGTCAACCAGACGATGGTTCGTTCGATCAACACCTCGGTTGTGGCCCTTCTCCCGGTCGGCGCGATTCTCATCATTGGTACGGTGGCCCTGGGCCCGGGTACGCTGGTGGACATCTCGCTGGCGCTGTTCATCGGTATGATCGCGGGTACCTACTCGTCGATCTTTATCGCTTCTCCGCTGCTGGTTACCTTCCAGGAGCTCTCGAACAAGACCCGCGAGCACAACGCGGCCGTCGCGCACGAGCGCGCCCACCGCACCGCCACCGGCGAGTCTGCCTCCCCGAAGGCCGTCAAGGTGGCCCCGATTAAGCCCGGCAAGCGCCTGGGCAACGAGAACCAGCCTCACAGGAAGAAGACTCATCGATGATCGGTGAACTCGGCGACCGCGTCGCCACTCTTGTCCAGGACAACTTGGTGGAGATCCCTGGCTTTCCCGAGCCGGGTGTTCTGTTCCGCGACATCACGGGCCTGTTCGCCAACGGTCCGGCGTTTAAGGAGCTCGTGGAGTTGATCGGCGCGCGCTACGCTGGTCGCATCGACGCGGTGGCCGGGTTGGAGTCGCGCGGTTTCATCCTCGGAGCGCCCGTCGCCGCCGAGCTGGGCCTGGGCATGCTGACGATCCGTAAGGCGGGCAAGCTTCCCGGCGAGGTGATCGGCGTCGACTACTCCCTGGAGTACGGCAGCGCCCGCATGGAGATTCGTCCCCAGACGGTTCGCGAGGGACAGCGCGTCCTGATCATCGACGACGTCCTGGCCACGGGTGGAACCGCCCGAGCAGCGGTCGAGCTCCTGGCACAGTGTGGCGCCTCGGTTGAGGCCCTCGCCGTGCTTCTCGAGCTGGAGGGGCTGGATGGGCGCAGTAAGCTTGACGGCATCGCGGTGGAGACCGCGCTGTACGTCTGAGCGAACACCTCGAAGAGAGGGGCGGGTCCGGGGATCATGTTGATCCCCGGACCCGCCCGTTCATCGCTATTATTGGTTCATGAGCAGCGACGACACGACTTCAGGGGCCGCCTTGCCCGCGGCCGTCTCTCGAGTGCGCTCCGGCCTCGTGTGGTTTGGTTCCCGTGGGCGCGCCACGATCCCCGAAATTGAGCCGCTCGTGCGTGCTTTGCGCGCGAATCATCCGAAGGCGGATATTAGCGTCGTTGAGCGGGCCTACCGCAAGGCTGAGGAATGCCACCGGGGGCAAATGCGCAAGTCGGGCGAGCCGTATATCACTCATCCTGTCGCGGTTGCGACGATTCTGGCTGAGATGGGTATGACGACACCGACGTTGGTCGCCGCGCTGCTACACGACACCGTGGAGGACACGGACTACACGCTCGAGGAGCTGGCCGCCGACTTCGGTGAACCCATCGCGAATCTGGTTGACGGCGTCACCAAGCTTGACAGAGTCCGCTATGGGGCTGCCGCCCAGTCCGAGACGCTGCGTAAGATGCTCGTCGCGATGAGTCGCGATATTCGTGTACTGCTCATCAAACTGGCCGACCGCATTCATAACGCCCGAACGTGGCGCTTCGTTCCCGCCAAGTCCGCGGCGAAGAAGGCGAAGGAAACGCTCGAGATCTACGCTCCGCTGGCCCACCGCCTCGGCATGAACATGGTGAAGTGGGAGCTCGAGGAGCTCTCCTTCAAGACCCTCTACCCAGAAATCTATGAGGAGATCGACCGCCTCGTCACGGAGAGGGCCCCTCAACGCGAAGAATACCTGCGTGATGTCATCGACCAGATCGAAGAAGATCTGCGCCGATCGGGCACGAAGGGAACGGTCAGCGGTCGCCCGAAGAGCCACTATTCGATCTACCAGAAGATGATCGTGCGAGGTAAGGCTTTCGACGAGGTCTTTGACTTGGTCGCCGTGCGCGTGCTGGTGGAGTCGATCAAGGACTGCTATGGCGTGCTCGGCTCGCTGCACGGCCGGTGGAATCCGATCCCGGGCCGCTTCAAAGACTATATTGCGATGCCCAAGTTCAACCTCTACCAGTCTTTGCACACGACCGTCATTGGTCCGGGCGGCAAGCCGGTGGAGATCCAGATCCGCACCTATGACATGCACGAGCGTGCCGAGCATGGCGTCGCGGCCCACTGGAAGTACAAGCAGAATCCCAACGCCTCGAGCGGCGAATCGGATCGCATGAGCTCGGAAGAACAGGCGAATTGGCTGCGCGCCCTGGTCGAGATGGAGCGCGAGACCGGTGACCCGGAGGAGTTTCTCGATTCGCTGCGCTACGAGATCGCGGGCGACGAGGTCTATGTTTTCACGCCCAAGGGTGAGGTCATCGTGCTGCCAGCGCGTGCAACCCCGGTCGACTTCGCCTACGCGGTACACACGGAGGTCGGTCACCGCACGGTCGGCGCGAAGGTGAATGGGCGCCTCGTCGCCCTTGATACGCCACTGGAGTCGGGCGAGACGGTTGAGGTCGTCACCTCGAAGTCGGACAAGGCTGGCCCGTCGCGCGACTGGCTAGCGTTTGTGGCCTCGCCGCGCGCACGCTCGAAGATCAAGGCGTGGTTCTCGAAGGAGCGCCGCGAGGAAGCCGTGGAGTCGGGCAAGGAAGCGCTCGCCCGCGCGATGCGTAAGCAGAATCTTCCCCTCCAGAGGCTCATGAACCACGAGTCGATCATGTCGGTCGCCACCTCCTTTGGCTACCCGGACGTGTCGGGGCTGTATGCGGCGGTGGGCGAGGGACACGTGTCCGCCCAGAACGTCGTCAACAGGCTGGTGGATAACCTGGGTGGGGGAGATGGCACCGAGGAGACGCTCTCCGAGGGCGTGACCCCGGGCTCTTCGAAGCCTCGGTCGGGGGCCTCTGTGGACAGTGCGATCACGGTGGCAGGCTTGAGCCCAAACGAGATCTGGGTGAAGCTCGCCAAGTGCTGTACGCCGGTTCCCGGGGATGCGATCGTTGGCTTCATTACGCGCGGCCAGGGCGTGTCGGTCCACCGTTCCACGTGCGCGAACGCGGTGCGTCTGGGCCAGCTTCAGCCCGAGCGCTTCGTCGACGTGTCGTGGAACTCCGAGGGGCTGTCCGCGCCCTTCCGTGTCCAGATCGAGGTGCGTGCGCTTGACCGTGGCGGGCTTCTCTCGGACCTGACTCGGGTCCTGTCTGATTATCGCGTCAATATTTTGGCTGCTGCCCTCAAGACGGACGGGGACCAGGTTGCTTCCGGCAACTTCTCTTTCGAGCTGGCGGACCTGGGGCACCTGAATGCCGTCCTGTCGGCGCTTCGCCGGGTGGATGGAGTGTTTGAAGCGGTTCGTATCGGGGCGGATGCTTAGACGAGGAGGTGGCTCGCTGGCGCTAGGAACCATACATGGGTGTTACATCCGTCCCGTTTTTCGCGGGTTAACGCTCATTTTCTCGTTAGATGTGACACACTAGCTGTGTGTGTCACATCGGCACGCGACCGCGCCGGGCGTCAGCCCTCGTCTGAGAAGGAATATCGTGACCGAGACGTCGATTCCGAACAACGAAACCACTCCCGAAGCCGTAACGGCTGCCCCCGAGGAGGCCCAGGCCTCGACGATCGCCGCATCGGAGGTGCCCGAGCACCCCTTCGCTCGCATCGGTGAGGACGGGACAGTCTATGTCAAGGATGGAGACGAGGAGCGCGTCATCGGCGGCTTCCCGGAGGGTATTCCCACGTCCCCCTACGCCCTGTACGAGCGTCGCTACGCCGATCTCGAGGCCACGATCAAGCTCTTCGAGGATCGCCTCAGCTCCCTGAGCCCGCGCGACATCGATCAGACTCTCGCGACTTTGCGTGAGCAGGTCGCCTCCCCCAACGTCGTCGGCGACATCCCCGCGCTGCGCGAGCGCGTCGCGGCGGTCGAGAAGGCCGCCGAGGAACGCAAGGAGATTGCTCGCGAGGAGCGTAAGGCCGCCAAGGCGCAGGCCCTGGCCGACCGCACGGCCGTCGTCGAGCGCGCCGAGTCCATCGTCGCCCAGGACCCCGCCAAGACCCACTGGAAGCAGTCTGGCCAGACGCTGCGTGACCTCCTGGAAGAGTGGAAGACCCTGCAGCGCCGAGGCCCGCGTCTGGAGAAGGCCATCGAGGATGAGCTGTGGAAGCGTTTCTCGTCCGCGCGCACCCAGTTCGACCGTCACCGTCGCCAGTTCTTCTCCCAGCTCGATCAGGCACAGTCCGAGGCCAAGCGCGTCAAGGAAGCTCTGATCGCCGAGGCCGAGGCCCTGTCCTCCTCCGTGGACTGGTCCCGCACGTCGGGCGCTTACCGTGAGCTCATGGCCCGATGGAAGGCGGCGCCGCGCGCCTCGCGCAAGGAAGACGACGCCCTGTGGGCGCGCTTCCGCGCCGCTCAGCAGGTCTTCTTCGATGCTCGCCGCGCCAAGGACGAGGCCACGGATGCCGAGTACCGCGACAACCTGGTGGCTAAGGAAGCAATCCTCGCCGACGCCGAGGCCATCGTGCCCGTCACCGACATCGACCGCGCGAAGGCCCAGCTGCGTCAGATTCAGGACCGTTGGGAGGAGGTCGGCCGCGTGCCTTCGTCCGACCTGCACCGCATCGAGGGTCGCCTGCGCGCCGTCGAGGCCGCTGTGCGCGAAGCCGAAGAGAAGGAATGGCGCCGCACCAACCCTGAGACGCGCGCCCGCGCGGCAGGCATGGTGGGTCAGCTTGAGGAGCAGATCGCTCAGCTCGAGCGTTCGCTCGCCGATGCCGAGGCCAAGGGCGACGAGAAGGCAGCACGGAACGTGCGCGAGGCCCTCGAGACCAAGCGCGCCTGGCTGGCTCAGATCTCCTCGTCCATGGAGTGACATGCGTCTTCACGTTATTCCTTCGCCTTTTTACGCGGCGAATGGGCTTGTGCTCGTCCCTTCCGGGGCGGGCACAGCCCTTGTCGTCGACCCTTCCGCGGGTATCCAGCACCTGATCCGCGAGGTCCTCGAGCTTGAGGGCGTCAGCGTCGGCGCCGTGCTGCTCACCCACGGCCACCCCGACCACGTGTGGGACGCGGCCGAGGTATCCACCTGGGGGGCGGACGGTTCCCCGGTGCCCTGCTACCTGCCGGGACCGGACATGTACCGCATGGATGACCCGGCCTCGTTCCTCCCCATGGCGCCGCCCGACTTCGTGGGGCCCTGGGTTAAGCCCACCGATCTGCGTGAGATGCCCACGGACTCCGTTGAGGTGATACCCGGCGTGTGGCTGCGCATGGTGCCCGCTCCTGGCCACACCGAGGGTTCGGCGGTGTTCCTTGGGCACAGCCCGTTGGATGTGCGTGTCAATAACCAGTCGTTCTACGCCAGCGAGGATGCGGTGCCGTGGGCGCTCACCGCTGATGTTCTGTTTAAGGACAGCGTGGGGCGCACCGACATGCCCGGCGGTGACGAAACACAAATGCGTCACTCGCTGCGCACTATTTCCAACGCGCTTGACCCCGCTACGGTCCTTATCCCCGGCCATGGTCCGGCAACTACGCTTGCGGATGAGATACGCTCCAACCAATACTTGATCCGCGCTCGTCGTATTGGCTAGCGCAGGCTTCGTTAGATTTCAAGGATTTTGTTATGGCTCGCACGTCTCTGTCAGGTTTTCCCGAATGGCTTCCCGAGGGACGCATCATCGAGATGCACGTCCTCGACGAGCTGCGGCGCGTGTTCGAATTGCACGGCTTCGCGGGCATCGAAACCCGTGCGGTCGAGACCCTCGAGCAGCTGGAAGCAAAGGGCGAGACCTCCA
>ERZ772961.825-NODE-825-length-11988-cov-2.459650_pt1 | contig 11988 bp, 12 predicted proteins | sample MGYA00580677_ERZ772961 | MGnify/ENA primary metagenome ERZ772961 (study PRJEB29015, sample SAMEA2738088) | human oral metagenome | biome: human oral; feature: human-associated habitat; material: saliva | place: China | collected 2227 ... | reverse complement strand
TCATGGTCGGTTGAGACGATGGCGCCGTACAGCCCGGCGCGGGTCATAATTTCATCACCAGCACGCAGGTTTTCCTGCATAGTCTGGGTGGCTTGCATCTGTGCTTTCTGCCGTTTAGTGCCGCTGTAAATGCTCCAGATCATGAAGAGCACAAAAACGGCGAGAAGTATCATCGTAATATCCATGGTGTCCTCTCTGTAGGGACGTGTCCCCGGCGTCGCCCTACCCGGGGTGTATAGGATGGTGACGCGCCTGTGTTCATAGTTTCTCTACTGTACCCATCCTACGCGAGAGCACAGTCTTTCCCTATCGGTTATGCGCTCAGCCGCAGTTTTTCTTGAGAAACTACCCTGCCACGGTGATGTTTTCCCCACTGAAAACAGCATGACCGTTCCGTGCTAGGGGGATATTTCGATGCTACAGGTTAATATCGGGGGCTTCTAGCCCCAGGTGCTCCCACGCGGCAGGCAGCGCCACACGCCCGCGAGGGGTGCGGCCGATCAGCCCTTCACGCACCAGGTAGGGTTCGGCTACTGTCTCCACGGTCTCGGTTTCTTCACCAACGGCGATAGCCAGGGTGGATAGCCCCACCGGTCCCCCACCGAACTTGTGGATGAGCGATTCAAGAACGGCGCGGTCCAGGCGGTCCAGCCCGCGCTCATCCACTTCATACATGTCAAGGGCGGTTGCCGCATTGTGGGCGTTAATATTGGGTACATCATTCACAAGGGCCCAGTCGCGTACACGGCGGAGCAGCCGGTTAGCGATACGCGGTGTGCCGCGTGAACGGCCCGCGATCTCTGCGAACCCCTCACTGGTGATACTCATATCCATCAGACCGGCACTGCGGCGTAGCACCAGCTCAAGCTCCGGCACGGAGTAGAACTCCAGGTGCCCAGTGAACCCGAAACGGTCACGCAGCGGCCCGGGGAGCAGCCCGGCACGGGTTGTGGCACCCACCAGGGTAAACTGCGGTAGTTCAAGGGGGATGGAGGTGGCTCCCGCTCCCTTACCAACCACAATATCCACGCGAAAATCTTCCATCGCCATGTACAGCATTTCTTCGGCGGGGCGGCTCATGCGGTGTATTTCATCCAGGAAAAGCACCTCGCCGGGGGTTAGCGACGAGAGGATGGCCGCTAAATCGCCGGAGTGCTGAATAGCTGGGCCGGAGGTGATGCGCAAAGGGGCATCCATCTCAGCGGCAATAATCATGGCGAGCGTGGTTTTGCCAAGCCCGGGAGGGCCGGAAAGAAGCACATGATCAGCGCTGCGGCCCCGCATTTTCGAGGCTTCCAGCACTAGGGAAAGCTGCTGCCGCACCCTTTTTTGCCCCACGAAGTCACCAAGCGATTTGGGGCGCAGGGCCGCCTCAATCATTTTTTCTTCGGGTTCTTCTTCCATGGCAACTAGCCGCTGCTGCCCGGGCACCTGACCGGGTGCGTAACCGCCCGACGGCGTAGGCTCATAGGGGTTATCTGTCACGTGTTCTTATCCTCTGTAGATGCTGTAGCTCTCGTGCCTGAGCGTGCTGCGGCGGCTCTATCCGATACTACCGTACGCACCACCGGGTGCGGTGTGCTCCCCGTGGTAGGGTGTGTTCCGCCGTGCGTTAGCGCCGCCCAACAGTATTTTGTGCTCCTAAGGAGGCAAGCACCCCGCGAAGTGCCGCGCCTACCGCCTCATTCTCGGCGCCCGGGTTGTGGGTCACGTAGGCGTCAATCGCGGCATTAGCGTCTTTTTCAGTCCAGCCCAGGGAGGTGAGAGCATCGAGAACATGCGGCTTCCACGCCAGCCCGCCCTGGGGGGCGGCTGCTTCTTCTCCCTGGCTTTCGCTAAGAATTAGTTTGCCCGCCAGCTCAAGCACAATACGCCGCGCACCCTTGGGGCCAATACCGGGAACCTTGGTGAATGCTTTATCATCCCCTGTGGCCACGGCGCGCTCCACCTCGCTGGCGGTGTGCACGCTCAGCACAGCCAATGCAATACGCGGGCCAATTCCCGAGACGGAGAGCATCATATCGAACACTTCACGTTCGGCAGGCTCAGCGAAACCGTAAAGCGTCATAGATTCTTCGCGCACAATCATGCTGGTGAGCACCGTGGCAGTCTCCCCCAGGTGCAGGCCAGCGAGCGTACGGGCGGTGGCGTGCACAAGCATCCCAAACCCGTTGACGTCGAGGATGACGTTGTCGAGACCTACATGGCTTACTCTGCCGGTGAGTGACGCAATCATAGTTTCCTCTCATAGGGCGCACTAGGTACCGTTGCTGTGAGCAGGGCGCGCACCTCCAGTATATTAGAATATATCTTCTGAAATCAACCACATGACGGCCCGCCCGCGAAAAATCCTTGAGAATAACAGGAAAATCGCGCACGCTATATTCGAAAATAGTATCGAAAAATGTGTTGGGTCGCCTACCTGCGGGCCTTCGCCTCCGCCTCTTTCCACGCCCGCTGCGCAGGAGTGAGCGCCGCACCCCGGGCAGCCTGCACAGGCCGGGACCCCTGGTGAGTCTGGGTGTGCGCCGCCATATTAATACCCGAACCGATGCCGCCGCCGCGCCACCCGTGACAGATGGCAATAGCGAGCGCATCGGCAGCATCCGCCGGTTTCGGCATTTTTTCAAGGCCTAGGATGCGGGTTACCATCCGCCCCACGGAGCCTTTATCGGCCCGCCCGGAGCCGGTGACCGCCGCCTTTACCTCGGAGGGGGTGTGAAAATGCACGGGCACCCCAAGCATTGCGGCCGCAGAAATCACCGCCCCGGAGGCGTGCGCGGTACCGATCACAGTATTGACCTGTTCTTGGGCGAAGATTCGCTCAATAGCGAGCGCATCTGGCTTATACACTTTAATCCACTGTTGGGTGGCGTTGAATATGCGCAAAATACGCTGATCCAGCGCCTCAGCCGCCTGGGTTCCGGCGATACCGACGTTCACGAAGTAGGCTTTGCGGTCGGCGGTCATATCGAGCATGGAGATGCCGCAGCGGGTCAGGCCCGGGTCGATACCCATAATGCGTGTGGCACCGGGTACGCGCGGCTCGGGGGCGAGCGGATGGTTTTCGCTCATCCGGTTTCTCCTTATGCTGTCGTTGGCTGTCCCCTCCGACTCCGGTGGGGGTGCACCCAGATAGAGTACGGTGCCCGGCTCACGGCCCGCGTGTGCGGGGTGTGTCCGGGCACTCGTGCGTTTTGTGCTTATTCAGCTTCTAACTGGGCGATAACCTCTGTGGAAACGTTTGCGTTGGAGTAGACGTTCTGGACGTCGTCGAGTTCTTCGACCGCATCCGCGAGTTTGAGGAACTTTTTGGCACCGTCAAGGTCGAGGTCTACCTGCATGGTGGGGCGGAATACGGGGTCGTCGTTGTTGTACTCCAGTTCCGCTTCATCCAGTGCTTTGCGGATTTCGGGCAGGTCGGTTGCGGCGGATACGACGGTGAACACGTCGCCTTCGTCCAGTACTTCTTCGGCGCCTGCATCAAGCACGGCCATGAGCACGTCGTCTTCGGTGAGCCCGTCGGTTTTTGCTACTTCGGCCACGCCTTTACGCTCGAAGAGGAACGCCACGGAGCCCTGGTCTGCCATGGTGCCGCCATTGCGGGTCACGGCCAGGCGCACGTCTGATGCGGCACGGTTGCGGTTATCGGTCAGGCACTCGATGTACAGTGCGGTGCCTTGCGGGCCGCGTGCCTCGTACATGATTTCGGTGTAGTCGATGGTTTCGCCGGTCAGCCCAGCACCGCGTTTAATGGCGCGGTCAATATTGTCGTTGGGCACCGAGTTCTTTTTTGCTTTCGACACGGCAAGATCGAGTGCGGGGTTGCCTGCAATGTCTGCCCCGCCCATGCGGGCGGCCACTTCGATTGCCTTAATGAATTTGGCGAATGCCTTCGCGCGCTTGGCGTCAATCGCGGCTTTCTTGTGTTTGGTGGTGGCCCATTTGGAGTGACCCGACATTCGTTTCTCCCTTACGTTAATGTTCTGTGCGGGCGCACGTGGGTGGCCGCGCGTCAATACTTTTCAACTATACCGGCTGATGTGCGCTGGCAGTAGTTTTAGCGGGGGCGTTTCATCGCTGATGCGCGTGCCTTGTTCACGAGTGTGTCGTCGATTGTGGCGGGGGTGAATTCGCCGTATTTACGTTTGGCGGCCTGCTCGATCAGGTAGTCAGAGATTTTGGGGTTTTTGGGCAGTAGTGAGCCGTGCAGGTAGGTGCCGATGACGTGGTGGACGCGCCCGCCCTCGGTGGAGTCCTTGCCGTTGTTGCCGTCTCCCATGCGCACGGTGCCGAAGGGGTGCGCGTCCGGCCCCAGGGTGGTCAGGCCGGAGTGGTTCTCGTAGCCGATCACCGCGCCGAAGTCCTCGGTGTCCAGGGTGATGTTACCGATGAGGCGGGTGTCGCCGGCCACCGTATGGGTGTCCATGAGGCTGATGCCGGGGATCTCCTTGCCCTTGGCGGTGGTGAAGCCATGCCCGAAGAGCTGGTAGAGCCCGCAGATCGCCAGCATGGGGACACCGTCGCCGGCCCACGCCTTGAGCGTGGGGCCGACCTTGAGAAGATCCTCCTTGATGCGGTCCTGGCCAGAGTCTTGACCGCCGCCGCCCACGAGGACGTCGATGTCGCGGGGCAGCTCGTCTCCCGGGTCGTAGGAGAGGAGCTCGACGTCGTAGCCCTGCCACTGGGCGCGCCGCGCCAGCACGAGCGTGTTGCCCCAGTCGCCGTAGATGTTCATGTCCCGCGGGTAGAGCTGGAGCAGGCGCAGGCTGCCGTGGGCGGGGCCGTCGGTGGTGTGCTCGTAGCGCGCGGTCATGACATGACCTCCTCAACGTCTGTCATCTCGCCCAGGATCGAGCGCAGGGCCAGCATGGCGGTGTAAGTGGTGAAGATCCGCATCGGGCGGTCGGCGTCAGTGGCGGCTCGGCGCATGAGGGCCACGGCTTTGCGCAGGTCGGGCTCGACGTCGGTGACCTCGACGTCGTCGTAGCGCAGCCGCAGCGCCATGTCCCAGGCCCGCACCCCGGTGACAACGGCGACCCCGTTGGCGCGCAGGGCGGCGAAGTCGACGTCCCACAGCCAGGACATGTCCCGGCCGTCGGCGTACTCGTCGTTGATGGCCACGACCACGACCTCACCGGCCTGCGCCTGGGCGGCCGCTGAGAGCAGGCCCATGCGGAAGCCGGCCGGGTTCTTGACCAGGGAGAGCTGGACGGGGCGACCGTCCAGGGTGAGGACCTCGCCGCGGCCGAAGGCGGCCTGCACAGTGCCCAGGGTGGCGAGCAGCCCGGGCAGGTCGGCGTCCTCGCCCAGCACCTCCAGGACCGCACCGAGGGCGGCGCAGGCGTTGAGCAGGTTGTGAACGCCGGGGATGGCGAAGTCGACCTCGTGGGAGGTTCCGTCGACGCGGACGGTGGCGCGCTGGCCGTTGATGGCCTCCAGGGTGACGCGGGGGCCCGGGCCCTCGCCGCGGTCCCGGGGGCTGGCCAGGCCGGTGCGCAGGTCGTCGTCGGACAGGAACAGGGAGCGCAGGTCCTCGCCGGCGCCGAAGGAGACGACGCGGGCGCTGACGCCCTCCAGGAAGGCGGGGGCGGCCAGGCGCGGGTCGTCGCCGTTGAGGACGACGACGTCGCTGGTGGCCTTGGCGATGGAGTGCAGAAGGGAGGCGGTGTAGTCGATCTCGCCGAAGCGGTCGAGCTGGTCGCGCATGACATTGAGCAGGAGGCAGGCGCGGGGGCGGACCCGGGCCACGAAGTGCACGGCGTGGGCCTCGTCGAGCTCGAGGACCGCGATGTCGGCGTCCAGGTTGCCGGCGGCGTCGACCTCGGTGAGCAGGGAGGCGAGCACGCCGCGCACGAAGTTCGAGCCGGTCCGGTTGGTGAAGACCTTGAGGCCCTGCTCGCGCAGGAGCTGGACCACCATCTTGGTGGTGGTGGTCTTGCCGTTGGTGCCCGAGACCACGATGACGCCGCGGGGCAGGCGGCTCAGGGTGCGCTCCAGGAAACCGGGGTCGGTGCGCTCCATGACCAGTCCGGGGAAGGCGGTGCCGCCGCTGCCGCCGCCGCGCACGCGGGCGGCCAGGCGCGCTGTGCGGCCGAGAGCGACTGTGAGTCGAGAACGCATGGAGCTCCTGCTGACTGAAGTAGGGCCGCACCGACGATGCGATCGGGGCGCGGGTGCCCATATGGGTGGCTGTTGTTATCCACATGGGGGCTGTAGTCACCCATATGGGGAACAACTGGGCGCCAGTCTAGGGCAGCGGGGCCGGTCACGGATGCGTCACGATGCTCACGTGACCGGCGCGGGTCGCGGGGCACATGGGGCGCTCGCGGTGGCGGCTCACTGTGGGACGACGACGTGCAGGGCGCCGTCCTGGACCTCGGCGCGCAGGGTGCGGGTGGAGCCGGCCGTGTCGCCGTCGAGCTCGAAGGGGACGGGGCGGTCGGCCTCGATGAGGACCTTCCGGGCGCGGGTGAGGGTGAAGCCCTCCATCTCCTGACCGGTGAGGATCTGCGCTCCCAGGCGGGCCCAGTCGACGACCTTGCCGGGGTTGGCCAGGAGCAGGTCCACCATGCCATCGGTGGGGACGGCTCGAGGGAAGAGCGTCATGCCCGCGGTAATGGTGCCGACGTTGCCCATGAGAGCCATGACCATCTGGCGGTGCTCAGGAGGTGCGTCGTCGAGCGTGATGGTGGCGGTGAAGGGGTCGGGGACCGCGTTCTGGACGGCGGCCACCGCGTAGGCGCCCGAGCGGATGACCTTCTTCAGGCCCGAGTCGGTGGACTCCATGATCTGGGCGTCCAGGCCCATGCCGGCCATGACGACGAAGCGCTCCTGGCCGTCGTCGAAGGCGCAGGTGACCATGTCGATGGCCTGGAGGCGGCCGTGCAGGGCCAGGCGGATGGCGGCGTCGGTGTCCAGTGGGATGGACAGGTTGCGCGCCAGCAGGTTGCCGGTGCCGGCGGGGATGAGGGCCATGGGCATCTCGGTGCCTGCGAGCTGGGAGGAGACAGCGCGCACGGTGCCATCGCCGCCGGCCACCATGACCAGATCGACGCCGGCCTCCAGGGCGCGGCGGGCCATGGAGCGGCCGGGGTCGTCGGGGGTGGTCTCCAGCCAGACGGTGGGGCGCCAGCCGGTGGCGCGCACCTCGGCGGCGACCCGGCGGCGCAGGAGCGAGAGGTCGTCGAACTTGGTGGGGTTGTAGATGACGGCGGCGCGCTTCTCGCTGCTGGCGCGTGACAGACGGCGGTTGACCCAGCTGGTGAGGATCGCGTCAATACCGCCGACCCACAGGGCCAGGTTCGCGAAGGCGGCGCCCAGGAGGAAGCCGCCGATGAGGTCACTGAGCGTGGCCAGGCCCATGTACCACTGGCTGACGGCGGTCATGACGACGGCGGCGTAGCCCAGGACGGTGCCGGCGGCGACCATGGCGCTGCGGTGATGGGCGCGTGCGAGGGTCACCAGAACCCAGGAGGCCAGGGTCATGGCGGTGACGTGCGCGTTGGGGTAGGCGTGGGCGAAGGCGGCGATCGAGTCGGTGAAGGTCGCCCCCGGGGTGGGGCGCGCCAGGTGCAGGGCGACGAGGAACTGGACGGGGATGCCGATGGCGGCGATGGCCAGCGAGACGCTCAGGCGGCGCATGCGGCCGGTGTAGGCGTAGACGACCCAGGTCGCAGTGACCGCGAGGACGATAAGGGGGTGGGTGAGGATCGCGAAGGCCTCGGCGAGCTGGCCGGCCGCCGAGCGGGGGTAGGCAGCGGGGGCGGGCAGGAGCAGGTCGAGGCCGAACGGGCCGCCGGAGGAGCTCGGATCGGCGTTCGGGGCCAGTGGGCCGGGGGCGCTCAGCCGGGTCCAGGCGATGAAGGCCAGGGCGAATCCGATGCTGAGGACGGCCTCGACATACTTCAGGCGCAGCGGGGGACGCGAAGAGGGCGAATCGACGGCGTCGCGTCGGAGTCTGATCACGCTCGCTCGTCCTTTCCGCCGGTTGACTGTCCGGGAGGCAGCCTAGTCGGTGCGGCTGTGGGCGGCATGTGTCCGGGCTGTGGGGGCGAAGGCGGTGGGAGGGGTGTTCACTGCGTGATGGGTGCTCGCCCTCGGTGAGCTGCGATGGTGCTATGTGAGTTGGGGGCAACTATTTCGATCACTCGTATGCGATGTCTGATGAATGATGTTGGAAAGGGCAAGGGTGAGCGAGAAATATGCTCGTTAATCTCCTGTGGGTCTCGGATAGGAGGGGTATGTTTTCCTGGATAGTTGTGGGCGCTCCTTGGCGTTCGTTCCCCGACCCCCTCGAAGGAAATATGTCATGCGACAGCAGATTCGCTTCCTCACCCACGCTCTTGGTCGACGTGAGACGATCAAGTACCTGTCGATCGCGGCCGCAGGTGCGGTGATCGCACCTCTGACCGGATGCTCCGGATCCACTCTCGCCTTCAAGAAGTTCGCCACCGGCACCTGGGACGTCACCATGGATGGCTTGGAGAAGGCTTCGGATGTCACGGTGACGGTCGAGGACGGAAAGTGGAAGTTTGTCCCCAAGGACGGGGATCAGGACCGTCAGACCGAGGGGACCTGGAGCTTGTCGGGTACGTCCTTGACGCTCAAGGAGACTGGAGATGCCGAGTGGTTCTTCAGTAAGGACTCCGAAGGGGTCGGACTGGGCGTTCCTGAAGAGGTGAACACCGACGAGATTCCGAAGTCGCTCAAGTGGAGGTATGAAAACGCTGACGAGCTCGATGTTCCGCTGTCCTGGGACAAGAAGACTCAGACCTTGACGCTGACGGGTACCGACTACAGCAAGAAGCCGTTTACGATCAATGCCAAGAAGCAGGAGAAGTAGCGGTCTCTGACTGAGCTACCAAGTCGCAGCGTGACGTTCTGACGGGTTCTGCCTACTTCCGCGAGTAGGCAGAACCCGCCTCACTTTGTGTGACCCCTCGGAGTGAACGATACGGAGTTTCCGGACAGTTATCTCGCGTCCTCGACCTGGTTGAGTTGTAGACATTCCTCACGGGCGCGCTGACGGTGCGCGCGTCGACGTCGAACAGCTCAACCATCAGGCGTAGCGTGACGACATGTTGCGCCGTTGGATACCTGATCGGCCGGCGAGTGCCTGGTGGCCTTCGAGCCCCAGGCCACGGGAGCGGTGCGCCTCTAGTGCCTGCTTGCCGAGGTGCTCACTGCCCAGCACCTCGCCGATGATGCGGACCGCCTCGGCCCAGTCGATCGGCTCGGGCGAATAGGCCTCGGCCAGTGCGGGGTAGTCCTCCAGGAGCTCGTCGCGGGCACCTGGGCCGAGGGGAAGCACCTCTCCCTGAGCCCGGGACAGCACCCCGGCGATGGCGATCATCAGTGCGACCCGTCGTCGGCCGGCGATGCCGTGCTCTGCCAGGAAGGCCAGGTAGGGCTCCTCCTTCCGGTACTGGACCGCGATCGACAGCGTGTGGAGGGCGTCCTGGAGCTCTTCAATCCGTTGGGACTGCTCCTCAACCCGGCGACGCAGCTCCGCAAGCTCCGTGCTGGACTCCGGCATGCACGGTGCCTCCTTCCCCTTCGTGTCCTCGCCTCAGAGTAGAGCGTTCGGCATCCGATCTCGAGAGCTGAGAGGGGCACTCCTGTGAACCGTCTAAGGAGTTTCTGGGGAATGAGAAACCCACGTCACGGAATGTCCATGACGTGGGTTTGAGTTAATGGTCGGGGTGCTTAGGCCTTCGGCCTTTCGGCCCCCTCCTCTTCGAAGACCTCATGAGCAAGCTCATGGGGCTTCTCATCGTCGGGGTATTCGGCCTGGCGGTCTCTTACCCCTTCCTCCTCGGACGTCTCACGAGCAAGCTCGCGGACGTCCTCGTCGTCGGGGTGGCGGGATTTGAACCCACGACCTCTTCGTCCCGAACGAAGCGCGCTACCAAACTGCGCCACACCCCGTGTGCAGCAGGCGACAGCATAGCCTCCACCCACCGCAGGGAGGAAATCGGATCCGCTGAGTCGTCCGTCACGTCGGTGTTCGCTCCCTCCTGAACCCGGTTGGCCTCCGGCGGCGCCCGTGTCAGGCTGCCCGTGACCGGTTCGAGAGCCCGCAGAGCCCACAGCGACCGGCTCGAGTACTCACCGCGGAACAGAGGAGCATCATGCGCATCGAGGCCGTCGTCGGCGACATCACCACCGAGAAGGTCGACGCCATCGTCAACGCCGCCAACAGCACGCTCCTGGGCGGTGGGGGAGTCGACGGCGCCATCCACCGCGCCGCCGGCCCTCGCCTGCTCGAGGCCTGCCAGAAGGTACGTGCCACCGAGCTGCCCGACGGCCTCCCGGTCGGCCGCGCGGTGGCCACGCCCGGATTCGACCTGCCCGCCACCTGGGTCATCCACACCGTGGGTCCCAACCGTCACGCAGGTGAGGATGACCCTGTCCTGTTGCGTGCCTGCTTCGATAGCTCCCTGGAGCTCGCCATCCAGCTCGGCTGCTCCTCCATCGCCCTGCCGGCCGTCTCCGCCGGCGTCTACGGCTGGCCCATCGACCAGGTCGCCGAGATCGTCGTTGCCGGGGCCTGTGCCATCGAGCAGCGATCCCACACCGATCCCGACGCCGTCGGCCGCCTGGGGCTCATCCGCTTTGTCCTGTCCTCGCAGGCCAATCATGAGGCCTTCGCCCGCCGGCTCGCGAGCGTCGAGGACTGACACGGCCGGTCCGCCGGGACCTCCCCTTCCCTTCTACACTCGCTGCCATGACCACCGAGGCTCACCGTGAGAATCACTCCGACGACCAGGTCGGCCCCGGAGGCCGCGATCGTCTGCCCCTGGCGGGCCGCACGGTGCTCGTCACCGGCGTCAGCCGTCGCGTCGGCATCGGCCACGCCATCGCCTGCCGCGCCGCCGACTACGGGGCGAGCATCGTCGCCCACCACTATCGCCCGCATGACGTCTCCCAGCCGTGGGGAGCCGACGACGTCGAGGCCGTCATGGACTCCATCCGCTCCCACCTGGTCGGCCCGGCCCAGCTCATCGACGTCCCTGCCGACCTGGCCGCCCCCGGGGAGCCCGCCCGCGTCGTCGAGCAGGCCGCGGCCGCCGCCGGACACCTCGACGCCCTCGTGTGCAACCAGGCCATGAGCAGCCCCGATGGGCCGCTCAGCGAGATGACCGAGGCCGTCCTGGACGCCCACTGGGCCGTTGACGCCCGCGCCTCCATCCTCCTGGCACATGCCTTCGCCGCCCAGGAGGTCTTCGCCGCGCCCGCCCCACCCGGCCCCGGGCGCCGCCGCGGCGCCATCGTCTTCCTCACCTCCGGTCAGGGCCTGGGGCCCCTGCCCGGGGAGATCGCCTACGCCGCCGCCAAGGCCGCCATCGCCGGCGTCACCCTGACCATCTCCGAGGAGCTCATCGACGCCGGTATCACCGTCAACACGGTCAACCCCGGCCCCGTCGACACCGGCTACCTCACCGAGGAGATACGCCAGGCAACAGCGGCCATGTTCCCCCAGGGGCGCTGGGGCGAGCCAGACGATGCCGCCCGCCTCATCACCTGGTTGCTCACCGATGAGGCCCGCTGGATCACCGGGCAGGTCATCAGCTCTGAGGGAGGCTTCGCCCGCTGGCGCCGCTGACTGCCGCGCCCAGGCGCCGGCGTACCTGAGCGCTCTGCCTGCCCCGTCCTACTGCGCGCACCCCGCGACCCCCACACACTTCGACCAAAACTTCAGAATCGACCCGGAGCCGCGTCGATTCTGAAGATTCGGTTGAAGTGTTCGGTGATCCCGGTGTCCACAACGGCACCGTCGGCCCGCTGTTTCCTCAGGGCGGTGGGCGCGCCGAGTGAGGGCCGGGGCGTTGCGGGCAGCATGGGGGCATGACCGCCGCGATCTCCTCCCCGCCCCTGTCCGACGCCGAGGCCCTGCGCCCGCTGATGTGGAACGAGACCGGTCTCGACGGCGTCGCGTGCGCGCGCCCGGACCTCAGCCACGACTGGCTGCGGGTCGGCGCCGGC
>ERZ772961.823-NODE-823-length-11993-cov-2.990618_pt1 | contig 11993 bp, 8 predicted proteins | sample MGYA00580677_ERZ772961 | MGnify/ENA primary metagenome ERZ772961 (study PRJEB29015, sample SAMEA2738088) | human oral metagenome | biome: human oral; feature: human-associated habitat; material: saliva | place: China | collected 2227 ... | reverse complement strand
AGCTATCCGTAAGCATCAGGATGAACAGTAATGAAGCATAATACATATAATTACGAAGGGGGCCAACCATTTAAGGTGGAGGCGCCCTTTGCGCCTACTGGGGACCAACCTACGGCTATTCAATCGCTTACAGAGGGGATTGAACGTGGTGAGTGGGCTCAAGTCCTATTAGGTGCTACTGGGACCGGTAAGACTTTTACCATGGCAAAGGTTATTGAGGCAGTTCAAAAACCAACTTTAATCATTGCCCACAATAAAACATTAGCAGCTCAACTTTGTAGTGAGTTTAAGAGTTTTTTTCCTAATAATGCAGTTGAGTACTTTGTATCTTATTACGATTTCTATCAGCCTGAGGCGTATATTCCTTCTAGTGATACATATATCGAGAAGGATGCGTCTATTAATGATGAAATCGATAAACTGCGACATAGCGCTACGATGAGCCTCTTTGAACGTCGCGATGTGATCATCGTTGCCTCTGTTAGCTGTATTTACGGCTTAGGTGACCCTGAGGATTACTCTGAACTGGTGCTGTCTTTGCGCTTAGGTCAGACGAAATCTCGCGATGAAATTCTGTCTAAACTCGTAGACATTCAATATACGAGAAATGATATGAACTTTATCCGCGGTACCTTCCGTGTACAAGGGGATACTATCGAGATTTTCCCTGCTGCGTATAGTGAAAGAGCCATTCGGGTGGAACTTTTCGGCGATGAAATCGATCGCCTCGTTGAGGTAGATGCTTTGACTGGTGAAGTGATTGCTGAACGCAAGCACGTTGCTGTATATCCTGCATCTCACTATGTAACTACGAAAGATAAGATGCGTATTGCTGTAGAGCGTATTGAGGCTGAATTAGAAGAACAGTTAGCTAAGTTGAAAGCTGCTGATCGTCTATTGGAGGCTCAACGTCTTGAGCAGCGTACCCGTTACGATATAGAAATGATGCAAGAAATGGGCTATTGCTCTGGTATCGAAAATTATTCCCGCCATATGTCTGAACGTAAGGCTGGAGAGGCGCCGTATACATTGATAGACTATTTCCCAGATGATTTCCTCATCATGGTGGACGAGTCTCATGTAACGATACCTCAAGTACGTGCCATGTACAATGGTGACCGTGCACGTAAAGAATCACTTATCGAATATGGCTTCCGTCTACCTTCAGCACTTGATAATAGACCGCTTAAATTCGATGAATTTGTGGAGCGTATCAATCAAATTGTCTATGTATCGGCAACGCCTGGTCCATACGAAATGGAAGTACAAACGAATATTGCAGAGCAAATTATTCGTCCTACTGGTCTACTCGATCCATCCATTGAGATTCGTCCTATTAAAGGACAAATGGATGACTTGCTCGGTGAAATTCATAAGCGAGCTGCTAAGAATGAGCGTGTCCTCGTTACGACCTTAACAAAGAAAATGGCAGAGGACTTAACAGAGTTCTTGAAGGAAATGGGCGTCCGCGTTCGATACCTTCATTCGGATATCGTTACCATCGAGCGTGCCGAAATTATTCGGGACTTACGAGCTGGTGTATTCGATGTACTAGTTGGTATCAACTTGCTTCGTGAAGGCCTCGATATGCCAGAAGTTTCTCTCGTAGCTATATTAGACGCAGATAAGGAAGGTTTCTTGCGTTCCGATACGGCTATGATCCAAACTATCGGTCGTGCTGCTCGTAACGTGAATGGTCACGTTATCATGTATGCAGATCGCATAACAGGTTCTATGCAGCGCGCTATCGATGAAACCGATCGACGTCGTGCCGTGCAAGAGGCTTATAATATTGAACATAATATTACGCCTAAGTCTGTTTCTAAAGACGTCAAAGAGCTTATTGAATTGACGAAAATCGAAGAAGATATGGTTACCGATGGGAAAGATTTTTTACCGAAGAAGGGGAAAAAGAAATCCTCTACACCGGGAATGGACCATGGACACGAACCATATGCGCAAGATATATCTACGCCTAAGGTGGCCGATATAACACCAGAAGAGTTATTCAATAAAATTGAAGAACTAGACCGTCAAATGAAGGCCGCTGCAAAGCAGCTTGAATTTGAAAAGGCTGCTAAGTTGCGGGACCAATTGGGCGTATTACGTCAACAATGGTCTGATATGCATAGTGCAGGTGAAAGTAAGTTAAAAAAACCGGCATCCTCTAAAGGTAGAAAGCGGACTAGTCCAAAGAGTAAATAGATTGTAATAAAACGCATAGATTATATAGATTGTAATAAAACACATAGATTATATAGACTATATGTGCGATAATATAGATATATTATTTCATGTTAGTTATGGGAGAGATGATGCCGCTTGGTATCATCTCTTTATATAGGGAAAATAATGAAAGACCAATTGATTGTAAAAGGTGCGCGTCAGCATAACCTTAAAAATATAGATATATCCTTACCACGAGACCAGTTTATCGTGTTGACCGGCCTTAGTGGTTCTGGTAAATCGTCCTTGGCATTCGATACGATTTATGCAGAAGGGCAACGACGCTATGTAGAGTCTTTATCTGCTTATGCCCGTCAGTTCTTGGGACAAATGGATAAACCCGATGTAGACTATATTGAAGGTTTATCTCCAGCTATTTCTATCGACCAAAAGACCACAAGCCGTAACCCTCGTTCTACAGTTGGTACTGTAACGGAGATTTACGATTATTTGCGTCTATTATTTGCTCGCGTAGGTCATGCTCATTGTCCTGAATGTGGTAAGCCTATTACACAGCAAACAATACAACAAATGACAGACGATGTAATGAATTTCCCAGAAGGTACTAAGATTTTAGTACTAGCCCCTATGATTCAAGGGAAAAAAGGAGAGCATAAATCCGTCTTTGATCAACTTCGCAAGGAAGGCTTTGTTCGTACCCGTGTAGATGGCGTTGTACGTACATTGGATGAAGAGATAGTATTAGAGAAAAATAAAAAACACTCCATCGATATCGTTGTAGACCGCCTTGTGGTTAAAGAGGGCATTGAATCTCGCTTGGCAGACTCTATGGAGACCGCATCAAAATGGGCAGAAGGCATTGTAGTTATTCAAGAGGTAGATGGACCTGAACACATGTATAGCCAACACTTTGCATGTCCAGATTGCCATATTTCCTTACCGAAAATTGAACCGCGTATGTTCTCCTTTAATAGTCCATTTGGTGCCTGTCCAGCTTGTTTGGGTATTGGCTCCACTATGGAAGTAGATGAAGAGCGCGTTATTCCAGATGGATCTATTAGCTTTGCCGATGGTTGTGTACAAGCGTTGAGCTCTAACCCTAATGCATGGTTTATGCGCCAAGTAGAAGGTCTATTGAAGGCCAATGGATACTCTTTAGACTCTACCTATGATGAACTACCAAAAGCCTTGCAAAAAAAGGTAATGTACGGTACGACAGATAAGGTGGCTTTCACCTATGAAAATATGCGCGGCGAAGTGAAGGAATTCTTTACTGAGTACGAAGGTATTTTACCGATGGTAAAACGCCGTCATAGTGAAGCCTCTACAGATTCTATGCGCGAAGAGTTTGAAAAATTTATGTCCATTAAGCCTTGTACTACATGCCATGGAGCTCGTCTTAAACCTGAAGTATTAGCAATTACCGTAGGGGATAAGAATATTAATGAAGTAACGCAGTTAACTATTAAAGAAGCACTCGATTTCTTTGGTAAGTTACAGTTAACAGAGCGGGAACAAGTGATTGGGGCTCAAATTTTGAAGGAAATCAATGCTCGTCTTGGGTTCCTCAATAATGTAGGCCTTGATTATCTTACTATGAACCGTAGTGCAGGTACTTTGTCTGGTGGTGAAGCGCAACGTATCCGTCTAGCTACACAAATCGGCTCTGGTTTGGTAGGTGTATTGTACATCCTAGACGAACCGTCCATAGGTCTACATCAACGAGATAATGATCGACTCATCGATACCTTAAAAGGCTTACGGGACTTAGGTAACACCTTACTTGTCGTAGAACACGACGAAGATACGATGCGTGCGGCTGACTATCTCGTGGACATTGGTCCAGGTGCAGGTGAGCATGGCGGTCAAATTATTGCAGCTGGTTCTGTTTACGAAGTTATGAAGGTAAAAGACTCCATTACTGGTCAATATTTGAGTGGTCGTAAATTTATCGCTCTTCCGGAAGAACGCCGTAAACCAGGTAAGAACTGCATTGAAATTCGCGGTGCTAAGGAAAACAATTTACAAAATGTAAATGTAAAATTCCCTATTGGCTTATTCAATGTTGTTACTGGTGTCAGCGGTTCTGGTAAGTCTACCTTGATTAATGAAATTCTCTACAAAGGGTTAGCTAATCAATTATATCGCTCTAACCACAAAGTAGGGGCTCATAAAGAAATCCGTGGTCTTGAACATATCGATAAAATCATCAATATTGACCAAAGTCCTATCGGTCGTACGCCGCGCTCTAATCCAGCTACCTATACAGGTGTATTCGATGCTATACGCGAGCTCTATAGTCAAACACCGGAAGCAAAGATGCGCGGCTACAAACAAGGGCGCTTTAGCTTTAACGTAAAAGGTGGCCGCTGTGAAGCTTGTCGTGGTGATGGTATCATCAAAATTGAAATGCACTTCTTGCCAGATGTGTACGTACCTTGTGAGGTTTGTAAGGGAGCCCGTTATAACCGTGAAACCTTAGAGGTTAAATACAAAGGCAAATCTATTGCAGATGTACTAGATATGACGGTAGATGATGCGGTTGAGTTCTTCAGCGCTATTCCGAAGATCAATCGTAAAATGGTTACCTTGCAAGAGGTAGGTCTTGGCTATATTCGTTTAGGTCAAGCCGCAACAACCTTATCTGGTGGTGAAGCACAACGGGTTAAATTAGCTACTGAATTAGCTCGTCGCAGCACCGGTAAAACACTATACATCCTAGATGAACCGACTACAGGTCTTCATGCTGAGGATATTCGCAAGTTATTACACGTATTGCAACAACTCGTAGAGGGTGGCGATACCGTTGTCGTTATCGAGCATAATTTAGATGTGATTAAGATGGCAGACCACATCATAGACCTAGGTCCTGAAGGCGGTAATCGCGGTGGTACTATCGTAGCTACAGGTACACCTGAAGAAATCGTTAAGGTAAAAGAAAGCTATACGGGCAAATTCTTAGGTCCTGTATTAGAACAGACTAAGAAATTTATGAAAGCAGCTCAAAAGAAGAAATAATAGTGCATACAAAGCTTAAAAATCTACGAGGAAAGGAGGACATATGCCATCTGAAGAATTACTAGAGAAGGTCAGTCATTTGCCGACTACACCGGGCGTGTATTTATGGCGTGATCAATATAACCGTATCATCTATGTAGGTAAAGCCATTAATTTGCGCAACCGCGTACGTTCCTATGTGCGTAATGATGCGAACCGAGCGCCGAAGGTTGCGGCCATGATGAAGCGAGCCGTCGATGTGGAGATTATCCAAACAAAGACGGAGATGGAAGCGCTTATTTTAGAGAATACGCTTATTAAGGAGCACGAGCCTAAATACAATATTAGGCTTCGTGATGATAAAACGTATCCGTACGTTAAAATCTCAGTACAAGAGGATTACCCACGTGTATATATGACGCGCCGACTAGAACGCGATGGAGCCAAGTACTTTGGTCCTTTCACAGATGTAACATCTGTACATGTAGTATTGAAATTAATATGCCAGTACTATCCACTCAGGACATGTAAGTCTATGAAGGTGGAGCGACCATGTTTGCAATATCATATGCATTACTGTGAAGCACCGTGCTTTAACAAGATTTCCGTATCGGATTATGGAAAGTATATCGATGAAATTATAGAACTCTTTGAAGGTAAGCCTATTCCTTTGCTGAAGGAAATTAAAGAGAAGATGGAGCTTGCTGCAGAAGACTTACGCTTTGAAGATGCAGCACGTTATCGAGATCAGCTAACTAGTATAGAAAAAATCCAAGAAAAACAGCGCATGGTTACACAGCGTGGCGACTTAGACGTGTTAGGTATTGCAGGGGATACCTCGATGGCTTGTGTACAGTTATTATTCATCCGTGGTGGCCGACTATTAGGCCGTGAGAACTACTTTGTACAACATGATGGTGATAGTGCTGAAACGATCATGACGGACTTTATCAAGCAATACTATGGAGATACAAACTTCATTCCAAAGGAATTATTATTACCTATGGATAGCACCGATAGAGACTTGTTAAAGGAATGGTTTACACAGCTTAAAGGCCAGAATGTAGACGTATCTGTGCCACAGCGTGGTTATAAGATGGACATGATTAAGATGGCTCATGAGAATGCAGAAACCTTCCTAGAAGAGCGCCGTCGTCAGTGGCAACACCAAATTGATAAGACCGGTGGGGCTGTTAAAAAATTAGCTGAAGTCCTAGACTTGCCGCGATTACCAGAGCGTATGGAATGTTTCGATATTTCCCATACACAAGGGGCCGAAACGGTGGCGTCTATGGTTGTCTTTGAAGGCGGTAAGCCTGTGAAGAAGGAGTATCGTCGTTTTAAATTGAAAACTACGCAAGGTAAACCTGATGACTTTAAGTCTATGGCTGAAATTATGGAACGACGCTATGGTAATGAAACAGGTTGGCCTATGCCAGACCTCATTATTATCGATGGTGGTAAAGGGCAGCTCAATGCAGCATTGCCGTTGATTCGCGGTGTAGGTGTTACCGACGTGCCTGTTATCTCTTTAGCTAAGCGTATTGAAGAGGTTTTTGTAGAAGGACAATCTGAAAGTATCATCTTAAGCCATCACACACCAGAGCTTCAATTGCTTCAACAAATACGTGATGAAGCCCATCGCTTTGCCATTACGTACCATCGTAAATTGCGAGGGAAACGTAATTTGGAATCTATTTTAGATCATATTGAAGGTATTGGACCTAAGCGTCGAAAGGCATTATGGGCTCACTTCAATAGTTTAGAAGCCATGAAAGAGGCATCTATTGATGAGCTTTCAAAGGTGGACTCTATGAACTATAAAACGGCAGAAGCATTATATAATTTCTTCCGCATGTCTAAGGTAGAAAAACAAGATATGTTGAAATAAAAAAGAGCATCTTATGTAAGATGCTCTTTTACTGTATAAGAATGTTATTTATTTTTATTGACGCTGAATGTACCAAGTACGCCAAGTGAACAATATACCTGCTACTAGTACGCTAGCGAGTAACCCAATCCATACGCCAAATGGTCCGTAATTAGGATTATTAGCAAGAATATAGGCGGTAGGGAAACATACGCCCCAATACGATATGAGGGAGATGTAAAGTACTATTTTTACATCCTTGTAAGCTCTTAGAATACCTTGTAATGGAGTACCGATGGCATCGATAGCGGAAAAGAATACGCCATATCCAAGGAATTGATAAATAAGACCATATACTTCATCATCATTTGTGAATAGGTCCGCAATATCATCCATATGGGTGAACGTAAAGGCACAAATGAGTAACGCAATGATGATGGCCATTACGCGAGCGATGTAAGAATACTGAATGGCCTCCTTTTTACGCCCTGCACCAAGCTCGTAAGCAACGGCAATAGTAGAGGACATAGCAATACTGAGTGGTAAGCAGTAAAATACATTAGTAAAGGAAATAACTGACTGATGGGCTGCTACAACGGCAGATCCAAAGTGAACCATCAAGAGGCCAGCGATACTAAAGATACTAGCTTCTAAGAAGATGGAACCACCAATAGGAATACCCACATGTAATTGCTCACGAATATAGTGGAAGCTTGGACCTTTAAAGTCTTTATAAATACGATAACCTTTAAGCTTCGGATGTAATAGAATAACCAAGCTAAAGAGGATAAAGTTGGTCCAAGAAGCACCAGCTAAACCGTAACCCGCGCCAACACCACCGATTTCAGGGAAACCGTAGTGGCCAAAGATGAGTGCATAGTTTAAGAATACATTAATCACAAAGCTTGTAAAAACGATAGCCATAGAGTAATGTGTTAACCCATGGGAATCAACTGTATTACGCAAAGTATTTACCCAAAGTAGAGGGAATAAACCAAGAGCAAAAGCTTTCAGATAACTAACACAAACCTCAGCAGCAGCAGGTTCTAAATTTAACGTAGTCAGTAATGGGCGAAGACCCAATATACCGATTAGTAAAATGATAAATGCTAGGCCTGTACCAATGAAAAGACCTTGATGGAAAATCATGGAAATATCATCTGTTTTCTTAGCTCCCAATAGCTGAGAAATAATCGGTGTGATACCCATCAAAGTTCCTTGTGCAAAGATATAGAAGAGGAGCCATAAATTATACCCCGTAGCGACCCCAGCTAAATCTATGGTACTATATTGTCCCGTTAAAAAGATGGCGATGAAGGTCGCCCCGATTAGGGAAAATTGAGTGATGCACATAGGTGTAAATAGTTTTATGAATAACCATATTTTTTGTAATATTGTATTTGTTTGATACATACTAACCTCCCTTTTATTGATATACTATACAATATCATAAAATCGCTTAATTTAATAGATAAAACCTAGAATTAATAGGAATTAAATCTATTAATACATAGCGATTATATTGTTGATTTTGAGAAGAAAAATAGTTATGAATTCTTACTCGTTAAGGTGAAGGATGTATGATAAAAATGTATATATATGTTAATAATTGAATTTTACACTACCTAACTATATCGATTATAATATATATACTATAGTTTAATTCTAAGGAGGATACATTGGACATCTTATCTGTACAAGGCTTATTAGCGATGCTTCAAATCATCGTTATCGATATCTTATTAGCTGGCGATAATGCCATCGTTATCGGTATGGCGGCTCGTAACTTGCCAGAAAATTTACAGAAGAAGGCAATCTTCTGGGGCACAGCAGGGGCCATTATTTTACGTCTTGTTATGGCATTCCTATTTGTAGAGGCTTTAAATAATATTCCTGCCTTACGCTTAGTAGGTGGTATCCTCCTTTTATGGATTGGCTACAAGCTCGTTGCTGATGATGAAAGCGAGCATAATATCGAGGCTAAAGATAACTTACGTGCTGCCATCACGACAATCGTTATTGCGGACGGTATCATGGGCATCGATAATGTTATCGGTGTAGTTGGTGCTGCAGGTGGTCATATGACGATGGTAGCTATTGGTATGTTGATTACTGTACCAATCATCATCTATGGCAGTACTTTGTTTGTGAAAGTTATTGAACGCTTCCCAATCATCCTATACGTAGGTGGTGGTATCCTAGGCTGGGTAGGTGCTGGCATGGCTGTAGAGGATACATTGATTGCCCATACGGTTGAACCATATGCTTTGTTCATTAAAATCGCTGCAGTAATCCTCGTAGTAGGCGCATCTCTATTAGCAAAGAAATTAAAAAAATAGTGAAACATATCTCTTCTTCTAGTAATAGGAGGAGAGATATTTTTTTATAAAAGTACATTCCTAATGGATATCATCATAAGGCCTAAGTCGCATGTATAGATGAGAAAATACAATATTTATGGTATAGTTAAAGGATAGTTATAGAATTAGTATACTGAATTGAGGTAAGTATAGAATGGAATTTTTGGAAGCCGCTACGTGGATAACCATTAGTAAGATTATTTTAATAGATATTTTGTTAGCAGGAGATAATGCTGTTGTTATCGGTATGGCGGCTGGTAAATTAGCTCCAGAATTACAAAAGAAGGCTGTTATCTGGGGGACGGTAGGGGCTATTCTAATGCGCCTTATCTTTGCCACTATTTTAGTAGAGGCGTTAACATTAATTCCACTCATCCATTTAGGGGGCGGTCTAGTTCTCGTATGGATTGCCATTCAGCTTTTAAAAGGTGACGATGAAGAGGCTCATATTGAGGCTAAAAATTCTTTAAGTGGTGCTATTTGGACTATCATCGTAGCCGATGCGATGATGAGTATCGATAATGTCATCGGTGTAGTAGGTGCCGCTAAAGGTCATTTAGAGCTTGTTATCGCTGGCATGTTAATTACTGTTCCAATAATCGTATTTTGCTCTACATTATTTGCTCGTATTATCAATAAATTCCCTGCCATTCTTTGGGCTGGTGGCGCACTCCTCGGTTGGGTTGCAGGTGAAATGATTGTAGAGGATCCATTCCTTGTTCCATATATTCAAGGGGAAGAGTTATTAGTAAAAGTAGGTACTGTATTCTTCGTACTTGTTGTGACAGGTATTATTAAAATTTGGAAGAAAAGAGACGCGTAATGAACGGTACATGTCGTACATCTCGTAAACATAAATCGAAACAACAGAATAGAAACGGAAATCGATCTAATCAAGGCCAGGCTACTAATAGTACAGTATCTAAAAAGCAACAAGCTATACTCAATGCACCTGTTAAACTAGGCGATGAAGTGCTCGTCACAATTCACGGTATTGGTAGCAGCGGTGAAGGGGTCGGTCGTGTAGATGACTTTACTGTCTTTGTTCCTTTTGCTTTGCCTGGAGAAACTGTGAAAGTATCCATCAACATGGTGAAAAAGACGTATGCCACAGGTAGACTATTAGAGATTGTTACAATGGCTCCTAATCGTATCGATGCTAGTTGTGAACTCTATGGCTTCTGTGGGGGCTGCCAACTACAACATATTACCTATGAAGGTCAGCTTTCACTGAAAACACAAAAGGTGAAGGATGTTATAGAGCGTATTGGTCATCAAAATCCAGATCTTGTAAAACCTGCATTAGGGCCTAAAGAACCTTGGGCGTACCGAAATAAGATGCAAATGCCCGTGGGCGGTACTAAAGGGGATATTCAAATGGGATTCTATGCAATGGGATCTCACGATATCGTGCAAGGTACAAACTGTCCTATACAAGATGAAGGCAATAATATCATTGCTCAAGCATGTTATCAAATCGCTAAAGAGTTTGATATTGAACCGTATGATGAACATACAGGAAAAGGGATACTACGCCATGTAATTGGTCGCATTGGACAATCTGGGTGGATGATTATCCTTGTAACTGCTACAGATTATTTACCACACCAAGAAAAGTGGGTAGAAAAATTAACAGAACGAATTCCTCAAGTAGAAACCATCGTTCATAACGTTAATGGTAAACGTACCAATGTCATCTTAGGACCTAAAAATAATATCCTCTATGGGGATGGGACGATTACAGATCATATAAAGGATTTACAGTTTACCTTATCTCCACACTCTTTCTTCCAAGTGAATCCAGAACAAACTACAGTACTTTACGATCAAGCATTAACTTATGCGGACTTAAAAGGTGATGAAACCGTTATCGATGCGTACTGTGGTACGGGGACTATTTCATTGTTTTTGGCACATAAGGCAAAACATGTAATAGGTATAGAAATCGTAGAACCAGCTATTATCAATGCTCGTGAAAACGCACGTCGCAACGGCTATGATAATACAGAATTTATCGTCGCTGATGCGGCCGTAGAAATGCCAAAACTCTACAACGCTGGCGTACGACCAGACGTGATTGTATTCGATCCAATCCGAGCAGGCTGTAAAGAAGAAGTACTAACCTCTGCAGCTGGGATGGAACCAAAACGCATTGTCTACGTATCCTGTAACCCAGCTACTATGGCACGAGACATTGAAATCCTTACACACTACGGCTATGAACTAAAAGAAGTCCAACCTGTGGACATGTTCCCTATGACCGCGCATGTCGAAGCTGTTGCTTTGCTTACAAAATAATGTTGATTAATTTTAAGCCCTACAATTTATATGAAGGAGTAACTATGATTTTAAGAAAAAGTTTTATTATTTTTTCACTTATGTTAGTGACAGCAACAACTGTATATGCTGAAAAAGTAGAAAGTTTATATAACCCTCAAGTTATTGAACAACATTATATAACTAATGAAGATATTTCTTTAGCAACAGCTTTTGGTCAATCTTTATTTGATAAAAAAAATGTTAAAATGCTTAATTGTAGAATGAAATTGAACACATAAAAAATCCATATTAGTACAAGT
>ERZ772961.821-NODE-821-length-11995-cov-3.203685_pt1 | contig 11995 bp, 11 predicted proteins | sample MGYA00580677_ERZ772961 | MGnify/ENA primary metagenome ERZ772961 (study PRJEB29015, sample SAMEA2738088) | human oral metagenome | biome: human oral; feature: human-associated habitat; material: saliva | place: China | collected 2227 ... | reverse complement strand
TCTTCACCGCGCCGGCGGCATCGGACCGGGCCCCTGGCACGTAGGCGGGCAGGGCGGCGACGTCGGGGCGGATGCGGACCGTCGTCGTGGGCTCGTCGTTCAGGCCGGGAGCGGGAGAGCTCGGGACCGGTTGGCCAGTCGGCAGGGTCGCTGAGGAAGTCATATCCCCATCTTGGCATCACCTCAGGTTTCCCAGGCACAATGCTCCTATGGAGATCGTGGCACGAACCATCGGAAACGCGGCCGGTCTGTGGCTGGCTACGCGCCTCCTGTCCGGGCTGAGTGTGCCCGAGGGGGTGAGCACCGCCCAGATGTGGCTGAACCTGCTGGTCCTGGGCCTGGTGCTGGCACTGGTGAACTCACTGGTCAAGCCCGTGGCAAAGTTCCTGACCTTTCCGCTCTACATCATCACCTTCGGGCTGTTCGCCCTGGTGGTCAACGGCGCGATGCTCTCCCTGACCGGTTGGCTCACCGACCACATCGCCGCGCTGGGCACCGGCGGCTCAGTACCGCTGGGCCTGGAGGTCTCCACCTTCAGTGCCGCGGTGATCGGCTCGATCATCATCTCGGTGATCTCCTCGATCATCGCCGCGATGCTCGTGCGCCGCGAGGACTGACACCGACGATGCTAGCCGGCGTCGTCCGTAGGTCGGCCGCAGTCGGCTCCGGGCGGCGCTAGTGCTCGCCCGACGGCTGCGGGGCCGGGGTCGGCAGCTCGTAGGAGGGTTTCGATGACGGGACCTTGCCCTGGTAGCCCGTGTCCTGGCTGCCAGTGGCATCCTTGTACACCCCGCTGGAGTCGGTGTCGCGCCGGATCGCGAAGGTGTACTCGGTGGTGGTCGTCCCCTGCTCGCCGGCGCCCGAGGCGTGTGAGAAGGACTTGTTCCATTCGGCCAGCTCGGGAGCCTTGTCCTCCAGCCCTTCGGTGGCCTGGGCGTAGACACTGGAGGAGTGGGGGTAGCCGTTCGTGCTCATCTGGTGGGTGTCGAGCATGGCGACCTGCCGGTTGGGGCCGGTGGGTGTGGGGGCGGCGTCGAGCCCCGGGACGGCGTCGCCGGTGTTCTCCAGGTGGAGGGCGTGGACGTCGGCGGGGATGTCGGCGCCCGCGGTGGGTGACCCGGCCGTGAGGACCGTGGTGATGTTGTACCGGTCCTGGATCGCAGGGTCGGCGGCGATGTTGGACACGGTGATCCCACCCTGGGAGTGACCGTAGAGGGCGACCTCCTCTCCGGGCTGGATACCGGCCTGGCGCATGGCGGTGACGACGGCGCTCTCCATGGCCGTGGGGGTCCCGCCCACCCCCTCGAGGTTGGTGAGCAGGTCCTGCGGCTCACCGTCGCCGACGGTCCAGTCGGTGGTTCCGGGGACGTAGACGACCCAGGAGACGCGGCCGTCGGCGTGCTCGACCCGTTGGATGGAGATGACGCCGGCCTCCTCGTAGTCCTGCCCCAGGGATCCTCTAGAGGCCTGCAGCTCCTGGCAATGGGTGATCGTCTCGGAGATGCTCTGCGGAGACCTGGAGTCCTTGCCCTTGCCGATCATGCCGGCCTGCACCGGGCTGCCCAGCCCCAGGGGGTCCTTGGTGGCGGGAGGGAGCACGGTGGATCCGCTGCCGCCCACGGGGGTGACCGTGATCCCGGTCTGGCGCCCGTAGAGCCCGGCGCCCAGTGCCGTCGCGTTCATCCCCAGGTACGCGGTGACGCGCTGCATGGGCGTGAGGCTGGTGGTGTCCACGGTCCGAGTCCCCACGGGCAACTGACCGGGGAGGTGCTGCGTCACCCACGGGTCGAGGCGCTCGGAGACCTGCTTGAGGTAGGCCTCGATCGTGGCGGACTCCCGCCCGGTCCTGGCCTTCTGGAGCCAGAGTGTCAGCAGAACGATCCGCACGGCGTCGTCCTTGACCCACTGGGCGGTGGCCGGGTCAGCCAGCAGGAGGTGCAGGGCCTCGGCGACGGCCTGGCCGTCCTCGTTCTCCGCCAGCTTCGCGTAGAGGGGGCTGCCGGGCGTCGTCAAGAGCGTCGCCAGGCCGGTCGGACCCGAGACCGCTGCGGAGATGCCTAGCCCCAGCGCCTGGTAGGCCAGGCCACCGTCGAAGGCCCGGATGTCCACGGGCCCCACGAGGCCGGGACCGGGCGTGGCGCCGCCCTCGGCGAGCGTGTGGGCCTGGGAGCAGGCGATGACGTCGGAGGCGATGCCGCGCAGGGTGTCCGCCGCGTCCTGGAGCGACCCGGGTCCTGTGCTCAAGGCGGTCAGCGACTGAAGAGCGGCGGACTTCTCCAAGTCAAGACCGAACGGGTAGACCTGGCTGCTCAGTCCGTTGTCCTGCGTGGGAAAGGAGGGGAGTATGGCGGGGTCCGGGGCGGGAACGCACTGACCATCGACGTCGTCCCAGGTCCCCTGCGGATTGAGGAGACTTCGCGGCTCGAAAGGAGATATTGGAGGAAGCGGCGGAGGTGGAGCTGCATTCACCTCAGTCACTGCAGTGGCGATGAGTGTTCGCGCATCGTCGTGGGAGCCGGCGGCGGAGGTGAGGCTGGAGGACAGGGCGTCCAGGTCGGCCGTATCGACCGAGACGCTGCCGCCCGACACGATCTTTGGGGCCAGTCCTCCCCACATGCGCCATGGGTGGCCGGTGTCCTCCGGAGCCGGTCCGTTGTACGGGGCAGGGGGAGTCACAGGCTCCGGGGGTGACGGATCGGAGTAAGGCGGCTTCGTCGCGTGGGGGTCCTGCTTCCAGGCGGGGTATGAGCCGCTGGGACTGTCCGTGATGACCGAACTCATGACGAGCTCATCCCAGTCGATGAGTTGCGGGCGTCTATGACGCCGACATTGGTGAAGGCCGTGTCATAGCGCGTCGCCAGCGCGGTCAGGAGCCCGGAGGCATTGTCCAGCGCCGTCTGGCAGGCGTTGGAGTCCGCTCCCACCCAGCTGGCGGGAACCGAGGCGGGGAACTGGGTGACGGCGGTGTCATAGTCCGTCTTCGAGCGTGACAGTGAGAACGACATGACTCGACGGTAGGGCGCACCCGGAACGCCCGCAGCGCCCACGATCCGCCCTGTGGATCAGCCCTGCAGACTGACGCCTGTGGCCCCCGGCATCCCGAACGGGGCACCGATCCTCCCGGGCCCGCTCCTCGGCTGCGCGCATCCACTCAGAAAAGGACTCGGCCCGCGATCCGGATCGCGGGCCCAAGCCTCGCGAGGTCCTCCTGCAACCCGGCTTCCCATAAGGCCGGGGAGGTGGATCCTCCTTCGCCAGAGCGCTCGGTCCGGGCTCCCTAAGACCCGTTCCGAACTCGGAGACCTGCCAGTCATCGGGCTCCCCAACCCTCGTGACCGGTTCCGTCCGGCGGCAGTAACTATGTAACCGACCGATCCTGAGCGGACCCCCCGAAAACCCCTATGAACATGCTGAGAAATAGGCGCCATTCCGCCATTTCCACGTTGCCTGTGCCACATTCCGGCTGTCACCCAGGTTATACCGGCAATTCTTCAGGCCTTTTCCCAAGGCCTCTTCATCAAACCGAGGCGAGCGGCCGGCGCAGGCACACAACGGCGTCGGCCCGGCTGTCCTCCTGGCCGTCGGGCCCAGTGACCCGGCGCCGGCGCTCCTCCGCGACGACGACCTCCCAGCCCGCCGTCGCCTCGGCCAGGCCCGTCACCAGCTCGCCAGCCGTGTAGGTCCGGGCGTGGTGCCTGTGCCAGGGCGGGTTGACGGCGTGCACGGCGGTGAGCAGGCGCCCGCCGGGGGCGACGCGGGCGGCGGCGTCGGACAGGAGGGCGATGAGGTTGAGGGAGCCCTCTTCGGGCCCGCCGTGCACGTAGAAGCTCGTCACCAGGTCGAAGGGTTCCTCCGGCAGACCGGCTTCAACATCGTGCACCCGGCCGGTCACGCGTGAGGCGACCCCACGGCGCTCGGCCTCGCGGCTCAGGCGTCCGACGGCGGTCGCGGACAGGTCCAGGCCGGTCACCCGCCAGCCGTGCTCGGCCAGCCACAGGACGTCAGCGCCCTCGCCGCAGCCGATCTCCAGGGCGGTTCCGGGCTCCCAGTCGACGGCGAGTTCGGGCAGCCAGTCGTTGGGGCGGCCCGACCAGAGCTGCTCGACCGAGGCGTAGCGCTCCTCCCAGCGCGAGGCGTGGTCGGCGTCGGACGGCGGCTCGGAGAGCTGCTGGCGGGAGGACGTCATGGTGCGATCCTAGGCGGTGCCACCGGAGACCGGGCCGGTCCGCCGGAGCGTGGCCGATCTATCCTCTGCCTCATGACGATCGACACCTCCTGGGTCTCCCAGCGCAACGCCGTCTTCCTCGCCGACCCTGCCGCCCGCCTGGCCGGCAACGTCGTCGCTGCCACCGACGTGGAGAAGGTCTCCCTGGACCGGGCCGTGGTGACCACGATCGACACCTCTGTCTCCGACCTCGTCCCGGACGCCTCGATCACCGACCAGAAACGGACGGGGCGCTGTTGGGCCTTCGCCGGCCTGAACGTGCTGCGTGCCGCCATGATCAAGGAGCTCGAACTCGACTCCCTGGAGCTGAGCCAGTCCTTCCCCTTCTTCTACGACAAGCTGGAGAAGGCCAATGCCTTCCTCACCCGCGTCATCGCCGAGGCCAACCGTCCCCTGGATGATCGCGAGGTCGTCGCCTCCCTCCACTCCCCCATTCCCGACGGCGGCTGGTGGCCCGAGTTCGCCCGTCTGGTGGCCAAGTACGGGATCGTGCCGGCCTACGCCATGCCGGACACGGTCTCGGCCGGTGACTCCGACGCGATGAACGAGCACCTGTCCACGCTGCTGCGGCGCACGGCGCTGCGCCTGCGGACCGCGGTGGCCGACGGCGTCGACCCCGAGCCGCTGCGCGTAGCGACCCTGGAACAGGTCCACCGGATGCTGTGCATCCACCTGGGCACCCTGCCCAGCGAGTTCGTGTGGCAGTACCGGGACAAGAACAAGAAGTTCCACCGGGTCGGGGCGCTCACCCCGCTGGAGTTCGCGCAACGCTACGCCACCGGGGTGGAGGAGTTCGTGGTCGTGGCCCACGACCCGCGCCCCGAGATCGCGGTCAACACCCGCTACGGCATGGGCCGCAGCGATGTCATGGTGGGAGCACCGGTCCAGGACCATGTCACTGCCGAGCTCGAGGTGCTCAAGGCCGCCGCGATCGCCGCGATCCAGGACGGTGAGCCGGTGAGGTTCGCCTGCGACGTCGCCAAGCAACGCGATAAGAAGGCCGGGATCTGGGACGCCGCCCTGCACGACTACGAGGGCCTGTACGGGGTGGACCTGTCGATGACGAAGGCCGAGCGGCTGGTGGCGCGCGAGTCGGCGCTCACCCACGCCATGTGCCTGACCGGCGTCGACCTGGTCGACGGCACCGCGCGGCGCTGGCGGGTGGAGAACTCCTGGGGCGACAAACTCGGGGACAAGGGATTTCACACGATGAGCGACTCCTGGTTCGACGAGTACGTCTTCGAGGTCGTCGTGCGCGCCGGCCGACTACCGGGCGAGGTCCGCGCCGCCCTGGAGACCGAGCCGATCATGCTGCCCAGCTGGGACCCGATGGCCTGAGGCGGCCGGGAGGACATCGGGGCCGACGTCGGCGTTCTTGCGGCATTTTCCCGACATTTTCTGCGCTTTTCCGGGCGGACCGTCCCAAGCGAGTTCACATCTGCTCCAGTTAAGGTTCGCCTTGGAAAGAGATCAGTTCATCAGGAGACGGACACACAGATGGCACGTGGAGGACGGGGATTCCAGGGTGCGGTGCTCAAGGCGCTGCGCGTGCCGGAGCACAGGCTCACGGTCACCGGAGTGCGCGATCTCCCGCCCTACACGGAGCTGACCGTGCAGAGCCCGAGCCTTCTGGGTGCCGGAGGCCCCAACCTGCCACCCACCGCCTGGGTGCGCATGTGGATCCCGCAAGGCGGCCGGGAGTACCAGCGCGCCTACACGCTCACCCGCATCAACCGGGCTCAGGCCAGCGCCACGCTCCTGTTCCTGCACCACGAGCCGGACGGGCCGGCGTCGCAGTGGTCGAAACAGGTCAGGCCCGGGGCCACCGTGGCCGTCCAGGTCATGGGCGGCACCAGCTATCGCTCGCCGTCTCACGGCGACCGGATGCTGCTGGTGGGCGACCGCGCCTCCGCCCCCGCTCTCGCCGACGCCGTCAACGCCGCCCCGGCGGGCAGCCTGGCCACGGTCATCATGCTGGCCCCCGAGGCCGGCTACCTGCCCCTGGCCGCGCGCGAGCACAAGCTCATCCGACTGGCCCCCGAGGTCTCCGAGGACAGGCTGTTGGCCGCCGTCGACCACACCTTGTGGGCGGACACCGGGGACATCTCGCTCGACTGGGTCTGGATCGCGCTGGAGAGCGACGCCACCAAGGCGGTGCGGCGCCACCTGGTCGCCTCGGGCATGAGCCGACGCAGCATCCAGCACCAGGCCTACTGGATCCGCGGCCGCGCCATGGGCGTGGCCTCCGAGACCTGACCCGAGGCGGCACTGGGCGAGGAGCGGACTTATCCTGGAGCCCTTCATCGTCGCGATCTGTTCACCGAGGTGCTCGCCATGCGACTCATCAAGCCCGCCATTCTTGTCCTTGCCCTGACCGTCCTAGTCACCTCGATCGGGAACCTGTTTCTCGGGTGGCAGTTCAGCAGCCTCAACACATCGCTGTGCATGCTCCTGCTCGGCCTGGTTCTGCTGCAAGCCCAGACCTCAGATCCGGGCGAACGCAACCTGTCGCCGTCGGGAATCCGGTTGCTGGGAACCGCCGGACTCGTCCTCTCCGGGCTCGTTCTCGCGCGCGGCCTCTACCGGTCCGACGTCGTCGCGCTCCTCATCCTGCCCGCACTGGTTCTGCTGGGTTACGTCCTGGTGCGCAGCCTGAGGGACCGGCGGCCCCGTGAGGTCGCCGCAAGCAAGCCCTCGCCCCGATAAGCCGGCCCCGGCCACCAGACTCCTCGACGAGGTCGATCGAGAACGTACTTCCGCCGCGAGGACTGCGTCTTCCCGCAGATGACTGGGGACGGACCGCAGTCGTTTGCGGGAGAAGTACGTCGTCGTCAGGAATCGCAGTCCTCGGCACGTGCCGTCCGGGGTAGGGGTCGCCGCACGCATCGGTAGCGGCGCCGCCCCGGCCAACGCGGGTCCGACGGCGCAGGACTGATATCGAAGTCGAGCGCCCGGTAGAAGCCGACGGCGTCGTCGTCGGTCTCGGCGACGACCGGCTCAGCCCCACCAGCCAGGGCATCGACGAGCACCCGCCCAACCCCGCCGCCACGCAACTCCGGAGCCACGGCGATGTACTCCAGCACGACGCCATCGGGTCGAGACACGTAGGCAGCTAACGACGTGGGCGCACCCTGCAGACCCGTGCCCACGACCTCCATGAGTGCTAGCTCCTCAGCAATGATCCTGCGCAGCTCGACGACGGGCAGTCCCGCAGCCTCGCGCATAAGCGCCAGCATCTGCTCACTGGCCAGGTCTTCCCCCACTAGCCGTCTGATCGTCGGTCTCGTCGACATCCGCGCTCCCTCCACGGGCTCGTGATCTCTGGGCGACACAGCACCTATGGCATCACAGATGCCATTGCATTTTCTCTGATCAGAGCCAATTCTGGGGATACAGGACCGACCTGCCGTGTAGGTTGACGGCACCCGGGCAGCACTCCCCATCAACAATGACGGACCGATTGTTGAAAATGCCACAAGGATCCGGCAGGATTTCACCTGGTCACACCATTCCCCGCCATGTCCGCCCCTACGAGGTCATCTACCATGCGACTCCTCCCCTCAGTCGTCTTCACGCTTGCCACCACCGTCCTGGCCCTCACCGTCGGTGGCGGCCTGTTCGGCTGGCAAACCTCCCTCCTGACGCCCCTGAGCCTGTTGACGGTCAGTCTCATCCTCCTCCAGGCCCAGCACGTTCAGCGGGCCGAGCCGTCCCAGCGCATCCCCGGCCCCTCAGTCCTCGCACTGGCCGTCATCGGCCTCGGGCTGGCGATCGCCCTGCTCGGCTACGGCGTCTACAACCACGACGCCGCGGCCGCCATCAACCTGCCGGCAGCCGGCGTCCTGCTCTACGTGATCGTGAACGCCTACCGCCGGCGCAAGCCCGCCCCGCAGCCCGTCTTCGTCACCACCCCGACGGCTCCTCTCGCAGAGATCGGCGGCAACCTGCCACAATAAGCGGCATGGTCGACCTCTCCACCGTCTCCCCCGCCATTGCCCTGGGCCCCCTGGACGGCCGCTACCGCGCCGTCGCCGCCCCGCTGGTCAACCACCTCTCCGAGGCCGCGCTCAACCGGGCCCGCCTGCAGGTCGAGGTCGAGTGGCTCATCCACCTCACCGACGGCGGCGTCCTGCCCGGCGCCCCCCGCCTGAGTGACTCCGAGAAGACCTACCTGCGCGGCGTCGTCGAGGACTTCGGGGCCGAGGAGATCGCCGAGCTCGGCGCCATCGAGGCCGAGACCCGCCACGACGTCAAGGCCGTCGAGTACCTCCTCAAGCGGCGCCTGGCCGCGGCCGCCCAGGCCCCCGGCGTCGTCGGCGCCGACGGCGGCCCCACCGTGCTGCCCACGGTCGGCGAGATCGTCCACATCTTCTGTACCAGCGAGGACATCAACAACCTCTCCTACGCCCTGACCATCCGCGCCGCCATCGAGCAGGTCTGGCTGCCGGCAGCCAGAGGACTGGTCGAGGACCTGGCCGCCATGGCCCACGAGTACGCCGACGCCGCCATGCTGGCCCGTACGCATGGCCAGCCGGCCACCCCCACCACGCTCGGCAAGGAGCTGGCGGTCCTGGCCCACCGGCTGCGCCGTCAGGTGCGCCGCGTCGAGGCCACCGAGTACCTGGGCAAGATCAACGGCGCCACCGGCACCTTCGGCGCGCACGTCGTCTCCGTCCCCGGCGCCGACTGGCAGGCGGTGGGCCGCGGCTTCGTCGAGCACCTGGGCCTGACCTGGAACCCGCTGACCACCCAGATCGAGTCCCACGACTGGCAGGCCGAGCTCTACTCCGACGTCGCCCGCTTCAACCGGATCGCCCACAACCTGGCCACGGACGTGTGGACCTACATCTCGCTGGGCTACTTCCACCAGCGCCTGAGCGCACAGGGCTCCACCGGCTCATCGACCATGCCGCACAAGGTCAACCCGATCCGCTTCGAGAACGGCGAGGCCAACCTGGAGATTTCCTGCTCGCTGCTGGACACGCTGGCCGCCACGCTCGTCACCTCACGCCTCCAGCGCGACCTCACCGACTCCACCACGCAGCGCAACGTAGGCGTGGCCCTGGGGCACTCGCTGCTGGCCGTCGACAACATCCGCCGTGGCCTGGCCGGGCTCGACGTCGACCGCGCCCGCCTGGAGGAGGATCTGGAGGCGACCTGGGAGGTGCTCGGCGAACCCGTCCAGCAGGCCATGCGGGCGGCCGCCGTCGCCGGGGCTACCGGCATGGCCGACCCCTACGAGCGCCTCAAGGAGCTCACCCGCGGCAAGAAGGTCACGCCCGAGGGCATGCGCGAGTTCATCTCCGGGCTCGGCATGCCCGACGACGTCGAGGCACGACTGCTCGCCCTGACGCCCGCCACCTACACGGGCCTGGCCGCCGAGCTCGTCGTCCACCTGGACGACTGAGGGCTCGCAAGCAGATCAGGCCCAGACCGGGAGACGCCGGCAGGGCGCGTTGGCCGGGAGTCACCGACCGGGGCGACGACCGAAAGACGCCGGCCGATCCAGACGCCCCGCCCGCACTGCACGAGGGTCGGGCGCTACTGGGTAAGGGTCGGGTGTACTCCATGAGGTGCGGGGGTTCGTGCAGCATGCACAACCCTTGGCCAGTAAACCCCCACCCTCGTTCAGTAGGCCAGCCCGAGGCGGAGGTAGGCCGGAGCCGATGATGCGTCAGTGCCACCTGGCCCCAGTCCAGGAGGAGGACAGGAGCCAGGCGGGGCAGGGCGGCAAAAACTGCAGCCCCGGCCCCGGACTCGATCACGCCGGCGGCTCGGTGTCCACGCAGCGGACATCAACGAGCCCGCCGTCGAGGCGCCCGGCGTGAACCGTTGGAATTCTGCAGTTTCTTCTCAGGCTGCGAGGTCGGTGCAGTGCTCATGTCCGCTGTACGGACACATCCGGGCACTTCGTATACAAATACGTCCTTCATGTACACTTCATATACACTCTGGAGTCCTCCATATACACTTCATGTACAATCATCAGGTGATTGTCGATCTGAATGACCTCACGGAGGCCCTCGCCCGTTTGGCACTGGAGAGCGGCGATTGCCTTGAAATAGAAGCGAAGACGTTCTCAGAGTACTCCCGCAGCGCCCTCGGTCCCACGCTGTCGGCCTTCGCAAACCTCCCTGGAGGCGGCACCATCCTTCTGGGCGTCGGCGAGGACCCGGTTTCCGTCATTGGAGTCCAGCACCCGCACGAACTCCAGCAGGCCCTCGTCTCACAGGCCCGTCAGGGCTTCTCCACCGAGATCGCTGTCGATACGTACTCCATCACCATTGAGGGCAAGACCGTCGTCGCCGCCAACGTGCAGGAAACTCCCGTCAACAGCAAGCCATGCCGGTGGAAGGAGACGAGGTCGGCGTACCTCCGCCAGTACGACGGTGACTACCGCATGTCTCAGCAGGAGGAGCAGCAGCTCCTTCTCCGGCACCAACGCCCCCGACAGGACTCCGTTGCCGTTCCCGGCACCTCCGTGGACAACCTCGACAACGAGCTGGTTCAGCGCTTCCTCCGAGCGGTTCGTACTGGCTCCACCGCGCTTAGCGGCCAGCCCGACGCCGAGGTCCTCGTCAATCTGAATATCCTCACCGAGGAGGGGGAGACAACTCGGGCAGGGCTGTACACGCTGGGCCATTATCCCCAGAGGCAGTTCCCCGGCCTGTCCATCACGGCCGCCGTCACCGGTACCAACGACGGAGTCAGGGCAACAGATCGACTCACGATCGCGGGCCCCTTGCCGCAGATGCTCACCGATGCCGTCGACTGGGTCGCACGCACCACGCAGACACGCATCCAGTTCGGGGATGACGGACACGGCCGCGATGTCCACGAGTTCCCACTCATCGCGGTTCGCGAGCTCATCGCCAACGCTCTCGTCCATCGAGACCTCTCCGAGCCCGCGCTCTCGAAAGGGGTTGAGATTCGTCTGTTGCACGACCGCCTCATCATCTCCAGCCCAGGTGGTCTCTGGGGGCTGAGTGTGGACCAGCTCGGTACACGCGACGGGAAGTCTGCGGTCAACGAGCACCTCTACACCATCTGCACCTTCGCCACGGACTACGAGGGACGGCGCGTGATCGAAGGCTTGGGCTCCGGGATTCGAGAGGTCCGGAGCGCCCTGCGAGACGCGGACATGGAGCCCGTCCGTTTTCAGGACACCGGTGTGCGCTTCACTGCTCTGCTTCCCCGAAGCGCCCTCCTCTCGCCCGAGGATCTCAACTGGCTGTCCGACCTTGAAGCCCACGGCCTCGGCGTCGAGCAGCGCCACGCGCTTGTCGAGATGCGGCATGGAACCTCATGGACGAACTCCTCCTACCGCCGTCGCTTCGGCTGTGACTCCCAGCAAGCCCGTCGTCAGCTCCAGGAGCTGGTGAACCGAGGCTATGCCGAGGCCCGAGGACAACGCGGCTCCACCTCCTACGTTTTGGCCTCCGACGGCGCTCGGCCGGCTTCCGACGTCAACGCCGTCACTATTCCCGCAGAGATCTCCGCACTGTCCACCAATGCGCCCACCGTCTGGGCCTGTCTCGAGGACGGGCCGCGCACGCGCCAGCAGATCGTCGAGGCCACACACCTGACCCCACGCCAGGTGATGTACGCGCTCAAACATCTCACGACTGCAGGAGCCGTTCTGATAGACGGCCGTCAGGGCGACACCACCACCAGGTACCACCGCGCCTGATGGGCACGTCTATTGAGTGCGTCTCCCACCTGGACGACTGAGGGCTCGCAAGCAGATCAGGCCCAGACCGGGAGACGCCG
>ERZ772961.820-NODE-820-length-11999-cov-4.811453_pt1 | contig 11999 bp, 19 predicted proteins | sample MGYA00580677_ERZ772961 | MGnify/ENA primary metagenome ERZ772961 (study PRJEB29015, sample SAMEA2738088) | human oral metagenome | biome: human oral; feature: human-associated habitat; material: saliva | place: China | collected 2227 ... | reverse complement strand
GTTAAAAAATAAAATTTTAGAAATTGAAGTTGTTGATGAAGAAAATGATGATGAACTTGAATATCTTAATGATGTTTTGACGTTAAATTTAGAAAATTTTAAAAACTTCAAAAAAATAGTTTCTAATAAAAGATATAAAGAAATAGTATCTTCTATAATAAAAATGAAAGAAACGCTTTTAAAAATTAAAAACGATGATTAATTTTAATAAAAAAAGAGAGTTGATTAAATGAAAATTATAATAAAGAAAATAAATACAAAAAGAATATACGAGAAGTTAAATGAATGGAAAGAAATAGAATTTAAACCTTACCCTTCATTTAAAACTATCATAGAAAATTATATAAATGATACTACTATAGGAGTGGTTAGTACTTATACTATTTTATTAATGATTAATAGCTTTGATAAAATGGTAAAAGACAAAAACGAATATGTTTCGCTACCTATCAATAGTACTCTTTATATGGTTAATCCTTACACTAATAAAGAAATGTTTGATACTAAGTTTGCTTATTCTATAAATAATGATGAAATAGAAGTATTTATAGAAGTTAATCCAGTAAAACCAGAAGATGAAATTAGTATGTTTACTATAGGACCATTAATAGGAGAATTTAAAAAGTTCTCTGATGGATTAAAAGAAGAAGATGTACAAAACACTATAATAGATACAATTAAACTAAAACTTAGTGATGGTTTTGAATCTGTTCTTAGTGTAGTAAGACTGGAAGATAAAGAAAAAGAAAAATTAGAAATAGAAGAAAATATAGAACTATATTATAAACAAATAGCTTATAATATAGACCCTTATATGACTTCTATATTGTATAAAGAAGCGTTTGGAGTAAAAGATAAAGAGGTGTAATTTGAGAGAAATTAAATTTAGAGTTTTTTTAAGAGATAAAATGTATTATCCTGATGAATATAAGGAATATGAAGATAATTTAGAAGGAATAGATTTTAAAAATAAAACAGTTTCTTTTTCTGAATATGCAGATGGAGAAGTAGGAGTGTTTATTCAAGATTATTCATTTGATAAAGAATCTTTATTATATGAAGAAGATTTAAAAATAATGCAATACACTGGATTAAATGATAAGAAAGAAATAGAAATCTACGAAGGGGATATTCTTTGGCAAAGATATACTGATGAATATTCAATAGTTTATTATGAAGATGGAAAGTTTTTAACAAAAAATAAAAACGAAGAAATTAGATTAGATTTAAATTGCTTAAATAGACTAACAGAAGTTGTAGGAAATATTTATGAACACGAAGTTAAAACAACTAATCAGTTAATAAAAAGAGAGGTTTAGTATGCAAATATATATAAAAATTATAATATATGTATTTATGTTATTTTATGGAATGCTAGGTATTATAAGTTTTATATCTATTTATAAAATAACAGAAGAAGGAAAAGAATTTGATGTAATCAAAGTACTTAGTTTTATTTTTATAGGATTTTTATCACAAATAATAGGTTATTTTTTATTAAAAGTAATATAAGGAGTTTATATGAAAGAAAATATATTAGAAATAGAATTTCAAAAAGTTTTTGGTTACATTTATGCTTGGCAAATAACTAAAAATAAAATAAAAGAATCTGAAATAAGTTATAATGGAACTAAAATAGTAGAAAATAAAATATGGTTATGGAATAAATTTGAAAAGGTTTGGGAAAGAAAAAGCTCTATGACTTTACTAAGTGAATCTGAAAAAAGAAGACTAGAAGATTTTGTTAATTATGTAAATGAATATTGTAATAAACAAAGATGGAGAGCTGAAAATAATAAAACATATTATTATATAAATGAAATTGAAGAAATTTATACTGCAAAGGAAATATTCCATCCCTTAGATGATTCTAGATATGAGGTGGGTAATTATTTTAAAACCGAAAAGGAAGCTGAAGAAGTTTTAGAAAAGCTAAAAGAATTCTGGAAAACAATAAGAGAGGAAATGGAAAAATAATGGAAAAAGAATTGGCAATAGATATAGAAATAAAAGAAGTTTTTAAAGGTAGATATGCTTGGAAAGTTAAAAACATTAATTTATTCTTTGACAATTTTATTTTTAAAGATAAAGAATTAAACATCCAAATAGAATGTTTTAGAGATAAGTATTCTGAAGAAACTTTTAAAATAACTGGTTCTAATCCTTGTGTTGTAGCTTGTGAAAACATTCTAATGGGTATTGATACAAAAGTAGGATTGCTAAGAATAGTAGAAGAAATAAATAAAAAATACACAAGAACAGATGGACCAAGAGTAAGAAAAGGTGATGTTTATTTTTACTTAGATGATACTTTCAAAGTAAGTCAACAAATAGATGCAGACCAACTAAGAGATTGGGAAAGATATAGATTGGGTAATTACTTTAGAACTTTTAGTGAAGCAAAAAAAGCATCAGAGCCTTTTAGAGAACTTTGGTATAAAATAACATATGGAGACAATAATGGTAATAGTTAGGGATAAATTCTTATACCTAATACCTAAAAATGATTATGAAAGAAGTTACTTGACTGCTTTGGTTAAAAAAAGATTAACTTATAATAATCCAGAGCATCAAGTAACTAAACAAAAAGGTAATTGGTATAAAATAGATAAAGTACCTCCTATCATAGAAACATTTCATGAATCTATGTATAAAGGAGAATTTTGTTATCGTATACAAAAAGGTAACAAAGAAATAATAGATACTATATTAGAAGACATACAAGGTGTTGAAAAAATAGATAATAGAGCATCTTATAAAATCAAATGTGAGTTAAAAGTAGAACCAAGAGATGATGAACAAAAAAAAGCAATAAATGCAATAATTAACTTTGATTTTGGATATGGAATATTATCAAGTCCTCCTGGTTCAGGTAAAACTTACATGGCTTCTAATATAATAACTAAACTAAAAGAAAGAACTCTTGTTTTAGTAGACCAAGATTTATTACTTGAACAATTTATGGAAAGTATTTTGGAGTTTACAGATATAACAAGAGAAGAAATAGGTATAATAAAATCACAAACTCTTGAGTATGATTTAGATAAGAAAGTAATAATATCTACAATGCAAACACTTGTAAAGAAAAAAGATATATTAGAAAAACTTAGTACTAATATAGGTTTTGTAATACAAGATGAATGTCAAATAGCTTCTTGTGAAACTATAAGAGAGATATTAAAAGAATTAAGACCTAAATACATATTAGGATTATCAGGAACACCATATAGAGATGATGGTTTTGATTTCTTAATAAGAGAAATGTTAGGACCTATTATATATAAAACAGATAAACAAGCAATGATTAGAGATGGTAGCTTGATAGTACCTATTCTTAGACCTATATTTCTTAGAGATGATAAATATTTTAAACAATATATTGAATCAGAAAAAGATATGGAGTTTAGAGATGTTGTGGATATATATTATAACAATCCTAAGATTATCTTCAAGATTTCTAAATTTATTTCAAACATGATGGATGACAAATCACAACTTGTTATTTGTAAAGAAAAAAGTTTAGTTTATAAATATCATATGCAAATAATGAAACATAAATATCCAGAACTAATGGAACAGTATGAACAAGAAAGATTAAAAACAATAGATGGATTAGAAAAAGTAATAGAACGAAGTCAAGATGAAAAAGAAATAAAACAATGTAAAAGAAAAAAGATAATTCTTGAAGAAAATATATTGTCTAAAACATTTCTTAGTATAAAAGATACTGATGAGTTTAAAACAGTTATTTGTTTAACAGCAGAAATATCTAAAAGCACACGTGACAAAATAATATCTGATACAAATAAAGGTATAACTAAAGTAATAATTACTACTACTCTTATGGATAAAGCTATAAGCATTAATAGACTTGATACTTTGCACTTATTATTCTCCACTAAGGAAGTTACACCGCTAGTTCAGAGATTAGGAAGAATTTCACGTTCAAGTCCAGGTAAAATGGGAGCTACAGCGTTTGATTACTTGTATGACCATTACATACCATTCTTTCAATTTAATAATAAAAATAAGAATTGTAGAATGATGGCTCATAATGAGGCATGTATGATACCAAACAATATAGATATGCTTATTAAGTTCTTACAAAAGAGATATATGGAAAGAGATGTTAATTATACAAATAATGAATATGAACAAATTAAGAAATTCTATGAAATAGATGTTAATAAGTAAAGGAGAGTAAAAAAATGAAAATAATATATATTATAGCACTAATACCAACTTTAATTATATGTTACATGACAGTATTAGATTTAATTAATATTTATCTTTTTGAAGAAAGTAAGCAACTATGTAAAATAACAAAGCGATTGAATGTACCTTTTAGTTATGAATCTATAAGTACATTTACTTTAGTATTGATATTTTTACATATTGGATATAGTTTCTTTTTTGAAGATAAAACTATGTTGCTGAGTAATGTAGTTGAATGTTTATTAAATTTATCAGAAACTTCTTTGCTTTTTATCTTGTTTAAACTAGATAAAGACGATAGCTATAGTAGATTCGCATATTTGATAACAGCATTTATATTTGTAGTAGCAACAAAAGGATATTTTTATAAAATAATAGAGGTGTTAGGCTAATGAGAAAATTAAAGAAACAGATTGATAAAACAGATGAGGTAATAGAATTACTAACAACTACGTTAGATGAATATTTTACTCCTTTTATGCTTATGGCTAAAAGTGAAAAACCAGAAGTAAAAAAGTTCTATGATAGTATTCTTAGTAGAGCTATGAAAATAAATAAGTTAAAAAATGGAACACAAGAGAAGAAAAACGAACTAATTACATTAAGATTTGATACAGTGGCTTTTATAAGTCTTTATTCAGCAAAATATATAAAGAATAAAAACTGTTTAAACAATTTTGTAATGTTATTAATTGCATACAATGTAATTCAATTTTTCTCCGCCGGCGAAAAAGTGGATTATTTCAAAACAGAAATCCAGGAAAACAACAAGCTTCTTAAGAGCGTTAACAATTTAATTAGATTAAATTGGATTAACTTAGAAAAGATAGTAGATAAAGATGATTTAGTATATCCAGAAGATATAATAAAAGATTTAGAAAAAGTAAAAAAGAATATGTCTAATATATTATTTAAACACTTAAGATATTTAAGTCCATTTATAAATGATAATCAGTTAGAAAGAGAAATAGTAAATAAAATAGGATATCAATGCCAATTATTAAAGAAAGATTTAGATTTTGATGCTTACGATGAGGCGATAAGAGAAGACTTCTTAATGTATATAGCAATAAGAAGTAGATTAAATGCAATTAGTTTTGATTTAGAAAGTTACTCAGGATGTGGAGTGATAGAAGAAGAAATAAAAAAAGATATAAAATATTTTAAAACAAATTTAACTTATATAAATAAGAATATAAAGAATTATGAAAAATTAGTATTAGAAGGTGAATATTAGTGAATGATGATGATAAAGTATTAATATTTGGATTAGCAGTATGCGTAGTAATTACTATCGCATACTCTATTTATATAATAACAAAATTTTAAAAAGTGAGCGTGGTTTAATTATGAAAATTATTATTACAACAGAGGACAAACAACAAATAGTTCCTGGTAAAACAAAACAAGTATTATTATCAGAACAAAGAATAGAAGAAGAACATTTTGATGTCCATCAAGCAAAACTAGAGAAACATTGGAATATGAAATATCTTGGAAAGAATGAAAATAATCAACTAAAAATAGAAGTTGATAATTATTGGTCTATTCCTTTTGTTTTTAATAAAAGACATCAAATAGCAGAGGTGATTATACATGACAGAAATACAAAATGTAACTAAACATGGTACATTTAGATACTTTCAAAGAATAAAAGGAGATGTTAGATTTCTTGTTGAAAACAGTTTCAATGAATATGTAAAGAAAAATCAAGATGAATTTGAAGATATGAGAAATGAAATTCTTGAGGTTATTAGAAATAGTGAATTACAAGACTTAGGAAATTTCTCTTTAAGAGAACATGAAAAAAGTGATTTCTTGTTAGATACAAACAATAGAATAATCTATATAGTAAAACAAAATAGTTTAATAACTTGTTATCAATTAAAATTCTTAGCTCAAGAAGAAGAAAATGATATTATCTTTAGAGCTTTTTTAAGTTCTATGGATAAATGCTCTAAAGAAATAGAAGAAGAAGAAAATCAGTTATCTAGAGAATTAGATATGTGTGATACTCAACTTCAAGACTTAGAAATAAGAAAACAAAAATTGTTATTAGAATTAGAAGATGTTGAAGATAAAAAGAATTCTATCAATAATAATATCAATAATTTAAAAAGAAAAATAACAATTAATAAAGAAGAAATAAAAAATATAGTTCAAAAACTTTTAACTTTATAAGGAGGTTAGTGTGAAAAAAATATTAATTATGTTAGCTTTGATTTCGTTCTTAACTTTAGGTTGTGATTTCGATGAAGAAAAAGCAAGAGAACAATTAAAAATAGCAAAAGAAGAGGAAAAACAAGAAATAAAAGAAAGATTAACTCAATTTTTCTACAAAGATAAGGTAACTATTATACTTTTAAGATATGGAGACTCAGTAGAATATATTTTACAAATAGCAGATGAATTAGGTTATGAATTAAAGTTTTTCAGTGATTCAGGAGCAGATAAATTAGTTTATATTTTCTATAAAAAAGGAGTTGAATAATGCAACCTATAGATGAAGTTAGAAAAGAATTAAAAGATTTGGAAGCAAAAATGAAAAAAGTATATAAAATTATGCTTAGTAAAGAATTTGAACAAACAAATGAAAAAGAAAAAGAGTATTTGTATAAACAAATAGGTTTTATGGAAGCTTATAAAAACATACTAGAAAAAAGAATACATTATCGTAACTGTATTCAAGAAGCTAAAGAAATAACAGATTCTTTAATGGAAAAAATAAAAGCAGAAATAGAAGAAAAAAAAGAAATAACTAATAAAAGGAGTTAATAAAATGATTAATTTAGAAAAAGACGATATTTTTGATTTTAAATTTTCACATATCCTATTTTCTATATTTGTTATTCTTGTAATATTTTTTGCAGCATATTGTTATGAAACACATAGTAAAACTCCTGATGTTGTAGATAAAAGAGAAAAAGAGTATAGTAACTATTTTAATAAAGATATAGTTTTTATAACTTTAGTAGCGAGTTTTGAAGATGAACAATTATTATTAGAAACTGCTAAAAAATTAAATTACGAATTAAAAGGTTTTAGCGTTGAAAATGAACCACTTGGAAATTATTATATATTCATCTTTGAAAAAAAGGAGTAAAACATGAAAATTAAAGTTCTAATGACTGGTTCAGATGGAAATTGTTGTTTAGTTAATTATAAAAACACTACAATCTTAATAGACGGTGGTTTCAAAACAAAAACAAAAATGGAAGAATTACTTAATCCAATAGTATTAAGTGAAGATATAAAATTAGATGCGGTAATTATTACTCATGAACATACAGACCACTTTAATCCATGGACAGGAAGATTGTGTATGGATTTGGATATACCTATGTATCTTAGTCCTAAACATTATGCTAATGAAGAAAATAGAAAAACTAAATATCTTAGTCATGAAGATAAACGTTCTGGAGTTACAAGAACTGTTAATGTAATAGATATAGAAGAAAATCAAGAATTTACTATTGGAGATTTAAAAATATATCCTTTTGCAGTATATCATGATGCAAATAAGACATTTGGTTTTAGATTTAACGACAATCAATTATGTTGGGTAACTGATTGTGGTTTCATGAGTGAAAATATAAAGCAACAAATGTTACAATGTGAAAACTTAGCTCTTGAGTTTAACTATGATGTTAAAAAGCTTATTAATTCAGAAAGACATTGGACTAATAAGTTAAGAACTCTTGGAAGATTTGGACATATGAATATCGAGGAGTCTATTAAGTTCTTAAAAAACATAAAAAAAGAAAAACATTATAAAAACTTAATTACATTACATAGTTCTTTTCATCATTGTGATTTAGAAGAATTAAAAGAAAAATTAGATAATGCAAAATTAAATATTGAAAATATATGGATTTCTCAGAGAGAAGATAATAATTTTATTGATTTGGAGGATTAAATATGAAAGTTAAAGTATTTACACAACCTATAGAAAATGTACATGATGATTTTGAAATATTAGAAAATAGAATAAATGATTTTGTAATAAATAAATTAAACGTTAAAATAACTACTTCTGTTTGTAATGAAGTATATGATAATAGAAGTTCAACTGTACCTCTTTACATAGTAATGGTGCAATACAATGAACTTTAGTAATATACTAGACTTATTGTCATATATAGAAAAATCAAAAGCAGAAAGAATTGATTTAGCAACTGGTGAATTTAAAAACCTGTTTGTTAATTATATTGGTTATTTTGACGATTTTGAAAATAAAATAAAAACATTATACAAAGCTTCAGAAAAAAATAATTGGTTATTTTTTGATAGTAAAATAAACATAGATAAAACAAGTATAACATTAAAAGAAAATGGATTTATTGATTTATTTGAAGATGAAGAAAAAAATAACAAATTAAAAGAAGCAGTAAGCGAGTTAATAACTCAAATATCTAAAAATATAGATTATCAAAGTAAAATAAAAGAAACAAATACTAAAATAAAATTAGCTAAATTTTTAATAAAATATAAAGAACAAATTTTTAAAGATAATGATATATACAACAATGTTTGCATATATTATGGTAATTTAGAAAGAGAAGATTTTTATTTTTTACTATTGCTTTATGCTTTAGGATTTGATATAATCATAGTATCTCCTGGAGGAAAAAGTTATGAATGTATTTACACAGAAAACTATGTAGCTGACTCTTATAAAGATATATCTCTTGTTGATGTTTTATCTATAGGAAAAGAAACTAAAAAAATAGTTAGTGCAGCTAAAATAATAGAGCAACAAGTAAAAAATATGCTTTATGATAATCAAAGTACAATTAAAGAAAATAATAATCAATATGAAATAGAACCTATTTTATATGACTGTACTATATCAGATATATATGGAATGCTCAACGAAGATGCTAAACTAAGAGAAGGTTATGAAATAATAGATAATAAAATACAATTACCTCATATATGCATGGAAATAAATGGTTGTTATGAAGATATATATGAATATCAAAGACTATTAAAACATATAGATGAATCTGATGTTGTTATCTACAAAGATTTTCTTGAAGTTAAATTAGCTTATTCTCCAAAATTAGAATCTACTTTTGCTTTGTTTAAAAGAGATAAAGAAAAAAGAAAAACATTGTTTGATTTTAGAGCTAATGAAATAACAATAAAAGATTCAACTAAATCTAAAATATTAGATGTTGTTATAGATTTAATGAATAATGCTTTTAAGAGGCAACTAGACAACAAAGAAAAAACAAAATTAGTTGAAACTGGTTTATTCTTAGATGAGAAATTCATAAAAATGTATGAGAACTTCGATGGAATCAAACAGGTTCCAAAAGTATGTTTTAGATTTTTAGAAGATTGCATGAATTTAGAAACAATATTTTTAATACTTATTCTAAGTGCATTAGGTTTTGATGTTATAGTATTAAACATACAAAATCCAAGTTTGCTTAGAAGTTATATAAAAAATGATTATTTTAGTCGTATTGACCTTGAAGTTGCAAATAGACGTTATATGTATGAAGAAATATTAGAATTAAAAAAGAAAAAGTTCTTTGGACTTTTTTAAAAATAAAAAAAGGAAGTGAATTAAAATGGGATTATTTGGAAAATTATTTGGTGGTGAAACAAAAGAGGTTAAAGATGAAGCTGTTAAAGTACAAGAACCAAAAAAAGTAGGTTCTAGTATTAAATTATCTAAAGGCTCAACTATTAACTTATCTAAACATTCTACTCTTGAACACGTTAGATTCTCTGGAGGATGGGAACCTAATGAAGGTTATGGAGAAGAAAACTATGATTTAGATTTAATGTGTTTGCTTAAAAGCAAAGATGGTCATAGAAAAGTATTATATTATGCAGATAAACATTATCCAGGAATATCTTTAGACCATGACAACTTAACTGGAGAAGGAGTTGGAGATGATGAAAACATTGACATCTACTTTAACAAATTACCAGAAGATATTATATCTATAGATATGTTTATCATAATATATAATGCAAGAATGAGAAGACAAAGTTTTAACAAAGTAGGTGATGCTTATGTTAGACTTACAGATGTTTATACTAACAAAGAAATTTGTAAATATGATATAACAAAAGATGGTGGAAGTAATACTAGTTTACATGCTGGTTCTTTCTATAAAGAAAATGGAGAATGGGTATTTAAAGCTGTAGGAGAATATGGTAAATTAGAAGGAAAAGATTTAAAGACATTATAAAATAAAAGGAGTGATTTACAATGATTAATTTAAAAAAAGGACAACCAATTAATTTAAAAAAGGAGCTAAATGTATCTGACTTTAGAGTAGGATTATGCTGGGACCCAGCGGATGAATATAGTCCAAAAGCAGATTTAGACTTATCATTTGTAGTTCTTAGAAATGGAAAATTCGTACAAGATGAAGATTTAGTATTCTATAATAATAAGTTTGGAGTAAATGGTATAGTAGGTTCTATAGATAATAGAACTGGCGAAGGAGATGCTGATGATGAAGTAGGTACTGTAAATGTAGATAAACTAGATTCTAATATTGATAAAATAATAGTAACAGCTAGTATCTATGAAGCAGACTTAAGGTCACAAACATTCGCTTCTATTAAAAATGCTTATATTTACTTGGCAGATAATAAAACAGGAAATAAACTTTGTGAATACAAACTTACAAAAGATGCTTCTGAATTTACTATTATAGAATTTGCTGAAATCTACAAAGATGAAAATGGACATTGGAATTTTAAGACTGGTGAAGATGGATACACTACTGATACTCAAGATGGTAAAGTAGTTGCTGCAAATCAAATAACTGTAATTAATAAATATATCTAAGAGAGGTTTAACCTCTCTTACTTTAACTATAAGGAGTGATTAATACGAAACAATATAAAGGATTAAATGATAAAGAAGTATTAGAATCAAGAGAGTATAATGGTTCAAATATATTATTAACAAAAGAATCTCAAACACTATGGGATTTCTTCAAAGAAGCTTTACAAGATAAATGGATTATTATTTTATTCATAGCTTTAGGAATAAAAATAGGTTTCAATGTTTTAATGTTATTTAATAAGTCTTTTGGAGAACCAGATTGGTATGATGTTGTTAGTATAGCTATTGCAATATTAATGGCTAGTGGTTTCTCTTCTTGGAGTGCTTATAGAAATGAACAAAAGTTTAATGCTCTACAAGATGAAGCAAATAGAATAATGGTTAAAACATATAGAAATGGTAAATTAGAAGAAGTTCTTATTAATGATTTAGTAGTAGGAGATTATGTTCTATTACAACAAGGAGATAAAATACCAGCTGATGGGAAGAAAAACTGCTTAATTAAACATATATAAATATAAATAAATTTAATTAAACTTTATAAGAAACCCCTACTTTAACAGTGATGTTGAGGTAGCTTGAATTTAAAACTAGGAAACCGTAAAGATAAATCAAACCACAAAGTAATTAGAAATGATAGACTTGATGGTGGCGAAAGCAGAAAAAATTGATTTGTATGTCCTAAGATGAAAAAAAGTTATAATTTAAAATAGTCTTTTTATTAGTGCAACCTATTTTAATTATAATTCTAAGGGAATATTGTTTATAAAAGGTAAAAGATAGTAAACAATAAGATAATCGGTGTTTAGTTACCAATGCTCTAAGGCAAAAGCTATGAGTAAGGTTCAACGACTAGGGGATTGAGTCCCCCTCTGTAAATAAGAGATAACTGTTAAACAACAGGAAAGTAAAACCACAAGCAGATATATTGACACGACTTTATATCAAGGGTGGAAGAAAAATATTC
>ERZ772961.818-NODE-818-length-12026-cov-11.053463_pt1 | contig 12026 bp, 10 predicted proteins | sample MGYA00580677_ERZ772961 | MGnify/ENA primary metagenome ERZ772961 (study PRJEB29015, sample SAMEA2738088) | human oral metagenome | biome: human oral; feature: human-associated habitat; material: saliva | place: China | collected 2227 ... | reverse complement strand
CGCCAAGTAAAGCTCAAGGGCCTGACCCCGGCAGAATACCGGGATCAGGCCCTACAGGAAGCCGCATAACGGCTACCATTAAACGCGTCCAAGTTTCGGGGCGCAGTTCACGACGAGGTCGGGGCACAGTCATACGCGAACGCGCCCACGCGGGGCTCGTCATTGCCGGGAAAGTGTGAGAGAAACCGGCGGCGAGCGGTCGCGTGGGCGCGTCCGTTTACACAGGATGTTTCACAGGAGCGAGAGATAGTGTGATAGAGAACTCCTGAGAAACAGTGATCAGCGTAACAGGCGGCGAGTCATCGCGGGCGTGTTTGGATGATCGTTTTTCGACGTATTCTCACTTCGCTTTTCGCACATCCGCTAGGGGCCGCCCGAGCTGCAACGAAAGGACTTCTAGCCTTCGTCGGAGTCACCCCCGATGCGCTAGGGCTCGAGGATGAACTGCTCCTCGTCCCAGTCGTCGTCGTGGATGTAGGCACCATCGAGGCGCTCGACCATCTCGCAGGCGCGACCGCAGGCTTCGACGGCCTCGAGGATGCCGAGGGCGATCAGGGCACGGCCACCTTCGTCGTCCAGGCGGTCCGTGTCGACGACGAGGGTGGCCGCCTGCCCGGGGATCACTCCCAGGTGGGCTAGCTGCCACCCTCGTACGCGTCTTATCACTGTTTCGAGAACGCCTCATCCCTGCTCACAGGGGAAAACTTCGATCGAACCAGTGTCAGCAGGAGAGCGTTGTTTACATGTATTTCTTGACCAAAACCGACCTTGAGACTAGTATCGACGCAGCGAGAGGATACTGTAGGACGTCTGGTAACAGAGCGTTCAAAGGAAGCTACTCCAGCAGCTTCGGGTGCGGGACTGCCTTCAGCTTCAGGCTGTAAAGACCCCATGTACCAAGATGTCCTCTCGCTTTCATTTGCTCCTGAACGATGTTCAGGAGCTTTTTCTATGCTCAATTCGCTTGCCGATTCCTAGTTGGGCTCATCCCCACTCTCATGGGGAAAACGCAATGGCCCAGGGCCAGATCAGCGCAGAGGAGGGCTCATCCCCGCTTACGCAGGGAAAACAGCTGGTTCATTGCCTGAGTGGTCACCTTTTGGGGCTCATCCCCACTCACTCGAGTAAAACGCCCTTCCCTAGTCCGCGGTTGCATGCGTGCCAGGCTCATCCCGCTCACGCAAGGAAAACTTGGCGATGCTCAAGCACCGTGGCATCACGGGCGGCTCACCCCTGCTCACGCGGGGAAAACATCAGCCCCCCGGTATCTCCACCCGTAACGATGGGCTCATCCCCGCTCACGCGGGGAAAACTTGCGCACCACTCGCCCGTGCTTCCTCCAGGTGGGCTCATCCCCGCTCATGCGGGGAAAACAGACCGCTCACCTGATTTTGACGGCCGTCGTGGGGCTCATCCCCGCTAACGCGGGGAAAACATCAAGCAGATCGCCCGAGACGTCGAAAAGACCGGCTCATCCCCGCTCACGCGGGGACAACGTCAGGACGCCGTGCGCCTTCTCGTTGCCGTACGACTCATCCCCGCTCACGCGGGGAAAACTAACCAATTTCGCCTGCGGCCCAGGCGAGGACGGGCTCATCCCCGTTCACGCGGGGAAAACGCGTGTGGCGAGGCGGTGACTGCGGTGAGCGTGGGCTCATCCCCGCTCACGCAGGGAAAACATCTTCGTCGCACTGTACGAAAATAACGAGACAGGCTCATCCCCGCTCACGCGGGGAAAACACGAATATCGGTCACACGTCGGCGGAGAATCCGGGCTCATCCCCACTCACGCGGGGAAAACGACGTCTACCCGCAAGCGGAGCGCTCCGTGACGGGCTCATCCCCGCTCACGCGGGGAAAACGCGGTCATGGCTCGCACGGTCAGGTCGATCATGGGCGCATCCCCGCTCACGCGAGGGATAACTGAAGCAGAATAGCTACAGGATCCATGATGTCCGGCTCATCCCCGCTCATGCGGGGAAAACTCGGCCTGATCGGTGACCATGGTCGGCACGTGCGGCTCATCCCCGCTCATGCGGGGAAAACATCGACGACGCAGGCGTGGACCTCAACGGCCCGGGCTCATCCCCGCTCACACTGGGAAAACGATATTTCGACTGCGAGCTCGCGCCAGTCGTCCGGCTTATCCCCACTTACGGAGGGAAAACTCTTGGGATGCGACCGCGATTGCGGTCAGCTTCGGCTCACCCCCGCACACACGGGGAAAACGGCGCTCGCGGCATCCCTTACCCGTATAAGACGGGCTCATCCCCGCTCACGCGAGGAAGACCCCCAATCCTTCTTGGTGAAAATTGCCGTCATGGGCTCATCCCCGCTCATGCGGGGAAGACCGCGCGGAGAAGGCACACCCTGCGTTCCAGAAGGGCTCATCCCCGCTCACGCGGGGAAAACTCTGCTTTCCGTTTTGAGGCGGATGCTGACTGGGGCTCATCCCCGCTCACGCGAGGAAAACGTCATGATCCTGGTCCTGAACTGCCTTGTGGCGGGCTCATCCCCGCTCACGCAGGGAAAACCCAGAGGCGCCGGGAATAGCGTTCGCGATCTGAGGCTCATCCCCCCTCACGCGGGGAAAACGTCGCTGTCCTTCTTCATGATCAAGCCGTTGTAGGGCTCATCCCCACTCACACGGGGAAAACGGGGCGGCGATCGTTGAGTTTGATTCGGCGTCGGGCTCATCCCCGCTCACGCGGGGAAAACACTGGGTGGCTGTCTGAGGGCGGCCACCATTACGGCTCATCCCCGCTCACGCGAGGAAAACAAAACCCCAACAGCCATGCTCATCGACGCCACCGGCTCATCCCCGCTCACGCGAGGAAAACGTCCGGTGGGTGATAACAGCCCAGTAGGTGAACGGCTCATCCCCGCTCACGCGGGGAAAAACTTCACCTCGTAACTGTGGACGAGGCGTGGGCCGGTTCATCCCCGCTGACCGGGGAAAACTGATTTGTATTGATGAGGTTCATGTCGCCAATTGGAAAACCCTCGAATGCACAGGGGTAACATCTCCCCCCTCATTCGACCCCAGCTCGCGCCAATCACACTCAACGTTCCTCCACAAGGCACACATGCGCACTCATGGCCGAGCTAATGTCATCAAGCCGCAGCCGTATGCCTTGCCCCGACCAATTCCATTAACGAGAGCATGACGCAGCGCCACTGGATCAGTTACCTCCAGCACGCCCTCAAAAGTTGCAACTGCAAGCGTTACCCGGTGCCCATCGTGTTTAAACTCCGCAATGCTGCGTTCAACACCATTAATCAGTAGATTCGCCCCGTCAACACGTTCCCCATTGTCATTCTCAAGAACCGGCAGATCCCCACCGATCTCAGCTGAAGTCAGTACACGAAACCCACGCTCTTTGGCGTTCTTGAGGACCCACTGTATCTGCTGAGCTTGGGTGACATGAGCGAGAATCTTCTTCTGACCTCTTTCATTAACCTGAGCGGCCGTTCGGAAGGTCGGATTCACACAGAGGCGGAAACCCCACCGCTGCTCGGCTGACAGACCATCAAGGAAGGGACTCATATCACGGACAACGACCCCGCCCTCGGTGGCGTAGCCAGCCTCCTCGACGATGTGTGAGGGATCTGGTGGGACCGGGCTGGAGATGAAAAGGGCACACGAAGGACTCCCCTGCCTCGGCAACCCACTTCTCAAAGATGGCGGATAATCCAGGCGCCAGAGAACCCGAGGATTCCCTGGAATGTCAAGTACACCCGGAGGAAAACAATTCATCACAGCAGCGTGAAGGACCTGCCGACTACGCATGAGCTGCTTCGCCCCCCGACGGTGTGGGTTGAGGTAGATACGTGTCAGAAACATCAGAGGACCTCCATCGGGTCATGCACGAAGCCGGGGTGGGCCTGCGGCTTCGACTCCACGTACTGCGGATTCTCCAGGTCTATATAGGTCTCCTCGACGGTACGCACAGTAAACTGCCTGTGTTCCGAGTTGAAACTAATCGGCATATCCTGAAGCGTCTGTTGCGAGGCCCTCTCCAGCTCAGGCGGAATGATTCCCAGATCCGCGACGACTCGCGTTCGAACTAAACGATCATGACAATGCTTCTTCTGATAGTACGACGAGGCCATCCACGGAGTTTCGCGCACCGCATCCCACGCGCTACCCTCGCGAACAGCAAGACGCAACGGCAAGGTCGGAGGGCACGAGCGCCTGCCGAGGTAGAGCGGAAACACCGGGCGAACAACCGCCTGCGCCAGCGCATCCACAAAGTCATCTGGTCCTTCAACGAATCCGACAAAAACCGCATCCGTACAGTAGAAACGTTCAGACAAAAGCGTCCTCTCTTTATTTTCGGTCATGCACTTCTGACGCCTCGACGTATGAAAATCCCGAAGTATTTCTCCCTGCTGGTCAATCCTCGCAGCGAAACGAAGCTCAGCGAGATCTTCAATAGGATCGCAGCGTCTGCGTCCCTGAGCCGCCGCGAGCAAACCGACCAGACCGCTCTTCGTAGGAAATGTCTCAGTTGCCCGGTGTACGAACTGACTAGATACACCCCACGACTGCATGGGACCCGCTAAGCGCAAGACGAGCACGGAAGTCATTGCATACCTCGTACCGCGCTTGCAGTCGCACTGCCAAGGTCAATCAGGCGCACTTTGTTTCCGAGCACGGAGAAACTTTCACCCCGAGGCGTTGTCCACGACACGAAGGAACGGTCAGGGCCAAGACCCGTAAGTTCGCGCATTTGAGACTCGAACTCAACGAAACGATCAACGGCGCGTTGAGCAAAACCACTTGTTGCGGGAGCGATAGGTTCCTCGAAGGCAGCTGCCATATTGATTGGTTGGTCGCTGCGAACCTCGACCAAGACCGCTTCCGGAAGACTACGATTCCCGAACGTCGTAATTTTGCCCTGCGGCATCGATCTCACATAGCTGTTGACAAACAATTCGATAGCCTGACCAACCAAATTATCATCTGAAAGATTTTCGCGGAGCATGTCAACATTGATCGTTGAGTATCGATACATGGTTGCCGAAGCAAATTCGATCATTCCAATCATCGCGGCACCTTTACCAGAATCCTCACTGGCATTCTTGTGATCATCAACGGCGGTGTAGTAGTCATACTCATTTTCCATAGCCCCCACACCAATGGCGGGAGCAACTTGGCAGGCAGCTTCTACTTGCAGGTTTGTATTACTTGCGACCATCCGCCCAAATAGCGCTACCGCAATGGAATGATCACGTTTTGTGGACGCCTTATCAAACTTACGCAGCTTAAAAGACTTTTTCGGATCATCAGTCTGCATATCTTCGATGACGGCATCAACATACTTATCAATCTCTGCATGAGACACAAACCAAAGGACATCCAGATCTTCGAAAGCATGTTCTGGATTCTGGCTAACACTCTTCAAATATTGATCACGCTTATCTTTTGAGTCCTTGTGACCATAGTATGTGAACTCCAGAATCAGCGCAACCATCTCCGAAAGCTCATCAATAGCACAATCTGGCTTGCGTTGAAGAATTTTCTCTTTAATCAACAATGGAATTCGCTTAGACCGAATACCTTGAAGCGATAACTCGACAGAGTCTTCAAAGTCTGTTCGCACAGCGCGCTTAATCGCTTGTGATGAAATCCGCATACGACGCACACCGCCAAAAATTGCACTCTTGGGCGCACCAGTATCATCCCTGTTCGGATTCGAAGGAGGGAGAGTCTGCAGAACATGAATATCAACGAAAACGGACATTGTTTTACCTTTCACTAATGAAAACAGTTTGAATATGATCGCCCGACATCACTCGTCGGAAGAACTCACTAGACTCTCTGATTGAGCACGAGCGAACTGACGGCCCCAATCACGCATAACGGACGATCGACAACCAGAGTCCTGCCACAGGAACAAATCTGCCGCTAGTTTGGCGTAGTCACAGGAAATTCCAGCCGACTTGAGTTGTGACGCCAGCGAACGAAGATGCACGAGCAAACCATCAAACGTCGGCGCCTGCACCGCTGCAGAAAAACGATTGAAGATAGGCGTCTCCTCAGCCCTCTTATCTCCTTTTTGGCGCTCCGCAACCACACGAATCGCAGAAGCAAAACTCAAAGGCCGATCAGAGGGTGCAGATGCCGTATCTACAGCTGCGCCCTGATGGAAAGCCCACAAGGTCAACGCACCATGAACAGCCTTCTCACCCCTCGTAGCTCCATCAGACAACCCTCCCTTACGTTTATCAAGAGTAAGGTCCCAGATAGCTGGAACCGAACCAACCTCTCTATTCAATGCGCCCCGCAACTGCGCGCGGAGCGCACGAGCTGTCGAAGTATCTTTCGACAGGCGATGAGCAATGAGCCCATGCACATGACGAAACACAGCCTTCTCTGAGACAAGCCCCTGCACATCGGCGTCGGGATACCTCACAGAAATCACCTCACCCGCAGTCATTTCACGCCTTCCCAACTATCAACAGCAGGCAATAGATTCAACAACCCATATCGAAATGAATTCTCGGCAATACCAAGACTTAAATACCTGTCCACATTTTTACCCCCAATTTTGCCAACATATCGACCGATGATCGATGATTGAGGCGCAGCATCACCAATCTCTTTTTGAAACATTCGCGTTGTTTTCCTTAGAACATCCTCCCAACTTTTCCGAATTTCAGGAATCTTCTCATGACCATCAATCCCTGAGAGCCACGATCGAAACTGAATGTCGACAGCTGCATAGAATTGCTGCCGCGCTCGCTCAGCATCTACATCACCTATTCCACCAGCTGCACGCGCGATATCCCTTGCATAACGTCCAATTAGATTCGCAACTTCTTCTGTCTTCATGACTTGATCCTTGATCTCCGCCACCAATTTATCGCTCTTCTCACTCAACAATATCGAGAACAGCGTCAGCTCATCGAAATACACAGTCTTATAATCCGTCTTCTCTTTGGAAACAAAGATCATTCCAACAGCTTGAAGACGAAGTCGAACTGGATATCTCGTCTGCACTCTATTCAACTGCAAGCTATGATGGAACGTAAGCGTTGCCGGCTGAAGAACCCTATCGACTTCTCGACCGCCCCCCACTTTCACCTTCACCTGAGGACAGAACACACCAGGAAGATTCCGCCACATAGCACGATCCGCTGTAAAGTTGAATGCTTTATATACGTCCACCGACTTCTTCGAAGCCACCGAATCATATCTCCACATACTCTGCGGCTCATACCTAAACATATTGTGCGAGGTCAATTTGTCTCCTTGGCAGACAAGCACTTTTGTCACACCCGCAGAATCTCCGAATAACCGAACTCGTCGAGACTGCCATGTCATCAACTTTGGGATACTCAAGCTCTCGGCTTTCGTAGTCCCTTTTTTTCCTGCGACGGAGTAGTCGTCCCGATTCGCAGTCCAAGGGTCCGCTTTTTCCCATGTACAAGCCCCCCAGTCAGAAGAGTTGTCTCCACCTTCCAACCTGCCTGAGTCAGATGGAATCAGATTGAGGACAATCGTCTCATCAAGGTCATTTCCTTTAATCCAGACGATCCCTAGCTGCGCACACCATGCAGGCCCAATCGGGCTCCCTCTACCGGCCGATGCTTTTGGATCACCCTCTGCTCCGGAACGTATTCCTGAAGAGTCATAGTTTTGAACGTGGACAAGCCATCGCGCGGCTTCTGCCGCACTCATCCAGTCTGCTCCAGCCCCACTTCGTGATGAAAACAAGCGCTTCTCTTCTTTCGGCAGATTCGCGATTATCACACTTAACGGTTTCGCTTCATCTTTTGCAGTCTTTAGATCAGCGACCTGCATAAATGGATACTCACCGCCAAATAGGAAAAAGCGATCCCTCCATCGTTCGAGGTACTCGATCATCTGATCCGTCGGAGCGCCTTGATCCCACTGCCTGGCCCAGTCATGCATGTCTCTCGGGGTTGCCACCCGATACGCGACCGCTAGGATCAGTCGTTGAATCGCGATGCTCTGCGTGGGTAGCTCGCATGCCAGATCCGCGATGTCGGTCGTACGCTGGAGTAGTTCCAGCAGCCCAACTTCAGTGACTGAGCCGTCAAGCAGCCTCACGGGTATCCAGGGCTCGTCAAGTAGGTTGTATTCAGGGTTCTTCATTGACCCAAATCTCCATTCCAGTCTCAGTGGTATATGTCAGTGTGCGTCCGCAGAGGTTGCGTGTAAGCCGCTCACCATCGGCGGCTTTGGACATCACGAGGATTAACTGTCCCGCCAACAGTGGATGTTTCCGGCACAGCCAACCTTCCGTACTGAGATCTTCTCGTAGGGCATGCTCAACTGCGTCCACCGCGTCTTCGATACTTCGCCCACGTTCACGGAAAGACCACGGAGGCAAGGAGAGAGTCCACGAGCAAATCTCCGCTATCCGGCCACGCGCGGCATAGTCACGCACATCGAGTTTTTCACCAGGCGAACTCTTGTCACTGAGGGGTGGCGCCATCACAGACCCACACGATTCGGGATCGACCGCAACAACGATGACTGGTATCTGGTCTTCACCATCTCGAACGGCAGCCCGCCCCACACCCCCGACCTCTTCTCCTGTTGCAGCATTGCCTGCGAACGATTCCTCTAATCTCGATGCGGTCCACTCAGTTATATTGGCGCCGTTGAGACACCACGTGTTCGCATTCCTCCTCGAGGTTGTCATCGCATCGGTTTTCGCTACTTGCGCTATGCCAAACGCTTCCGTCCATTCTGCGGGGCCAACACTCTGTGCATCGGAGTAAGCCAATGCTGTTAGCTGCGCATAGTCTCGCGGTTCGCAGACGCGCACCTCCCTCCGATCAGCAAGAATTCCGAGAGCGCGCAGGACCGAGTACCGCGAATAGATATGGTCTGTTCGTATGGAATATGCCCACGGGACAGCGAATAGGTCCTCAACGAGGACGAGGCAACGGGCTTCGCACAAACGTACAGGTCGATCACCTCTGTCATGCCTGTGAAGTCGCCCGATACGCTGGAGCACGAGGTCCATGGGTGCAGGATCCGTGAGCATGAGGTCGAAGTCGACGTCGAGGCTTTGCTCGATCACCTGGGTTGCCACGACGACGTGTCTCAAGGGGCGCTGCTGACTATCTTTCCCGAAAAGTTCGAGCATCCGGCGATCGCGGGCCGCACGTTCGGCGGCCAGGAAACGCGAGTGCAGGAGTGTCGACTGCTCACGGCCAAAAACGGATCTCACGGCCTCATATGTTTCCTGAGCCTCGCGGACCGTATTGCGGATGACGACTGCACATCCACCGTCGGCGAGCTCGCGGTCCAGAAGCTCCGCGATCTCCTGCGGCGAGCCGAGCGAGGTCGGGATGATCCGCTTGGGGGCCTCTGCCTCGCCCTGGATTTCATGGACGCGCACTCCCGCAGAGGACACGGTCGAAATAGCCGGATAACCAATCATGCCGTCGACCGACTCAGCCCCCACACCGGACGAGCCACGACCTCGGCGATATGCCTCAAGGAGCGCGGAACGCCGTGCGGGCGGCAGGGTCGCCGACAGCAGCACAACGGGGATCCCGTACATACCAAGCCACGTCAGCGCGGCTTCCAGGTAGGTCTCCATGTATTCGTCGGCAGCGTGCACCTCATCGATGACGACGACCTTGCCCATGAGTCCGAGGTGACGCACCAGCACATGACGCGACTTGAGGGCTGCAAGCAGCACTTGGTCGATCGTTCCGACCACGACGGGCGACAGCGTTGAGCGCCAGCGTTGCCCCATCCACCGGCTCGCGTGAAGGCCAAGGTCCTCGTCGTCGTCGTACACTTCGAGGGGGCTCTTGCCGCGCTCGAGGAGCTTCATGAAGGACTCGTTGAGGCTGTTTTTCCCATGTGCGAGCTGGATGCCAAGCTTCTGTGGTTCATCGCCCAGAATGCTCGTCAGCCACGCCGTGACACGTTCGAACATCGCATTCGTCGTGGCCTGAGTGGGCAGTGCGACGAACACTCCCTGCAGCCCCCGAGCACGCATCAGCACCTCTGCGGCCGCGAAGGCCAGCTCGGTCTTCCCAGACCCCGGCGGTGCCTCGACGATCATAAGGTCTGGGTTCTCGTGTGTCGCAATCTCAATGGCGGCACGCTGGGCCTCAGTCGGCCTGTACGTGTCCGGCCACCCGAAACGGCGACGGTAGAACTCTGCGACCTCACCAGTTGGAGTCTCAGGAATGCGCAGAGGGGTTGGGAAGCCCGCTCGCTTCCAGGCACACTCGACACGCTCACGCTGCTGGTCTGCGGTGAGCTCCGAGTATCCCTCAATCGACAGCTTTCCGGTCTCACCGACCGGCCGGGGCCGAAGCGGGAAGTAATCCTCGTTGGAGGCGAGCCAGTCCGCGATCACAAGGGCCGAGGCATAGGCGGACGCCACCGCGATGGGCAGCTCCGGCAGGGCAGTGCCAGGTGCGATGAGCGGGAAACCACTGCGAGCCGCCATCCATCGAAGAATGTCCGAGCGCGCCTGGCCCCACTGCTGACCATCATCCGAAGCTTCCATCAAATTGCAGTGTTGGTCGTATGCTCGCCCCACATAAGTTGATTCAGGGTAGTGACCGTGATGGACTCCCACCAGAACTGCCCACTGAAAGGCGCGGGAAGGATCAGCCCCGCACGCTTCTATCTCTTCCTGAAGAGCGAACTGGCTGACAAATCCATGAGGCAACGCTGCTCGACGTGAATAATGTTCCTCAGGCATTACATCGAGACCTTGATCGTGGATCAGTTTCACGAGTTCTTCACACTGGCACGCGAACACCGCACTCACTTTTCCAACGTCGTGAATCCCCGCAAGGAATACGAATGCTGCTCGGGCCTTCTTTTGATCCTCTCCCCAGACAGATGCCATCAGTCTTCGATGATGCTCACTTAAGTACTCGTCAAAGAGGTATCCCGCTATATCTGCAGCGTCCATTAAATGCTGCACAACGGACAACCATGTGGATTCGCCGTCTCCACTTTTTGCCCAAAAGCATCGAGCCAAGTCTGTAAGCAGCGACGCATCAAGCTCAGGCTGCGCGGAAGGAAAGACCGGCGGTGCTGCAACCACACGAGTGCTGAAACCACTGCTATCCGCATCCTTACGGGCCATGATCTTCTCATCCTTGAGTCGTAACACTTACCAGTGCAGCGAAAGCACCGATATGTCCATTTTTATAAGACTGATGAGCCCGGCAACCTCACATTGATTGCCCCAGCCCGAAGGCTGGTGTGGCAACCATAACACGCATAGAAACACACATCGGATAACTTCAAGCGATAGAAGCAAAATTCCAAAATACAAGGAAAAGCAATCTCGACAGGGAAAACATCCTCCTGATGCACTACACGGGATCATCCCCTGCCGGGGAACACCGCGACCGCAGTCGCGTCGAGCGCTCGCAGGACCTCACAAACGTATCACCCCACCCACTTCCGCGCGCCACTGCGACACATGGGGCGCGATCCTGAAACAATGGGGGCATGTCGAATGACCCGCGTGAAAACCTGCATGGCTCGGACAGCGAGGAGCTGGCCGACGTGACGGCCGACGCCGCGCGCACCGGCGCCGAGCGAGCCGCCTCGACCCCCGCCCACACCTCCGACGAGGCGCCCGCCCAGCGCAGCGCCCTCTCGTCGTTCGAGGAGATCCTCAGCGGCGCCACCCACGAGGCCGACGCCCCCACCACCGACGACACCGCGGAAACGCTCGCCGACGACGGCGCGCAGGACCTGCAGGAGACCCTCGTGTCCTCCACCCCCCTCGTCACGACCGACGAGGCCGAGGCCACCCCCGCCGCGCTCACCATCGACGCTGCCGGAGCAACAGAGACCGTCAGCGACGTCGCGCCCGAGACCGCGCCCGCCAAGCAGGCCGGGCCCGACCAGCCCGCCCAGGAGCTCACGCCCGCCAACGGCGCCAACACCACAGGCAACAGCGCAGCAACAAACACCAACAACGCCCTCGCCGCCCCCGTGCACCTGCCGCCCGCCGAGCCTCGCCCCTGGTACCGCTCGCGCCGTTCCTTCTCCG
>ERZ772961.817-NODE-817-length-12031-cov-2.705411_pt1 | contig 12031 bp, 6 predicted proteins | sample MGYA00580677_ERZ772961 | MGnify/ENA primary metagenome ERZ772961 (study PRJEB29015, sample SAMEA2738088) | human oral metagenome | biome: human oral; feature: human-associated habitat; material: saliva | place: China | collected 2227 ... | reverse complement strand
CGGATGCTTAACACCACTCTTTGGGGCGGTTTATATCCTTACAAAAATATACTACTCATAAAGTATTAGATATCGTTTCTTCTCACACATGAGGTTGGTCCTAATCATTCCATATATTAGAAGGAGCTTATCTAATATGATAAAATCAATTTCTATTCATAAAGAAAAGCAAATAAATACCTATTTTTGAGTATTGTATAGTTTGTTAAATCGTCTTATCTTTGCAAGTCATGGACTTCACGAATAGGATAATAGCGTCTATTGTATTTTGCGGACTAAGTATCAATGGTATAGCACAGACACTGACAGGTTGTGTTGTGGGGAAGGATGATCGTAAGCCTATAGCCTACGCATCAGTCACATTGAAGGAAAATCGCTTGTACGCTTTTACGGACGAAAAAGGTTGTTTCACGATAAAAAACGTACCGAAAGGAAAGTGTACTGCAGTTATCTCCTGCCTTGGTTACGCAGAACAAACAGTAGTTGTCACCATTAACAATGATGGTGCCACGCTCAACGTGCGCCTTACCGAAGACAACCTTCAACTCGATGAAGTACAGGTTGTTGCACATCGAAAGAAAGACGAGATAACAACCTCTTACACCATTGACCGTAAGACATTGGACAATCAACAGATAATGACTTTGGGTGATATTGCCCAACTCTTGCCGGGCGGTAAGAGTGTGAACCCTTCTCTGATGAACGATAGCAAGCTTACTTTGCGAAGCGGTTCATCAGAGCGAGGCAATGCGTCGTTTGGTACAGCCATTGAAGTGGATGGTGTTCGTCTGAACAACAATGCTATGATGGGCGAAACAGCTGGTGTGAGTACACGTGGTGTCAGTGCTTCTAACATTGAAAGTGTGGAGGTAGTACCCGGTATTGCCTCTGTAGAATACGGCGACCTCACCAATGGTGTAGTAAAAGTGAAGACCCGTAGAGGTAGTTCACCTTTCATCTTGGAAGGAAGTATCAACCAACACACCCGCCAGATAGCCCTTCACAAAGGATTAGACTTAGGCAAGAATGCTGGACTTATCAACTTCTCCCTTGAGCACGCACGCTCTTTCTCGGATGCAGCATCGCCTTACACTGCTTATCAGCGCAACGTTCTATCGTTGCACTATATGAATGTCTTTATGAAAAAGGCACAGCCTCTGACGTTGGATATAGGGCTGAATGGAGGCGTGGGAGGCTATGATTCAAAGGCTGACCCAGACCGCAACTTGGACAGTTATTATAAGGTTAAGGACAATAATGTGGGTGGTAATGTGCGCCTTGACTGGTTATTGAACAAGTCATGGATAACCAATCTGAATTTTACAGCTGCCTTCACCTACGCTGATAAACGCTCAGAAAGCTACAGCAATGAGAGTAGTAGTTCTACACAGCCTTATATACACACCTTGACGGAAGGATATAACATTGCAGAGGACTACGATAAGAACCCTTCTGCCAACATCATTCTTGGTCCTACAGGCTATTGGTATCTGCGTGGTTTTGGCGACTCGAAGCCGTTGACCTATAGTGTGAAGCTAAAGGCTAATTGGAATAAATCATTTGGAAAGTTCCGCAATCGCTTACTTGTTGGTGCTGAATGGACAAGCAGTAGGAATAAGGGAAAGGGTACACACTACGAAGATATGCGCTACGCACCGACATGGCGTGAATATCGTTTTGATGCCCTACCCGCTTTGAACAACATGGCACTCTATGCCGAGGATAAACTCTCAATGGCTATTAATACCAAACAGAATATTGAACTGACAGCAGGTGTGCGTGAGGATATCACCTCAATTCCAGGCTCAGAATATGGAACAGTGGGTAGTCTTTCACCACGACTGAATATGCGCTATATGCTTCGTTTCGGACAAGAAAGTTGGGTGAACAGTCTTAGCTTGCACTCAGGATGGGGAAAGAGCGTGAAACTTCCAAGTTTCCAAGTACTCTACCCTTCTCCATCTTATCGTGATATGTTGGCATTTTCATCTACCAGTGATGCTAATAATCGCTCTTATTATGCCTATTACACTCACCCTTCAAAGGCACGATACAATGCTGACTTGAAATGGCAATATGCCAACCAGTGGGATTTAGGCGTGGAGATGAGAACGAAGATAGCAGATATCAACCTTTCATTCTTCCATAGTAAGACTTTCAATCCTTACATGGCAACAAACACTTACACACCTTTCACCTATAAGTACACATCACCTGCTAAACTTCAAGCGAGCGGTATTGCGACGGCTAACCGCCTCTTTACGATTGACCCACAGACAGGTATTGTGACTGTGAGCGATGCCAGTGGTGCGAAAACACCAGTCATTCTCGGTTATGACGAACGTAACACCTACGTCACCAATACGAAATATGTGAATGCTGACCCATTGAGTCGCTATGGCTTAGAATGGATTGTAGACTTCAAACAGATTAAGGCGCTCCGAACACAAGTGCGTGTAGATGGTAAGTATTATCATTATAAGGCACAGGACGAAACGCTCTTTGCGGATGTTCCAGTAGGTCTGAATACACGTCAGTCTGACGGTAAACTCTATCAATATATTGGTTATTACCGTGGTGGTGCAGCCTCATCAACCAACTATACAGCTGATGCTTCTGCCTCAAATGGCTCTGTCAGTGGTCAAGTAGATATGAATGTCACACTAACGACACACATACCAAAGATTCGACTTATCGTTGCTTTGCGTTTGGAAAGTTCGCTCTATACTTACAGCAGAGCTACCAGCAGTAGAGGATATGTTGTGAATAGTGGCAATGAATACTTTGGTGAAGTATACAATGGTAAGACGGAGAATCAGACAGTTATCGTCTATCCAGAGTATTACAGCACATGGGATGCACCAGAAACATTGGTTCCTTTTGCTGAAAAACTACGTTGGGCAGCAACGAACGACAGAGGGTTATACAACGACTTAGCACAATTGGTTGTACGAACAAACTACCCTTACACATTGAATCCAAATAAGTTGAGTGCGTTCTGGTCGGCTAACTTGAGTGTAACAAAGGAAATAGGCAAACACGTATCTATATCGTTTTATGCCAATAACTTCTTCAACACACTTGCTCAGGTACACTCTACTCAGACAGGACTTGAGACAAGTCTCTTTGGTAGTGGATATGTTCCGAGCTTCTATTATGGACTTTCATTAAGATTAAAGATATAATGAAAAAGATATTTAGTTTACTTGCAGTATGCGTGATGACAATGTTAATCTCGTGTGCTGATTATGAGGAGGGCATTAAGGTAGTCAACTTCGATGTGAAGTTAGAATTCCCCAGCACTTATGACGGTTCTTATGAAGGCTTACGTGTAGAGTTACAAGATGCCGTGGCAAGCACTTTCGTTGACAGTACAGACGCTGAGGGAGTGGCTCACTTCAGTGTTCCCTCAGGTTTGTATAAGGTCAGCAGCTCTGCAAGAAAGGAGACTACAGATTATCGTTACTTCTTCAATGGTACCAAGTCGCAGGTAGTCGTTGCCGTAGACTCTCCTCACGTGGTAACCTTACCATTAGTAATGTCGAAGAAACGTATCGTAAATTAAAAGAGAAATAAAGATAGTATAAATTAAAAACAATGTTTATGAAGAAAATAAGTTTTATAGGGCTTATCGCTTTGACACTGTCGTTCATTCCCCTTAGTGGCTTTGCGCAGACAGTACAAAAGAAGATGATAACCTGCCTTGTATTGACCGAGACGAATGGTACAAAGACAGAATTTGCTTTGGAATCGTTTCCTGTTATAACCATAGAAGGCAACGACCTTGTTATTACTTGTAAGGATCAGAAACTCACAACAGCACTGACAGGCGTGCAGGATTACCACTTCATTGATAAGAAGGTGACAACAAGTATTAGTAGTGTACCTTCTAATGACCCAAAGAATGCGTCTGTTTCTCCTCAATTCTCTTTCAGTAATGCTGAGGTAAGTGGATTGAAAGCAGGTGCAAGAGTGGCTATTTACAATCTTAATGGTACACAAATCAGCTCTGTAACAGCAGATGGTGAGGGACGAGTTGCCCTTGATTTCTCGTCTTTACCTAAGGGTGTCTACATCCTCCGTACACCTACCAAGAGCTTTAAGTTTATGAATAAATAAGAATAACATAAGAAATTAAATAGAAAAGATATGAAGAAAATATTACTTCTCCTTGTTGCCATGTTCGCTTTCATTGGCAACATCAATGCACAAACATGGAATATGGTTGTGACACATAACGATGGTACTGTACAAGTCATCAAAGCATCAGATGTAAAGAACGTTACTTTCCAGTTACCTGATCAGAATGCTGACCAGATTATCATCAAGGAACTGTACACGACAGGTGTACCAATTGAAAACGATCCCAAGAATTTCTTCCAGACGGACAAGGGTTTTATCCTCTATAACAATGGTGGTAAGACTGCGGTAATCAGCAACTTGGCTATTGGTATGTTAGACCCATACAATGCACATGCTGCAAATGCATGGTATAGTGCAGGTGCAACACAGCCTTCTTACGTATCTGAGGGATGGGTTCCAGCAGCTACAGGTATATGGTACTTCCAGAATTCATTGGTTATCGAGCCTTATTCACAGGTTGTTATCAGCTGTATGGGAGCAATAGATAACACCAAGACCTATTCAAAGAGCGTTAACTATGCCAACAAGGATTATTACACAATGTACGATCCTGAGTCTGGTTTCAACATGACATCCTATTATCCAACACCAGCTGAGGTAATCCCAGCCAGCCAATACCTTAAGGCAGTAAAATTTGGACAAGCCAATGCTTGGCCACTTAGTCAGTCTTCTCCAGCCTTCTTTATCTTCCAAACAAAGAACACAACGCCTGCCGCTTTCGCAAACGATGCAAGTAATATCACATACGCACCAGGCAAAGTCCAGAACAAAATAAATGCTGTATTGAAGGTCCCAACAGACTGGATTCTTGATGGTATTGAGGTTTATCAGGATATTAACGAGAGTAAGAGTAAAAAGCGTTTCGGCTCTGACGTAGATGCAGGTTATGTGAAGCAGACTATCAAACTTGGTCATAGCGTATATCGTAACGTGGATGCTGAAGCGACAAAGAAGATTGAAGGCAATACTGCTAAATTGGTTTATAACTACAAGTATGGTACAGACCCAAGTGGCATTGATGCTGAAGCTTCTATGAAGAATGGAGCAAAGATTGTCTACATGGACACAAACAACTCTACTTCTGACTTCCACGAGCGCAAACAGTTCTCACTTAGAGACTAATAAAATAGATGGTAAAAGAACATAACCTGTAAGATGAGATATAGGTTCATGACACTTATACTGGCAGGAGTAACCCTCTCTGCCAGCCTCAACGCACAGGAGCAGGCTAAAGATAGTCTGCTCCATCGTGATTTTAGCTTCGTTGCCAATAGTGATGCATGGCTGAGAAGTGACAATGCTGCAGCCTTAGTACGATTTAAGACAAAGAACATTTCTTTGGCTGAAGTGTATGTGCAGTATGGCAAGGGTGGCTTTGTCAACTATGACGAGTCGCCACGTACCGTACAGGCGGGTGCTAACGTGTCTTCATTCTATCGCCTAACAGAAAGGATTGTCCTATCGGGGAGTATGCGCTATGACAACTTCTCTGGGCGTAATATGACAGGTTCAGCATTCATACAGACCCAACGTCTGCCCTTTGATATTGTCGAAGACTCGCTAAATAATGCTGGCACAAAGCATCGTGACACCTATAATCTTATGGGCGCATTGTCTTGGGAGATATATAAAGGACTTACCATTGGTACAAAGGTGGACTTCACTGCGGCAAACGTTGCTAAATATAAGGATTTAAGACATAAGACAAAGCTGATGGATTTAGCCCTTACCACAGGCGTCTATATACCATTACAGCCTTTTAGTCTTGGTTTCAATTATACTTACCGACGGAACACAGAGAGCGTAATCTTTAGTACCTACGCTTCAAATGCACAGGAGTTTACATCTTATATCAACTATGGCCCGTGGATTGGTAAGACGGAACCCTTCAGTAGTTCGGGCTTTACTGATAGCAATAGGGAGCAACCTATGCTCAATGAATATCATGGGTTAGGTCTACAACTTGGCTGGGAAATCCTCCCACACCTCTCATGGTTCAACCATTTGGATATGGCTTATCGTAAGGGTTATTATGGTAGGAAGTCACCCTATACGATTGTTCACACCAATCATCATAGCCATATTTATGACTACCAAACACGCCTAACTTTGAACCTCGATAAGCAGATACATCATCTTGACTTTAGTTTCTCAAGCGAGAACCTTGTCAACGAGATGAATGCTTATCGTTCTAACAAAAACGAACAGGGAGCCTACTTCTATCAGTATCTTGACCCGGTAAAGAGTGCCAATAAGGCGTGGAATGATGTGCATCTTGGCTATACGGGCTATTATGGCGTTATAAACGAGTTACCTCTCTGGACGATTGAAGCGGGGGCAAACTTCTCTCATCGCAAGCAGACAGGCTACAGCTATCCTTACTTCCGCCGTCAGGATATCCGTACGACGGAGGCTTACACAGGTCTTACGCGTAACCTTCTTTTCCGCAAAGGGGTATTGTCATTAAAGGCGGGCTTTGCCTATAAGAAGGGAAAGGGTGATGCTTTCGAGGATGGAACATTAGCTAAACCATCTGACAAGCAGAATGGTTTTCCTACGATTGACGTACTGATGTATCGTGAGTACAAGTATCTTACAGACCCACAATACTCCCTCCAATTCGGACTTAAATATGCCTTTGTACTCCCAGGCACCAAGATGAAGACCTACACTGCCTTCGACTTTACCCATCGCCACACTAATGACGGCAACGCTTATCTCATAGGAAGGAACTATTCAACGGGCAGACTGACTATTGGTTGCACCTTCTAACAGTCTTACTATTGGTCCGCACGAGTGGTGCTAAGCGTTCGCACAAGTGGTGTTGAGTCTTCGCACCACTCGTGCGGAGCACTTAATAGAGTACAATATGTTATTAAGACGAAAGCAACTCATCGATAGGAAGACATTATCCTATAAAGAATAAAAATCAGACAGACATAAAAGATTTATAAAAGGAATTAATCACATATTATGTTAATAAACAAAAGAATCATCAATGCGCTTATACTCCTGCTCCTCGTGACAGGTGCTATGGCGCAGAATGTCAGTACCGACAACAGCTTCCGCATAGGTAAGTTGAAGAATGGTATGACCTATTACATACGCCACAATGCTAAGGAGAAAGGAATAGCCGACTTCTACATTGCACAGCGTGTGGGAAGTATTCTCGAAGAACCTAACCAAAGAGGATTAGCTCACTTCCTTGAACACATGGCTTTCAATGGAAGTAAGAACTTCAAGAATACACCTACCTCACCAAGTATTGTTCACTGGTGTGAGGCACATGGTATTAAGTTCGGTACCAACCTCAATGCTTACACCTCGATTGACGAGACCGTTTACAACGTCAGTTCCGTACCTGTAAAGCAGGAATCTGCCATCGACTCTACCCTACTTATCCTCCACGACTGGAGTCACTACTTAGACCTTGAGGACAAAGAGATAGACAAAGAGCGTGGTGTTATCCACGAAGAGTGGCGTACACGCCGTGCTGGTATGGCTTCACAACGCCTGATGGAAGAGGCATTGCCGATTATCTATCGTGGTACGAAGTATGAAGACTGTCTGCCAATCGGTAAGATGGAGATTGTAGACAACTTCCCTTACAAGGCACTTCGCGACTATTACCACAAGTGGTATCGTCCAGACCTGCAAGCAATCATCGTTGTGGGTGATATTGACGTAGACAAGATGGAGCAGAAGATACAGTCTGTCTTCTCTGCCATCCCAATGCCTGAGAATGCTGCTCATCGCGAATATTTCCCAGTAAGCGACAACGACAAAATGATTGTGGCTTCGCTGAAAGATTCTGAACAGCCTATTATGCTCGTTACACTTTATATGAAACGTGAGGCGACGCCTGATTCAGAGAAGTCTTCGGTAAAGTATCAGCGAGACGGATATGTTGACGACTTAGTCTCTTATATGATTGGCGAACGCCTTAACGAGATGCAGGACAAGAATCCAAAGCCTTGCTTGAGTGCTTCTGCACGTATGGGTCAGTTCTTGATCAGTCGTACAAAAGATGCTTTTGTTCTTTCCTTTGGTGCTCGTCAGGAAGATGTAAAGGGTTCTTTTGATGCTGCAGTGGGTACGATAGAGCAGATTCGTCAGCACGGGTTTACTCCGTCAGAACTTGCTCGTGCCAAAGCTTTCCGCCAGAAGGTGATTGACCGCCAATACAATGAACGCAACGACCGTCGCAACGCTTATTATGTGCGTCGTGCAAAGCAGAACTTCCTCGATAATGAACCCATCACCACCGAAGCATACGACAAGCAACTCGATGATCAGTTCTTTAATGAGGTGACACTCGACGAGGTCAATGCGGCTATGCGTGAGGCTATCACTAACAAGAATCAAGTGCTTGTTGTCTATTCTCCAGACAAAGCAGGCGTAAATGTTCCCTCAGATGCGCAGTTTGAGCAAATGGTTCTTGATGCACAGGCAAAGACCTATCCTAAGTATGTTGAGAAGAAGTTGGACGATAAACTTATAGAGACGTTACCGAAGAAGGGACGTATCAAGAGTGAGAAAGCAGGCTTGCACGGAACAACAGAAATCACACTGAGCAATGGTGTGAAAGTTTACTTCAAGAAGACCGACTATCAGAAGGATGCTGTGACACTGAACTTCTTTGCAGAAGGTGGTTCTTCCCTCTATCCTGTCAAGGACTTGATTAACACACAGTTTATTTCAGCTGCCGTTAAGGAAGGTGGTGTTGGACGTTTCAGTGCAACAGAACTCAACAAATTCTTAGCAGGTAAGACAGTTCGTATCAACGCTGGTGTAGGCAATGAAACACAGTCTATCAGCGGTAATTCATCTATCAAAGACATCCGCACACTCTTTGAACTTACTTACTTGTATTTTACGAACTTACGTCGTGATGATCAGGCGTTTCAGTCAGAAGTTAACCGTATGCGCTCTTTCCTCACCAACCGTGAGGCAAGTCCAAACGTTAGCTACAACGACTCTATCGCTGCCATCGTTTATGGTAATTCGCCACGTGTACAACCACTTAAGGCAGCATCACTTGACAAGGTAAGCTATGACCGTGTTCTCGAGATTTACAAGGAGCGTTTCAGCAATGCTTCTAACTTCAAGATGATTATCATGGGTAACATTGACATCGCTCAGTTACGCCCTCTCTTGGAACAATACATTGCTTCTCTGCCATCAACTGGTAAGAAGGAAACCTTTGCGAAGACTTATCCTGACGTGCGCAACTGCAACGAGACTCACCGCTTTGAAAAGAAGATGAAGACCCCATTGGCACGTGTAACCGTCTTCTACACATGGAACGAACCTTACACAGCGAAGTCTGATTTAGAACTCGACGTCTTCAAGCGTGTATTGTCTATCGCCTATACCGACTCTGTCCGCGAGGAGAAAGGTGGGGTGTATGGTGTGAAACTGCAGCAGAGTCTGAACGCAACAAGCAATCCTCACGCTCTGTTGAAGATTGCCTTTGATACCGACCCAGACAAGTATAACATGGTTATGCCAATCATCACAAAGCAGATTGAGCACATTGCCAATAAGGGTCCAGAGGCAGTAAGCTTGCAGAAGGTGAAGGAATATCTCCTAAAGCAGTATGACCAGTCTTCTGTTACCAATGACTACTGGCTCTACGTGATATACAACCAGCTGCGCCATGGAGTTGACTTTGACAAGGACTACAAGGCTATTGTGCGCAACATCACAGCTGCTGACATCCAGCGTATTGCCCGCAACCTTATCAAGAGCAACCGCCGTATTGAAGTGACGATGCAGTCTGAAAAGGGAATGTAAGACATTCTATATTATAGGTTGCGCAAAGTAAACCTACTTAAAACAGCCATATTGAAGCGGGAGTGCTTTGATATGGCTGTTCTTCTTTTCTATTGGTATTCGAGAGAATTTATCTCTGACCTTATCATTATAGCCAGAACTTAGACATTAGTATTCTTGCTATTTAAAAGAGGCTACAATAGAAGATATTTTTAAGGTCTTATCCTCAACACCGACAACCAGATGCCTACCCTCCATATTAGCCAATGCCGACACGTTGGAAATGACATCATCCTTTTCATGACCGCTGAAGTTATTCTTCAGATTCTTGAACTTCTTCCACTCGCAGCCCTCGTCCTCTTTCGGGTATTGCCTAATGGGATATTATTATACAATTTATTTTAACATATTAAACATCGTTGTATCTGTAAACGTATGCCAAATCTCCAAGTCAACAGGTCTGTAGTCCTTGAAGAGCTTCTTTACAAACTCTATCTCGAATACCAAACGGAAGTCATTGGGGTCATAGTTTGGCTGGCCTTCCTTGCGAGTACCTACACGTGCTACCTTTATCAAGTATAAATCACGAATGCCCTTGCGCTTGATATACGGCATGAAGTAGTATAGTTTGTTCAAAGCCACAGTTGATGGGAATCTCTTACCTGTGTAATATATTTTTGCCGACTGGTCAAGAAAGCGCTCAATGTTATCGTTCTTCACTAAGCTGATAAGCACGTTTTTATCCATTTCCACATCAGGATCTTGCTTTTTGGCAGGCTGAACAACGGGAGCGTTTTCCACGATATTCTCAGGATATTGTTGGAGCACATCGAAGAATTTGAGTTGCTTGACTCTCGCTACAGTTTTTTTCATTTCACCTTTCGCTTCTGGCGCCGCTTTCTCCAGTGTTTCGCGATTCAACCTGCGTCCCATCAGTTTATACCAAATAGAGCGGGCCATCTGCGTTTCTGTTTCAAAGAATCCCATTCCCTTTTGAAGCATCTCCTTGTCTGTGAAGTCGAGTATTTCATCAGCCGTTTTCTTATCACGAACCATTTGATCGACCTTCTCAAACAATTTGGCGTTTTCTTCGCGGTAAGGCAGATAAACGCCCTCCACCTCACTGGGCATCAGTTCCAAGACACCGCCACCAAAATTACGTCCAAGAATCTCTGCAAAGGCAAAAGAGAGAGAATTATAATAGCTTACCACAAAGGCTTTACGGTTCACACCTTCTTTGATAAAGACACGATGCATGGTGTCCGTAGTGTAGGCCCGAGCTTCATTCAGTACAAACTTGGGATAGAGATTATTGCGACGAAGAAAGAGCGCATCTGATAATTTGATTGACGGAATCACATACCAATCATCACGGATACTTGTTTTATAGCCCTTATTGATTCCCTGCTGTTCGCCATTCTCAATATATGCTTTGGTACCCTCGTTGCCATTTTCTTTAGCACCAGGAGTAAACACTAACAAATTAGCCTTTGCACCATTTGCAAGATTCTGCTGCCAGTCAGTTTTCGTAAAGCACAAGCTATTCACCTGAACACTACGACCCACCATAGGACGAGCATACTCATGCAACTGATACATATCCACCACTCCCTGTGGCACAGTAAAATAACCATTGGAACCTGTCGTGATACCAACCTCGACATCTGCATACGTTCCAATCTTTGGCATATTATTAACCCTGACTTTATTCAGGAAATCCAGTTCCTCTTTGTCAAGGAAGTAGTAAGTCCATTTGTCTGCATGGAAATCTATCTGTTTGGTGGGGAGTTTCAGGCGATGAGGGTCAAGCTGCTGCAATGCTTCTGCATCTTTCACCTCGATATGTTCTATCAGATGCTCTCCTGTTCCAGTACGTTCACATAGCAAAAGCACTACCTCTTGCTGAATTTCCTCAAATACCAGATTCTCAAACGATATGATGTTTATCTTATTGAACGATGTGGCCAGATATTTCCTCAGTTGTTGTGCATAAGTCACTTGAAGGAGCTCAGACGGAATAACGAATCCCATCTTTCCTATTTCTTTCAATAGCAAACTACATCCAACGACAAACGTTACCCATGCATTGGTAAGCTTAGATCTCTTTAGACCT
>ERZ772961.810-NODE-810-length-12142-cov-5.841565_pt1 | contig 12142 bp, 12 predicted proteins | sample MGYA00580677_ERZ772961 | MGnify/ENA primary metagenome ERZ772961 (study PRJEB29015, sample SAMEA2738088) | human oral metagenome | biome: human oral; feature: human-associated habitat; material: saliva | place: China | collected 2227 ... | reverse complement strand
AAGAGGACTATAGCTCGACAAGGAGCTATAACAAAGCTTGGGAATATTTTGGAGAGCTTTTAGCTGTAGTAAAGCAAAATAATCACCCTGAATTTGAAAAGTATTTCGAAATCGCAAAGGAAAATGGAATGAATGAGGTCGTGCTAGAAAGGAAGCTAAATGAGCTTTCTGAGATTAAAAAATCCTTTGAGCTAGCTTATAAATAGAAAAAACGGGCACATTTGTTACGAAAAAGCAAATTTCAAAGGTTTATCATTAGTAAACAAGGCTATAAAACAAATGTTAATTAGAATCACTAATAAAAAAATAGAAATTTTTTTGTGCAGAATCAACAAAAATGACCCTCTAAATTTGATTAAATTAACTATTGTAATAATGTAGATTAAGGTTCATAATATACCTATGAAACTACAGGGTTCTACAAAATTATGGAAGTCTATGAAAAGAAAGGAATTACAACAAATGGAAGACAATGTAAAGGCTAAAGAGCCAAGAGCACCTAAGCTGTACGAGGCGATTATTACGTTTCTAGGCTTAGTTGTAATCATGTCAGTGGGTATCGTAGCATTCAAAGTAAGCCCACATATCCCAATGTTCATTGGCGTTATTTTTGCATCACTTATGGCACTAAGACTAGGATACAAGTGGGATGCAGTTGAGAGCATGATGATTACAGGTATCTCACGTGCAATGCAGGCTATTCTAATTCTTATGATTGTTGGTATGCTCGTTGGAGCATGGATCCTATCAGGAACAATCCCAACAATGATTTATTACGGACTTAAGCTATTATCACCATCAATTTTCTTGGTTGCAACTGTACTTATTTGCTCAGTAACATCACTAGCAACAGGTACATCATGGGGAACAATGGGAACCATGGGTCTTGCTCTTATGGGTATTGCAGCAGGTCTAGGAGTTCCAGTTGGACCTACAGCAGGTGCAATCCTTTCAGGTGCATACTTTGGAGATAAGCTATCACCTCTATCAGATACAACAAACCTAGCGCCAGCTATGGCAGGTACTGATGTATTCTCACACGTTAAGTTCATGATGAAGGCTACAGTTACAGCATATGTAATCGCACTAGCATTCTTCGGTGTATACGGATTCATGCACGCTAGCAACGGTCATGCAGATACATCACAGTTAGATATCCTAATGCAGGGAATTAAGGATAACTTCAATGTTAATCCAATTCTTCTTCTTCCACCACTAGTAGTTATACTAGCTATTGCACTTAAGGTGCCAGCTATCCCTGGTATCACACTAGGTGTAATCGTAGCAGCAGTTATGGCTCCTATCTTCCAGAAGGATGTTACACTCGGCTCAATCCTCAACAGTGCAATGAGCGGATACACAATGGAGAGCGGAATCGAGTCACTAGATAACCTACTAACTAAGGGCGGACTAATGGGAATGGCTGAGTCAATTCTCATGACAATGATCGCTATGATGTTCGGTGGAATCATGGAAGCTACAGGACAGCTCAACGTTATCATCAACGCTATTACAAAGCATGTAAAGAGCGGTCCAGCACTTATTGGTGTTACAGAGCTTACATGTATCGCATCAAACGTTACAATGCCTGAGCAGTACATCTCAATCCTAGTTCCAGGAAGAATGTATGCTCCAGCATATCGTAAGGCAGGAATGCACCCAGCAGCTCTATCAAATGCTCTAGAGTCAGCTGGTACAGTTACTTCACCACTCGTTCCATGGAACACATGCGCTATCTATATCAAGAAGACTCTTGGTATTGACAGCACAGGAGTATACGCTCCATGGGCAATCTTCAACATTGCAATGCCAATAGTTACATTCGTCTTCGCATTCTTAGGAATCACAATCAAGAAGATGACTGCAGAAGAGCAGAAGATTGCAGACGAAGGCGGACTAGTAAAGCTATAAACTTAGGCGTGAAATTAACATAATTAATCACATAGAAATCCTGTAAAGCGAAAGAACCGCATATGCGGTTCTTTTGCTTTTCCTAGAACTTTAAATTTTTTTGGATTTATGGTATTATATAGGCAACATGAAAGCAGATTTTAAATAGGCTATGTGCCGAAAGGGACATCTATGTTTGGAAGAAAGAAATATCTCTTTGCGAGAAAAACGCGAATTCAATATATAAGGGACATTGTAATTGGATTAATAATTCTATTTTTGACATTTCTATTATTTTTGTTCATATACTTTAATTTCTTTGGTACAGCGAGCAGAGTTAAGCTAAAGGATAGCCTAAATGCTGAGATTAACAGCAAGGCTATGGCCTCTGACTATATTGAGAGTATAGACGGTGGTAAGCTAAAAAAGGATGTTAAGATTGATACCTCCAAACTCGGAAAGAGGAAATATAAGGTTGTCCTTAGCATTGATGGTAAGGATAAGAACTACGATTTCGACGTTAATGTTGTTGATACTAAGGCTCCGGTAATCAGTATGGAGACCGAAGTTAATGTCTTACTTGGAAATGCAAGTAAGATTGAGGATATGGCTAAGGTGAGCGATAACTCAGGTAAGTTTAAACTTAAGACAGAGGGAAGCTACGACGCAAAGAAGGCCGGAAGCTATAGCCTAACTCTAATTGCAACTGATGATAGCGGAAATAAGGCTGAGAAGAAGATCAAGGTCAATGTTATAGACATGGATCAAACCGAAGGAGATATGAGTTTTGTAACAGGTAAGGGATTTACGCTTACACGCGTGGATGGGCTTACTAGCATAGATGGTATTTTGATTGTAAATAACAGCTTCTCGCTTCCTGAGGGCTATGGCATAGGAGCTATCCAAAACGATGCGTATACAGAGTTTAAGAGATTACTCGATGATGCGAAATCAGATGGTGTTCATTTCAGCTTGCTAAGTGGATATAGATCTTACCGCGTGCAGAAGGAAATCTACGACGATTATGTTTCTAAGCACGGAAAGGAAGCTGCTGACAAGGCCGTTGCTAGACCTGGATATTCAGAGCATCAGACAGGATATGCTCTTGATTTAAACGATGAGCAGGAGAGCTTTGCAGATACTACTGCAGGAAAGTGGCTTAATGCAAACTGTGCAAAGTATGGATTTATCATTAGATATCCTAAGGGCAAGGAAGCCATTACGGGAAGAACATATCAGCCATGGCATGTTAGATATGTGGGACCTGAGCTTGCAACAAAGCTATATAACAATGGCAAGTGGATTACACTTGAGGAGTACTTTGGAATTTCGAGTGTTTACTCTAAGTAGTAATTTAAGGGCTATAGGACAAAAAGTGTTGATGAAAATCGCCATATACATTGAACTTTCAATGTGTATGGCGATTTAATCTTTTTTGAAAGAAGATTAAGGGTGGACAAAAAGTGTGTGTGAAATCTCTTTAAAATATTGGAATTTCAATGCTAAAACGTGGTATATCTTCCGTAGAATCAGTGTTCTTGGAGGAATATATTATGAAGCAGGTTAATTGTCCCATTTGTAATTGCAAATGTATAAAGCACGGTAAGATAAAATCTGGCTCTCAAAGGTGGTTTTGCAAGTCTTGTAAGTTAGCGTTTACACCAAAGGTAGACAATGATACTAAACAACTTCAACAGTTCCTAGCTTGGTTATTCAGTAAAGAAGTGCAGAGTGATATGTCAGGTGGTGGAAGAACTTTTAGAAGAAAAACCTCCAAGTTTTGGGATATATGCGCTCACCAAAACCGCTTTCTGCTTCTGAGATATTAAAAACAATGCGGATAAACAAGAACATATATGACATTTACAAGAAGATGAGTAGAAATAAGTAACTGTAACATTATTTTTTATGTTTATTGGATAAATATAAATATATTGACATTTATGACAATAAAATTGTAAAATAATTGTGACAGAATAAAGCATAAAGAGTGATTTATATGTGTCATATGATGATGTCATCTAATTCAAAGGAATTGGGCTTGGATAAGATGGGAAATTTTAATGAGTTTGACCTAGATATCAAAAAAGTTGAGGAAAGTAATGAAAAAAGCTCAAGTGTTGGTGGTGCTATAACTACAATTATCGTCGGCTCTGTATTAACGGAATGCTCAGATAAATAAATAATCTTTCTGCCTTTGATGTTATTTATTAATATATGGAGAATTATACCGGAGGTCCTGTAGCATGAATTTACAAGGAATAGAAATGAAAAATGAAAAAAGCAGAAATAGTATCGCCATGTATACTATCAGCCTCTATATACTAACATTTTGTATGGGGATATTTATGATGATTGGGTATTACAGAGGGATCGATTTAAGTTTTTTATCAACAACCCAGATGTTTTATCCTGCTCTGATTGCAATTATCCTTGAAAAAGCGTCTTTACCAATGCTTAAGCATTTATATATTATAGAAACTATATTTGGCATTATATTTGGGATAATAAGTCTATTCAGAATGGATGTTATATGGGTATTTAGTATAATAAGTTTAGTAATCCATGTGATTTTTTTGGTAGTAATACTAAAAGCAATAATTAAACAAAAAAATAGAAAATGTAATTTCAAAAAAAATTTCTTTTTGTTTATGATGTATATTTTGTTTTGGCTGATTTATTTTGGCGCATATGCATATTTAGAAGGAAACTTTCAACTTTTTCTTCAAAAAATCACAAACTTGCATTTATGGAAGAACTTTATCTTTTATTTACCTATATTTCTCGTTAATTTTTTACCATTTATAGGAGAAGAATATGGTTGGAGATTTTTTTTGCAACCCAAATTACAAGACAAATATGGCAAATTTTCTGGAACAGTAATGGTAGGAATAATATGGGGATTGTGGCATATTCCGTTTAGTATATATTATGTTGGTTCGCCCGCCTACTGGCTAGAATCCATAGCGTGTCAAACATTAAACTGTGTGATATTGGCCTTCATTTTCGCTATTATCTATGATAAAAGTAAGAGCTTAATTTTAATTTCATTGATTCATTATGTACATAATTTAATGATTGAAAGGTTTGAAATGAATGAAGTTATTAACCGTATTGGATACAAAGGAACGTATGTGGTTTTATGTATACTAGCTATAATTTGTGTTATTGCTTTCTTTAACATAAAGATAAATAAATATAAATTCAAGTAATTATAGTGGCTTCCGTAGAATTATATAAGATATTAATTCATTAGGTATTGATAAAAAACAAGGAATTTTTAAAGTTGTGTGAAGAAAAAAGAGGTATTTATAATATCAACGCAATTTACTAGTGATAAAGAAAAAATAGATAAGTATATGAAGAAAGTCTTTGTTCATGCAGAATCGATATATAAAAAAGCAGATTTGAAACCTGAGAATTATGCAGACTTTATATTTCTGTCAGCAATTGCCAAGCCTAGACATTGATTTGATAATTCCTCTATTTTTTAGTTCTTGGCGATAGTAATTATGAAGACCTTGCCACGGCCTGTACATAGATATCGATTAGCATTATATTTGATATATCCCTTAGTATCTCTTAAAACAGGGTGATAGATTGTTTTCATTCTGTGTCCATAGCCGACAGTTTCACAACGGCAATATGGACAGGAAAAAAGTTTCCTTTTAAGTTAAACATTGTAGTAAGTTTTAAAATTTTGTGTAGAAATAAAGAAATATTCCAGATCGGAATCTCGGATATTGAGAAAAGTTGTGATGAACTCAGTATTAGGAATCATATTGTTACTCCCTTCGTAATTAGAGTATTGTGGGTTAAATACATTATATGCGAAGGGTTATTTTTTTTACCAACCCGATAATTTAGAGAGTACCAACCCCAACACAATATTTTAGAGCACCAATTCTAATTTGGTCTAAAGAATAGCTAGATGGAATGCTTTGATATAAGAGTTATACCGTCAGTGATTGGATTTGAGTCGTAGAAGAAGCCTGATAGTCTGCCGTGGCTTAGTCCTTCTGCAATCGTAGCCGATGTCTTTGGATCCAATAGACTGAGCAGTGGGAAGGAAATAAGCATTATGATACTTACTAGCAAAGCTCCTTTGAGTGCGCCGAAGAACATTCCACAAAGTCTGTTAGAGAGGCCGAGTACTCCGCGTTTTTTTAGCTCAAGGCTGCGAAGTGTAAAGCGTGCTAGCATAAATAAAGCAATAAATAGCAGTATGAAAGAAAGCATGGAGATTAGCGTGTCTGCTAGAGATGCTGAGATCTTTGAAGTTGCTTCGTTGCGTATATCATCCCACAAAAGCCTGATTTGACGTGGCAGGCTCATGATAAAGTCATTAGATGCGATGTTTGAATCTAGGCTATCTTTGATGCTCTTTGATATACTGAGCTGAAGGCCGGTATGTTTAACTAGGAAGTTTTTGATTGGTAGAGCAAAGACAACTCCACAAACTGCGCATAGCGACCAGCGAAAGAAATTGAAAAAGGAGTTCAGTAGGCCTCTGCGGTAGCCAGAAGCTGCTGATATAACTATGATGGCGATGACTAGAATGTCTGCGATTTTGCTTATCATGGCAATGCTTAAAAAGCTCATGTGATCTCCTCTCTTTTTGATTAATTAATATGTAAATGATAACCTATAAAAGTGCTTTGTGCAACTTGCGTTTGGTAGCATTTTGTATCAAAGCGGGGACCCTCTTTGATTGATAATACCACGTTAGTGTGGATTTTGTATCTTGAATAATACACGTATATGTGATAAGATTGTTAGGTATATGAGTAATTATATGAAAGAGGCCCTTAAGGAGGCTCAGAAGGCTGCTGAAATGGGAGAAATACCTGTTGGAGCAGTTATTGTTAAGGATGGCGAAATCATTTCGAGAGGCCATAATTTGACCGAAACTACCAAGGATCCGACAGCACATGCGGAGATGATAGCAATCAGGGAAGCGTCTAAAGTATTGGGCGGCTGGAGACTGATAGGCTGTGATATGTATGTGACTATGGAGCCATGCAGCATGTGTGCGGGTGCGCTTGTGTGGTCGAGAATAGAGCATCTATACATAGGTGCGGATGACCCTAAGACGGGGGCGTGTGGATCGGTCTTCAATATCGTGCAGGATGAGAGACTAAATCATCAGATTGCAGTGGATAGAGGTATAATGGCAGAGGAAAGTTCGCAGCTTGTGCGCGAATTCTTTCGCAACCTACGAAATAAAAGGAAAAAACCGGAGGAAGAGTAATGAAGAAAACGAGTATCAGAATTTGCCTAACAGCATTGATTGTGATGATATTTACCTCGTTTGCATTTGCAGAGAGCGGTAAGCTTGAGCTAAAGGAAAGCTACCCTAAGGATGGACAGAAGAATACATCTGTTGAGAATGTTGGCGTTAAGCTAACTTTTAATAACAAGGTGAACAAGAAGGAGAATCAGAAGGCGAATTCTAAGTGCTTTAAGATTCTAGATGCGAAGGGAAATGAACTTCCTATCAAGGTGTATTTTAACCCTGATGTTAAGGGACAGGTTCTCGTGCTTTACGATACAGTAAATGCTAAGAAGAACGCAATTAAGGGTGACAGCAAGTACACACTGGTTATTTCTAAGAAATTCGTTGATAATGACGGAAATACGCTCGGTAAGGATCTTAAGATTTCATTTAGTACATTGAACCAGAGTCTTAATAATAAGATTTATATGGGTATGATGCTTTTAATGATGGTCGGAATGTTCTTCTTTGCAAGCAGGCAGGCTAAGAAGCATCAAGAAGAGGACGAAGATACAGATACGAGCAATGCTCCGTTTAATCCATACAAGGAAGCTAAGAGAACAGGTAGACCTGTTAGCGAAATAATCGCTCAGCATGAGAAGGAAGAGGCTAAGGCTGCTAAGAAGGCTGCAAGAAAGGCCGCTAAGGAAGCTGACGAGGACGATTACGAGGAGTATGAGGAAGAGGATAACGGCAACTTCAAGGTAAAGGGACCAAGACCTATATCTGAAGCTGGCGGAAGATATATAACTGGCCGTAAGGCTCTTGCAGAGGCTCAGGCGGCGGAAGAAGAGCGACTCGCTAAGAGAAGAGCTAAGAACAAGAAGAAGTAAGCTTTTTGATTTTGCACATAGCGTAATTGGAGGCAAAAGTGGAAAAGACCATAATGCTTTTCTCCTATGCGAAGATTAACCTTTCCATTGATGTTGGCGATGTAATGCCAAGTGGTATGCACCCGGTAGATATGGTGATGCAGCAGATATCACTTAGAGATGAGATAAGTATCAGATTTACAGATGAGATGCCACCTGAGCCAATTAATAGCTTTGGGGCGAATCTAAAGGGTTTTGAAATTTATCTAAGAACAAATCTCAGGTATTTGCCAAACAATAGGTATAACCTCGCGTGGCGAGCTGCGGAGCTTATGATAGATGAATATGGAGACAGGGTGAATCCAAAGGGGCTCATCGAGATCTTCATAAAGAAGAGAATCCCGGTTGCTGCGGGCATGGCTGGTGGAAGTGGCAATGCTGCGGCAATAATGCATGGGCTCAATGCTATGTGGGAGCTAGGGCTTTCACTAGAGGAGCTTTGTGAGCAAGGGGCAAAGCTAGGGTCTGATATCCCATTTTGTTTGATGGCGCAGGCAAAGAGCAACAAGGACTTGCCTGAGAATATCAGATATTCTAATATTGCTTCAACTTGTGCGAGAGCAAGGGGAACGGGTACGAAGCTTAGCAAAGTTAGACCACTTAAGTCGAGCATACTTGTCGTAACGCCAAGGCTTAGTGTTTCAACAAGGACGGTATTTACTGGGATTGATGAATGCACGATAAGCGATAGACCTAATAATGATAAGCTTTGTAGAGCTTTGAGATATGGTGATAAGAATACAGTGTATTCTGAGATGATAAATGTCCTCGAGGAGTTTACACTGAAGGAGTATCCAGAGGTTGCGGAGCTCAAGCGCTATATGATTGAGACCTGTGAAGGTGCGAGGAAGGTGCTGATGAGCGGTAGCGGGCCGACGGTATTTGCAATCTTTGATAGCGAAAGTCAGGCTAAGAAGTACGCGACAGTTTTTAAAGAAAAGTCTTGTTTTGCCTTTTGGGCAAGGACGATGATATAGAACTTATTGAAGCAGAATGGAGATTTTTATGGACCTACAGGATGTGAAAATGGATATTGGTAGCCACAGACCTCTTAGAGAGGTTGTATATGAGGAGCTGAAGAGGAATATTATGACTGGTCGTATTGTTCCTGGAACTCGTCTTATGGAGGTTGATCTCTCAAATCAGATGGGCGTTAGCCGTACTCCTATTAGAGAGGCGATTCGTAAGCTAGAGAAGGAAGGGCTTGTTACAATTCAGCCAAGACACGGCGCTTATGCATCCGATGTTTCCATAGATGAGATGGTGGACTTGCTGGATGTAAGAGAGGAGCTTGAGGGTTTTTCTGCTGAGCTTGCAGCAAAGCGCATTACTCCTGAAGAAATCGACCGTTTGGAAAATATCACAGATGACTATGAGCTTGCGGTTAAGCATAACGATACAGAACGGATGATTTTTTGTGACGAGCAGTTCCATAAGGAAATCGTTGAGATTACGGGTAATAACACTCTTGTAAAATTCAGCACCATGGCTCAGGAGTTGGCTTTGAGATTTAGATACATCTACTACGATGATTTCTCACGCTATGAGAACATGCCTAGTGAGCATAGGGGAATTATTTCAGCTCTCAAGAGCGGAGATAGTGTCGAGGCTAGACGTGTTGTTTCAGAGCACATCCAGGCACTAAGAGCTTTTGTTATCGAGGGAGGAAAAACAGGCTTTCGCGATAAGAGAGAGCTTTAATCTCTGGGAGCTATAATCAAAGGCAGGTATATGCTGCTAGATGAGAAGAATTTGATATAAACCATAAAATAGAGAAAATCCTCAAGAAATAAATCTTGAGGATTTTTCAATACAGCTATATTAATCTATATTAACCTATATTAACCTATATTAACCTTCTGATAGGACTACTGTAATCTCTAAGGATTTCTCGTTGCGTAAAACGGTTATCTTTATTTTATCACCTGGTTTGTACTTGTCTAGCTCTGTTCTTAGGTCTACAGCTGACTCTATTTTTGTTTTACCGATGGATTGAATTTTGTCGCCAGATTGTAATCCAGATTTCTTCGCCTCATCTGAAACAACATCATCAATATATACTCCTGGTGCACTTACGCCATATTTTTGTATATCTTCTTCATTTGAAAGATCAACAATCTTGACACCTATTATTGCACGTCCGGTAACTTTGCCGTTCTGAATTAGATCTTTTGCAATCTTTGATGCTGTGTTGATAGGAATTGCAAATCCAAGTCCTTCAACATTAGAACCAGACGATTTAGCAACCACAATTCCAATTAGGTTTCCTTGTCCATCAAAAAGGCCGCCGCCCGAGTTTCCTGGATTGATTGATGTATCTGTTTGGATTAGCTTCATAGCTCTTCCGTCGACGCTAATCTGTCTGTCACGAGCGCTAATGATACCTGCTGAAACACTTCCACCGAGCTCGCCAAGTGGATTACCGATTGCAACGGCCTGATCACCTACGGAGATAGAATCGCTGTCACCGTATCTTGCAGCAGTATATCCTGAGCCGTCTATCTTTAGAACCGCTATGTCGTTTTGACTATCAGCACCTATAAGACGTGCTTTTTTAGTCGTTCCGTCTTTGAGCTTTACGATTATATTTGAGGCACCGTCGATCACATGATTACAGGTCATGATGTAGCCGTCGCTATCGATAATTACACCTGAGCCTGCACCCTTGGTTACATAGTTCTTAATCCAAGAGTCTCCGCTGACCTTTTCGGTTTGTATCTCAACGACAGCGTTTTCGTTCATAGAAACGATTTCTTTAATTGGTCTAGTTGTGCCATTGGATTTAGTTAACTTGTAGTTTGTAGCAGAGACATTGTTTCCACCGTATGAACCATCAAATGCTCCTGCTATCTTAAGCCCTCCAATGGTTATACCAGAAGTTCCTAGCATTGCGCATATTAGACAGATGATAAAAGCCTTCTTGGTAATATAAACAGGTGACTTAGGTGTTTTGGTTTTAGGCATGCCGCCATTTCCGTCAGAGGATTTTCTATCAAAGCTTCTAAGCTGAGAAGTGTCATATGAATAGTTTTCGAATCCCCTTGAAGTGTTAAACTGTCTTTCCTGCTCAAATGGATTGCTCGATGACTGAAATGAAGTATTGCCAAACGAGGCTCTCTCATAGCCAGGGAATTCTGGTACAGACTGCTGCTTGGTACTTGTAGCATTAAATGACGTATTTGTTGATGTCGAGCCGTAGCTAAAAGTGTTTTCTTGATTTGCTGGCTCGCTGCTAGTTTCTTCGATCACATCCGAGGGATTTTCATTTGGGGGGGTTATCTCATCATTGTCGCCAAATGGGGTTTTGTAATCATTATTTTGATCCATAAGCTTACCTCCTTGTTAGTTTATATATTTATGGTATGATTATAGTTAAGATATATGGCTTTTTTGTGATAAAAGGGTTAATCCTGTGCAATGGTTTTATATATTTTGATACTATCAGAGTTTTAGGTTTTGATAAAGTAAAATATGTAATTAATATATAAGTTTTTTGCTTGCTGAATAACAAAAAAATATCTATTTGTGGTATAATAGCGAATTGAGTTTGTGAAAGGACAGTAATGATATGAAAAATGTCACGATAAAGATAACTGGCAAGCGTTTTGTCGGCGACAATGTCGAAGAAGAACTCGAATTTGTGAGTGACGGCATGATGTTCGAGAAGGGCGGAGCCAAGTATTTTATATATGAAGAGAGTGAGTTTTCGGGATTTCCAGGATGTAAGACCAGTCTTAAACTGACGGATACCAGCCTGAGAATGAAGAGAATTGGAGATTCAAGTGAGTACGGATCAGTACTAGAGTTTGAGACCGGAAAGCGTTTTAAGAGCGATTATAGCACGCCCTATGGGCCTATGTCGCTAGAGGTTTTGACGAACAGCATCAAGAGAGAGCTTTCGCCAGAGGGATATGGTAAGATAACTCTTGAGTATGATATTAGTCTCAGAGGAATGATAGAAGGTCGCAACGAACTTGCGATTGAGATAATGCAGTAGGTGTAATTATGAACAGATTTCACAGATGGGTTGCAAGAATAGTAGTAGCGGTTATTATCCTCTCTATGGTTGGAACCACCTTATTTCTTTCTTTTCAGATGTTAGTGT
>ERZ772961.809-NODE-809-length-12145-cov-4.930769_pt1 | contig 12145 bp, 10 predicted proteins | sample MGYA00580677_ERZ772961 | MGnify/ENA primary metagenome ERZ772961 (study PRJEB29015, sample SAMEA2738088) | human oral metagenome | biome: human oral; feature: human-associated habitat; material: saliva | place: China | collected 2227 ... | reverse complement strand
GCTCGAGAATCGCGTCCTTCGTCGTGCCTGACACGATGATGCCGTGATTGCCAAGGAGTGTTATTGCCGGCGGGGGAGTGTGATGCGTGGCAGTAAATGCGCGGCGACGCTCGTCAATAAGGCGGGCCAGAGGAATACCCGGGTCCGTGTAGTCGACCCACAGGGCCTGGTCACCGAGGATCTGCTCGCAGAGCTCCTCGCCGCGCGTGTTGCATGTGATCGCGTTGGCGGTCAGCGGGTGCAGGTGAATGACAAGCGGGTCGGGAATGAGGGCGTGGAAGAGGATTTCGACGCTGGGACGGCGCGCGAACGCGCCGCGCTGCGCGAGCTGGGCGGCCGCGCGAACGGGGTCTTCGTTGCTGGGAAGCTCTTCCGGATGTTCGAAGGCGTGCAGGAGGGTGGGAATGTCGAGGGGGACCAAGTCCTCCTCGCGCAGGGTTGCGAGCGGGACGCCACTGGGCTTAATGAGGAGCGTGTCGCCTGTTTTCGCGGATGAGTTGCCGCCCCCCGAGCGCGTGTATTCGGTGTCCGAACCGATCTGGTTGGACAGCTCGATGAGTTGGGAGACGAGGTCTTGAGATGAAGTAGTCATTGGTCCTCCACAATGAGGATGAAACGTTTCATCTAAGGATATTGAGAGGAGGGCGGAATGTCAAGACCAGGGCCAATGCGCTACTACAGCAACAAGCTTGGCGGACTTTTCACACAACAAGGTGGGGGACCCCCACCCGGGGGTCCCCCACCGCACAAGTAAACGCTCAGCCCTCCGCCTCGAGGGCTTTCTGCTCCTCGGGCGTGAGCTTGGCGATGCCGATGCCCGTGGCCGCCCACACGAGGGCGAAGAAGATGGCGATCCAGTTGGAGATCGCCCAGGGCATGTAGGCCAGGGTCGCGACGCCCAGGGTGCCGGCCATGTAGGCGCCCGCAGACGTCCACGGCAGGATGGGTTCCCACACGGTGGCCGCATCCTCGATGGTTCGCGACAGGTTCTTCGGGTGCAGGCCTCGCTTGATGTACTCGCCGCGCAGCATCTCGCCCGGGATCAGTAGGGAGACCTGGCCGTTCGACGTGATGCCGATGACCGCTAGGCCCGTCACGATCGTCGACGCGATCAGCGCGAAGGTCGACTTCACGGGAGCCAGCAGGCTCGAAATCAGCACGTCCAGCGACCCGGACACGGACACGGTGCCCGCGAAGGCGATCGCGCAGAAACAAATCAGTAGGACGCTCATCATCGAGTTCATGCCGCCGCGCTCCAGCAGGCGCGTCACGTCCTCGATGACGGAGTCGGCCTGGAAGCCGCTCTTGCCGACCATGTCGACCTTGAATCCGTTCACGGAGGCCACGACCGAGTTCGAGAAGGACACTCCCTGGAACACGACCGCATTGAACATGGCGGTCGCGCACGAGACGAGCATGACGGGAACCGTCGGCAGCTTCATCACGGACCCGGCGAGGACGACCACCACGGGAACCAGCAGAAGCAGGTTCCAGTTGAACGCAGAATCCAGGGTCGACAGAATCGTCCCCACCTTCTCGGGCACCGCTCCACCCGAGGACTGCAGGCCGAAGATCAGGTACACGGCGGCCGACGTCAGAAATGCGGGCACCGTCGTCCACATCAGGTGCCGAATGTGAGTGAACAGGTTGACGCCCGTTGCCAGCGACGCGATGTTCGTCGTGTCCGACAGGGGAGAGAGCTTGTCGCCGAAGTAGGCGCCCGCCACGATAGCGCCCGCCACCATCGGGAGGTTCGCGTCCATGCCGACGGCCACGCCCATGAAGGCGACGCCGATCGTGCCCGCCGACCCCCATGACGTGCCCGTGCACAGCGACACGATCGCCGTCACGACCAGCGCGATGAGCGCCAGGAACTGCGGGTTAATGATCTTCAGGCCGTAGTAGATGAGCATCGGGATCGTACCGCCCGCCATCCACGTGCCGATCAAGGCACCGACGACGATCAGGATGAGGACAGCAGGCATTGTCTTCGCGATCTTCTCGGCGATCGCGCCGATGATCTCGTCCCACGTGTACCCCAAGGTCATGGCGACAATGCCAGCGACCACGGCCGACGCGATGAGCAGCGGCTCCACCGGGAGGCTCGCCGCGATGTAGCCGCCGCCCAAAAGGACGATCAGCGTGACCGCGGGAATCGCCGCGACCAGGAGAGATGGAGTGCGGTGAGCCCGCTTCTCCGAGGAGGTGACTGACATCGTCAATCCTTTCTATTTCATTGCGTCCGCGCGCCAGTGCGCGTCCGCTTAGTTCGATGCGAGCGCCGCGATCGCCTCGCACAAGCGCCCCAGAGCCCGCACCAGGTCGCGCTCGGGAAGCGCCACGTTGATGCGGAAAAATCCCTCGTACTCAGAACCGAAGTCCACGCCTGGGGACACCGCGACCCGGGAGGTGGCCACGGCCTCGTCGAGAGAAGACGACGAGGCCAGGTACGCCCGGGCATCCACCCACACCAGGTACGTGCCGTCGGGGTCGACGACGCGCGCCCGAGGCAGTGCGCGGCGCAGGTACTCGACCGCCACGCGCAGGTTCGCGTCGATGCAATCGCGCAGCTCATCCACCCACGCCTCGCCGAGGTTCCACGCGGCGATCGTCGCGGGAATCGCGAAGAAATTCGGGTTGTGCAGGCCCATGAGGCGCTTGGCCTCCTCGAGGCGCTCCCCGAGTTCGCCGCGCACCGCGATCGCCGAGGCCTCCAACCCCGCGCTGTTAAACGTCTTCCCGGACGCGCACTGAATGAGGCGCCCCGACTCCCACAGGCGCGGCGCGACGGCCGCGAGCGGTCGGTACCGGTTCCTGCCCGGCCGCTGAAAATCCGCGTGAATATCGTCGGAAAGTACCAGCACGTCCCCCTGACGCGCGAGGGAAGCGACCATGTCCATCTCGCGCTCAGTCCACACGCGCCCCGTCGGGTTGTGCGGGCTGCACCAGAGCAGCAGGTCCGCGCCCTCCATCGCGCGGGCGAACAAATCCTCGGGAATTCGAGGGGTCTCGCCCGACAGGTCGAGGGGAACCCGGCGCAGCTCGCACCCGGCGCGCTCCACGACCTCGATGATCGGCCCGTACGCCGGATCCAGCGTCACCACGCGCGGAGGGTGCCCGAGCGACCCCGGCAGGACGATCGAGGACAGGGCCGACACGCACTGGACGATACGCGGGAAAAAGTGCACGTCACCCGGCTCGAGCGCCCACCCGTGGCGGTGGTCCTGCCAGCGGGCCGCGGCCTCGCGGAAGTCATCGAAGACCTCCGTGTAGCCGAAAATCCCCTCCGCGCACGCGTCCACGATCGCGCGCAACACCTCCGGGCACGTCGCGAACTCCATGTCCGCGACCGACAGGGACAACGCATCCTCGCCCAGGTGCGCGGCCAGCAAGTCCCACTTCGCGCTGTGTGTTCCCCAGCGGGTGATCGTCTCGTCAAACATCGTCTCTGCCCGCCCGGTTCGCGCAGTGGTGGGTCTGCCCGCCCGCCCCCAGGTCCGCCACGTTCAGGGCGGCCGCCTGCTTCGCCGCCCCCAGGGCGACGTACTCGGCGGGGGAGGGGACCTCCACCTCGGCCCCCAGGATGCCTGAGGCCAGGGCACGCACCGCTCTCGACCGCGCTCCGCCGCCGACCATGACCACCCGCTCGATGGGCACGCCCTGCGCGCGCACCGCGTCCAAGGCTCCGCGCATGAGCGTCAACAGCCCCTCAACCGCCGCGCGAGCCACGTGCGCGGGGTCGCAATTCGCCAGCGTCATGCCCTCCAACGTCGCCGTCGCATCCGGCAGATTCGGGGTGCGCTCACCCTCGAAGTAAGGGATCAGTCGCAGCCCTCCCGCGTCCGACACTGACAGGGCGGCCTCGTCGAACTCCTCGTACCCCAGGCCCGTCACCCGCCTCATGGCGTCGATAATCCGCGACGCGTTCAGCGTGCACGCCAGCGGCAGCCACCGCCCCGACGCGTCCGAAAAGCCCGTGACCAGGCCGGATGGATCCGACACAGCAGACTCCGAGACCGCCGCGACCACGCCAGAGGTCCCCAGGCTCAGCATTGCCGCGCCCGGACCCAAATCCACGCCGAGGGCCGCCGCAGCGTTATCACCCGCGCCCGGACCCAGGACGATCTCGCCCCAGCCGCGCGCCTCGTCCCCGTGAGCTACGACCTCGTACGGTTCCGCGATCCGCGGCAGCACGATGCTCTCGGCCCGCTCCTCGTCGCAGCGCAGCGCCTGGGCGAGAATATCGCGCCGATACGCCGACCCCGACCGATCCACGTAACCCGTTCCAGAGGCATCCGACCGATCCGTTGCCAACCTCTCCAGGCCCAAGCTCTCGAAACCGCCCGCGATCCGCCACGTCAAGTAGTCGTGCGGCAAGCACACCGCAGCCACGCGCTGGGCCGCAGCAGGCTCGTGATCCGCCAGCCACCGCAGCTTCGTGACCGTTAACGACGCGACGGGAACCGAGCCCGTGGCGTCCGCCCACCAGGCCTCGCCCGACGAATCGCCCGCGCGCTCCGCGATCAAATCCCGAGCCGCGCCCGCGCTCCTCGTGTCATTCCACAGCAGGGCCGGCCGAATCACCTCGCCGCGCTCATCCAGCACAACCATGTCGTGCTGCTGGCCGCCCACGCTGAGCGCCCGCACGTCATCCAGCCCGCCGGCCGCAGCCACGGCCTCGACAAACGCATCCCACCAGGCGCGCGGATCCACCTCGGTGCCCTCCGGATGTGGGGCGCGACCCTCGCGCACCACCTCGCCCGACACCGGATCCCACACGACCACCTTGCATGACTGCGTCGAGGAATCGACGCCCGCAACGAAAGGCCTCTCGCCCATCACACAACCCCTCGTCGAAGAGATGATCAGCCGATCAGGTGACGCATCGCCTGCTGGTACAGCTCCACGAAGTGGTACTCGCGCTCGCCCGCGGCCTGCGCGTCGAAGTCCTCGTAGGAGCTGCGATCCGCCAGGAATTCCTCGAGGGACTCGCCCGCAGCCAGCGTGGATTCGCCCAGCTCGGGAACCGACGCCGCCTCGAGCAGCTCGCGGGTCACCGGATCCTCGCGGAACGCGCGGGCCTTGGCCGCCAGCATCATGTACATCTCGATGTTCGCGCGCGCGGACTCCCACACGCCCTCCATGCCCTCCGTGCGGCTCGGCTTGTAGTCGAAGTGGCGCGGACCCTCGTAGCGCGGGCCACCGCCCGGGAAGCCGTTCTCCAGAAGGTCGACCGTGAAGAACGCGCTGGCCAGGTCGCCGTGGCCGAACGCCTTGTCCTGGTCGTACTTGATGCCCGACTGGCCGTTGAGGTCAATGTGGAAGAGCTTGCCAGCGTTCAGTGCCTGCGCGAGTGCATGCGTGTAGTTCAGGCCGGCCATCTGCTCGTGGCCCGTCTCCGGGTTCAGGCCCACGATGTCGCCGTGTTCAAGCTGCGCGATGAGGGCCAGCGCATGTCCGACAGTCGGCAGGAAGATGTCGCCGCGAGGCTCATTCGGCTTCGGCTCCAGGCCGATCTTCAGGTCGTAGCCGCGCGACTTGATGTAGGCGGCGACCGTGTCCAGGCCCTCCTTGTAGCGGTCGAAAGCCGCGTTCAGGTCCTTCGACGAGTCGTACTCTGCGCCCTCGCGGCCACCCCACATGACGAAGGTCGTTGCCCCCATCTCCGCAGCCAGATCCACGTTGCGCAGGATCTTACGCAGGCCGAAACGGCGGATCGAACGGTCGTTGTTCGTCAGGCCGCCATCCTTGAAGACCGGGTGAGAGAAGGTATTTGTCGTGACCATCTCGATGACGAGGCCAGCCGCATCGGCCGCCTCCTTCACCTTCATGACGCGGTCGTGACGCTCCTGATCTGACGCGTCAAAGTCGAACACGTCATTGTCGTGGAAGGTAATGCCCCACGCGCCGACCTCCGCGAGCTTTTCCGTGTACTCCCACGGGTCCAGGACCGGGCGGGTCCCCGTGCCGAACGGGTCGACCGCATTCCAGCCGACCGTCCACAGGCCGAAGGAGAACTTGTTGTCGGGGGTGTTTGTCATGGTGGTGTCCTTTCGAACGTTGGTGTTCAGTTGGAGGGGGTTGGTGCTGCGTCGTCGGTGGCGCTGCGTGTCGTTGTGTGGTGGCGGATGCTGATGCGTGTGCCGTGCCTGCCTGTGTTGCCGCGCGGTCGTTGCGCGCCGTGTTTGCGTCGTCACAATTTATTTGTTGTGGGCTAAAACTTAATACCTGTTTGCGCGTTCGTCAAGGCCCTCCGACAAGTCCGTGCGATGGGCGCGTTGAAGTGGTGCTCAGTGGCCGGCACGCTGTCGCATAGCAACGAGAACCTGCGCGACAACCTCGTCGATACGTTGCAGATCGGACCAGCGAATACGGATGATGCGCCACCCGGCGAGTTGGAGGAGGCGAGCCCGGCGTTGTTCAGCCTCAATGTTGTCGTGTACTTCCTGAACGCTGTCGCCATACTTGATGCGTCCATCGAACTCGATGGCGATTTTCAGACCGGGGATTGCGATGTCGATAAAGAAGCTGTGCCCGTTGCAGCGGACTTCCTCCTGAGTGGTGATTCCCTTAATTCCGGCCAGGACCAACGCGTGGAGAACTCGAGATTCCCCAGGGGACTCACATCCGGCATCTGCGTGGGAAATAACCCATCGAGCCTGACGCCTACCGCGGCTCGAGCGGGGGAGTGAAGCGAGTTCTTGGAGAAGATCATGGCGCGCCTGTTCGGCTCGTTCTCGAGAAGCGAGCTGGTCGAAGCGTGAGTAGGTCGCCAAGCGAGCCATGCCAGCGCACGTCAGCGTGAAGGCCTGCTCCTCTGCAGTGAGCCGCGCGCAGTCGACCAGGATGCGCGGAGCAAAAGGGATAGCGAAGCCGTCTGCAATCTGGTGTGCGGGGAGAGATGTTCGGATGATTGAGGCTTGTCCCGCCGGCATAATCAGCTTGGAACCGATGCGAACCGCATCGAAAGAGAGTTTCCGTTCTCCGCGATTGTTTGGCGCATAGGCGGTAATCGGCCCCCTGTCGGTATCAACGGGGAGGCCTAGGATCCATCCCGCACATTCGCCAGCCAGAACGTAATCGCGCCTTCGCATGGTCAGGGCACAGATGCGTGACCCGCGAATGATCGTTTTTTGGAGCCAGAGGGGGTGGCCTTCAAGAGTCGAAGCGGGGAGGTAGATCCCTCGTGCGATCCTCATGAGCGTTCCCTTGTGGACTGCCCGGCTGATGCGCATCCGATTTGGGTCCTCCCTTGGGGTGATGAGACATTCTCGGATGGCCCGAAGTGACGGTCGTTCGTTGCCGGTCATGATGTGCTCCCACAGTTGGATTTCACGTGATGATCTGACTGTCTTATTTCATATCAACTGGTGCAAGTAGTGTGCGATTGCCTGTGGAAAACTCGAAGAACCGATGCATCCTGGGGAAACCTGATTGTGAAGGGCGTTTGTTGAGGTGCTGCGCTGCGTGCTTGTTACAAACGTCGTCAATCTGGAGAGATTTCAGCACGTCTTTCTTGGTCGTTGTTACAAACGTCGTCAATCTAGGGTGAAAAGTGGCTCATTTCGGCGTTTTTGGCGTTGGAATGACGACGTTTGTAACATGCAGCCCGAGAGACCGACTGAAAATGCTTTGGATTGACGACGTTTGTAACAGTTGGCATCTGCGGATGCCGCAAACTCGCGGAACCGCTACCCCGACACGGTAGCCTGGGTCCATGCTGACCCGTTCCGACAGCGACAACGACGCCGGCCGCATCAGTCGCGGCCCGGTCGCTTCGCCGCGCCCCTCGGAGCGGGGGATGGGTGCTCAGAACCGTGGCGTGAAGTCGGAAAATGTGCGCGCATCCAACATGTCGACGGTGCTGCGCAACATCCTCGCCTCGCCGGGCGAGGTCACGCGCGCAGGCCTCTCGCAGCGCACCGGAATGACGCGCGCGACTATTTCGCGCCTCGTGGACGACCTGGTGGGTGCTGGACTTGTGCGAGAACTCGAACCTGGTGACGGCGGCGGCCGTGGCCGCCCGGCCAACCGCCTCACCCCCGCGGAGGGCAGCGCCGTCGCCCTCGGTGTCGAAGTGGACGTTGCGAGCCTCGACGTCATGCTCGTCGACCTCGCAGGACGGGAGCTCGGGCACCGCCGGATTGAGCGCGATTTCGCCGACAGTGCGCCGGAGGAGACGATGGCGCTCGCGGCCCGAGAGGCACACGCTCTGTTAGAGGGCACCCTGCCCGATGGCGCCCTGTTCCTGGGGACGGGCGTTGGGTTGCCGGGCTTGGTGTCGCCGACCAGGCTGGCGCTCGCCCCGAACCTGGGGTGGCGAGACATCCCGCACGAGCAGCTACTTGCCCCACTCGCCGACCTGAACCCGGTGGTCGTCGCGAACGAAGCGGACCTGGCGGCCTACGCGGTTGCCTACACGCGACCGGGGGTGGCCGGTGGGCCGTCGACCTTCGTGTACGTGTCGGGCGAGGTGGGCGTCGGCGCTGGCGTCATCGTCGATCATCGACCGATGAGCGGGGCGCGTGCCTGGTCCGGCGAAATCGGGCACATGTGCGCGGATCCCAATGGGCCGCTGTGCCGCTGCGGGGCGCGCGGATGCCTCGAGGCCTACCTGGGTGTGCGCGCCCTCGCCGAGCATGTGGGCGCCCCCGCGGGGTCCGGGGCGCTCGGGATTCTACGTTGCGCGGGCCTCGTTGACGAGGCCGGGGTGAAGACCTCTGGGTCTCTTGGTGTGAGCGCGGAGCAGGAGCGTGCCCGAGCCGTGCTGGCGGAGGCCGGAGCGGCCCTTGGGCGCGTGTTGTCGGGGGTCATCAACGCGATGGATATCCCTCACGTCGTGTTTGGTGGAGCCGTCGCCGAGCTGAGTGGCGCCCTGCTGGATCCGGCGCGCGAGGAAATCGAGACGCGCACGCTGCAGGCCCCGTGGTCCTCGCCGATCGTTGAGGTGCTGCCGGATTCTGCGTCGCTGACGGTTCGGGGTGCGGCGTTCCGAGCGCTGGATGCACTCGTGGACGATCCCGCTGCCTTCCTGGGTTAAGCGCGTTCTATCGGAGCGCTCACCAGTTGCCCAAGCCCAGGTAGTACAGCGGGTGGGTGATGACCGCGACGACGCGGTCGCGGTATTCGAGGGGCAGCATCGGGAAGATGACGATCGCGGCCAGGACCGCGACGATCAGGGTGACGAGGATGCGTTTCTTGGTGCTCATGTGTGGCTCCTTTGTGGGGTTGTGAGTGCTGCGCGGGCCTGCGCGAGGATGTCATTGACGAGGTCGACGCCCTCCGGTGTGGCCAGGAGTGGCCGGTCCTCGGGGTGCTCGTTGAAGTGCCGGATAAGGGCATCGAGGCCGGTGAAGGGGATGCCGATGCGCTCGGAGGAGATGCTCCACGGCCCGCCGTATGTGTCGGGGTCTGCGTTAAGAATAATCGTTGGACTGCTGACGATGTGGATGGTGACGTTATCCGTCCACAGGATGGTGACATCCCGGTCGTTGGAGTCTTCCTCGACGGACAATAGCTCCGGGAAGTGGAAGGAAATTCCCTCAGGGCTCAGAGTTGTCTTTTGCTTGTCAGTCAGGGCGATGACGAGGTCCTTGCCGGGATTGCGGCTGCACTCGAGGAAGGCCATGGATGCAGCGGCGAACACATATATTGCGGCGTGGAAGGGCTGTCCGGTCGTGAAACCCGCGGCCATCGTGCCGCCCGCGAAAGCGTAGAGCAGAAGTCCGGTTGTGACGAGCGCGATGGACTGGTTGTTACCCGGAATGACGATGGAGCCGTCCTCGTAATGGGGGCGCGATGACCAGAACGGACGCACACTTTGCTCGACGAGGTGGGGAAGCGCCGCGCACAGATACAGCGGGAACCAGATGAAAATGAGCGGTATTCCGTCGGTGTGAGTGAATGAGGAAATCCCGTAGGCGCCCACCGCCAAGGCGGCGTTAACAACAATGGCGATCGCAGTGAGCTTCCAGAAACCTCGTGCCGCCAGGTCCACACCCCGAGGAGAACTGTCGTGGGGTCTTCTTGCCAAAAATGAGGAAGGCCGAGCCACGCTTACCACCCCAGGCCGATGTAGTAGGGCCAGTGCCACGATGAGGCAGAGACGTGCTCCCGGTTGTTGAACGACATTCGGCTGATCGTACCGGATAGATTGGAAGGTACCAAAGCCTGTTTCCTGGTGCTCATGTGTGCCTTCACTTCGAGGTAAAGAGTCCTGCGCGGGCCTCGGCGAGGATGTCGTTGACGAGGTCGACGCCTTCCGGTGTGGCCAGGAGCGGCCGGTCCTCGGGGTGCTCGTTGAAGTGCCGGATGAGAGCGTCGAGGCCGGTGAAGGGGATGCCGATCGTCCGGCAGCACAAGCCCCATGGACCGTCGTACGTGTCCGGATCTGCAAATAGATCAACATGACGCTTGTCGGTATTGATATCGAAAATTCGCACGTTCTGGTCCCACCGGAAGGAGGCGTCGCTGCCGCATCCGTCAGAGGCGGATTCCAGATACTTATGGATCGAGAGATGAGGAGCCACGTGAAAGTCAATGCTATCTGGGGATAACGCTGTCATTGAACGATCTTTGACGGTGTTTTTCAGGTCTTCCATTGGATTCTCAGAAAAGAGATAATAGGCAAAAAATGCTGCTACCACCGCAATACCGATAGTTGTCTTGAAGTTATGTGATAGGAAACCGAGCACGAGTGCTCCTACGACGGTCATGCAGAGGATCGCGTAGCTAGTGAGGTATCCGATGTTGGTGAGACGCTCACCTTGTATCACAACGCGGCCATTGACGAATCGAACATGGGGACGCAGATAGGGAACTATCGAGTCGCATGTCACCTGGGGCACTCCAGCTACTACCGGAATTGAAGCCAGATAGACAGCGAAACGGAAATCGCCATAGTGTGTCAGTCGATAAATTCCTTCAACGATCGCTATCCCGAGAGCGACGATGATGATCGAAACTAGTGCACGTTTCCACTCGTTGCGTCTCCACCGGTCTTCGCCTGCGAGCGACTCGGTGCGATTGGAAAAGATGCTCGAGAAGAATCCGCCAATCCCCCGACGTCGCGATCGAGCCACGGCTACCACCCCACCTGGGCGCAGGTGACCTGCCTCCGAAGGGGGCGGAAAGGCTCGTTGTTCATGCTCCGACGCTACCAGGAGTGTGACGGAGGCAGCAAGCATGAGCGTCTGAGTGCCTTGCTGTGAATCAGAAGCCCTGATTCGACGTCTGATGAAACCGGCGACGCCTTTGTGGGTGCTTGGCGAGGGGTGTATGAAACCCGTGACACCTTTGCGGGCGGAAAATGGCCTGAATTTGGCTGTTTTGTGCGAGCAGAGGTGTCAGCGGTTTCAAACGTGTGCGGCAAGGAGCTCGCGGAGGTGTCATCGGTTTCAGGCGAGGTGGTCGGCGGGTGTTGGGAGGCGGCTGTGGCACCCATCAGCGCGAAAAAACTCGCCCAGCAGGAGTGGATTCTGGAACAAACCGCGAAAAAGTTCGCCCTGCAGGCGAAAAAGCGCTGATTTTGGGCAGTTTTGGCGGTGCTGGGCGAACTTTTTCGCGTGTGGACACTGATGGAGGGGAGCAGGGCGAACTATGTCGCACTTGTGGTGACGAGTCGCGCGCGAGGAGGCCAGGCTGCGGTGTCCGTGGTGGTGTTGGGAGTCTTCCCCCGAAAAGTCGCACGTAATTCGATTGGGAGAAGTTTCAACAAAGTCTGAAAGCGTTGCAATTCCAATGATCTAAGTTCAAAACTTGAAGCAGCTGTGGGGGAATTACGTGCGAAATTGGGTGTGGGTTCAGGAATGGGAGAAGTGAGGGCTGGATGTGAGAGACGGGGTCCCAGTAGGGGTCTGGCCGGACAATGAGCTGACGCGCCGAACCAACCAACAGCACACCAGGCCCCACTGGTGTGGAGGGCGCCGGAGGGTCCGGAGGGCACGGGCGGGCTTCGAGGCGCGGCACCGAACTAAGTGAGGTTGCCTAGCCTCGCGGGCGGCCGGGCCATCCGGCGCCCAGAACACCAGCGGCGCCACAAGCAACACCAGCATTCACAGCTTCACAGCAACACGCCCAAAAGTCATATGGGAAATATGAGAGCTTCATAGGTTCTTCATAGGGTCGCGTGGGGAAATTGGTGCAT
>ERZ772961.801-NODE-801-length-12200-cov-3.089420_pt1 | contig 12200 bp, 10 predicted proteins | sample MGYA00580677_ERZ772961 | MGnify/ENA primary metagenome ERZ772961 (study PRJEB29015, sample SAMEA2738088) | human oral metagenome | biome: human oral; feature: human-associated habitat; material: saliva | place: China | collected 2227 ... | reverse complement strand
ACGGTGGAAGGAGGGGGCGTCGTGGGGGGTGGTGATGACCAGGACGTCCTGGATCCCGGCGAGCATGAGGGTGCTCAGCGGGTAGTAGATCATCGGCTTGTCGTAGACGGGCACCAGCTGCTTGGAGGTCCCCAGGGTGATCGGGTTGAGTCGTGTGCCGGAGCCTCCGGCCAGAATGATTCCTCGCATGCCCCAAGCATGACCCATCCGGGCCCTCGAGTGGCGCCAGGATCGGGCGAATCCGGGGTGCATGTTCGTGGTGCGCGGCACGTTCGGCTCGTGTGGCCGCGTCCCTGAGGTACTGGTGCGGTGGCGCCGTTAGACTCCGTCAACAGGGCGGCGCCGAGGTGGTGACGCCGATATCGGGACTGACACGTGCGGAAGGGACTGTTCATGGGGCAGATCGAGTTGGGCAAGCCGCTCGCCATTGAGAAGACGCCGATTCCGGGATTTCTGCGGATCGACCTGACTGTTCACGGGGACAACCGCGGCTGGTTCAAGGAGAACTGGCAGAGGGAGAAGATGCTGGCCCTGGGGCTGCCCGACTTCGGGCCGGTTCAGAACAACATCTCCTTCAACAATGAGGTCGGGGTGACCCGGGGTATCCACGCCGAGCCCTGGGACAAGTTCGTCTCGGTGGCCACCGGCCGGGTTTTCGGAGCCTGGGTGGACCTGCGCGAGGGGCCCTCCTTCGGGTCCGTCTACACCTGTGAGATCGACCCGTCGGTGGCGGTGTTCGTGCCTCGGGGCGTGGGCAACGCCTATCAGACGCTGGAACCCAATACTGCCTACACCTACCTGGTCAACGACCACTGGTCGGCCGACGCCCAGTACACCTTCCTCAACCTGGCCGACGAGACGGCGAATGTGCCCTGGCCGATCGCGCTGACCGAGGCGATCCTCTCCGACAAGGACAAGGCGCACCCCCGCCTGGCCGACGTCACCCCTTTCCCGTCGCTTGAGGCCAACGCCTAGGACGTGCCTGAGAGTCGGTACGGTGAGGCGCTATGAGACGACTTGAGCCCGCCCGCCAGCAGTACGCCTGGGGGTCGACCTCCGCCATTCCAGAGCTTCTGGGCGTGGCCGACGACGGCGCCCCGTGGGCCGAGGCCTGGTACGGCTCCCACCCGGCCGGGCCGGCTCGGGTCACCGGGGGCGATGCCCTCTCCGAGCTCATCGACGCTGAGCCGGAGCGTCTGCTGGGTGAGGACATCATCTGGCGCTTCGGGCGCCGCCTGCCCTTCCTGCTCAAGCTCATCGCTCCCGAACGGCCCCTGTCCCTCCAGGTCCACCCCAGCCAGGCGCAGGCGGCCGAGGGCTACGCCCTGGAGGAAGAGGCGGGTATCGCCCTGGACCACCCCGCTCGCAACTACAAGGACACCAATCACAAGCCGGAGATGGTTCTGGCCCTCACCCGGTTCCAGGCGGTCGCCGGTTTCCGTGCCCCGCGCCGTGCCGTCGAGGTCCTCGCCGGGCTGGACAGCGTCCTGGCCCGCCGGATGCGTCGCACCCTGCGACTCAACCCGACCCGCTACGGTATTCGGCAGGTATTCTCCGACGTCGTCTCCGCGGCCACCCGCCCGAGTCCCGAGGAGATCGACGAGCTCGTCGCTGAGATCTCGGTCCGCTTCGAGGCCGGCATGTCCCCCTCGCTGCGGGTGGACTCCAATGTCCTGAAGATGGCGGGTACCTTCGCCGGGGACCCCGGCATCGCCGCCGCGCTCCTGCTCAACCCCGTCACCCTTCAGCCCGGTGAGGCGCTGTTCGTGCCGGCTGGCAGCGTCCACGCCTACATCTCCGGGCTGGGGGTGGAGGTCATGGCCTCCTCCGACAACGTGCTGCGCGCCGGGCTGACGCCCAAGCACATCGACGTCCCCGAGATGCTGGCCTGTGTCGACTACGTGGCCGCGCCGCCGGTGCGCCCGGCCCCTGAGTACCTCTCTCGCGCCACCCGCGCCTACTACGCGCCGGTGGACGATTTCGAGCTCATGGTGACCACCGTGGTGGCCGCTGACGGCCGCCTACCGGTCCCCGGGCGGGGGCCGCGCATCCTTCTGGCCGTCGAGGGCGCCATGACCTTGGTGACCCAGGCCGACTCACAGACCCTGGCCCAGGGGGAAGCCGTTTTCATCGGTGCCGATGAGCGCAGCCTCTCCGTTGAGGGGGAGGGGACTCTCATCCAGGCCGACGTTCCCTGACGGCAGGGCTCGGAGCCCGGCCTCCTGCGCCCGAGGCGGCTGGACACCGATCCTCTGATCGCGATCGTCAGTCGCTCCGGGCCTCAGTGGCCGTTGTCAGTGATGCCCTCCTGCCGGATGGCGGCCGCGGCGACGTCGTTGCCCGCCTCAGGGGTGAGGACGACTGCCGTGCGCCCGGCGCTCCAGGCGGACAGCACCTTCTGTAGCGCCTGAGTAGTCCGGGTGCAGCGGACCAGAGCGGCGCGTGAACCGGCCTGGCCATCAGTACCGGTGGCAGCGGCCTCGACCCGGGCGGCCAGCTCGCGGCGTGTCAGGGTGGCGGGCTCTGCGCCGTTCAGTACTCCGCCCCGCGTCCCGGAGGTGGTGAGGTCGGTGCCGAGGTCGGTGAGGCAGGGCAGGTCGGAGGGGGCGCTGACCGGCGTGAATCGGTCGGCGTAGGACATGAGGTCCGCGGCGCCGTCGAGCACGAGGGCGGGCAGGACGCCCGGCCAGCGCAGCGCCAGGGAGGCAGCCGGGACGAGCACCTGAACCTCTGCCGTGTCACACAGGTCCTCAGGAGTGAAGGCCACACTCAGTTCGGGGCTGAGACCGGCGTTATCGATCTCCTCGGTACTTCCCAGGAGCACAGTGCGTCCCGCCAACCACGCCCCGCAGGCCCACGCCACTGTCCGCCAGTGCGGCGGGAGTCCTACATGAACTCCGTCACCCCGAGTGGACTCCGCTGTGATCAATCCCGCTATTTTGGCCAACCACATGGACAGAACATGTCCGGTCAACTCGACTCGCTCATCGGCTCCATAACAATTCAGCCACGGTCTGTCGGCATCATGAGGGCTGGGAAACAGCGCTAGTAGGGGGTCATGCATGGCTCCAGATTGAAGCAGATCTACTGACATTCAGGAAACTTCCTGGTAGTGTCCAGCCGGTCGGGTCAATGTGGAATCGCGTGTCAGAGGCCCTGAAATTTCCTGGAAAATCATGTCCCTCCCCGCTGTCAGGCAGGCCGCGGGCACCTCCCAGGAGATTTGTAGGAAGTCAACATATGGTGGCATCCAGATGGGGATATTCCTTGAGATATCAAGGAATGATGTCTACGGTAACGAGAGGGTGAACTTTCCCTCGCCGGCTTGACTGGCCTTGTCTCACACGCATGTAATTCTTACTGACAAGAAGCTCGGATCGAAGGGAGGCCGACATGTGGAACATCCTCGGCGACGGCCCGCTCAAGCAGCCGGAGGAGCCTGACGCAGAAGTCCTGTCGCTCCTCTTCGGCGGTGGTGACGACGTCGATGAAGGTCCTCTGGCGTGGCAGGAGCGCGCGCTGTGCGCTCAGACGGACCCGGAGGCGTTCTTCCCCGAGAAGGGTGGTTCCACACGCGAGGCCAAGCGAGTCTGCGCGACCTGCGAGGTTCGTGAGGAGTGCCTCGAGTACGCCCTCGCCAACGACGAGCGCTTCGGTATCTGGGGCGGCATGTCGGAGCGCGAACGGCGCAAGCTCAAGCGTCGCGCAGTATGACCCGCACCGGCTCCACGCAGGGAGCCAGTCGGGTAGGAGCCCTGGCCGTCGTCGTGTCGGCCGGGGCGAGCCCGTTTCTGGCGCAGACGCTGACCGCCGTCGCCTCGCAGACCTGCGCGCCCGACGTCGTTCTTGTCGTCGATGTCGCCTCGCGTGTCAACGGGCTGGGGGACGGGACCCCGATCGAGGAGCTGGTCGAGAGCTCCGGGCTGGGCAAGACCACCGCGGTGCGTGTTGTACGGGTCAAGGAGGCCAAGAGCTTCGGGGACGCGGTGTCGCGGGGACTGGCTGCCTACGCAGAACTCGTCGCCACCGGTAACCGGAGGCGACGAGGTTCGGGTGATGCCGATGGCTTGGACGTTGACGGTGCCTCAAGTGGTTCACGCACCTCTGTTCGCGATCTTCTGCTGACCGGTTCCGGTCCCATCACCGGCCCCACCGGTGCGCTCTCGCCGATCACGTCCTACGAGCAGCAACTCGTGGCTCCCGTAGAGGAGTCGGAGGAGACGGCGGAGCACCAGGTGTGGTTCTGGCTCCTCCACGACGACTCCGCCCCCGAGCAGGACTGCCTCGAGCAGCTCCTCACCGCTGCGACCAATGCCCGCTCCGTGGGGATCGTCGGTCCCAAGCAGGTGGGCTGGGACAATCCGGAGCTGCTTCTGGAGGTCGGACTGCGCACCACGGCCTCGGCCCGCCGCGCCAATGACATCGTTCCGGGCGAGGTCGATCAGGGGCAGCACGACGACCGCAGCGATGTCCTGGCCGTGGGGACAGCCGGCGCCCTCATTGACCGTGCCGTGTGGGAGGAGATCGGAGGCATCGCCCCCTGGCTCGGCCCCTTCGGGGACGGTCTGGAGCTCTCCCGCGCCGCGCGCCTGGCCGGATACCGGGTCATCGTCGAGCCCGGTGCTGTCATCCGCCACCGGCGGGCCTCCTACCAGGGCCTACGCCGGCCTGCTCACGTATCCCACTCGTCGCGTCCCGAGGCTCGCAGTGACGCCGAGGCCATCGAGGTCCGACTCCCCGAGCCCGACCCGGAGCGGTCCTTCCGTGCCCGGCGCAGCGCCCAGCTGACCAACTGGGCGGCCTTCTCGACTCGTCCCATCTGGCTACTGCTGACCTGGTTCGTCATTCTCGGCGCAATGCGCACTGTGTGGCGGCTCGCCTCCAAGGCGCCGGCGCTCGCCCGTGACGAGCTCGGTGCGGCTCTGGCGGTAGCCGGCCGCGGCCGTCGGATCAAGGCGGCCCGACGACGGCTCGCCCGGCACACCAAGGTTCCCGCCTCCGCGCTGGGGCGTCTCTATGTCACCCCTGCCGAGATCAGGGGCATACGCCGCGACCGCACCCGTCAGGAGCGCGAGCGCCGAGCCCGTGCCGCCGCCCCCAGCGAGCTCGAGCTGCGCGAGCTCGCCGCCCTGGCCCGCAGTCGACGTCGGACCCTGGGCGCTGTCATGGTGCTGGTTCTGGCGCTGAGCGGCTACGGCCTGTCCCGGTTGCTGCTCACCCGCTCGGTCAGCGGAGGGGCGCTGCCCCTGTTCAGCGGTGGCTGGCGACAGATGTGGGACGCCGCCTGGAGCACCTGGATCGCCACCGGCGACGGCTACCCGGGTGGGGTCACCCCGTTGCTGGGCATCCTGGCCCTGCCGACGGCGCTGGGACGCTTCGTCGGGCTGGGGGACGGTTCCCTCGTCACTGCTCTGGTGCTCCTGGCCGTGCCGCTCGCTGCCCTGGGGGCCTGGTTCGCCTCCGGCACGATGACCCGGAAGGTGGTTCTGCGGGCCTGGGCCGCACTGGTGTGGGCTCTGGCTCCCAGCCTGCTGCTCGCCCTGGGGCAGGGGCGCCTCGGCGCGCTGCTGGTTCACCTCGTCCTTCCCTGGGCGCTGCTGGCCCTGGCACGTGCCGTGGGCGCCGACCGGAGGGATCTCGTCCTGTCCGGGCTTGTGGGCGCTCACCTGCTCACTGACCAGGAGCGGGCCGAGCTCGATCGCTTCTCCCACGAGAAGGTCACTGACCTCGCCCACCTCGATGAGGAGGAGCAGGCTGCAGTGAGCGCCGAGAACGGGGCCGACGAGGACTCCGCCCAGGAGGAGACCGAGTCCGACCGCGACCGGGGTGGAGCTGATGAGGAGGCCGGTGCAGCGGAGTCGGTAACGGTCGGTGAGTCTCGTGAGCCCCACGATGCCTCCGATGCGGCTGCTGCCGAGGGTGACCTGCCTGAGACCGAGAAGTACGGCTACGGCTCGGCCACGGCGGCCGCTGTCGCCGGTCTGCTGCTGAGCGTCGTCGTCGCGGCCGCCCCCGCCGCAGCGGCGGTGCTGGCCGTCGTCCTTCTCCTGCTGTCCGTGACGACACGACGCGGGTTCAAGCTCGTCCTCACCCTGGTTCCCATGGTGGTCACCGCCGCCCCGGCCTGGTGGGGCGCCTGGCGCCTGGGGCAGAGGGCCGGTTGGGTTGAGGGGGCTCGGTTGCTGCTGACCGATATCGGTCTGCCCGTCCGGGTGCCGACGCCGAGCAGCCTCGACCTGCTGGCCGGCTCACCAGTGGCCATGGGCGCCATCGCCGGCTCCGGGGCCTGGAGCATCCTGGTCCGGGGACTGCTGCTGCTCGTCCCGGTCCTCGGCATCGTCGGCCTGTTCATCTCCCGGCGCGTCCGGGTGGCCCGAACCGGCATCCTCCTGACCCTGGGCGGTCTGGTTCTGGCAGGGATCTCGGTGCGCATGCCCACTGGGCTGGGCGGTGACGTCACCGGCTCGGGCCTGGCCCCCGTCAACGGCTGGGGCGGTGTCGGGGTCTCGCTGGCGCTGAGCGGGTTCCTCATCGCGGCCCTTTCCGCCGGCGAGGCCATCTGGAGCACGATCGGACGGCGTGCCGCGGGCGGTAGCAGGACCAGTCGCCAGCACCGCAAGGACGCCGAGACTGCTGCTGCCTCCTCCGCGCTGTCCGTGCTGTCCACAGTGTCCGGTGATGGCCTGCGTCGGCTGAGGACGGGCTTCGTGGTCGCCGCCTGCCTCGTCCTGCTGGCTCCGGTGACGGTCGGTGCCGTCTGGTCCTACCAGGCCCATCGCGGCAGCAATCCCCAGGTCCTGGCGCTGCGCCCCACTACCCAGCAGGTCCCCCTCATCGCCGAGCAGTTCCAGGGCTCGGCCACGGCCGGCCGGGTCCTCAAGCTCACCTCCACCTCTGAGGGGCTTCAGGCCACGATCTGGCGCGGACCCGGAACTCAGATCAGCGACGCCCTGCCGGGGGCGCTCAACGCCCAGGCGCGCAGCCGCGCCTCAGGTGCACTGACCGATCCGCGTCTGAGACCCACCAGGACCGGTCAGACGGGGCGCAGTACAGCCTCGGGTGAGGGTCTCGTCCTGGAGGACACGGCCGACGCCGAGCTCGCCCAGATCGTCACCCGTGCCACCGCCGGGCAGGACACGGAGGTCGCCGACGCCTTGGCGGCACACGGGATCGCCGTCGTCCTGCTGACCGACAAGGAGGGCGACGCCGTCACCGCCGAGGCCCGAGTGGGCCTGGCCTCCACACCCGGACTGGAGCAGCTCGCCCAGACCGCCGCGGGCAACTCCTGGCGCGTCACCTCATCGGCGTACCCCGACTCGGCCCGCCTGAGTCTCATCGACGAGGGCGGAGAGGCGACCCCGGTCGCGTCCACCGGCGCCGGATCCGGCACCCGCACCCGGATCCCCGCCGGCTCCGGCACCCGCACGCTGGTCATGGTGGAGCGGGCCGACGCCGGCTGGAGGGCCACTCTTGACGGTCGACGCCTCCAGGCCACCACGGTCCCCGCTCAGGACGGCAGCTGGAAGCAGGGCTTCGCCGTCGGATCCGAGGGCGGGGAATTGGTCATCACCCACACCCGCCGGTCCACCGCCGCCGCGACCTACACGATCTGGATCGTCTGGGCACTGACCCTGGTGGCGGCACTGCCCCTGCGACGCGGAAAGGAAATGGCCTCATGACTCAGCCTCACGATGACGATTCCCGCCGTCGGCAGGACGAGGACGGGCAGGACCAGCACAGGGACCAGCAGGGCAGCCGGCGGAAGGGGCGGCACAGCCATCAGGAACCGTCCGAGTCGCAGTCCCTCGAGCACGGGAGGCTCCCGGAGACGGACCAGGCCGATGACGAGGTCGCCATGGACGAGGCCGACGAGGAGCCCCGTGCCGGATCCGGTGTCGGGCCCGTTGGGGACAGCCCGGACAGTGCCACCAGCCAGGATCAGGGTCACGACCAGCAGTCTGAATCAGGTGGTGATGCTCCCGAGCAGGACTCCGTCGAGGTTGAGGCGGACCATGACGAATCGGCCGGTTCGGACGGCGCCAACGTTGCCGAAGCCCCTGACTCCGCTGACTCCGCCGGTTCCGCTGACGTCCCTGAAGCTACTGATGCCGGGGACTCTGCGGAGGCCGACGACTCCGACGCCGAGGCTGCGAGTCGATCGGGGACCGGTGCCTCCTCCAGGAGGCGCCGTACCAGGGCCGGGCGGCGCCCTCGCACCGTGGGGCAGTCGATCGTCCGCGGCGTTGGCATCCTGACCTCGGTCGCACTCGCCGGCGCCGTCGGGGGAGTCACCTGGTGGGGCTACACCGCACCGCGTACACCGACCCCGCAGCTGGAGGCTCTCCGACTGACCGAACCGGGAGCCGCCACCACCTACGTGTGCCCTCACGCCCCCACCAATACGCTGCGGGGCACCGACGTCGGCGCCGTGGAGTCCACCACCACCATCATTCCCGTTGACGGGGCCGAGTCGATCCAGTCGGCCACCTACGCCGGCAAGCCGATCCCCGTTGACGCCGCCACCTCCGTGAACGCGGCCGAGGGAGGCATCCTCAGCCTCGCACCTGCTGGTGGTCGGGTGGCCAACGCCGTCGGCTCGGTCGCCACCGTGACGAAGAGCGGTGACCTGCGGGGGCTCACCACCGCTCCCTGCGCCCAACCGGGTGCCATGTCCTGGATCGTGGGCGGCTCCATCGCGGCGGGCTCCTCGGCCGAGCTGCGTCTGACCAACCCCGGCGCCACCCCGGCGACGGTGAAGGTGAACCTCTACGGATCCATCGGCCGCCTGAGTCTGCCCAGTAACGGTGAGGTCACTGTCCCGGCAGGCGGTTCCTCCTCGCTGGTCCTGGAGACGAAGGGCAGCCAGGACCCACGCATCGCTGTGTCCATCGAGGCCGACGGGGGTTCCGTGGTCCCCACCCTCGTCACCGAGTCCCTCGATGGTGAGACCCCCGCCGGCACCGACGTCATCACCCCGGGAGCCGCCCCGGCCACCGACCTCGTGGTGCCCGGTGTGGAGATCGTTGAGCCGGCCACACAGGGCGAGGTTCCCGATGCCAAGACCGGCGCGGACTCCTCCGACACCCCGGCAGTGCGCATCGTCAACCCGGGACAGGCTCCGGCGACGGTGTCGGTGACCATGCTCGGCAAGGATGGTGCCCACCCCCTGGCCGGTGCGCAGTCGGTGACCATTGATGCGGGTTCCGTCTTCGACATCCAGCTGGCCGGCGTGGCCGCGGGTACCTACGGTGTGCAAGTCACCTCGAGTACACCGGTGGGAGCGGCGGTTCGCATGGTGCGCAGCGGCGGTGAGTACCCCGCGCGCTCCAAGGCCCTCGTTCACGATCAGGCCTGGGCACAGGCCGCCCTTCCCGGCGCTGCGGACTCCGGTCTGCTGGCGGTGCCACGCGCGGCCTCCCTGACCTCCTCGGTGACCGTGGCCAACAGCGGTCCCGCCACGTCTCTGACGCTGTCCTCCCTTGATGGCTCCTGGAGTCAGGACGTCACTGTCGCCAAGGGCAGCGCCGTCGTCGTTGAGGTACCGGCCAAGGTCGCCGCGGTCCGCCTGAGCGCTGCCGGCAGCTCCTCAGGACAGCCGCGCACACCCAGCGGACTGGCCGCCGCCACCATCGTCACGGCGCAGGCCGGGGGACAGCTGGCTGGGACGCTCATCTCGACGGTTCCTGCTCAGCCCGACGCCGCCGCTCAGGCCCAGCGCCGCATCCTCCTGGGCTGACGCAACGCCCCTTCTCGCTCCGCCGGCACTCCTCGCGCAGCCCAACGGAAGAACGGTAGGGCTCCGCAAAACCCGCCCGGCTCGGAGAAGTGCGCCGTCGGCTCACAGACTCGAGCCCGGGTCGATCTCCTCGGGGCGGCGTCCCAGCATGAGGGCGACCTGTTCGACGACGACGCGGCGCACCAGATCGGCCAGATCCGCCTCATCCGTGGCCCGAGAGGCCACTGGGCGCCGGTAGATGACGACCCGCGCCGGTAACCCCGCACGCGGTTCCGCCGTGAAGCCGCGCCCCAGCACCACCGAGCGCTCCCAGGGTGCAGGGTCGGAGGGCGGCACCTCCTCCACCGCGAACTGGATCTGGTCCACCGACGGCCAGCGTCTGGCCAGGTCCTGGGCCGCTTCCACGACGAGCTCATCGAAGCGTTCGGCTCGCGTACGCCAGGCCGGAAGGTTCGGCGGCAGAAGCGGACCGTGCAGCCCCCGGCCGTGACGATCACGACGCCTGCTCGGGCGCCGCGCCGGCATTGTGGCGGATCGCGGCGGAATCGGCCCGGGTGAGAAGGGAAACAGCTCAGTCACGTCAGCCAGCCTAGGCGCCGCCTGGATGACCGCCGGGCAACGGCACGGTAACCTGCGGGCGTGAGAAGAGTCCGACACTGCCGCAAGCCCGGCTGCGAGCGCCCAGCCGTGGCCACCCTGACTTCCGTCTACGCGGACTCCACCATTGTGCTGGGGCCACTGGCCACCGAGGCTCAGCCCGAGGCCTATGACCTGTGCGAGAAGCACGTCTCCTCCTTCACGGCGCCCCGTGGCTGGCAGATCATCCGCCTGGCCACCGAGTTCGAGCCCGCGCCCCCCAGCGAGGATGACCTCCTGGCCCTGGCCGACGCTGTCCGCGAGGCCTCCCGCGCCCCGCGACCGGTTGCCTCACCGGCCGAGCACCGCCCCCGGCCAGGCGGGATCATGCCGGCCTCCCTGACCGCCCCGCTGCCGCCCCCGCCGGAGGTCGCCGAGGACGAGATCCTACGGCGCGGCCACCTGCGGGTCCTGCGCGGACAGAAGGATGACGCATGAGCCATGACGCTCGCGTTCCCGGCCCTGACGAGCAGGGGCCGGTGCTCTCCTCCGTGCTGCGCTCCAGCCTGCGTTGCCCGTTGAGTGGGCAGGAGCTCGCTGACGGCGTCGACGACACCGGTCACCCGGTACTCATCTCCCCAGCCGTGGGTCTGGCCTACCCGGTGCGCGACGGCGTCCCGATCCTCCTGGTCCACGAGGCCCTGCGCGCTCCCGCGCACTTCTGACCCCCGGTACCGAGCCTGCTGGACGCAGCCCGTTCAGGTCCTGCCCCGCAAGGTCCAGGATGGAGCTGCTCAGTGGCGTCGGGCTTCTCGACCGACGTCGTAGGGCGGGCGCGCCATGTCTCGGAGCACATCCTCCTCCAGACGGCGGTCGCGGCTCTCCAGCACCAGCTCGCGGTTACGCCGTTCGGTGAGCACCGCGGCGAGGAACCGCTCAGGGTGCGTGCCCGCAGGAGGCGGGGGAGAGACGTAGTCCTGAACCTGGGATGCCAGCTCCATCCCCAGACGGTGGCGGGAGGCGGGCGTCAGGACCGAGGCCCGCTGCAGGAAGGTCCGGGCCGTCAGGCTCAGCCCTCCGGGCAGGGCATGCAGGTCTGCACCCGCTGCCCACTTGGTGAGCTCGGGGGGCATGAGCAGAGGCGGGGCCGCGGAGGAGCGGTGCCGGTCACGAACCACGTAGGTGCCGGCCAGCATGTCTCCGAACCGCTTGCCCCGTTTGGTGACGATACTGGCGCACAGCGCCGGTACGGCCCAGGTTGCCCAGATCTCGACGATGGCGAGCAGCGCGCGCACCAGGCAGTGGCGAAACCTCACGGTGCCGCCGTCGTCGCGCACCACCCGGGCCCCCGTCACCATGCGGCCTAGACTCCGGCCCCTGCTGAAGAGCTCGACGAGCAGGGGGATGACGACCAGCCAGGCCAGCGCCACCAGGGACAGCAGCGCCTTGAGGAGGGCGAGGTCCTCCTTGAGGGCTGAGCCGTCGCCGATGACCAGTCCCAGCACCGCGAACACGGACAGTGCTGCCCCCAGGGCGTAGACGGTGTAGTCGATGAGCCCCGAGACCATGCGGTTGGTGACCGTTGCCGGGGTGATGTCCAGGGCGACCGCCTCGCCGGTGATGAGCAGCTCGGGCTCGATCATTCGCTCGGAGGATGTGGGGGATGCGGCCGTCATGACAGACTCCTCGCGTGGATCTTGATGCCTTTTCCGCGGCGCACCGCGATCAGTGGGAACGTCTCGATGTCCTCGTGGGTCGTGGCCACCTCAGCGGGGCCGAGACTGATGAGCTCGTGGTTCTCTACCGCACCTGCGCCCGCCATCTGTCGCGGGTGCGTTCGGCCGCGCCGGATCCGCAGCTCATCGCCGAGCTGTCCTCCCGAGTGGCC
>ERZ772961.800-NODE-800-length-12204-cov-5.025023_pt1 | contig 12204 bp, 8 predicted proteins | sample MGYA00580677_ERZ772961 | MGnify/ENA primary metagenome ERZ772961 (study PRJEB29015, sample SAMEA2738088) | human oral metagenome | biome: human oral; feature: human-associated habitat; material: saliva | place: China | collected 2227 ... | reverse complement strand
GGGTTATGAGCCCGGCGAGCTACCGAACTGCTCCACCCCGCGTCGGCTCTAGATACTCTAGCGCATCGACTGGGAGGGCACAAACCGTGCGCGGTGATTTACGTCCCAGCGGTCAGTATCTTCCAGCGGGAACGACTCGCTTCCGGTCCGGAATGGCCAGAAGGATCGCTGTCACGATACACGTCAGCGACAGTACCCACATTGCCACCGACCGCAGGCTATCCATCCCGCTGTAATACGGCAGATGCATCGGCAGATACGGGGTGTACCACGGCAGCCTAAAGGCCACGGCCGTCCACGGTTGCATGATCAGGTACGTCACCAGAACGACACCCGCAGCGATGTAACGAAGCGCGTTAACGCGCCTGACAAGGTAGATGATAAGGAAGGCAATGAGAACGCCATTCACCACCATCCAGAAACCAAACGACCCCCGCTGATAGCGCGAGGCATACAGTGCTGAGAGCTCATAGCTCCAGGGGATGAACTTATCGACGAGGAGGATCAGCTTCGCGAACAGGAGAATGCACGCGGCAACTACCCCACGCCGAGAAGCCGTGGTCTTGCCCTCCGTCACCACCGGCACGTAGGTCGGGGCTACCGTGGAGCCAGTCGACATCGGCTCGGCCCGTTGCTCCTCGCTGCTCACGAGACCGGAGTATGGGTATCGTGGGTCAGTCATCACTGTCCTTTCATCGTCGAGAAGCGTGGTGTTAGTCCGATCCTAGCCGCTCACGCGACCCGCTTTTTCGCGCCTCCAGAGCAGTTACTGGGGCGCTGTGAAACCTGACGTGTTCGTTGCCTGAGCTGACGAGGCCTCGGGCACGGTCTCCGAAGAAAAACCCTCGGGCGTCGCCGACGGAACCGGGACTTGTCCGGCAGGAGCAGTTCCTGCGGCAGGGACGGGAGCGCTCATCGCGTAGGGCGAGGGCACCGACTTGAAGTCCGGGATCGCGAGCAGGATTGCGGCGATGAGACAGATCCAATCGAGCACCTGCATCAGGATCACGCGTACACCCACGGAGCCAATCTCAAAAAGTCCAGGTTCGGGCACGAACGCGTAGTACCACGCAACATCGCGTACAACGAACATGACCGGAGTGACGATGAAGAACAACACCACAATGATGCACGCGGCGACATAGCGCGCGATGACAGCGCCCTTGCGCAGATAGTGCACCGCAAGCGCGATGACGACAATTCCCATCAGGCGCCAGAACCAGAACAACGGGTTCGAGAACCGGCTCACGTAATCGTCGAGATGATCGAAGTGATAGGGAATGAATCCGTGCACCAGGGAGATACTCTGGATGACGATGACCATCCACGCGCCAATGCGTCCGTGCGTGGATCGCGACGAACTCGCTGCGCCGGTGTGCACGGGCACAGCACCATAAGAAGCGACGGTTGGCGCCGCCATCACGGGAGTACCCATCGGTGCAGACAGCGACGAACCGTCCGCCGGTGCCTGGTTCGGCTGAGGCACGCCCGAGGGCGCAACGAAGGGATTATTGGGGAGAGTCATCGTCTTCCTTCCACGATGTCGATGGGTCCCATGGACAGATGCCCTCACCATAGCAACGGCGCACCCGGGTATGCCGGTCGACGACTCATGCTGACACCACTCCCCCATCCAGCAATTTCCGCACACCACAGACGGCTGCGCGCCCGGCCTCCTCACGACGTGTAATCGGAAGGGCCGGGCGCGCAGCGGCTTGCGTCAGCGGTTATGAGCCGCTTTGTGCACCGGTCGTGGCAGATGGGCTCGGACTGGGAGTCGGCGAGGCCGACGCCCCACCGAGCTCCTGCTGGGCGGCCTCGGCGCGGGCGAGGGCATCGCGCAGACGCGTCTGCGCCTGGCCATAGGCCGTCCAATCGGACTTACTCATCGCCGAATCGGCGTCGCGCATGGCCTGAGCAGCATCGTGAATTGCCTGCGTCAGGCGGGCGTTCGCGTCGCCCGAGGTAGCCGGAGGAGTCACTCCCGACTGGCTACCGTCATCGCTCGCCGGCGGAGTCTGCGGCGTCGAGGCGGAACTACCGTCGTCGGCGACCAGCTGACGTAGCGACTCTTCCAGGGTCGGCGCGAATCCGACCTTGTCTCCGAAGGCCGTCAGGACCGAACGCAGCACCGGGTAGGACGCCGAGCCCGTGCCCTGCACGTAGACAGGCTGCACGTAGAGCAGGCCGCCGCCCACCGGCAGGGTCAGGAGGTTACCGCGGATGACCGTGGAGTCGGCCTGGTTGAGCAGGTTGAGCTGGGTCGCGATCTTCTCGTCGGAGTCATACTTGTTCTGCACCTGGCCGGGGCCGGGAACGGTCGTCGAGGACGGGAGGGCGAGGAGCCGCAGCTTGCCGTATCCCTCGCGCACCTGGCCGGGGGTATTACCAGTCTCGGAGTCGACGGCGAGGAAGCCAGCCATGGCCTCGCGTCGGCCCTCACCGCCGCCACCGGGTACGAAGACCGAGGTCAGGGAGAACTCAGCGCTGTCCTGGCCGGGCATCTGCATGGTCAGGTAGTACGGCGGCTGCAGTGCGGTCGGAGCGGGCAGCGGGTTGCCTGCAGCATCCACGCGCGTGGAGGCATCGGAGCTGGAGGCCGCACCATGGGTGGAGGTCTCCTCGGCCAGGCGCCAACGGTCGCCACCGGAGTAGAAGCCGGCAGCGTCGGTCACGTGGTACGTGGCGAGCAGGTTGCGCTGGACCTTGAACATATCCTCCGGGTAGCGCAGGTGGCTCATGAGATCGCCCGAGATCGCCGAGACGGGCTCGACACTACCGGGGTAGATCTTTTCCCAGGTGCGCAGGATCGGATCCTGGTCATCCCAGCGGAACAGGCGCACAGAGCCGTCGTAGGCGTCAACGATGGCCTTGACGGAGTTACGCATGTAGTTGATCTTGTTCGCCTGGACGTACTGGCCGACCTCAGTGGAGCGAGAGTCCACGGTGGCATTCGAGAGGGTCTCGTGCTGCGCGTACGGGTAGTTGTTCGTGGTCGTGTACGCGTCGACGACCCACACGAGGCGCTTGGGAGTCGAGGCGTCGCCGTCCATGTCGACGACCGCCGGGTAGGCGGACTGTTCGAGCGTCAGGTAGGGCGCAACCTTCGCGACGCGCTGGAGGGGATCACGGTTGTAGAGAATCTGCGAGGCCTCGTTCGTCTGCGAGGAGAAGAACAGGTCCGTGGATCCGAACTTGATCGCGTACAGAAGCTTGTTCCACACGTTGCCCACGGAGGGGCCGCCGTTGCCGACGAAGGTCGTGGAGACCTGGCCGCCGACCGCGGTGTCGTCCGGGTAATCGAGTTCCTGAGGCTCGGAGCCCTCGGGGGCGCCGACGATCGAGTAGTCAGGCGAGCCGGGGCTGAAGTAGACGCGCTCCTCGTAATCGCCCATCTCGCCGACCGAAGGAACGGACTGCTCCCAGTAGGAGGGCAGGCCATCGCTGGTCAGCTGGTTGCCGTATGCGGCGACCACGCCGTATCCGTGGGTATAGACGGTGTGCTGGTTGACCCAGGTCTGCTGCTCGGCGGACAGGCCCGAGAGGTTGAGCTCGCGCACCGAGATAACCGTGTCGCGGCGCTCCCCGCCCACGTTGTAGCGGTCGACCTTCATGCCGGAGTTGAAGCCGTAGTACAGGCGGGACTGCTGGAGCTGCTGGACGGTCTTCGTGATGACCTGAGGGTCGAGCAGACGCACCTGGGAGGTCAGGGACTCGGTGTCGAACTGACCGGCCGAGGCGGTGGTAGCCGCGTCGTAGTTCGTCTGATAGTCGACGTCCTGCAGGCCGTAGGCGGCCAGTGTGGCATCGATGTTGCGCTGAATGTAGGGAGACTCGAGGCTGCGCTGGTTGGGGCGCACGCGGAACTGCTCGACGAGGGCCGGGTAGGCGCCGGCCAGGACGAGGGCGGCGATCACGGTAACCGCGACGCCGGTAACCGGCAGGCGCCACGTGCCCTTGAAGGCGGCGACGACGAAGAGGACCGCGACGAGTCCGGAGATGACCGCCAGGATGGAGTGCGCGGGCATCGTCGCGTTGATATCGGAATACATGGCGCCATGAATGGAGCCGGAGTCCGAGGTGAGCAGCTCGTAGCGGCCCAGCCAGTAGTTCACGGCAATGAAGAGCGACAGGCAGGCGGCCATCATGCCGGACTGCAGGCGCGCCTGCTTCGAGGCGTGGGGGCGCGGCGTCAGGCGGATCGTTCCATACAGGTAGGACACGATGAGGGCCGCGATGAGGGCGATGGCGGTGACTGTCAGCAGGAAGGACACAAGGACCTTCAGCGCGGGCAGGACGAACACGAAGAACGAAATGTCCATGCCGAACTGCGGATCAACCTGATCGAAGGAGGAGCGGTTGAGGAACTGGAGCAGCGTCTGCCACTCGGTGGCCAGGCGAGCGCCGTTCGTGAAACCGAAGAACAGAGCGACGCCCCAGAACGCGAATCGGCGCACGGGCTCGAGAGCCTTCTGATAGGCACGCAGGGAGGCCGAGGCCTGCCCGCGCGTCGAGGAGGCACGATGCCGGTACGCGTAGGACATCGAGAAGAAAATGAGGGCCGTGGCCACGACGAAGCCAACGACGAACAGGCCGATGTGCGCTCCCCACTGGGTGAGGATGACGCGGGTGGCGCTCATCTGGCGGAACCACAGGATCTCGGTCCACACGATCGATGCGCCGTAAATGATCGCTCCGATCGCGATCAGAACGCCCAGAGTGATAGCTCCGGGTCCGGGCTTGTGCATCTTCAGCTCGACGGGTGGGCTATCGGGGTCTCGCGGTGCACGCGCTCCCCCCGGGGGGAAGACCGAAAAAACGAAGCTCACGGCAGTCCTCTCTGTAAAACCGATCAGCTTCGATCCAGTGTAGCCGCGCACATGCACTTCTTCGTCTCTGTCTTATTCGCTCTCCGTGAGATTATGGGGTTATGACTGTTGAGATGATGCCGAGTGCGCGCGAGATCGCACTTGCCAACGTGGTTGTCGATATCGAGAAGGGCGCGGCCCGTGTGGGCTGGGATCACGCCCCGTCCATCTACGCGCTGGTACCGACAGCGATGCTGCTGGCCGACCCGAATCTGCCTGCTGACATCGCCGAGCAGCTGCGCGCGGGCTGGGATGGGACCGATGACCACCTGAGCGCGATCATCCAGGAAGACCTGGCCGACGACGACATCGAGCAGGTCCTGGCCCACCTGGCGTGGCCGGAAACGGTGCCGGGCGCGGCGATCACGGTCGAACGCATCGTCGTTCCTCCGGAGGTCGAGGACGAGGCCCCCGAGGACCCCGACGAGGCCCTGGCCTTCATCTCGAATCACCCCCTGCGCACGGATGTGCGTCTGGCCGTTGGCGTGCTGCGCACGGGCGAGTCGTGGTGTGCGCTGCGCACCCGCGCCTTCGACTCCGACGACAAGGTCGGGCAGGGCTCGGCGCTCGTCCCGGCGCTGGTGGACGCCCTGCGCGCTTCCCTCGAGCCGGTGACGGACGAGCAAGCCTGAGAGCAGAGACAGGCCCCGGCCTCGTCCGGACCAGATGGACGAGGTCGGGGCCCTTTGCCGCCCACCTGATGTGAAGCGGCGGGTGGCCTTGAGAGCGCTGCGGCGCTACTGGCAGGTCGGCAGGGCGTCCCCGGTGCCGCCCGCGATCGAGTGCACGGCGTCCACTGCCTCGTCAAGAGTGGACACCGCAACGACGCGCAAACCGTCGGGGACGTGTCCGACGACCTCGTTGCAGTTCTCGGAGGGTGCGAGGAACCACTGGGCACCGTCGCGGCGGGCACCCCACAGCTTCTGCTGGATGCCGCCGATGGCGCCGACGTGACCGTCGTAGGACATAGTGCCGGTGCCCGCGATGACATTGCCGCCGGTCATATCGCCGGGGGTGAGACGATCGATAATGCTCAGCGAGAACATCATGCCGGCGCTGGGACCACCCACGCCGTCGATGTTGACGGTGATATCGACGGGCAGAACGGGGTCAGCGGAGAGGTAAACACCGAGTTTGGAGCCGCTCTCGGTGGGGGACGCCGCGACCGAGTCGAAGGAGACATCCTGCGTGACTCCGCCTCGATCAACCGTCAGCGTCATCGTGGAACCGGCCGGAACCGAGCGCATGAGGGCGAAAGGAGTTGCGGCACTGGTGATCTCATGGCGCACACCGTCCGGGGTGGTGATCGCGCGGAGAATGTCTCCCTGCTCGATATTGCCTTCCGCGTTGGACCCCTCGACAGCACCCTCAATCGTGATCGTTGCAGGGACCTCCCACCCGAGGTATTCGAGGGCAGCGACCTGGGAGGTCGTCTGCGAGTTACGCATCATCGCGAGCTGAGCATCGCTCACCTGCTGACGTGACGTTCCCGCGGGATAGACCGACTCGTAGTCCAAGATCTTGCTGTGAGGGTCAAAGTACGCGGCGATGAGCTGCGCGAAGTTCAGGCGAGACGTGGGATTTCCCGTTTCGGACACCGTCACCATGCGCAGCTGCCCCTGCCCCGGCTTTGCGGGCGCATCGTACGAGGTGGATTGAGGCTCGTCCTGCTGGATCGGTTCCCCCGTCGCAGGGTCTGTTCCTTCGATCTGAAGCATAGGAACACCCTTGTCGGATCCCAACACGTTGAAGGTCGGGCCCGGGCTGTTGACCACGAAGGGAACGGGGATCCAGAAGAGGATCGCCACCATCGCGAGCGCGGCGAGGACCGCAGTAATGAGTCGCCAGCTGACGATGGGGATACGCCGGGTAGAGTCATCCTCCTGCAGGGGCACCAGCTCGATATTCTCCGAGGTCATCTGCGCGTCATTCACCGTGTCATTGTGTCCCACCCGCTCCCCCTGCGCACGCGCGCCGCGCCCCACCCCTTCAGCTCTCAGCGTTTTTGCAGAAGATTGTCAGCCCCTGCGAACAAGGGGCGGCTAGTCTGTGGTCATGAACGAGTTTGACTCCGACACCCCGTTTGAGGACTTCCTGCGCTCGATCCTGGGCGAGGAGGCGGCAGCTGAGGCCGCACGCGCCCTGCAGGCTCAGGGTTTCGATCCCGCGAATCTTCCCCCGGAGTTTTCCGATCCCGCACGCATGCGCGCAGCGATGGGCCAGTTCCAGTTCCTCATGAACACGACGGCTGGCCCCGTTAATTGGCGCATGGTGGAGGACAGCGCGAAGCAGGCGGCGTACGCGAGCGGAGACCCCTCCCCCACGGCCACGGAGGCCGAGGCCGCGCGTCAGGCAATGACCGTCGCGGATCTGTGGCTCGATGCGGTCACCGATTTTGCTTCCGGCCCGGTCACCCGCGACGTGTGGAGCAAGGTCGCGTGGGTCGAGCACACGATTCCGACGTGGAAGCGTATCTGCGAGCCCGTGGCACTCAACGTGTCGCGCGCCCTGTCCGCCGCCCTGTCGGAGCAGTTCGGACCCGAGGGCCTGGGGGACACAGCCTCCCTGCCGGACGGCATGGCTGCGATGCTCGGTAAGACGCAGGAGATGATGCCGCGACTGTCGGCGATGATGTTCTCCGCGCAGATCGCACGCGCGCTGGCGGCCCTGGCCGGCGAGTCGTTCGGCACCTTCGACACGGGCATCCCCCTGTCGGACACGTCCCACGCCGCCCTGCTGCCGCACAACGTCGCGCAGTTCTCCGAGGGGCTCGACATTCCCTTCGACGAGGTCCGTCAGTTCCTCGCCGTGCGCGAGGCTGCGCATCGCCGGCTCTTCGCCTCGGTCCCGTGGCTGGAGGGCGACCTGGTGCGCGCGGTCGAGCGCTACGCGTCCCAGATCGCGATCGACACGGAGGCCATTTCCGAGGCAGCACGCTCGGTGGACCCCTCGGATCCGCACTCGGTGGAGTCGGCGCTCAGCGGCGGCGTGTTTGCGCTGACGACGACGCCCGATCAGCGTCGCGCGCTCACGCGCCTGGAGACGATGTTGGCCCTTATCGAAGGCTGGGTCGAGGTCGTGACGGCCCGCGCCACCCTGCCCTACCTGCCCCACGCGGACGCGCTGCGCGAGATGATGCGTCGTCGCCGCGCGTCGGGCGGTCCCGCTGAGGAGATCCTCGGGACCCTCATGGGCCTCAAGATGCGCCCGCGTCAGGCGCGCGGCGCCGCGTCGATCTTTGCGCTGGTGGAGGCCGACGGCGGGCGCGACGCTCGCGAGGCCCTCTGGTCGCACCCGGACATGGTTCCCTCCGAGACGGAACTGGCAACGCCGGACACCTTCCTGACGCTGCGCCGTGCTGCGGCCGAAGAGGACGCGGATATCGACGCTGCACTGAACTCTCTCCTGGATGGAACGCTCGGCTGGGCGGACGGGCTAGAGCCCGGGGACGAGGCCTCGGCCGGCTCGGATGACGAACCCGAGGACCCTGAAGCCCCCAAGCCCCAGGATGAGACAAACTGATACATACAGAAGCGATCTGACAAGTTATCCACAGATTTACCAAAACGCCACAACGGTGACACATCTCGGTTCATGATGTCTCTAACAGTCACAAACTGAAGGAGACCATCATGAACCTGATGCATCACACGGCGATCCTGTGGCGAGGTCCGGGCAGCGTCCAAATTGGTGGCGACCGCGCCCGACACGTGCGCCTCGACGACCTGCACGCAAGCGACCAGCTCTGGCTCGCCAGCCAGGCCCGCCCCACTCACGCCTCCGACACTCCCGAGGCCTCCCCCGACCTCCTCGCTGCGCTGGCCGAGGCGAACCTCGTGGATCATCCCGACTGCCGCCCGCTCCTCTCCGTGGGCGTTCTCGGCGCGGTGCCCGCTACCCTTCTCGCCCTCCGTTCGCTGGTCGACACCCTCGCACTACGACTCCGCATCGACGCGACCAGCCTGGTTGACGGCGACTGGGATCGCGTATTCGGCGGGGTATACACGGGCACGCCTCGCTCGCGCGCGGTGCGCCGAGAACTCGCCTCGCTCATCCCGCTGCCCGACCTGCACGCCCAGGACGCGCCGGACGTCGCCCTCGTATCGGCGGATCGGGCGCTCGACCCCGGCATCCCCTTCGAGTTGATGGCCGCAGACACGCCTCACCTGCTCATCACGCGCGGGGAGCACTCCTACGAGATCGGGCCGTTCGTGATTCCCGGCTCCACGCCGTGCTTCCACTGCATCGAGCACGCGCGCGCCGAGCAGGACCCCTACCACCTCACCCACCTGCGAGAACTCGCCCAGTGGCCGCTCGGGCAACTCCCCCAGCTGGCACACTTCACGGCCGCCCTGCGGATTGCGCGCCTGTTGCGCGACTTCGCCTCAGGGGCGCTCACCCCGCCCCTATGCGCCGAGATCGCCACGGTCGACGAGGACGGAACCATTACCGTCGAACGCGCGATCGGAGCCCACGAATGCGTCTGCGGCATCGACGGCGTGGCCTGCTAGCTCAGGCCCCTTCGTCGACGATGACCTCTTCGCCACGCACCAGCGCGAGCACCGGGGCCGCATAGCGTTGCACCTTCACGTCGCCGATGCCGCGAATCACCCGCAGCTGCGTCGTGTTCTTCGGCATGGCCTGGGCAATGTCGCGCAAGGTCTGATCGGTGAACACCGCGAACGGCGGCACGCCCGCCTGGCGCGAGACCTCGAGACGCCACGCCTTGAGACGCCCGAAGAGCTCGATCGCCTGGGGTGACGCCTCCTCCTCAAAGGCCTGGTTGAGGGCGCGGGTGGAGGCACGCGCCTTCTTCTTGGGCGCACCCACTCCCGCCTCCTCGGGCCAGATACCGTCGAGCAGTCGACTGCGCTTGCGCTTGCCGCGCCCGTCCGCGCCCCGCGAGCGCGCCCACGACAGGGTCAGCAGGTCGCGGGCACGAGTGACGGCCACGTACAGCAGGCGACGCTCCTCCTCTCGTGCGGCTGCGGTCTTTGCGTACGAGATCGGCAGGAGACCTTCGGCGACGCCCACGAGGAAAACAGCGTCCCATTCGAGGCCTTTGGCGGCGTGAATGGTAGCCAGCTCGACGCCTGCCTTATCCGGTTCGACCTGGTAGGCGACGCGTTCGTCGAGCTCCGCGACGAAGGCGGCGAGCCTCTCCGCCTTGGAGTCGTCCGCCCAGCCGACGATCGCGTTCATGTTCGACCAGCGCTCGGATCCCGCCTGGCCGGAGGGAGCCTCGGGAGCCCAACCGACGCCAGAGAGGACGTCGCGCACGATCTCGCCCACGCTCCCATCGTCGGTGGCGGCGGCCGCCGCGGCCCGCAGGCGCGAGATCGCGGTACGCACGTCGTCACGAGCAAAGAAGGGCTTTCCTCCGGCGACGGCCACAGGAATACCGCGCGCCCCCAAGGCCTCCTCGAAGGCCTGGGACTGTCCATTCGTACGCATGAGGACAGCGATCGAATGAGGTACCATGCCACCCGCGATGAGGTCGGCGATCGACGCTGCGACCCCCTCGGCCTCGACTCGATCGTCGTCGTAGGTGCGGTAGGCGACCTGAGCGCCACCGTCGCGCTGGCTGGACAGGCGCACCGTGCCCTCGCGCTGGCTCGAGCGCGCCAGGACGTCGTTCGCCAGGCTCACGATCTGCGGGGTCGAACGGTAGTCGCGGGTCAGCTCGACGATGCGCGCCCCCGGATGCTTGCGCCCAAAACCGGTCAGGTAGTCCGGGGATGCGCCCGTGAAGGAGTAAATGGTCTGCGCGACGTCGCCGACGACGCACACGTCGTGGCGCCCACCCAGCCACAGGTCGAGGAGGCGCGCCTGGAGGAGGTTGACGTCCTGGAACTCGTCGACCACGAAGGAGCGATACTGCTTGCGCACGATCGAGGCGACGTCCGCGCGCTCCTGCAGCATGCCGCACAGGTAGATGAGGATGTCCTCAAAGTCGATGACGCCGCGTTCGTTCTTTGCGTCCTCATACACGTCGAGGAGGCGCGCCATGTCGCCCGCGTCCAGCCCGGCGGGTACGTCGCGGCGCAGGCGAGCCACTCGCGAGGCGTAGTGCGCTGCGTCAATCATCGACACTTTCGCCCATTCGACCTCGGCCGCGATGTCACGCACGTTCGTGCGGTCGATCGTGATCCCCAGGCGCGCGGCGGAGGCCGCAACGAGGGATGCCTTGTGTGGGATGACGTCGGGCAGCGGACCACCCACGACGGTGGGCCAAAAATGGCGCAGCTGGCGCAGCGCGGCGGAGTGGAAGGTGCGCGCCTGAGCCTTCGGGACCCCCAGCTGGGCCAGACGGTGGCGCATTTCGAAGGCCGCGCGCTGCGTGAAGGTTACGGCGAGCACGTTGGACGGGTCGAAGGCACCGACGGCCGCCCCGTATGCGATACGGTACGTGATCGCGCGGGTCTTGCCGGTGCCCGCGCCCGCCAGGACAGCGAGTGGGCCGGCCACCTGCGTGGCGACGGCGCGCTGATCGGGGTCCAGGGCGTCCAGCAGTTCCTCGGGGTTCATGGTCCCCATTGTTCCATCGCCCACCCTCAGTTGCGTCCCGCGCCGTCCGGGCCGCTCGGCAGGTCGCCACCGTACCATTCCCGAAGCAGCGCGTACGCGATCGAGGCGCGACCGGGGGCACTGATCTCCCCAGATTCAAGCGCGCGCGTCAGCTCGTCGCGGCTGTAGAAGCGCGCCCACTCGATTTCCACGCCGTCCGCCTGCGGGGTCGGACGCGGCGAGACGGTGCGAGCCCGGTAGCCCATCATCTGCGAACGCCCGAAGGGCCACGGCTGCGTCGCGACGTAGGTGGGCGCCTCAATCTCGACGCCAACCTCCTCGGCGACCTCGCGGGCGACCGTGACGTCCGGGGATTCCCCGGCCTCGACGTAGCCGGCGATGATCGACACGAAGCCGGGACGCCACAGCACGTTGTGCGCCAGGAGGACGCGGCCGTCATGATCCTGGACGAGGACGATGATGGCCGGGTCCTGGCGCGGGTATTCGAGGCGGTCGCACATCTCGCATCGCGCGGCCCACCCGCCGGACACCAGCTGCACCGGAGCCCCGCAGCGCGGGCAGAAGCGGTAGTTGGCATGCCAGCCCGCGAGCGCAAGCGCGGTCAGCGCCAAGGCCGCATCGTCGCCGTCGAGCTGCCACCCGACCGCGCGCAGGTGCTCCCAGCGCCCCCACACCTCGTCCCGGCTCGTCTCGATCGCGACGACGGAGCGGCCGTCCGCCACCCCGATAAACGAGGCCGTGGCCCCCTCGAGCGCACGCGTGGCCTCGTCCCCGACCATCCGTCGCAGGACAGGGGTGTCCGAGGACG
>ERZ772961.794-NODE-794-length-12239-cov-2.904875_pt1 | contig 12239 bp, 21 predicted proteins | sample MGYA00580677_ERZ772961 | MGnify/ENA primary metagenome ERZ772961 (study PRJEB29015, sample SAMEA2738088) | human oral metagenome | biome: human oral; feature: human-associated habitat; material: saliva | place: China | collected 2227 ... | reverse complement strand
ATTTCTTAGCAGTTTCTTTATATTTGTTCTCTTTATAGTCCGCTAAAATACGCTCATGTAATTCTAATTGTTTCACAACTTCATTTTTAACAAAGCTGTCCACTTCACTCTTGCTATACCCAAATAGCGATTTACTAAATTCCTTTTGTTTTACTTCTGTTGCTTTCACCATTTTACATAATCTCCTTATTCTTTAATAATATTAATCGTTGCAATGTCATTTACAATTTTGAAATTTTGGATGATATTGAATAATAAACATTTGTCTTCAATTCCGCTAATTTCATATAATTCTGTTGGATTTGTCATGAATAGCTTCCAAACCTTAAACGAATCATCATCTACTACCACAGCAAATTCTCGACTATATTTTGAATCTACACTTGCATTACCAAATGCTCGATTTAATTCAGACTTCAATACTTGACACCAAAACCAAACAGCACGATTCCCATTAAAATCATCACTCATTTGTTTAATTAACTCAAATTTCACATCTGTTTGTGTATTTGTTACTGTGATAATGTCTTCTGATTCTTTCGATTGTTCATACTTCCACATGTTCTCACATCCTAAATAAAATTAATTGCTTGCCAATGAATGTCAATGTCGATATTACTTTCGTCAAGTAAGTATGACTTCAACTTTTCTAATTGTGTACGAGTATAAGTCTCATCTTTCTTAAATGGTAATACACTCACACCCTCATAACGTAAATCTTGACTGATATTTCCAAGTGAGTACAAGAATCTTACGTTGTATTGCGTTCCTAAATAATCCACACTACAATCGATTGAAAACTCAAATCTCAAGTCTTCTGGTGATACCACTTGAACTTCTCCCGGAAAAATCTGACGCATGGTGCTTACATATAAGTCAGTTCCTTTAACCTCAAATTTTCGAACCAACACACTTGTTCGAGCACTTCGCTCCTCGTATGCTTGAGCGTCAGCTCCTAATCGTGGTACGTAGATTCGTTGTAAATTCAGCTTCATACTACGATATCCCTTCAGTTTTGGAAGCTTCTCTAGACTTCCCATGTCATTTCCAAAAATGTCATAATCATGAAATAATTCATGTAATTCATGTTCCTTAATCATATTCCCTATTGTTCCCCTTCGTCAAACTTCACATATTTTTTCCACTCGTCATAACTAAATAGTGGTTTCGCTTTATATAAGCGTTCCTCACTACTTTGTAGTGAGCTTAATGTTTTATTGTACTCAAGTCGATTGGAGTACTCCCAATCACTTCTAGTCGCTTCATCTGTTGTAGCAGACGCAAAAATATTCATCATCGTCAATGCTAATTCGTTCGTGATTTGTCCCATAATCTCAGCTCTCGCTACTGAATGTACTACACGCCAGAAGTAATTATAATCCAACATTTCCGAATTGCGAGCTAATTCTTTAGCTCCTTGCACCACATGGAATCGTCCCAACTTCACATCGTCATATTTCGATTTTGTTGGCACAAATTGTTTCTTCTTAGAACGCTTACTCTTAATCTTCGGATATAATTTCCATAAAGCGTTGTCTAAAAATCCATAGTTTTCGTCTTCCGTGTTGTCGTAAATCGCTTCTAGTTGTTTCTCGTCAGTAAACACTGGTAAGTTATGGTTTGTAGTCACTCTGAAATCATTAGTATCTGTAGCAGACACTCCTAGTTGTTCGTACAGCCACGTCATCGCTTGGTGATATGCAACGTCACCCATGGAGCGACTTGCAAATAACACCGCTCTAAAACGTGGTTTCAATGGATAACTCACTGTTGGATACAATACTAATTTACATTTCAATTCTTCGCTCAACTCTAATAATCGATTTCTCACTCGATTGGATTCTTCTTCTTCTCCAATGTTATAGTCAGCGTCGATGATTAGATATTTCTTCGTAGAGCGTTGGTTCAACTCAGTACGAGCAATAATATCATCATCCTTTGTCCTCGACACCACAGAACTACAGTAAACTACTGGTGTGAACTCTTGTTTAATCTTGTCCACATCCACATCGTCGAGTTGTCCATCTTCTAGTCGATTGATAGCTGCTTGTATTGCGTGATGAAAAAATTCATGGTCGGGTACGTCGATAAATGTTGCATAACTCTCATACAAATTCTTAGTAACGTACAATCACATCACTCCTATTTCGTCTTAATTTATATTTAGTATACCATATATTGCATTTGAGTACAGACCTAAACCGCAAAAAGTTGAGATTTTTTGAAAAAAAAAAAAATTGACGTTATTTAGAAACGCCAATTTTAGTAAAACCTACTCTATAATATTTGATGCTGTTCGCACTCACTAGCATCGTCTCATCGATGTGTTTTAATAGTTTTCCCTTCAACCAAGATAGAATAAGTGATGTGATTAAATACACCACCACAATCACGGTCAAGAACGATGAAACCACTGACATGTGAGAAGTAGTCAATGTTGTACTTACTGCTAATGTTTGGTTTAAGTCCACAAATAAATACATCGCAAGTAATGTCGCAATCAAACTAGTTGTTGTATACTGAACTCGCACCTCATTTGGTAATGAGAAATTAGCCAATTTTTCCAGTCCAGTCTCAATTAGTCGTAATCCAATAAGTGCTAGAATTAGAATCTGTGCTTTCTCCACAATGTTCACATAACTCAATGTTACTTGTCGAATTCCTTGATATTGACCATCAATTGTCCAAATGACAAGTGCAAAAATCGTCAATGGAATTAGTCGACCGAATGTCTTGTTTGTAAATCGCAATACCTCATAAATAATTGAAATTAATGTAACGTTACTTGATGATTGTGCGGTCTTGTCAAGTCCGCCACGATTTGAACCGTCCATTTTAATCCCTCCGCTTTTGTTAATGCGTCAACTGACGCTACACCTAAATCCTCCATTGTTGCGTACATCGGTGTTTCTTTGAAATAAGCACATTCTGGAATTTCATTCACATCATGTCGTACATGGTCAATCATCTTCGCTACTCGCTCCAAATTACGAATACATGCGTCGATAAGTGTTTCCAGCTCCAATGCTGTTGTATTACTAGCTTTCAATCCATCTTCTAAACGCTTGAAGCTAGTCGCATGATGTCCGTCCATGATTGTTGCACGATATGTGTGTGAACGTGCTGCCATTGATGGAAGCTCACTACTCCAGTTAATATCATTAAATGTTCTCATGATTGGTATTACAACTGTTGTTGCAAAACCAATCACCTCACTTTTGAATTCATCAAATTTCGCTTGATTTGTCATAATTATCATTGTCCTTTCGTGAATGTACCATCACTGTAATTAATGATATATCCTTTAGCTGTATTGTACACCAAGATATGCTCATCAATTGAACCATCTGATGATTTAACGTTAATCTCCACCACTCGTGGAATCAATTCGTTTCCTGTATACACTGGTTTTACTTCATAAAATACTGTCTCGTTCGTTGGATTTTCGAAAAATTGTCGTAATTTTTCTTCAATGTATGCCATGCCACCAGTGTTGCTCTCACCAACATTTTGTGTACGTGTTCCAGTAATAGCATTTACTTTCAATGCAGCTCCACCAAGTGAGTCAGCAATCAAGTGACTACGATTATACATTTCACCCTTATATTCACCTTTAGTTGCATATGGAATGACAACTTTAGAGTTTTTTGTCGGCCATCCAGCAAGTCGTTCACTCTTACTGTTACTAAATGATTCACGTTTTTGGTTTTTCTCATCGCTCACTAATTTATAATTCAAGTATCCATACGCAGTTTGTGTACGACCTAAACTATCTAATTGAGAGTATACGATTGTTCCGGGTGCTCCGAATTTATCTTCATCAATTGTAGCTTTACCAATTACTTTATAGTAATTTAACTTAGCTGTCTCATCTACACTCAAGTTGTAATCGTCGCTACTACCAACAACGATTGGTTCGTTCGACGACTTAGATTTTGATTCTCCAGTGACAATATTTTTAGCTTGATTGAAATACTCATTTGCTTTTTTCTTAGTTTCTTCACCAGCTTTAACGAATGACTCATTATTCAATGCTTTCCCTAAAGCTTCTTGACCACTACCAAAAAGATTCTGTACCCCACTTGTGATTGGTTTAAACAATCCACCTGTGAATAAGTTAATCACACCTTGTGGCGTACCATGGTCAACTAATGCAGTCACAACTTGTTTCGGATTTGTGAATGGAATCTGAGTTGCAATCGCAGTCGTTACATATCCGACTGGTGCCGTACCTAATAGATATGCAATTAGCATTTTCTTACCATATCGTTTAATTGGATTCTTAATGTATTTCCTATATAACTTTTTAATCATTCGTTAGTCCTCACTTATATAAATATCTGTACGCTATTGATTATACCATAAATCCCAACTAGCGTACAGACTTATATTAATTTTGTGTGTCCAATTCAGCTTTACATTGAATTGTGTCGACATCTGGTGTTACAGATACACTTACGTCAGCTGATAGATTGTCGTTAATTGGACTCATGTTGAAGTATAGATGCCATTGCTGTAAATGAGCTGTTAACCATTCTTTGAAGTTTTCCGAGATGTCATAAACACCTTCATTGCCTTTAGACATGCTTCCACTAAAGATAATCTCACCGTAGTATTGAACGCCGCCATTGTCATATAGAGCCATACAAGCACATTTATCTACATAATATCCTAAACAATATGATGATACGATTCCACCTAAATAGTCTCGAACCTCATCCCACAAGTCTTCCAATTCAGTGAATTCCATCTTTGAATCATATTGTGCAATGAGTTTTTGAATCTGAATGTCCCAGCCTTTGCTAATACCCATCAATTCATGGTAATAGTACGGTTGTACTGTATAGTTGAATGTAAATTTCATCCTATCACTCCTAATCTTCTTCAATTGAAGATTCACATCGAGCACTATCTTCGATTAGTTCGACGTAGACCTCACCATCATAGCTTATTTTTTGGAATAGAATGTCATAATCCAAGTTTAAATCATCCATGTCGCACAATTTCTCGGTCACGTATTCTCCGAACTCGTCGGTTACACTACCGTTGTCAAAATCATCTTCGCCTACGATTTCGTCCACAATATCATACCAAACAGTTCCCCATAAGTGAACTGTTCCGTGTTCAAATTGGTAATAGATATCAATTCCATTGTTGATGTATTGACAATACTCCACACCGTATAGTGAACGAATGAAGTCTAGTACGTTAATATCCAAATTACCAATTCCTTTTGTCACAACTTTGTCGGCGTTAAAATCGAGCATTTCGTCGAACTCTTTGTCCAAGTCATCCCAAGACCCTGACAACTCGTGAGAAAATCTTACTTTAGCTCTATAATCAAATGTAAATTTCATTATCACTCACCATCCAATACTGCACGACATTGAATCGTACCGTACTTTGGTACAACTCTTATCGAAAATTGTAAATCACGTTTTGCCTTGTCATTTACTTTCACGAAGCAACTGTTAGATGTCAACAAACTAGTAAACCAATTTGTGAAGCCTTCTTCGTAGAAAGATTCTACAATTGCATACTCACCAACTGTCTTAGTGAATGACAATTCACCACTGATGTTGATACATTGGTCTTCATAGTAGATGTGACAAGTCTTCAATTGACCATCAACATCACTTGTAGGTACGCCAATACCCTCAGCGATAAACTCATTTAATAGATGTTCCAGTAGTTCACTAGATAGAGTCGGTTCAAGAAAATTTTTATTATTCTTCAATTTTCTAGTTACTTTCTTTAATACGTCAGTATTCTCAGTGTCCACATAATACTCAGAACCGCACTTATAACTAAATTTTAATTTCATTACGTTTACTCCTCCACAATCTCAATGGTACATTGTGTATTATTCGGGTCACAAGTCACTCCGACTTTGACCTCGTCACCGTTCTCGTCCGGATTGCTCAAGATACCAGTGTCCAATCCCAAGTCATTGAATGGAAGTTGATACATGAGTAACCCACGTAGATAGTCGGATGTTTCGTTTAATTTGTTACTCAATTGAGCCGAATCATCACTCAATATTACATCGTAAGTTACGACAACCTCAATTTTATCTCCATTACCTGAATGGGTTTGAGCAGCACATTGACCAATCGCTAGATAGTCAGCGATTGGAGAGTCAGTCATCAACATGTCAATCACATCGAAATGCCATAAGAATATGTCCCAGTGAAACTCCATGTTACTTCTGCGTTCTTCCACTCGTTTCATTACTTCCTGCTCACCCAATTCAGATTGGTCATTCCAGTGAAATATTGGTACTGTTTTAAATTTAACTTGTAATTTCATTTCAATTCTCCTATTCTACATGTAATATTGCTTTAGCTACCACATCGGCATACTCTGCTAAGATTGTCATGTTGAAATCTTCGTAGTAGTCCCAAATAGCACTTGTGTCCTTGAAGCAGTTATTTTTCTTCAACCAGCTTCTCATTTTCTTTTCGAAAAGTTTAGTGAGGTCATACTCACCTTTTTCTGATATTTCTTCTTCATGGTGTAAAAATTCAATCTCACCATGTAGTTCAAAATAATCCCATCTATGACTTCCGTCTACGAAGATTCGTGTTATGATTGGTTTTAATTCTTTCGTTCCATCCCACTCTGGTCTGGACATCACGTCCACCAACTCATTCGCAAACTCAGTAAAGTCATCAATCTGAAACGTGTTCTTAATTAAATCTTTTCGTTCTAATACCTCATCTTGAAAATCAAAATGTGGGTCAGAAGCAAACTGATTGTAACTATCTGTGTATTCAACTCTAGATTCCCATTTGAATTCTATTCTCATTCTAAGACCACCTCTGCTATCCACTTTATTCTTTCGTTTCAATTACATTAGCACCAATACCACATACACGGTCAATTCGAAAATCAATTGAGCGGTCATGATTTACCATTTCTTTTAATGGTTCAACATCGATGATATTTTCAATATCGTTATTAAATTGACTTTCAACGTACTCTATTAATTTACTGATTAGAACATCTGTGCTAATCGTCGGTAACTCACCTATCACGTCAAATTTAATTGCTCCATAAATTTTAAATACATTAATATCCACACTTCGCTTCAAGTTTATGGTCACACCCTCAAATGTGGACTCTGGTACACCATATAAATGTGACAACAACGATAACTTACCACGTATCATGTTTTGTAGTAGTGGTGCTATATTTAAATCGTGATTACGTAGCATAATTGCTTCTTCTGCTACATCATCATATCCATCTCCACCATCTACATCATATCGTAAGTTAATAACACCATCGACATCAAATCCTAAAATCATCTAAATCACTCCTTAATTAGTTTGCTTTCACAACTATCAATTTTATACTCAAACGTGAATCGAACTGGGTCATCTGGTTCAAGTTGCATATAAAATGCTTCTAAATCAACAATAGAATCGTACTGAATAATCTCGTCTATGATATATTGCGTGAACTTGTCGGTCAAATCAGTCTCACCGTTAAATGAAGAATCAGATAACTCTGATTCTTCTTCAAATTCAAAATTAATTGAACCACTCAACGTGATTGATGACTTATTGGTTCTACAATCAACTTCAACACTCTTAATGTCATAGTCATACTCCGTACCACCCACAACTGTTTTCAATAGATAATCTATGTCAGATTTAATTGTGTTGCAAATCTCAACTGAGTTCAAACAATCACTTGTGTATTGCTCAATTACTGAATCCGCAAACTCATGGAAAGCTACTGATTCACTAAGACTAGTATGGTCGATGAATATATAATCAAATTTAAAACTCACTTTAGTATTGAAATCCAATCTCATTTTAGTTCACCTAATCCAAATATAATGTGGCTTCACACTGTTTTTCAAAATATTGTGCTACAAAGTCAACTTCACTATCTTCTCCCATTGCATTGTATAGTGGGTCTAGAGTGATAAGCTCACCGTGCACGTTGATTGACTCGTCAAATACATTAGATACAACATCTGAATAGTCGAATTCATTTTCTGACCAATCAAATTCTTCTTCCAATTCGTCCGACACGTCGAATGCGATAACCCCATGAATCTTGAATTTCTCATCGCCAGTTTCACATCGAATTGATTTTTCCAACACATCGTAATCTTCACTATTACCACCAAATATTTCCGCTAGAAATAGTTCGATGTTATCAGATAGCTCGCTTTTAATCACTGACGCATCCACGCATTCATGACTTTTTGATTCGATTACAATACGAGCTTTTTCACTGAAGCAATTATTACTTCCACCGATGGAGTAGTCGATTTCAACTCCACCATGTAATTCAAATACTAATCTCATGTTCTTCACTCCTAACTTTCTACTCCATATAAATACTCAACAGTGTTTTCGTCACATTCCGCGTGAACGTCCACCGTGTCTAAATCAATACTACCTAATCCATACAATTGTTCAAAATTTAAAAAGCACTGATTTTTATTCAGTAACTTGACAAGACGTTTGTCTAGTCTGTCAATTACTTTTGGATTTTCAAGGACTGGATTACCTACTAAATCACATTCAAGAAATCCCTTAATTTCCAATTTTCGATTAGTATAATCTGCTTTTATATCAAAATCTCTCACGAGAATGTCAGATTCATCGATAAGATATGCAATCTCAATTGTATCTTTTAATAACTCTAGAATGTCCTCAGAGTATAACTCCACATCATGACCCACTGTTACATCTTCATAATAATAAACGTCAGCAAGTACATCGTTATGTTCTTGTTTGCTACCACCGTCAACCTCAACGCTATATACAACTTCTGTCTTAAAATCAAATTCTAATTTCATAATTGTTCCCCCACAATCTCTGCTTTACTATAAATGCTATCTTCAATAATGTATACATTGACTTCGAAATCCTCTGCTCCCTCACTCGATTCGTACAAATACATTTCATCGAAAAATGAATTCTCACCACGAGCGATGTCTAGAACAACTTCTTTCAATGTTTCTGATAAGTCCATATTTTCTACATTTTTATGTCCGACGTAATCAAACTCAGCTTCACATTTCAAGAACAATTCGTCGCTTCGATTGAACACCTTGTGTGTTTTAAGTGCGACGTTCCTAACAGCTGCTCTAGTTTCTAATGCATCAGATAACATCTCTTTGACAATCGTCATAATACATGTATCATCTAGAAACACACCCATTGCGTCATCTAGAACATCGGATATTTTATCGCTCACAATCCTTTCGTTGTATTTATCATTGTAAATATCAATGTCAAATCCCAACTTCATTACAATTTTACCTTTAAAAATCAATATTCCCACCTACTTTTCTAAATTTGCTTCACAATATGTTGATTTATAGTCGTAGTAAAAATCGACGTCAACTATACTCCAAAACTTATCATTCAGCTTGTTATGCAGTTGACTATCATCGATAAAATCTCTATGTTCATGTATGGACTCATAAACTAACGTTTTGATATTTTCACAAATTTCATCATCACTCGGCAAACCACCAACCATGATTTCGTCCTCATCATCAATATCGAACTCAAATGTTCCAGATAGAGTAAATTCACCATCGACCATGTTACACTCGATGGCACAATTAGTAACTTCTACATTGTCTGGTCTACATAACAACATCGCTGCTAAATATTCTTTTTTATTATTCATTATTTTTTCTTGAACGGAGTATTTATCCACAACTAAATCATTATATCGGTCAATCACCGTGATAGTTGATTGCTCAACTTCTTTTTCTAGATTGTCTATCCACACACGATAATCAATTATGACATCACCGTTAGTTTTAAATGTCAATCTCATCATTTCAGTCCTCCTACCCCTCGAACACTCTAACATCAGTGCTTTCTGGAATATAATGGTAAAAGAACTCAATCTCATGGTCACAATACTCATCCATCAAGTTCGGTAAAACTGTTGCGTCAATCAATTCCTCGTATTCATCAATTGCTATACCGAAAACATCCTCAAGTTCCTTGTCTAAATCTTGTAAATTTTCAATATCTTTAATCGTAATTGTTGAATCATCCGTGAGTTCAAAACTTACATCACCACTAAGAGTGAACGTTTGGTTTTCAGTCTCACACTTCACATTCACTTCATGTACAATGTAGTCTAAAACATGTCCCCTAAATATCTCATTTACATAAGTAACAAAATTCTCCTCAAATTTTGAAATCATCTTCTGACTATCTAAAACCTTGTATCCGTGAGTCTTAATTACATCCTTAATGATTTGTTCTAGCTCAATCTCGTCCCCACGCGCCAAGTAATCAATTTCTATATTACCTTTAACTAAAAAATTAAAATTTATCATAATTCTAATCCTCCGATACTTCACAACTATATCTAACAGTGTTTAAATCACATGACACGTTTAAGTCAAAATCGTCAACCTCATCACCATCCGTGTAAATTGCATACGTATCTACATAACAGCCATTTTCTAACAATGCGTCCATGAACTCAGCATAGAAACCGTCTTCATAGTAGCATTCTGTAATTTCACATTGTCCCACGTGATTTTTAAACTCCACTTCACAGTCAAATGTGATTTCTCCATTCTTGTACTCACTATCATTTTTGATGACTTTACACTCCAATTCATCTACGTCAGCACCCGTTTCATCAGATAAGTAATTCTCAACAATATCTTGTAAAGTGTAATTGTTGAACGTAAACTCGAATCTATCTATACAATCTTCCAATCGAGATAAAACCTCATTTTCATCCACATACGGATATTCCACATTCACATGGAATATCAACTCACTTGAAAATTTGAATTTAAACTTCATACCAATTCCTCCATTTATAAATACTATCTTTCTTGTTTTCTTGATTCGGTAATACAACCCAAGCACTTAGTTACATCGTCATCCCTAAGCACAAGAAAATCTAAATCACCATGATAGTGTTGCTCAAGTCCTGACTTATCATAAAAGCAGCTATTGTCATTGAATACTTCATCGAATATATCATACATCTCGTCGGTTACATCAATAATGTTTCTCTTTGGTTGAGTCCCTTCCAGTGTAAATTCTACTTCACCAAATAGTAAGAAGCGAGTGTGGTCGCCTTCAAAATGACGCCATGTATTTGTGACATTTATTTCATCTCTACGAACATGCAATTTATCACAAATTACGGATACCAATTGCTCCAATGGTATCTTAACATCGTCTTTAAATTCAAGTAAGTCATAATTCTCTTGAAGTTGCTCGAATAACGCTGCATTTTCAGCACTATAAGAAACATACTTGTTACCTTGTCTTACTTCTATAATTGGAGCACCCGACACTTTAAATACCAATCTCATTGTTGTTTATCTCCTAATCCGTTAATTTTGTTGACGCTTTGACGTCATTTTCTTGGATTACTACTTCTAAGTAATAACCATCTTCGCAATCTTCGTCTAGTAAATCGTCCAATGCTGAAAAATCTAGAAAGCAAGCATCCAGAACATCATTGTCACTAAATTCAACCATCATTCTTTTCCTAAACGCTTCGGTTAAATCAACAATCTCAGTTGTTTTACCATCAAGTCTCTCAAAAGTCAAATGTCCACTGAATTCCAATTTTTCACCAGAAATATCAGCTGTAATGTTCGTTTCCGTTACTTTCAAATCCTGTGGTTCAATATCTAACTCGTCAAATAAAACGTCTCTAACCTCCCAGTCAATGTCAGTAGTGTCAATCGTACTCATGAATTGACTTGGTGATTTCTCGATAATCGCAAGCATTACATCCTCAATATTTGGTCTACTTGGAAAGCAACAACTAATTGTCGGTGTCGCTGTAAAACTAAATTCAAATTTCATCCTAATCCATCTCCTTTAATATTGATTTAGCTTCTACTGTCGATGAATCAATTCCAATATCTAACCAAAATGATGTATTCAAATGTTGACATTTATCATAAATAAATGACTCATCTATGTCGTAACCGTCATTTTCGAAATGAATTTCCATTGTTGTGATTAGCCGGTCCGAAATATCACTATTGTGAAGTGTCTTTCTTGGAGTGGTAAACTGAATCGTTCCAGTGATATTTACTCTCTCACCGTCCGATTCATTTTTGATTTCATATTCTTCAATTTTCCAACTATCGAGAATACTACCAATAACAATACGTATCCATTCACGGTCACTATAACCACATTCTAATTCCCAGACGTTTTCGTCGATAATTGATTTGATTTTCTCTATCAAGTAGTCCTCATGTG
>ERZ772961.793-NODE-793-length-12241-cov-6.830789_pt1 | contig 12241 bp, 18 predicted proteins | sample MGYA00580677_ERZ772961 | MGnify/ENA primary metagenome ERZ772961 (study PRJEB29015, sample SAMEA2738088) | human oral metagenome | biome: human oral; feature: human-associated habitat; material: saliva | place: China | collected 2227 ... | reverse complement strand
CCATAAGGCTTTCAGCGATTTAAAATATGGCACAGCGCATGGCACAATGGCACAGATTTATAGCACAACCAAAAATCCAAACTACAAAACGCGCCCGGCAACTCTGCCGCACGCGTTTTAAAACCATCATACATATATCAGGCCCAACCGTCAAACTCCTTCACCGCCGCGATACCTCCAACCCGCGCTGCGGAATTGTAAAACCTCATCACCCAGCGCATCCATTTCGGGCAATCCATCCGCCGGTTGCCAGCCCGCCGGTTTAAAAATCCAGTTTTGACGTGATCCGTCGCCATCTTTGTTTTTCGACCGCCACCAGCGGCGCGCCCTCGGCATCTTTTCGGCAATATGTTGCAGAAACTTGGTTTTCCCCATTTCCCTCTCACCGTTTTGCCTGCACCATTCTTTGTAGACCAACCAAAGGTCGTCTGTAATACAACAGCAAAACGGCAGGTCTTTGATGCCGCCGCCAGCCCATTCCGAGTAAAACGTCTGCCAAGCATAGCGACCATATGAAATGACGTTTTGTTTCGCAGCGGTCATCGGCGGCGGCGTGTTTGGATCGAATCTTACAGGCTCTTCCAATTTTATGACCTCGTATCCTTTCTCGTTTTCCGCTTCTTTTTGCCCATACGTCAAATAAAAATTCCAGCACAGCAGGAAGCTATAAAACAGACGAACGCCATCATTTCCAATACAGTCTAAAACTTCATCGCGCAATGCTTTATCCAATTTTTTCTCAGGCCACACAACGAAATAACGGCGGTCGTTTTCCTCAATTTTGAAAGGCTGAGATTCATTACTCAAAAACACGCAATTCATGTGATTCGCCTCTTCGTAAGCATCCTGAAATTTCCGCTCGACACGCATTGTCTTGCCGGTAATCATGTGCTTTTGGCTACCTGTCTTATTGTATTTTTGCTGATTCGTGTAAACCTCTTCAAAAATACCAAACATTTTGCCGGAGCGGTTCGCAGTATAGTTACTTTCCAAGTCTTCTTGACCGTATGTCGCGCCGTATTCGTCGTACATCGGCTTCACGATCTCTTCGAAGAAGAATGATTTACCCGCTCCGTGAATATGACCGTGCATGACAACAGCGGTCGTCATCTTCGCACCTACGTTTTGCAACGGATAAGCCAACCAATTCAAAAGGTATTCGACCTGTTGGTAATCTCCATTACATAAGTGATTAATCAAATTCAGAATCGGCTTGATTTCGGGAAACAATCTATACAATTCGTAGTTCGTTTTGGGCATATCCTCTTTAGGAATCGGAAATTTCGGCTCAATCGGCATGCCTCGAAAGATATTAATATAATCGTCAGGCAGCACCCGACCCGGCTCGAAAACCAATTTATCGAAACGTTTTACAATTCGGCTCGGACTATTGACCCAAATTTTGAAACCATCAGGCGTCATCGACAGCCGGGCCGCTTTTTCGGGGACAACGCGCCATAGTTTGTTGTCCCAAATTGATGCCGAACCATCAAGATAAATAAAACGCTCCATCATGCCCTGAGTGTCATCATCTTTTACTGCCTGAATCAACGCATAGTCTTTTTTCAGACGATTTATTTCGTACATAGTCAGCACCGGCGCACGGCCCCACTCATACCAAGCATCGACAACGTCTTTGCCGAAATGAACGGTCATGGCTTTTCGGGTATATGTAACCCCTGTTTTTCTGTTCACGCCGTGGTCTTTACCTTCAACCAGCCCAAATTCTGATTTCAGTTTTTGCAATTTGGCCAAATATTCGTCATCCATATCCCCCGCACCCCCTTGATTGCCTGTTACTTCAGGAGATTCGGGCAACTGTTCGGACTCAGGCTCCGCTTCCTGAATGGGTGCGGGAAAGTTTTCAGACGGCCTTTCTGCTTCCGGCACATATTCAACCAACCAATCCGCCGCGCCCATTTTGCTCAAAACTTCGGACGGATTGACGATGCGACCGCCATCTGCAATGGCATCCGCAATATCGAAACCATGGGGCCACCTACCCGGAGCAGGAATGTTGACCAACCAAACACGGCAATTCTGCTTTGTCAGCACCTCTGCAATACCCAACATCGCCTTCATTCCGCCTTGCTCATTGCGTGGCAGGAATGGTTTAGACTCAGGGTCAACACCTTCTTGACGCTCTTTTTTAGTCAGCTTTTGGCGTAGCGAATCGCAATCAGGCCACAAGACAACCTCACGATCAACGACCACCGACCAATCCGACTTATCCCAGTTGTTACAACCGCCATGCCACGTCAGAACGGCATAGTTATAACCCTGAGCATCTGCCGCATTCTTGCATTTCTCGCCCTCAACAACCAAAACCGGTAATGATGGGTCAGCTGCCAAAGCATCAAGACCGTACAATGGGCGCGGATTATCCCAACAACGCCAACGCCACATCTTCTCGCCAGTTTTCTTGTGTTCGCAAAACGTATAAGGCAGATCGATTTTTCCGCCGTCTGATTTTTTAAATCGGGCAACGCCCCCCAAAACCGCGCCGGAGCTATCGCGGAAAACAGATTTAAAAATAAGGTCATCTGATTTTCTAAATCCATTTCTAAAGGTCATGGATTTCAACGCATATTCCGGCACAGGAACGATGGGCCTCCACAAATCGCGCTCTTCTTCTTTTGGCGGAGCAGGCGGCGGCAAAAGTTTCGGAGCCTTATCTACCAAATCCCCATGCGCCAAACCAAGCAAGGACGCAACCTTGTCCTTAGCCTCATTAAAACTGTATCCGCAAACATCCATCAGCAAATCAAACGGACTTCCGCCGTCAGGTTTGCACTGATTGCAAACCCAAACGCCGCTCCCACGACTTGAACCGCTACCATCCGTAAACCTGAATCGGTCAGTGCCGCCACACGAAGGGCATGGATGATGCTTTTTATCCAAAATATCCGATGGAATCCCGCAAGCTTCCAAAATCTCACGCCACCGGCCATGAGCAGCGGCATTGATTTCGGCTTTTGTTGCATATTTTTTATTCATTTTCAGTCATCCTTTACGTTTTTTAGGCGTAAAAAAGGCCTGCCCCCCCCCTTGAGAGGGCAGGCTAAATTACCAATCGCGTGTTAATCGGTAACGGGAGTAACAGGTTCAGTATTCAAAAGGGCTTCCAACTTCTGATACACATCGTGATCGCAACGCTCTACCTTTCCGCTCAAAGCACGATGCGCCCACGACTGAGACTTTCCAACTTTCGCCGCAAGCTCGGCTTGGCTTAATCGGTGCTTATAGGCAACTGCATTCGCCAGTTCTCGCAATCTCATATTCAAACTTTCTTATTCGTTATTCGATATTGAATATTATAATTCAAATTATAAGTTTGTCAAAATAATTATTCATATATTTTTTTAATTAAATTATTCAGAAGTGAATTTTTTGAAGATAATAGCCACTAATAAAAAAATGGGAGGCTTTATGCAATATCTATCTGACAACTACTTATACCTACTTCGGAAAAATAATCTCAATTCGCAAAAGCTATCAAAGCTACTCGGCGGCAAACCATCGCAACCAACATTGAGTAGGCTTGAAAAGAAGCCAGTCAAGTACCCTCGGCGCGACACCGTCCAAGCCATTGCCGACTATTTTGATGTCCCAGTCAATGATTTTATGGACAAACCGCTTTGGCTGGAGAACGATGCATCAAAAACAACTACAAACAACACACTAAGCGAGCATCGCGGAAATCTATACACAACAACGAAGAGTCCAAGAAAAAAAGAAGTCGCACTGGCACAACGAACCATGCCACTTCTTGAGATAGACCAAGCACTTGACTATGTAACCAAACAAAGAGAGGTATCTATCGTCAACTGCGAGCTTGTATCAACCACCATGTCACACTCAGACCGAGCTTTTGCTGTAAAGATGTTTGACAACAGCATGAAAGCAGAAAACACCGTCGAAGAAGCAATCAGCAAGGGCGAAATCCTGATTGCCGAGCCGCAAATTCCGCCGCGCCATGAAGATATAGTCGTTGTAAACCTAAACCCAGAGAAGCGCATCGGCATGGTTGCCAAGCTAGAAATAGACCCTTTTGGAAATAGGCGACTGAGAAGAACCGGCATCAATATCGCCGGAGAAAACCCGATGGAGTTACCCAAAGGCGCATTTATATGTGGAGTCGTGATCGAAGTGAAGCGCAGAACGATTAGTCCATTCGAGGTCGAAAACCGAATAAAAAATGAATACGATCCATTAGAATCGATTGAGAAATAAGCCAAGATATTGATTTACAAAAATTAAAGACAAGACCGCAACAAATTGCGGTCTTTTTTTATTCACAAAATTTACATTATATTCAATAATTTGAATAAATAATTCAAAATATCTCAAAAAATACTTGAATAAAATTATTCAATAAAGCATAATTCATTCATCAAAACAAACCAACCTCCAAAAGGATGAATACTATGTCTATCTTAATTCTCGCCAACATCGCCGTTTCCGCGCTGTTGATCGTATCAACCCTGATTTTTGACTGAAAGGAAATCAAAAAATGGAAACCAAAGAAAAGAAATTCGTTGCCGCATCTAAACAAATCCCGACCGTAAACGGCGGATGGTTAGACCGAGAACTCGGCGAGGCAATGTCCGAAGCCGTCCGCGCCTGCCTTGCTCACGGCAAGCAAGCCGAAGTGACTGTGAAGCTGAAAATCACGCCGCAGAACATCAGCCATGGCACAGTAAAAATTGCTCACGACGTGACAACCAAACTGCCAAAAGAAAAACGCGAAGGCGGCATCGTATTCGCCACACCTGACGGCAACATTCAAGCCGACGATCCGGCGCAAGGCAACCTGCAACTGAAATCCGTCGAAGAACCCGCTTCATCGCTGAAAATGGTCAAAACCTCTTAACAATCAGCAAACCTAGAACCCGCGGAATAACCCGCATCAACATTAAAGGAATCCAAAAATGGAAACTCAAGAAAACATGATTCAAACCGCAATGAAAGCCGCTCAGAAGCCTTTCATCATCACCGCTCCAAATGGCATGCCTATCATCGCCAATCCTTGCGGTAACGATACTGATTGGGCCTATGCAAAAGACGAAACCCTGCTTGATAAGCCTTTGCATAAAAAAGGCCAACCAGAATTTCACGACGCAAAAAGCCTCATCAAGTTTGTCACAAAACACAAACAGGAAGGTACACAGATTTTTATCGATGCCGACTACAAAGCAGGAAAAATCAACATCATCGCAATCATTAACGGTCACACAGCCGTACAAGCAGACTGGGGCGATTTTGTTGCATTTTTCCGTCCGGTTCAGACGACATCGGCAGAAAACTGGCTCAAAAACAATGTCCATAAAATGAATCAAGCGGAATTTGCCCATTTCCTGACCAACAATGCCCGCAACATCGTTTCTAAAAATCCGGCCAAACCGGAGGCAGTGTATCCAACAGCCGCCGAAGTTTTAGATTTCGCGCTAAATCTTGAATACACCGAAACAACAACATTCAAGCAAGGCTACCGCGAACAAGATGGCCGCATCAATTTCACTTTCACAAGCAAAGACGATGCTTCCACTGAGAAAAATCTCAAGATGTTCGAACGGTTTGGCATTAGCTTCACGCCATACCAAGGCGGCGAACCGTATTTTGTCGAAGCGTTGTTGAAATTCCGCATTGAGAAGAATACCGGCGCATTATGTTTATGGTACGAACTGCAACAAATTGACGCAGTCATCGAGCAGGCGGCGCAAGACATTGCCGAAGAAATTCAAAAATCTCTCGCCGATGTAGATATTTACTTCGGACGACCAGACTAAACAAAACCAAAGGCCGTCTGAATATTCAGACGGCCACACAAAGGGTAAAAAATGAAAATCCGCTACATCTTAATTGCCATATTAATAGCAACAGCAGGCTACATGACCGGCAAAGCGACAGCTAAAGAAACAATTACAGTCAACATCGAATGCCCACAGGAAGGCTGCGGTTTTATCGATTTTGATAAAAATCCCGAACTAATCGGAGGCGGTCTCGTTCTCGAACCAACAGACCCGAAATAACCATGCCGGCAATAATAATCTTAGCCCTACTAATCATTCAAATTGCCGTCGAACGAATCACAGGCATCAGATTCCGCAAATGGATAGACGGCACACCACGAGAATAGAACCATGGCAACCAACAAACGCCCACGGAAAAAATATTGCAAAAAACGTCTGTACTTAATTGATACCGCCCGGCAATCACACGTCAACCCAATACAGCTCGTAGCACACGCAACAAGCAACAGACCACTATCCGAAGAAACAGTCAATGCCGTATTAACCGGATACACAAATTTTCTTGATCTAGTCAAATCTGGGAAAGCAACAGGTCAAATATTCTTTCAAATGTGCGAATGCCATTACTTGTATGTTGCCCTACTCGAAGTGATGAAACGCGCCAAAGTCAATTTCGACAATGCCGACGACCATATGCAATTCAAACTTCGACTGTCTATCCTACTCGACATCGCGATCGACAGCACAACAGACGTTTTAGAGGGGATTGCCACGCGCGAAAAGAAAACCAATAAATTTATTTTGACTGGAGATGAGATCAAACACATTGAGCAGTCAATATCAGATTTCAAATGGCTCCTCAAAATTGCAAGCTGGCAGCATTACATTGCCGCACTGAAAGAATCAGAGCCAATCCTAAACCAAGAAGCACACCGTCAACGCAAAAGGAAAAGACTGGAGGCCACACAATGAAATATTTCGCACTTTTATTAATTTGTTTTTCAGCAGGATTAATCGCCTGCTCAATCATCTACTACATAAAAATGCAAACAACCAAAAACAATGACGACTGGCACGGCGGACACTGGCCGCACTAGCAAGGAGAAAAACATGATCCGCCAATACCCAAATATCGCCGTAAAACGAAGCCCAAAAAACACATGGATTATTGTCGAATATATCGGCACTTTATATGACAAAAAACACTGGTCAATCAACGGCCACTTTAAGCGAAAAGCGAAAACCATCGCAGAATATAAAACATTCGAGGAAGCGGCAGAGAAAGCCGAATACATCCGAACCAACAAAAGCAAAGGAAATTAAAAATGGCAAACAGTGTACCAGTTCAAATCGCAGTACAGGAAGCGGAGGCCGTCTGAAAATGCGCTACGGCAGCCTGTGCAGCGGCATTGAAGCCGCATCCGTGGCGTGGGAACCGTTGGGCTGGCAGCCCGCATGGTTTGCTGAAATAGAGCCGTTCCCCTGCGCCGTTTTAAACCACCACTGGCCGCACGTCCCCAACTACGGCGACATGACGCGACTAGTCAGCAAAATACTCAACGGGACGGTCGAAGCCCCCGATATTTTGGTCGGCGGCACCCCCTGCCAAGCCTTTTCCGTTGCCGGGTTGCGCGGCAGCTTGGACGACGAACGCGGCAATTTAACCCTTGTCTTAATCAGGATTTTAGATGCAATTGACTTTATTCGCGCCCGAAACGGGCAGCCACCATGCATCCTTGTCTGGGAAAACGTGCCGGGCATACTCAGCACCAAAGACAACGCCTTCGGATGTTTTTTGGGCGGACTGGCCGGAGAAGATATGCCGCTCGTCCCGGCAGGGCAGAGATGGACGAACGCAGGTTATGTGCTTGGACACAAACGCCGCATCGCGTGGCGCATCCTTGACGCGCAATATTTCGGAGTCCCCCAACGTCGCCGCCGCGTGTTCGTTGTCGCAAGTGCTGGAATCGAAGACCCCGCAGAAATACTTTTTGAGCAACCGGGCGAAAGCAGGGATTTTAAAAAGGGCGAAACTTCGGAAGAAGAATCTACCCCCTTTATTGAAAGCAGCTTTGGAGCATACAAATCCTCCGATATTGGAGGCACAGTAAAAAGTACTGGTGGCGCGCCATCTGGTGGAAGTGAGACTTTATTAGTCTCCAAAATTGGAGCGACGTTAAGTACCGGATTTGGTGGTAGGGGCGTTGACTCAGACCAAATTTGTAACGGAAACTGCGTTATAAATTATCCGAAAGTAAGAAAACTCACCCCCGTTGAATGTGAGCGTTTGCAAGGATTCCCGGACAACTACACTCGGATTCCTTGGCGAAACAAGCCGGCTGAACAATGCCCAGACACGCCGCGCTACATGGCAATCGGCAACAGCATGGCAGTCCCAGTCATTCGATGGATTGGGGAAAGGATATGCCGAATATGAAAGACACAATTGCTGCAATCCTGATCGCCGCATGTTGAACACGCGCCAAGCCGTAAAAAAAGCAGAAACTCAAACAAATCAGAATCAGAATCAACCAAGGACAGAAAAATGTCAAAAATGCCAACAGAAACTAGGCTAATGCTAATCCACGGAAACACTCACATCCCACTCGAAACAGTGGCAAAAGAATATTTGAACCTCAGCCCCGAAGTAGCACGCCGGAAAGCAAATGCGCAAAGCTTGCCATGGCCGGTAATCTCAGCCGATGGAAACAAGAAAAGCCCCAAATTTGTAAGCGTATCAGCCCTAGCTGAATGGCTCGACCAAATCGAAAGCAAGGCAAAAGACGAATGGGCAAGAGTACGAAATTAAAAAATGCCGTCTGAACATGGCTTCAGACGGCATTTTCTCTCAGGCAAAAAAAGAGCGGTCAGGCTGTTCGGCCCGAACAATCCCATCAGCCTCTTGCAGCGCATTCATCATCTCCAACACCGGCGGCCTTGCCCGAAGATTGGTATATCGCCTCATACTCTCCCAATCTCCATGTAGCGTGAACTGCTGCATCACCGGAATTGACAAACCCTTCTCAGCCAATCTTGTTGCCCCCTCATGACGCAAATCATGAAACCGCAGATCATCAATCTTAAGCTCACGACACGCACGCTGCCACAAAGAGCCGACACTCCTGCCCTTATAACCACCAAGCAACAAATCGACATTCTGCACATTCATTTGCCGCGCAATCTCAGGAGAGCGCATCAAATTAATCACCGCCATTGCCTCATCCGATACCATAAAAGCCTTGTCGTTACCCTTGCTCCCTCTTGGATTTTTCAAATCTCGCACAAGCCAAAGACGGTTTGTCTCATCAAAATCAGACCAGCGCAATCGGGCAATCTCATCAAGACGGCGGCAGGAATAAATTGCAAACCACATAATCAAGTGCATCGGCAGACGTTTCGGATTGACAACCACACGCCGCCATGCCCTTAAAAAATAAACCGTTAATCTCAAAAGCTCATCATTATTAGGCAGACGATCACGCCGGCGCGCCTTACCGATGACACGCGCCCTGCGTAAACCCTCCATTGCGACATCAAGCTCAGCCCATGATACATCAAGCCCCCAAACGAAATGCGCATGCTTAATAATTGAGCGCATATACTGCAAATCGCCGTTGATCGTAGATGCAACCACCGGCTTAATACCAAGCTCAGGGCAACCCTTCTGCCGGGCAAAGGCAAAAGCAGAGTAATCAGAACGCGTTAACCTATCAAGCCGCTTATTGGCTATATCAAAATTTAAAATAAAATTGATAACCCCAAGCTTCGTCTCGCTATAATTTGTCCGAACTTCATCCACATACCGCTTTGCAGCCTCCCTGAGCGTAGGGCATAATTCACGCTTGCCGTCGTTAAAAAGTAGGTCCGGATTTGTCTCAATCTCAAACTCACGTCGCTTTGCCCACTCAACAGCAAGAGATTTTTTAGAAAAAGTCCGGCTTTCCGAATACGGAGGATAGCCCTCTCTTTTCACACGCACCTGCGCCCTGTAAACAACAGCCCCCGACGGATTTGTCCTTTTGGTTATAGTAGCCATTTTTGCACCATGCGGAATAAATATTTAATGGTGCAAGTATGGTACAACAAAAGAACAGATAAAGCATAAAATAAGCGGATAAAAACAGATAAAATACAAAAGAAAATTTTATAAAAATTATTACAAAACAGATAAATGACTAATTTAAAAGAAAATACTAGATTGATACTAGCCCCCATGCAGGGTAATGCAATATTTTATTAAATTAATATATAAATCAAACATTTGAACAAGTTTTATAAAAAAAGGTGCAAAAAAGGTGCAAATAAAATGAAAATATTTTCAAAAACCTCTTGCATTACCGCTAAAATAGCGGTAATATACACACATCGGCAGACAACACAAATCGCCGAAAACATGATTAACCAACTGACCGCCTTCGGGCGGATAGGAGCAAAAAATGAAAGCGAATCTTTTAAAAACCATGAGCAGTGAGGCGCGCGAAGTTCTTCTCTCTAAATTAAACCCTGAAAATGACTACATTTGCCAAGCATTAAAAAAAGCTCAAGACGAATTTGACGAGAAACTTAATCAAGCCGCCAAACCTCATGGATTCTTTGGCCGCGCGATGATTGACGAAAAATCTGTTTTAGGTGCGGATGACTTTTTCAAATACCAACGCATCGGCAAAATTCTGGCCAACCGCGAAGAGATGCTCTCAAAAAGAAAAAACCTTATTTTAAATTTATTGGGCTTTTTTAATTAATTTCTAATACTGCCGCCTTCGGGCGGCGGAAAGGTCAAAAATGAAATACGCCAAATCAAAATCTATCAGCAAAATCGGTCAATATCATCAAACTTTTAAAAGCCTTTGGGACAAACTCCCAAAAGAATTGATTGAAAAATCAACAGCTAAAAATCTCGCCGTCATCATTGATTTGATGTATGAGCAAAAAGAATATGGCCATACAGAGGCATGGCGCGAATTAACATCATAAAATCATTGACAAGGTTGATGATTAGGCTTAAAGTCAACCTTGTTATTCAGCCCATTGGGCTGCGTGTTGAAACTAAAGAAGTTATATTAAATCATCAATTTTTGATGTGGATTACAAAAGCCGCCTGATTTATCAAGCGGCTTTTGTTTTGGGGGCATTATGGCAAAAGGCAGAACAAGCATTACAGAACGGCTTAAAAAGAGCCAAAAACGAGAGGCGCGCCGCGAAATGGCGCATGAGTGGGCAGATAAGTGGGAGCAGGATTATTTGAGCCTACTCTCTCAAATCAAGCAGGCAATCAGCAAAGGACACGATGACGAGCTTATCGACCTATTTGCCGATTTGCGCGCGTTGCAACAGCCTAAATTTGAGGCTTTGCATCGAGTATTTGACGAACTCATCACACCGACACGGGAGCTTATTGATGATTGATAATATTGAGTTTGGTTACACACCAAACAATCTAAAGGCATTACGCCAAAAACACGGATTGACACAACAAGCAACCGCCGATTTATTAGATGTGAAAATATCAGGATTCCAACGCTGGGAGGCCGATATAAATCTCAAAAGCCATACAGACATGCCGTTAAAAAAATGGTTTGAGCTTTTACAAAAACTAACAAAATAAATATTGCATTACCGCTAAAATAGCGGTAATATACACACATTGATTCAGCGCACCCGCGCAAACCGCGCCTCGGGTAATCAGGGGTAAGGAAATTAAAATGGAAATCATCAAAACCGGATCATATCATCTTGAAAAACTGTCAGGAAACACTTATAAAGTTTATCGCCATCAATATGAAATCGGCACTTTAACAGAATATGGTGAAGTTGAACTTAATGACGAAGTTATCAGGGGTTATGAGAAAAAGCCTCATAGCGGATACTGGGTTTCAGAAATTGAAAAAATCATCAAAAACAGATAAAAGATAAGCCGCCAAATAGGGCGGCTTTTTTGAAAGGAAATATAAATGCCTCATCAAAATAGAAACTGGCAACGCCGCTGGAAGGTTGATTTTGAAACTCAAACGGCGGCGCATGAAGATGGCTGGATTTTTGGATTTACAAAAGTTTCAGACGGCGTATTTGATGGTCGGCTGATTGCCCAGCCTGAAAACCTAACATTGGAACAAATCAAAAACGCTCATCGAATTGCCAAAGAAGCCGGCGAAGCATGGGAACGCGCCCGAAGAAATCGACAATAGGGAATTTTATGATTTGGTGAGCATAATAATGAAAAGATACGAAGAACTTTACAACGAAATAACCATTGAGAATTTGAAAGAGACTATAAAAATACAAGAAATGGTCATATCACATCAAAAGCAAATAATTGAAGATTTAAAATATAAATTAAGCGAAGACACAAATATTAAAATTATTGAAGCAGCAGACAGACTTATTACTTCGCAAAAAGAGTATATTGCCTTTTTGGAAAAGATTACATAAAAGGAAAGGCCGTCTGAACTCAGACCAGCCCCGTGCAAAAGGCCGTCTGAACTCAGACC
>ERZ772961.788-NODE-788-length-12266-cov-4.520187_pt1 | contig 12266 bp, 9 predicted proteins | sample MGYA00580677_ERZ772961 | MGnify/ENA primary metagenome ERZ772961 (study PRJEB29015, sample SAMEA2738088) | human oral metagenome | biome: human oral; feature: human-associated habitat; material: saliva | place: China | collected 2227 ... | reverse complement strand
CGACCACACGGGGAGGAACTTCTCGTTGCTGCGCGAACCGAACTTATTCGACGCGTCGAAACGCGTGTTGGCACTCAGCGACAACAGGCTGCCGTAAGAATAAGAGAAAATGGCGTAACCGCTGAGACGATGCGTCTTGTCGGCCTTGATCGAAGGCGTGTTGCTCGCCAACCACTTCGCGTAGTAGGGAAACTTTTGCACCTCTTCGGCCGTCATGTGCACATATTTCAGTCCGCGATCCTTGTAGAAACCGCGCGTGTTGGTGCTGAAACCATCGGTGTTCGACGTGTTCATTTCGTAACCCAACGAAGCGCTCACCAAATGTTTTTTGGCCGCGCCAAGGGCGTGACGCAAATTGGCTTGTGCGCGCAGCGTGAAGTTTTCGTTCACATTGCGTCCCGAGTTATACCCCCCGCCGTAGGGCAGATCGCTCTTACCATACTGTCCGGGGATGGGATCTACGCCATATTCACTGTTGCGCAGTTGCGCCACGTAGTTCGATTTCTCGCCAAACCACGTATCGTTGTCACTCGTGTTGCGCTGGTACGACGTGGTGAGTGTGAAGTCGAGGAGTTGGCGGAAGCGATAGGTGAGATCGAGTGCGGCCATGACGCCGTTCGAGGAGTAGTTTTTCTCCGAATTGTCGATCTCGTTGAGAATATTGTAGCGGTATTTATATTGTCCGTCCTTATCGGTGCCCACATTGTAGGCGTGGCGCTGATAGTAGTAGTACGAACCGTCGTTGTTGAACGCGGGCAGGGCGCGCGTCGTGCCGTAAGCGTAGCCCAGCGGATCGATCTCTCCGGGGAGCTGCTCCTTCTTCTGCACGTTGGCGTTGAGTCGCACATTCGCCTGAATCACCTTGGCAATGCGCGTCTGCATGTTGAGCGAAGCGGTGTAGCGGTCGTTGCGGTGACGGAGTTGCACACCCTCTTCCTTATTATAACCGAGCGAAGCGTAGTAACGCGCCGTTTCGCTACCGCCGGAAAGGGCGATGGTGTGGTTGTGGTTGAAGGTGTCGTGGGTCAAGAGGCCGAACCAATCCGTGTTGGCCGTTTCGGCCTGACGCGCCTGCGCCACAAAGGTGTCATAGTCAATCTGTCCCGTGACATAACGGTGGTATGCTCCTTCGTAACCCACCATCGTCATGTGGTTGGGGAACGTGTAGTGGAGGTTCACCAAATCTTGGCCGAAGCGCACGCGCTCCTGCGAGTTCATCAGGTTGATGTTGCTGTCGGTATATCGCGGACGCGCCGTGTATTTGAACTGCGCATTGTAGGTGATGCGAGGAGGACCGGGATCACCCTTCTTGGTGGTCACCACAATCACACCGTTGGCGGCACGCGTTCCGTAGAGTGCGGTCGCCGCGGCGTCCTTGAGCACGTCAACGCGCTCAATGTCTTGCGGGTTGAGTCCCGAAATGGCATTACCGATGTAGTTGATGTAGTCCGGGTCATTGAGTTGTTCGTTGGTCACATCGACAGGATCGGACAAGGGGATACCGTCGAGCACCCACAGCGGTTCGCGGTTGCCGATGAGGGTCGACGTACCGCGAATGCGCATGCGCGCCGTCGCACCAACTTCACCGGAGTTTTGCATGAACACCATGTCGGGCACACGGCCTTCGAGCGCCTGCTCCAGGCTGGTCATGCCGGGCATGAGGATTTCGTCCATCTTGAGCGAAGTGATGGCACTCGTCTTCTCGCGCGTGCTGATCGTGCCGTAGCCCGTCACCACCGCCTCGCCCAAACTCTTCGAATTGTCTTCGAGCATGAAGTCATAGTGCATCACGCCGGTTTTCGTGGTCTTCACCTGGCGCTGCATACCGATGTAGGATACAGCGACATTCAGACCGGCCAAACTCTGTCCGGCCGGAAGATTGATCACATATTTACCGGTCTCGTCCGTCTGAACGGTCCAAGTCTTTTTGCCGTGCTTCACGCGCACATAAGCTCCAACGAGCGGTTCGCCTTGCTTGTTGAAGACCATGCCCGAGAGCTGGCGTGCATCGGGCCCCGTGGGCTGTTGAGCCGAAGAGGGAAGCGCAAAACTCAGCGCCGCACTCATCAGGAGACTCCCGACGAACACTTTCGGATGTACTGATTTCCTCATGTATCGATGGTTTAGGGTGTTTTATTTAAGAAAACCGCAATATAGACAGCGAAACGAAGTATTTTCCGCCTATATACATTGTATATTCAAACAGAAAAACAGCGTTCATTGCAAAAATACAGACTTCGTGACAATCTAACAACATTCTACTTGTTTTTCTGCGCAATTATTTTCGCCATTGTCTCGCTTTCGACCTGTTTTAGTTGCGAAATTATCAATTTCGAACGCATTTCGTATGCAAATGCAGGGTAGGGAGCCCAAAAAACGCCCAACTTTTGGAAGAAAGTTGAGCGTTTTTCGTCGAAACTTGGCTGCTTTTTGAAGATAGTAGGCCACTTTTTCTGCCTCATCGGGAGCGAACGACCGAAACGGGCGCCGAAACCGCGGAGAACACAGCGCTGCGCCGGCATCAATGCGCCGGCAACTCCAACAGGCGGCGCACCAGCGGCAGCACCACGGCCGAAACCACCGCGCCGTTGAGCGAATGCTCGCCGTCGAAGACCACCATCTGCGCCTTGCCATAGTGTTTCGCAAAATCTTTCTGATGATTCACGCGCTTGTCATGCGCACCGAACAAGCCCCACACAAGCGCTTTCTCCTCGGCGGTGATGCCCTTGAAGAGTTGTTTCTCCAATTCACGAAACTGGTCGATCATCGTGCGATCCACCTTAAATTCCTTCGCGCCGTCTTGGCGTTTGTTGAAAAATTCGCGGTGTCCCATGCCGCCGAACGTCAGGTTTTTCGCCATCGTGAACGCGGGATTGATCAGTATGCGGGGAATGCCGCGCAACTGTTCGCCGTAGAGTCCGCCCATCGACGCGGTGACGATCAGATCGGGGGCTTCGTCGGCCACCAGCCGGCGGAGAAACGGCATCGCCTCGGCCGGCATCACGGGAATGTCGGGCGCGATGACCGTCACTCCGTCGGCATACAGTTGTTCGCGCAGCATAATCGCCGTGCCGTTGTGGCCGCTCGAAGCGAAACCGTGGAGAAAGAGTATTTTTTTCATCGTGAAGAACAGACTATTTCCTATAAATAAAGAAATAGCATGAGAAGTTACTTTCCGGCATGGTTATCCTACGCCCACTTCACATGCTATTTCCATGATGTGCTGCAAAGGTACAATAAAAAAGCGCATAGTTCCAAATTTGAAACTATGCGCTGCTGTCTTCGTCACCGCTGTGCGAAGAAAGGGTGCGTCGTCGCGGTCAAGAATATAACCCAGTGAGACGAACGATCTGCCGGCAGATCAGAACGACAAACGCACACCGGCAAAATAACTGCGGGGAGCCATCGGGCCGTAGATGTAAGCAGAATCGCGGGGATGGCCGCGGTCGAAGTCATCTTGATAGGCATCGAAGAGGTTTTGCACCCCGGCGTAAATCTGTGCCTTGTAGTAGTTGCGAATCGGCAAGGTGTATTGCACCTTGAGTCCACATTCGAAGAAGACGGGCGTCTTGAACGTGCGCGGACCGAGCACCGTTACATTGTCCTGTCCCTCACCGCTCATCACACGGTCGTGACGCACCGTGGCCGAGGGGCGACCTTCATATTCGGTCAAGCCGGTGGGCTTCGTCAGGTCGTCTTCACCGTTGGCATCCTTGGCGTAGTCAGTCGGGATTTCGTGGCCGGCCAACATCGAACCCGTGAGGTTACCGGTGAACGAGATGTCGAGGTGCTTCATCGGGGTGAAGGTCGAAACGAAATAACCGTACACATCGGGCGTGCGATAGATGCGGCGCGTGGTGTAAGCGTCGTTCTCGTTCCACTGCTGTGCATCGTTCCACTGACTGCGGTGGTACGTGGCACCGGCCTGCAGCGTCCAATACTTCGGCAACGAGAGGCGACCTTCTAAGCTGACGCCCATTACCTTCGCACCCGAAGAGTTGGTGCGGGTTTTCACGATCACACCGTCGCGATTTGACTCCGTAAGGTTGAAGGCATCGTGGAGTTCGGTGTAGAACGCCTCGGCCGTGAGGTTCAACTGCCAGCCGGCGCCCAAACGCGTGTACCAGTCGGCCGAAAGGCTGAAGCTGTTCGAACGCTCCTCGCGGAGGTTCTTTGCATTCTCGATCAAGATCAGATCACCGCCGGCGTTGTCTACGTGCAAGTCCTCGTCGAAGATTTGCGGAGCGCGGAATCCGGCGCTATAGTTGGCGCGCAGTACCAAGTCGGGGGTGGGATTGAAACGCACGTTGGCGCGCGGGCTCAAAATGGCGTGGTCGAGCAGCGAGTGCTTGTCCAAACGGCCGCCCACAAGGAAGCTCCATTGCGCCGTCTTCCACTCATTTTGCAGATAAGCCGAAGTGGTGTGCACGTTTTGTTTGAGGTAGTTCGTGCGGAAACCGCTCTTGTCCTCCAAATCGTCGTGGTTGTATTCCACGCCCACCGTGAATTGCGAGGGCATGAAGAACAGGCGGGCAAAATCGTAGGCATACTGTGCGCCGAGCACACCGGTGTAGCCCTTCGTGCGGCCGTAGCTCACCATACGCTTGTTCATTTCGGCCGTCTCTTCGGGAGTGAGCGGAGTGGTTTTGGCCTTTTCGAGAAATTCCGACACGGGGGTTTCACCGCCTCCGTAGTAACTTTCGCGCTGCACCTTCATAAATGAGGCAAAGGCGTTGACGCGGTGGCGCGTGTCGGGCGAGATGAAGCTGTAGTTCAAACTTCCCGTCAGGTTGTTGTGGCGGAGCTGTTCGGCCGTGTGCGCATCGTGCGGCTCGTTGTCAAAACGGTCGCCGCCGCGGCGGAATTCGCGCGTGTTGTGCAGCTCTGCTGTCAAGCGCGAAAGTTCGGTCAGGCGCGCAAAGCCGCGCAAACCCACGTTGTTGCCGTCGAGCTTCGGCATTTCCGAATAGCCGTCGCCGTTGCGGTCGTAAGGCGAACGATGGTGCAGCTGTCCGAAGAAGGTGAGGCCGAATTGGTTGTCGTCCGTCACATAGGTGGCGTTGAGGTTGGTGTTGTTTTCAAACGTGTTCAGACCACCGATGCCGCGAATTTCGTGCGAAACCGCCGCCGAGGAGGCGGTGGGATCTTTCGTAATCACATTGATCACCCCGGCGATGGCCGATGAACCGAAGAGCGCCGAACCGCCGCCGCGCATCACCTCGACGCGCTCGATCATGTTGGTCGGAATTTGTTCCAAACCGTAGATACCCGCCAAACTGCTGAACACGGGACGCGAATCGATGAGCACTTGCGAGTAAGGCCCTTCCAAACCGTTGATGCGCACCTGCGAAAAACCGCAGTTCTGGCAATTATCTTCCACGCGCACGCCGGGTTGGAACTTCAGCGCCTGCGAGAGGAACGAACTTTGCGTGTTGTCAAAGATTTTGGCGTCGAGTACGTTCACAAGTGTCGGTGCCAAGCGGCGTTTCGTCACATTGCGGGTGGCCGACACCACCACATCGCCGAGCGCCAACTCGGGCACGAGCTCGAAGTCCGACACCAGCGTGGCATCGGGGGTGGTGGTCACCTTGTGTGTCTGCGGCACAAAGCCAGGCACGTCCACTTCGACCTGCAAGGCGCCGATAGGTAGATTTTTGAGTATGAAGTGTCCGGTCACGTCGGTCGACACCGAAATGCGGTGTCCTTTCACCGTCACCAAGACGTGGGGTAAGAACTCACCCGTGGCGGAGTTGCGCACATGCCCTACGATGTGCGCCGGCCGATCGTCGGGCGCGGCCGTGGCAGTTGAAGTGCCCACGAAGAGCATCAACAGCGAAAGTAGGAAAAGGGTAAAAACTTTTTTCATGTAAATAGGATCTTAAATGAGGAACGATCGCATCGATGCGGCGGCTTCCTCGCTATGTTTTATTTCTCGGTGCAAAGTTCCGCACTATTTCCTTCCTGCACAATACCCAAAAGTGGGTAAAAAAAAGGAGATTTATTAGTCACTTTCGCCAAAAATCTCGTTTACGACCTACAAATCTCCTTTTTCACTACCTACAAATAGTGAGTGCTCGTCCGCGGCGACAGCGCTTGCCCCGCCACTCTCCCCCACCTTGAACACCGAACGACTCGGCTCAAATGCAAAAAAAGTCCGACGTTTGCGGTGAAACGTCGGACTTTTACTACGCCGGTGCAGTGTTGCTTTTCCGGCTATGCAGGTTGGCGTGTCGCGGCATGCCGAGACGAGATTAGTACAGCGGCACTTCGGTAACCAAGCTGCGGCCGTCCACGAGTGTCAGTGTGAAGCGGAGCTTAGTGCAGCAACTGTCGGCCGGCTGGTCCCACACCAACAGGCGGAAGGAAGGTACGTACAAAGAAGGCTCGGCCTTCGTATTTAAGAGCCAATCGTCTTTTACGCTGAACGTATCGACGCGCGCTGCTTCGTAATGCTCGTGGAAAACGCCCTCTCTTGAGCGGAAGGCCATGTATATTCTCACGCCGCGCAACAAGGGATAGGAGTAGTTGCCCAGGTCGCGTGTCTTTCCTCTGCTGTCGATCCCGAGCACCGAAAGTTCCTTCACCCCGAAGAGTCGAGGGGCAATGCCGATAGATTGGTGGAAAAGCGCATCGAGATCAGCATTGAACTGTGCGTCGCTTTCTTTTTGTCGGTAGATCGTGTCGCCGACGGCCAGCACCTGAAAAGAATAAGCCGACACCGACGGAAGGTTGTGACGGCGAAATATAGTCTTGCCTTCCATCTCGACGTGGAGCTGTCGGGGCAACATCGGGACGACACGTCGGGGCTCGCTCACGCGGAGGCCGGCCGCCGTTGTGGAAACAACGTGCTCGAATGCCTTGCCATCGTAGACCTTGGCCGCATGAATGAGCGAGTCGGTGCTGATGAGTCCGGCGCGCTGCGTCGGTTCAGCATCGTCTTGGCAGGCAGTGGTGCAAAAGAGCCCGCTCAAGGCGAGCAGGAGAGAGAGCGAAAAGAGGGAATTAATGAGTTTCATGATCTGGCAGGATGGTCAAGAATGGACGTTTGTTCATCGTAGTGTTGCAACGAAGTGGAAAGTTTGGTGCCGTCTTCCAATTCGATTTCGAGCAAAAGCCAAGCATAGGCTCGTCGAAGCTCAACAGGAAAATGGAAGTCTACCACCGGACACAGTTCACCGAAAATTTCGGGATGCGCATTGGCAACATCCAGGAAGAGGTCGCCCCTGTGGCTACCGTAATATTCGCACAGCACGAGGCGGCCCGTTTGTCCTTTGTAGAGGAGGGGCTTCTCGGCCTTCTCAAATCCCGGAAGGTGCAAGGTGACTTGTTTGTCCACCGCCTGTCGACTGCCGTCTTTCTGCACCCCGTAGACGTGCATGCCCTTGATGCCGAAGAGTTTCGGCGCGGTGCGCACACCAAGTCCCAGCGTAGCGCGACAGCGTTTGGCGAAATCATCCATGAGGTCTTGGTGCACCGCAACGGTGTCGCCGACGATCAAAACGCGCACCGTGAGTTTCCCTCCGGAGAGCGAAGGCAAGGCGGGATATTTGGCAAAATTGCGAATCTCGCGGTTGTCCAAGCTGAGCGGAACGACCGGAAGCCGCCACGCATAGGGCGCGTAGATTTCAGACGCCTCTTTTTCGGTGATCAGCGGGAAAGCACTTGCGCGTTCTCGCAAAGTCACCTGCGGCGCAGCGCAAAGTGTCAGGCCTACCATCCAAAAGAGGAACGACCAAACAAACAAGGTGGATCTCATGAAACAAGTTCTTTTTAGGGGATTTCAGAATGGGGATAATTAAACTTCGGCACAAAGATAGAAAAAAAGATGATTCTGAATTAAAATCAGCACAAAAAACAAACTCACTATAACATTGAGAACTACTACATTCCCAAGAGAATGAACCACCCAAAATCAGTACTAACAAATGTAGTTATCAACTACAGTACCAAGTGAGATGGATACAGACCATGCCCTCTCATTGCTAAGTCTCCGGCCTTCTCTGAAAAAGAGCTTAGTCCGAACATCAATAAAAGTCCGACGTTTGCAGTGAAACGTCGGACTTTTACTACGCCGGTGCAGTGTTGCTTTTCCGGCTATGCGTGTTGGCGTGTCGCGGCATCCCGAAACGAGTTCAGCGAAGCGGAACTTCGGCGACAAGAAAGCTCACAGCCGATAGCCGATGCCAAGATCAAGCACTAAATTCAAATTGCGCCCACGCTCCCACCCGTCGACAATGGGAGAGCGATAGAATTTCCACTTTGGCAAACCGAGTCCAATATACGAGAAAGCGGTCCATTGCTTGCCCAAACGAAGGTTGTACCCCCAACCGGCATTTAAGCTGCAGGAAACCACATAGTAGTCGTCATATTTCGCTGCACCGAACAAACGAGCATTGTTCCAGGCAAGGTCTGAACGCAATGCCAAGTATCCACCGGCATTTCCGGGACGTACCCCGGAATAATACCAGCGTCCTTCCAATTGAAACGTCGGGACGAAGCCACCAAATTTCATGTTCGGATTGTCATAAACCTTTCTTCCCCATTCGGGGTGAAGGTCAAAATGCCCTACCAAACTAAACCGTGAAGCAACACGTTGCTCGTAGCTGACACCGGCGTAAAACAGTCCCAGTTCGGCACGCCACCCACTTTTCACCGTGGGCGCCGCATCTTGTGCAGCGGAACGAATAAATCCAAGGCAGAGCAAAGCCGTCAGGAAAAGATACTTCTTGAAGAAGAGGAATTTCTTTTTCATAAAAGACTAATTAAAATACCCTGCAAAGATACCCAAACACACCAACCCACACAAGAGCTAATACAAAAAATTCTCAATCTCTCCCAAGCACAAAAGCTCCCGGGAACTCAACAAGTCAATCGAAGCCCCCACCACCCCGCTTGTTTTCCGCCAAGGCTCCCGTCGAGTCGTGGGGCACCTCTTCCTTCTCCGCCGCCGCATCCATCGGTGTGTGCGGTGCTGCAGGCTGGTTCAGGTCGCGCCGCGATTTGGAGAGCGTCACCATCGCCACGCCCGTGAAGATCAGCGCCGCGGCCACCGCGTGCGTCACGGTCAACACCGCCAGGCCGAGCAGAATGCTCACCAAAGCCGCCACAATGGGCTGCACATAGTTGTACATGCTCACCACCGTGGGGCGCAACACCTGTTGGCCGCGAATCATGAGCAGATAGGCCGCAAACGTGCCGCACACCACCACATAGGCTGTCTCTGCGTAGGTTTTCAACGGCACTTCCGCCCACGGCGTCGACAGCACATGCGCGCCGGTGAAGGGCCAAATGATGCACGTCGCCGAGAGAAACATCCACTTGTTGACCGTCACCACCGAATAGCGCTTCGCCAATCGGCCGAAGACAGTGAGATAGATGGAATAGGAGAATTGCGCCGCCAGACACAGCAGGTCGCCGCGCAAATTGCCCGTCCCTACGCTCGCCCCGGCGGCACGCGCACTCGACCACACCAAGAGCAGCGCCCCCATGCAGCCCAGCGCCACCCCGACGGCCTTGCGCCACGTCACGGGTTCGCGCAACACCAAGGCCGAAAGCACGAGGGCGAAAATCGGCATCGACGTGGTGGCAATCCCGGCATTGATGGGCGAAGTGAGACTCAGTCCCACCGTGAAACAACATTGGTTGCCCACCAGTCCGAACACCGCGGCCACGCAGAGCCACAGGACATCGCGCCGCGAAATGGCTTCGCGCGGCACGAATAAGGAGGCGATCCAAAACAGCAACGCCCCGCCGGCCACACGAAACGACACCATGTCGATGCCGTCGAACCCGTGGGTCATCGCGTCCTTGCCGAGCGGAGACATCAAGCCCCAAAACGTCGCCGCGCCGATCAGACTGAGGTGAGCGGTGAGGGGAACGGAATTCGTGCGCTTTTCGGCACGCGGTGTTGCATTCGACACCGTGGTGTCAGCGGAGGGAGAATCTTTCATTCGCTATTTTCAAACAAACTATTTCACTTATAAAAATAGGGATGCGCCTTGAAGAAGTCTGCGACGGCCTCGCGCATATTATCGTAATAGTCTTTCGTAATGCCGAGATAAGATGGGTGATACGAGTTAATGACTATCAACTTTTGGCTTTCTGAATAGTAAATCCACGGATCATCGTCCGTCCCGAAAGCTTGCAAATCCGGGTAGAGTTCGCACAACAACACTCGCCCCTCATGGTGCGCACAATCGATATAAATCGAGGCCTCGTCATACAGGCTCAACTGCTGCAAGAGCAAATCTTGGAATTCGTCGATATAGCCCTGCAAAACCTTGTCGGCAAGTGTACTGTCTCCGGGTACTTTCTTCAAGTTCACTCTCACCCAAGCCGCTTCCTCAAAATGCTTTTGCGCCACCAGTGTATCCGGACATGGCGGCATCATTCCCTTCTCGTCCATCGTCATCAGCCCATAGACCCACATCCGAAGACGCCGATAAAATATGGCTGTAGAAGGTGTCGGCACTTCGCACCCATTTTTCCGCCCGTGCTCTTTGCGAATATCCCAGGCCTCTTCGTCGTTCAGATCTTTGGTCAGCACGACCAGCCCGCGCTTTTTCGCGCACACCGCGTCCCATTTCGCCTCTTCTTCGCCAGGTTGGCGACCCCAGGTCTCGGAATCGCTATATTCAAAGCGACCCAAATAGTGCAATCCGTCTGCCGAAACCTCGTCAGACAAGCCCTTTTGCTGCAATCGCGCTTTATAAGCACCGAAAATGCGTTCTTCTTCGTCGTGGATATTCTTTTTCATGATAGAAATCTTTTCTGCTGCGAAGTTACAATTTTCTACACAATGCGCGCTCCTCGTTAGGCGCTATTGCACTGTGCACCGGCTTCCGCAACTTCGCGCGGGAAAACGCTCAACGAATAAGAACACCTTCGCTATTATCGCCCTCGGATGGGAAGCCCAACTTCCCTCGGCTCATGGCATTGGCAATATCAATTTTCAATGCTTCGTCATAATCCTCACGTGCAACGAAAGCAGCCATGATACGCAAAAGCAGCGCTTGATCAATGTTTGAAGCCGCCACTTGATAAACGATAGCTTCAAATTGACGCATGAAAATGCAAGCTTCCCAAGGGCAATGGTTCTGATGAAGAAAATAAGCGCCTAAGGTCAAAGCGATCCGTTTATTTCCATCATTGAAATAATGTCCTGAGCAGAACTGAAATACAAGATAACAGAGTTTTTCGGCAAATGTAGGATAATAAATATCACTTTGCACGAAATCCAGCGTGGCAAGTATACCTCCCTCATCCCGCACACCGGCAAAGCCCCCATCACTGGCATCGATCATTTTGCGATAGACCTTCAGGACATCTTCATAACTGATATAACATATCTTGTCATTCATCCTCCGCCTGTTTTAAGCGTTTGAGCACATCCTTATTACTTTCCAATATACTATCGAAATCGATCGATTTATCCCCGATGAATCGTTCAAACTCCTCGGGCGTCACGGCAGTAAGATACTCCGCAATGTTGCCATGATAGGCATCACGAAAACTATAATCACGTGAAGCCATTTTGCTTCTGGCATCATTGAGATAAGGCTTTTGCATCGGGTGCTCCGCGAGCTGCCCCACAATTTGTTCTACCTCATCGACGGATAATTTTATTCCACCGTTCTGCTTATAGCGTTCGTGTATCTCCGCGCCCACCCCATTTTCAAAAGACGAAATGACCAACAGCACTTCCGCATACAAGGTATGGCGCACGCTGTCTTTGCTGTCAAGACGCAGTATTTCACGATATTCTTTCGCATTCTCCCTGAAAACAGCTTTATAAATGAAGTCGGTCACTTGGGCATACTTATAAGTGCTGTGCCCTTCTACATATTGGTTGATAACCGAAGTGAGATTCTTTCGATAATTTTCTTCGGCGATGGCTGCAGGAAGATAACAGACATCCCTTCTGTTGATGAACTTCGTCCCCCCTCCCGTTTTTTCATGTATCGTTGCAATGACCAAATCAAGCATCATGCTGCGCAAAGCCACCGCCTTTTCACTCTCGGTGAGCAACATGCCAATATTCAAGAATGCTTTGAAATTAAACAGACCAAGTTGAGTGGTTTTGCTCGCCTCATGAATAAGGTGAGCAAATTGCAACTTAAACGCTTTCAACGACTTACCCTTACATAAAACATAACCGTTGTGTTTAAGTTCATCGTTATGTGACGCAAGATATCGGTCAATGGTGGAAATATCTACCCCGTAAAAATCTGCAACCATTTTTTTGGTCAACCAATACTCGCCCTCAA
>ERZ772961.779-NODE-779-length-12328-cov-2.637334_pt1 | contig 12328 bp, 7 predicted proteins | sample MGYA00580677_ERZ772961 | MGnify/ENA primary metagenome ERZ772961 (study PRJEB29015, sample SAMEA2738088) | human oral metagenome | biome: human oral; feature: human-associated habitat; material: saliva | place: China | collected 2227 ... | reverse complement strand
GCTTGCCTTATGTGTATCAATTAAAAAGCCTGTATAGCCTTTAATAGAAGATGTCAAGTATCGACTTCCTGCTATTGAAGTAGTGTTAATGAAGTTAGCACGATAGCGGAAAGCGAAGTCGAACGTACGAACCTGATAGCGTTTGCGGAATTCTAATTGCTTCTCATAGGTATAAGAAGTCGTTCCAATCTGTGGATCATTCTTGATAATCAACTGCTGACGATACTCATCTGCATAGCTTTGCTGCCAATCCAGACGGAGATCGGCTTGATGTAAGATTATACCCGTGTACAAACGATTTTGTGATTGAGCGTTGTATCGATAAGTAAAGTATCTGCCCGGCTCATATTTATAAGTACCATAAGCATACTCTTCACCACGACTTATACCAAAACTATTCAATGTCTGAAAGCGTGCTGAACGGTATCCATAATCAAATTCTGTCCCTAATTGGTGATTCACCCATTCACGATTAAAACTTGAATATCCACCGATTGTACCAGTTGTATTCTCCATACCAGAGAGAAGGTAATAGGTCAACGTAGCATCACTCTGCACTGTTACCAACGGACCCATCTTCTCTTTACGACGATCATAGTAACCCGACAAGCCGAGTGTATGGTTTCCCATCGTGTAAGAAACAGCTGGTGTCAGTCGATAATCAAGCAGTTGCGAACGAGAACGAGGGTCACGAAGACGAGAAAGGTCACCTAACTGATAGTTTAGTTGTAGACCAAAACGCCAACCAGAGAAGTCTGTCGTTCCAACTGCAGCCGTCATATCGAGGTTCTGATGATCATAACTTCCAGCAATAGCACTACCTGATTGATAGGGATTAGCATTGTAAGGGCGATACTGGTCAGCAAAAGCGCGATCCTTTGTACGACCAAGATTAAAATCTACCTTACCATAGCTGTACAGGTATTTACCTATTTTCTGATAACGTTCCGTAAAGAACTGAAGATTATTCATTGCTCCTCCTTCCTGCACACGATGATAGTCACCACCACGATGACTGAATCCTACGGATGCAAATCCTCTGTTTGAGGAATCATCAAGAGATAGTCCTGAAGCGTTGTTTGTGTTATGCCAGAGTTGTGTAAGACTTGCAAAGCGATATTCAGCCTCAACCATAAGAGAGTCAGAAGGCGTCTGTGCCATTGTAGGGAGTGTGAATAGCAATAAGTAAAGCCTTCCCCAGCCTCTTTGCAGTGAGGATTGTGCAAACTTGGATAAGCCTAAAACTATATGTGAAGTATTCATAAACTGATCGTTAATATAAGTAATGATTGACGATGACATACGGAATTTATATTATGGAGTTACCGATGTTGACACCTGAAAATCATTAGTACTATTGTTTGTATCCATGAGAATGCTATGTCCGCCTGCTGCTGTAGAAGCTGTCTTACGATAGATAACCTCACCCGACAGACCTGCTGTTGCATTAATACTTATATAACCAGCATCAATGTCATTGTAAAGACGCTTCTCACCAACGTCCGTTCCTGTTGCCTTATGACGAAGGAAATCAACACCATCAATAATATAACGCTTTGGTAGAAGTCCATACTGTGTACCGCTTGTCTTGCCAAACTTATAAGTAAGTTTCAGTTGACTGATGTCTGCAGAAGAGCGGAATATAACCACACCTTGCCCTGTTGTGAGGATATTCATGTATGAAATACCCGAATAGATATTAAAGACATTCTGCAAAGCAGGTACCTCTGGATTGTTTAACATCTTACCTTTCACATCCTTTGCTTCAAAGTCTGCGTTCAAGAGACTATGCTCTAACGGACTGTTAAGACTATGATCAATAGCACTATTCACCAAGAGAACAGTTCCACCTGGAGCTACCTTATAACTCTTATCAGTTGGTATACGGAACACTTGCTTAACCAATACGACTGAATCAGCATAGTTTGTCTTGAGGTTTTCGAGGGTATAAGCCTGTGGGACATCCGTCTCAAGCAGTCCAATATAAAGTCCAGCAACATCTACAGAATCGTTAGATTGATTGTAAAGTTCAATATACTGACCTGCTACATAGCGCTTATTATTATTGTCTTTAGAGCCTGCAGCATATATCTTACTGATGACTATATCTCGTTTTACAGAGAGAGTGGTCGTGAGGAGTAAAGGTTCTGAACCATTGATAAGCTGTGAATTCAAACTACCTGATACTGTTGCGCCATTAATTACCTGACTACTTCCTGTAATCCTATTATACTCTGACGACGTTATATCCCATGAAGCAGAGATATTGTAGACATCAGGAACAATATTAGAGAAGGTTGCTACGCCCGCAGCATCAGTCTGTGCAAAATAGGTAACACCATTCAATTGGAGGGAAACGGTATGCCCTTCTAATGTCATATGACCATTCAACTCATCTGGAAGTTGGAGCTGTACCTTAGCTGTTACAGCCTCAGAGGCATCCGAATAATCAACACAAGAACTAAAAACAAGCGCTACTGTGAGGATCGAAAATAAATACTTTATTGCTTTCATATCGTTACAAATTAACATAAAGCTCTACACCAAAACTAAACTTACCCGTGTTGCGCTGGCTTAACGTTAGTGAGTTGTTGCCTGTTAGGTATGGCTCATAATAAATCATATTGTTCACATAAAGGGAAAGACCACCAAAGTTACTAAGCTGTTTAGTAAGTCTTCCTTGCAAATTCCATTCTACCGGAGACTTTGAAGGCTTATTATCGCTGACACGAAGAGTAAGGTCATTAATGGCAACAACATCAACTCCTGTTGGACGTGACGCATAATATTGGCCATCCATACCCAAGAAACCTGACATCATATCCGCTGTTATAGGATGCTCAATAAGGTCTGCACCAAAGTAACCTATTGGATTCTTATTTGCTTTAAAGGATGTATGCCAGTCATACCAAATTGCCTGAGCTGTAAACGAAGCCACCATCTTGAGTGCTGGAATATTTGTTACGACACGCAATGTATTGAGGAAACGACGATACTTTTCGTAATCTTGTCCTGAAGGATAGACTACTCTAAATGGTGTAACACTATAACTTGAATAAGACGTTGGCAATAATGCTGCCTTTACAGCTTCTGTATTGCGACCTGTTGAATAGGTCTTTGTCTCAGAATAAGCACCACTAAAGAAGAAAGATGTGTGCAAAGGACGAATCTCTCCAAGTTCAAAATCAAACTCTAAACCTTTATTAATAGAGGTGTTTGTATTACCAACTGCACCCGTTGTCATATAGCCATTAAAGGTACGATAAGGGTTTGTATAATCAATTGTTGTAGCCTGTCCCGGTGTTATATTCAGTCCTTGCGCCTGCGTAAAGATACTATAAGGATAGACAAAGAACTCACCTAAGGATTCAAAACCATTCGGTGTACGGTCACGATAGGCAAGAATACTCAGACGACGACCACCTTTCAGTTTAAAGTCTACGCCCAACTCAACCTTAGTAGTTGTCGCATTCTTCAAGTTCTTAGAGTAATCTACCTTGTAAGCCTGCGTATGATAGACAAGCAACTGTGCTGATGGGTCAGACTGTGGGAAATAGTTAGCAGCCACACGGTCATCATACTTCGTATCAGGATAGAGGTATGCCAAGCCTGGAGTCTTAGAATTCATACCAATTCCACCACGAATATCAAGCCAAGGGGTAACGCTTAATGAAAGATTAAGACGTGGAGAAAGCGATGTTGTAGCAACATTACTGAAAGGTTGCATGGCTGTAAAGCGAAGTCCAAGGTTCGCACGCAGTCTGTTAATCTTATTAATATTCCACAAGAAGTTATCCTCTGCGTATGCAGCTATCTGATGTAAGCCTGGCACATCATTGAAAGCACGTGGACGACCATTGCTATTTGGTTGTAGTGGTAACAAATCATTATCGTTATAATAACCCTTTCCACTATTCCAATCATAACGGTATTCCGCACCAACCTTAAAACTCTGGCGGGTCTTACCAGCCTTAAAATAGAAGCTGTCATTAATCTTTGCAAACAGATTACCAGGTCTGCTCTCTGTTCTTCCAGTAGCCTTATAAGACTGTGTCTTCCAAGGTACGTTGAAATAACCGGTTTCTTTAGATGTCAAGATAGGAAGCAGACCTGTGCTAACAGGTACAAATGCTGTTTGTACATTGTCTGTTTCTCCATAGCTAAGACCTAATGTATAATTGAGCGAACGCATAAAAAGCTTATCCAGAGAGATACGACCATTATGAGTCAAACCAACTGTTACGGTCTTATTCTTAGTTTCTGTTCCATCTTGAATAGCATCAGGATCATTACCCGACCAGTCTTGTGCAGATAACAAGCGTAGCTTTGTCTCTGTGTGCCAACGCTTACTAAGATCATAACTATACCCCAAATTGAAAGTATAACGGTCATAACTGCGTGTCTTTTGACGTGGGTCGCCCCAAGCCTTAGCGTAATCTAAGTTTACATTCATTATACCAGCTTTGTTCAAAGAGAATCCTTTTGTCAATGAAGCATTTGTCATAGCTGGATTCACCTTTGCCTTTATCTGCCATGGAGTTACACCCACCTTGGAATGAACAACCACAAGACCACTTGTCAAATCACCATACTCAGCAGAAGGAATACCACGTATAACCTCTACATTATCAATGTTATCGGCAGCTATCTGACGTAAATCTGTACCTGTAAAAGCCGTAGATGAGAATTGTCCTTGTGTCAACAATCCATTATTAGAGATAGGAACACCATCAACAACAATGCTTGAACCAAAAGCACTTGTATTATTATTACGGAGCGTACGGAGCTGTAGATTAGACTTCTGAGTCATGTCTACATTGCCCATCTCTTTACCAGGGATGAGCTGCATGATATCAGCTAATGACGAAGCCTGTAAGTGATCGATTGCCTGACGCCCAATAATAGAAGACGTGGAAGCGCCCGATGCATTCTGCTTTGCCGTCACAACAACCTCCTTTAATGCCAAAGAGGTTGGAACAAGCTGCACACTTACAGTTAAATCTTTATCTGTCTTCAACGTAGCTGTATAGGTTTCATAGCCCACATAACTTACTTTCAACGTAAACGTACCTGCTGGAACCTTTTGAAATACCGCCTTTCCGTCGACATCTGTTACATTAAAAGACCCTAATGGATCAAGCGAACAGTTAGCCATAATCACACTTTCTTTCGTATTCTTATCGGTAACAACAATGTTAACAATATGACTTTCTGCTGCTTTTGATGTTCCTTGAGCTCTTAAAATTTGCCCTATCGACAACAAAAACAATAGAGCTATGAGCTTTATTACTTTCATTTAAAAATCCTGAAATTAATACCTTTAATTGTAAAACACATTGCAAAGGTATAGAAAATACAAGTATTAAGCAATACTCTAAATTAGGTATTCTTTACCTAATAATTATGAATAATCATGTAATTTAGCCTTACAAAATGTGCATCTGTACCTTTTTATCTCTTATTTCATAATTAATAGTATCCCAAACTTTCATTATTTACACTGGTGCTAACGCCCCGCACATATGGTGCGGAGGCTTAACACCATTCGTGTTGACTGCTAAATACATCGCAAAATACCGTAGTGGCAAGTCCAAAACTACAGTTAAAGAAAACGTCCATAGCAGAACTTCAAACTCTACTATGGACGAATATTACAAACATAAAATACAAATAGTCTTCTTGTATATGGTTAGGAATTTACTTAAACAATTACTTTACTGTCACACGACGCTCACGAATCAGCTTAATCTGACGTAACAAATCGTTGTAATGAAGGAGATTAATACCTTCACTTTGTGCTGCTTGTGCCTTACAGAACTGCTCAACAGTATCTAAATGCTGCATGAGATAGAGCATAATATCTGAATTACTTGCACGGTCAGCAACGGTTGGCTTGTCTTTCTGAACAGGATTTAAAAGGCTATTCAGTTGGTCTACATAGTTACGCTCGAGTAAGCGACGTGTGCGTACCTGCATATCATTAAGACCAGTGAGTGGCTTCCAAACACTGTGGAACAAATCATTAAGATAGTCTTTGAACTGATAAGCACCTGCCTCACGCTGGTCCTTATAAATCTTATCCATAATGGTTCCGTTCATCATCACCTTCAGAATACGATCCTGATAAGTACTGATTTCGTCGACAAGGTCGGTACCTGCAATATCAGTCATAGATGAAGGATAAAGCCAAAGCGGTGCTTCAAACACCTGACGACCGATATAGTCGACAGCATCTCTACCCTTCTTAGCTGGTGCAACCTCATAAGGTTTCTGCCCAGGCATATTATTTATGTAACGACCACCAATGTTCTTCAGAACGTGATTCGTATAACGTCCATACTGACCAACAACACTTCGCCACATTTCCATGCGGTCCTCGTACTGGTCGTTAGGCTGACGTGTCCACTCTGGAAGTTTTGCAACGATACGTTTCAAGTTCTTAATACCATAATCACTCGCCTTCACATTGTCATCTCCAAGGTCTTCTGTCTGTGCACGTGGGTCTTCATTCTTACCCTCACCACCAAACCAAAGACGCGGATTCTTAGCAAGAATGGCTGTTGTCTCAGTCATCAACTTCTCCTTCTCGTCCATCTCATCTTTGAACTCTGGACGATACTGATAGCCCCAACGGATTGCCCACTTGTCGTAATCGTTCACACGTGGGAAGAGTCCGCGCTCAGAAATGCCATCTTCTGGCTGTGCAACGTAATTGAAACGAGCGTAGTCCATAATGCTGGCAGTGTGACCATGTTCCTCTACCCACTTCTTATCGCGTAGCTTCTCTACTGGTGTAGCATGGCTTGCACCCATATTATGACGCAATCCGAGTGTATGTCCCACCTCATGACTTGATACAAAGCGAATCAATTCACCCATAAGTTTGTCGTCCATGTGTGCTGTCTGTGCACGCTTATCTAATGGAGCACACTGAGTGAAGTACCACTTTGTCAGGAGGTTCATCACATTATGATACCAACAAATATGACTTTCGATAATCTCTCCACTACGTGGATCAACGATACGAGGGCCATATGCGTTTTCAATCTCAGCTGGAAGATAACGAAGAACATTGAAACGAGCATCATCAACACTCATCGTTGGGTCATTAGGCCACTCTTTTGCCTGTATAGCATTCTTAAAGCCAGCAGCCTCAAAAGCAACATTCCAATCCTCGATACCCTTCATCAAGTATGGAACCCACTTCTTTGGTGTGGCAGGATCAATATAGAATACAATAGGTTTGATAGGCTCTGAAAGCCTACCCTTTGCATATGCCTTCTTATCTTTAGGCTCTAAACGGAATCGAGAGATAAACTGCTCGCGGTCTGTCTTTGTCTGATCGTCGCTGAAGATAGTATATCTATTCGTAAAATAACCTATACGATTATCCCATACTCGCTTACGCATAGGTACCTTTGGAAGAAGAACAACACTGGTATTCAGTCCGATTGTCATCGCACCTGTATAAGAAGCTGGTACCGCAGAAGGTGCACTTGAATAAGTACGTGTCGTAGCAATCTCCACATTGATTGGATAAACCTTCATCGTATCTATGAAAGTACGGTCAGACATGAGTCCACCTAACTTCAATTGCTTAGAGTTATCTGACGATACACTCAGCACTGCATTGTCTTTAACAAACAATGGTGTGACATCAATCAACTGTGCCTTAGTATCCTTGTTACGTCCAATCACCTTGAACGAAGCTACAATAGGATCAGCAGTTGAGGCTTTCAACGTACGCGAAATACTGCTCTTTGGATCAGCTTCCTGCGAAAGAACGTAGGCACGAAGCAACATTGTCTTGTCATCACGTTGCTCAAAATAAACAGTTTGTTGGTTTACTGCCTCTCCTGCAAACTTACCAAAGTTCTGTGGAACAGCTGTGAAACGAGTCACAGCGAGCAAGTATCTACCGATAACTGAGTCTGGGACCTCAAAGTACCATTGGTCGTCAATATGTCTTACAGTGAAGAGTCCCTGCTGTACACTTCCTTTTTTCTTTACAAGTTGTTCATAAGCAGAAGGCTTTTCTTTCTCTTTCTCAGGTGCTTTACCTTTCTGAACATTCTGTTTTGTAGTGTCTATGCGCTGTGTAATCGTATCTTTTACAGCACGATAGACAAACCTGTTACCTGCTACACCTACTCCACTTCCGAGCATAAGCGCAAACAGACAGGCTGTTGCTTTTCTGTTGATTGACATAAATTTATAGTAACTTTACTTTGTATTTACTGTTTGAGATAATAAAGACAACCCTATTTCAATATGGTTGCTTTACGGATACGGACATCAACTAATGGACGGTCGTTGGCGTCAACAGGCTGGCGTTGAATACGTTCAACAACATCTAACCCATCTAACACCTGTCCAAAGACAGTATACTGTCCGTCCAAATGAGGCGAACCACCCACTTCTTTATACATTTGACGCACCTCAGGTGTCATCTGCACCGTGCTGTCTGTATGTTCGTTAAGGCGTTTCTGTGCCCAATCAAGCTGTCCATCAGAGAACTTTATACCCCATACAATATAGAATTGTGAGGCAGATGACTCTCGTTTAGGGTTGACATCATCGCCCTCACGAGCTGCAGCAACAGCTCCACGACGGTGCAAAAGCTTCGGATAATCTATCTCTGCAGGGAGCGAGTAGGTCTCTGGCGTGTCACCTAAAGCTTGTCCTGGCTTTGCTTTCTTTGAGCCCATATCACCTGTTTGAATCATAAAATCTTTAACAACACGGTGGAACAACACCCCATTATAGGCACCACTTCGCACCAACTTTAAGAAGTTATCACGATGACGTGGTGTCTCATTGTAAAGTTGAATACGGATGTTTCCACTGTCTGTTTCTAATAACACTTCATGGCGTAATGTGTCAGTTAAAGACTGTGCATGAACATTAGCTACGAATAAAGCCAGTAAAAAGGAATATATTAACTTCTTCATCTGTTTTAATAAAGCATAAATTATTCGCAAAGATAAACAATTAAGAACAAATAACCTAATTAAGCGGGGATAAAAAAGTGGCTAAAAGACGACATATGTCGAGGAAAGAACGTACCTTTGCACAATGAATGCAGGTCGTTGGTAATATCTTCTCGTGAATTATTTACGTGAAAAGAGGAGTTTATTTTCATGGAAATAAATGTTTTTTATCACGTAAATAAAAACTTATTTCCATGAAAATAATTTATGAAAGCAAGTTTATTCATATTAAAGTAAGGATAAAGAGGATTCATAATAATGACTGACTTTCAATGATTTAATATTAATTCAAATTACAACAAACAACTAATGACACAAACAAAAAGTATATTTCAACAACCTCTATGGGTGACTATCTTTGCCCTCACAGCTGCCATTGCATGGGGCTGGGCTTATCCTTTGATTAAATTAGGCTTCTCAGAGTTTGCCATCTCAGCAGATATGACTGGCTCAAAAATGCTTTTTGCTGGTATTCGTTTCTGTCTTTCGGGACTGATTATATTGGCAATTGCAGGTACTAAGAAGCGTGATTTCAAAGTGAGAAAACCAATAGATTGGTGGTATATCCTTCTGTTCTGTATGATGAATACCACCTTACATTATGCCTTCTTCTACTTTGGATTATCACATAGTGAAGGTTCACGAGCAGCCATTCTCAACTCGCTTAGCGTCTTTTCTGTCGTTATCTTTGCTTGTATCTTCTTCAAGAGCGACCGTATGACAGTCAAGAAGATTATAGGATGTATTGTTGGTTTTGCTGGTATTCTATCACTGAACTTGGGTGGAGCTGAGAGTGGAAAGTTCACTTGGTTAGGTGACGGAATGATTATTCTCAATGCTCTTTGTGGTGCATCAGCATCACTGCTTACACGTGGATTGGGCAAACGTGTAGATGTATTTGTTGGTACAGGCTACAGCTTAGCAATAGGTGGTGCATTATTGATTATCCCTGGACTAATGATGGGTGGTGAACTTCCACAGATTACCCTTTTAGGTATTACCTACCTACTCTTACTCATCGCTATTAGTACATTAGGTTTCACGCTCTATAACAAACTACTCACTTGCAATCCTGTTGGTAAGGTAGCTATCTACAATTCATTGATTCCAGTTGTCGGTGCAGTTACCTCTTGCCTATGTCTTGACGAAACATTCTATATCAAATATATGATAGCTGGTGCATTAGCAGCAGGGGGTATATACATTATTAATAAGAGTTAGACACCTAAACAGCTACTTTGTGCAAAGAAACCATAGCTATAGAATGTCCCCAAAAGGCAAGTTCTATGGTACCGTTGCCACATAATAGCATCTTAACACCAATCAGATTGTAAAATAAAATCATAGTATTAGAAAACAACTAAGGCTTAATTGCATTCGAATTAAGGCTTAATTGACGTGCAAAAGGGCGTTAGTTACATCCCAACTAACGCCCTTTTGCAATGCTATTAAGCACCTATTACCTTACTGCTTTATAACTACCTGTTTATCTGGAGCTTACAAATGCATCCAAAACAGTAGTGTTTTGAAGAGAAACATGGTATAAAAGCCATTAAGATTGTAATAATATTTCAAACCTATCGACGACCGTGATAACCCATACCATGCTTCTCATCATGTTTGAAACGAGTAGTAAAATCGGGCTTTTCCATCTCTATAGGATTTGCATTCAGCTCTGGTTCGCCCATCCACTCTACAATCTTATCCACCCAAAGGGCAGCACCTTGACGTGTTGGATGAATACCATCCGCTCGAGAAGCAATGACAGAACTACTGTCAAAGAATCGACCTTCACCCGTACATTCACGTATCACATCAACAATTGTTCTATCTTTTATCTTCTTCCAAGGGAGAGGACCAACCCATACATATGGAATGTTACCAACACGACTCAGAATCGTTTGAATTGCTGTTTCACGTCTACTATAATCCTTATAACCTAAGTCATTGGTACCTAAGCTAATAATTATATAAGTAGGACGCACTCTTTCAATCTGATATTGAAGGTCGGCAGCAATCGCCCAGTCGCGTGTTGTGCTACCATACCATACGATTGAATGAAACTTAAAACCGTTCTTTACGGCATAATCATTAAATCGAGAGCCAAGACCATCAGCCATAGAGTCACCAATGAGAAGTACTACTTGGTCACGACTTTCTGCTACTTGTGACACTCGGGTTGTCGATGTGGGCAGTGGTTCCATTGCCATCTCTTCTACCGAGGCTGAAGCTGTTTGAGATTTAGCAGCTACTGGCATTACATCTGGCTCAACAGATTTAGCCGGTTCGACATCATGTTCGTTTATTCCGTTAGCATCCTGCGCTGAAACAGCAGGTGACAAGAGGAAAAGAAATAGTAATACTATAAAATACTTTATTGTTCTCACAATTATTTATTTTTGCGTTTAATGGCGTGGTCATACCGCCATATCTCTACGCTGTTAATAATGTTCTGCCACAAGATGTAGCAGCCTGGACCCACAGTTGACAATGGATTCAGATAAGTGTAGGCTATCCAGATAGCAAAAGCAGTGTTCTTCTGCCCTAAAGCCTGTCCCGCATTAATCGTACTGCGGAAGAAATGACCAATATATCTGCCCATGGCAAATTGTATCAAGCAAAGTATTAATGCCAACACTGCAATCAACAAAAGGAAGCTAACAGCTACCTCAGCATGGACAATGTTCTTTACTGTTGTGCCTGAAACGATGAGTAATGAACATCCCCAAAGATAATAACTAAGGTTGTTCACACTGATTACCCATTGATAGAACCTACATAAAGTGTGCCAATGTTTCGTTATATAAGCCAAAATCATCGGTACTACCAATACCAGACACACCTTATAAAGAATTGCCACAAAGGCACTCCAGAAAGTTATATCTGCTTCAGCATCAAGCAAGGGAAAGCAGACTGGTATCAACAAGGCACAGAGAAAGTTGGAGAGAAACGTATAAGTTGTCATTTCCTCAAGGTTTCCACCTAACTTCTGTGTAACCACTGCGGCTGCTGAGGCACAAGGACAAATGATACAAGTGAGTAGAGCTTCAAGTAATATGAGCGACTTACCTGTGACATGGAAAAACAAGATTGCCCCAATAACGACCGCAACCATCAACACTTGAGAGAGTGCTATCCAAAGATGCCACCCTACTGGAATTAGCTTACGGAAGTCTACCTTGCAAAAGGTAACGTATAAGACGAGGAACATAAACAATGGAAGAGCTGCGTCAAGGATAGGAGCAAAAAAGTTTGCTGCGCCATCCAAGGCTGGTATAAAGGCAAAAACAAGGTATAATAAGCTACCTGTAGCTATTGACACTGGTAGTGTCCACTCC
>ERZ772961.772-NODE-772-length-12383-cov-2.867375_pt1 | contig 12383 bp, 7 predicted proteins | sample MGYA00580677_ERZ772961 | MGnify/ENA primary metagenome ERZ772961 (study PRJEB29015, sample SAMEA2738088) | human oral metagenome | biome: human oral; feature: human-associated habitat; material: saliva | place: China | collected 2227 ... | reverse complement strand
CGTGTGCCTATTATATAAGACTTTTAGTTTATCACTCCATATTTCGGAAGAACCAAATATTAGTCTTCATGAAAACAACTTGGCAATGATAACATTCTTGAGAAATAATATTGCTGATAATTACACAACTTCATTGCTTCTTTGTGTTATTTTTACTAACTTTGTACATTACATATAATGCAGAGAAAACATAGGTTTAAACTGACATTAGTCATTAGAACCTATACATATTGTGGTCTGACGAGCGATTTGGCTTAAATAAACCTAAGATATGGTTTGTGAGGAGTTTAAAATAGTTCTTTATCCTTTGATATAAGGCTGTTTGGGAACTTTCTTATTCAAAAATAAAATATTATCTTTGCAAAGAACATTTAGGCAAGAAAAAAGAAAATGATATCAATAGACGGACTGACGGTGGAATTCGGCGTGAAGCCATTGTTTAAGGATGTTTCATTCGTCATCAATGAACGAGACAGGATAGCCTTAGTGGGAAAGAACGGAGCGGGAAAGTCAACGATGCTGAAGATTCTCTGTGGAATGCAGAAGCCTACGAGCGGAGTTGTGTCTGTACCAAACGATACGACAATCGGTTATCTCCCACAGGTGATGAAGCTTTCTGACGATACGACCGTGAAGGAGGAGACGCGTAAGGCTTTCGCTGACAAGACGAAGATTGAAGAGAAACTCAAGAAGATGGAGCAGGAAATGGCTGAGCGAACTGACTATGAGAGTGAGGGATACGCTGAGTTAGTGGAACGCTTTACGACTGAGCACGAACGATATATGATGATGGGAGGAGAGAATTATGAGGCTGAGATAGAGCGCACACTGACAGGTCTCGGATTCAGCCGTGATGACTTCGACCGCCCTACACGTGAGTTCTCTGGCGGATGGCGTATGCGTATCGAGCTGGCGAAGATTCTTCTCCGTCGTCCTGACGTACTCCTACTGGATGAGCCGACGAACCACCTTGACATTGAGTCAATCCAATGGCTGGAACAGTTCCTCTCACAGAGCGCCAAGGCGGTTGTACTTGTGAGCCACGACCGTGCGTTCGTCAACAACGTCACAAACCGTACGCTGGAGATAACCTGTGGACACGTGGAGGACTATCGTGTGAAGTATGACGAGTATCTTGTCCTCAGAAAAGAACGCCGTGAGCAGCAGCTTCGTGCGTATGAGAACCAACAGAAGGAGATTGCCGATACAAAGGCGTTCATTGAACGTTTCCGTTATCAGGCTACGAAAGCCGTACAGGTGCAGCAGCGCATTCGCCAGTTGGAGAAGATTGTACCTATTGAGGTGGATGAAGTGGACAATTCGGCTATGCGTTTGAAGTTTCCTCCATGCCTGCGCAGTGGAGATTATCCAGTCATTGCAGAGGGATTGGGGAAGACTTATCCAAGTAGACTGCATAGTGACGGACCGGGTCAGACGGTCTTTGAGGGTGTGGACCTTATTATTAAGCGAGGTGAGAAAGTGGCTTTCGTCGGTAAGAACGGTGAGGGAAAGTCAACCTTCGTGAAGTGTATCATGGGCGAGATTCCTTTTGATGGTACACTGAAGATTGGTCATAACGTACAAATCGGTTATTTCGCACAGAATCAAGCACAGCTGTTAGACGAGAATCTTACCATCTACGAGACCATCGACAGGGTAGCCACTGGCGATATGCGCTTGAGGATAAACGACCTGCTCGGAGCCTTTATGTTCGGTGGCGAGACGTCGGAGAAGTATGTCAAAGTACTTTCGGGAGGTGAGCGTTCACGCTTAGCGATGATTAAGCTATTGCTTGAGCCAGTAAACCTCCTTATCCTCGATGAGCCTACCAATCACCTCGATATCGCCTCTAAGGAAGTGCTGAAAGAGGCTATCAAAGCCTTTGACGGTACGGCAATCATCGTGAGTCACGACCGCGAGTTCCTCGACGGATTAGTAAGCAAGGTGTATGAGTTCGGTGACGGTAAGGTCAGAGAGCATTTAGGAGGTATCTATGATTGGTTAAAAAGCCCCCTCCAACTCCCCCGAAGGGGGGAGAGTGCAGAGAGCCTCTCGCCGGCATCATCAAAACCTAATGATAGCAGAAATGCAACTCCCCTCCCTTCGGAGGGGTCGGGGGAGGTTTTTTCCTACGCTGAACGCAAAGAGCTACAGAAGAAGATTCGTAAGGCTCAGCGTGCAGTGGACGAGTCTGAGGCTAAGATAGCGAAGTTGGAAGCACGTAAGAGCGAACTCGATGAACTCCTGATGGCTCCCGAGAATGCCTCAAATATGGAACTCGTGACGGAATATACCAACCTTCAGCGTGAACTCGATGAGGAAAACGAACGATGGCTCATACTGTCGGAAGAGTTGGAGACTTTGAACATTGAACATTGAACATTGAGCTTTGAACATTGAACTTTGAACTTTGAACTTTGAACATTGAACTTTGAACTTTGAACTTTAAACATTGGACATAGAACATTTGTTTTGAACATTTGCTTTGAACATTGGACATTGCCTACATCGGTAATCATAATTATGAATTGTGAATTCTGAATTCTGAATTAAACCAAATATTTTTTACTATGCGTATCAAAAAACTTTTACCAATGATGCTCCTTGCATCTGCTCCCTTTACCGCTATGGCACAGGGTCAGGCAGGTATCAAGGCAGAGAACCTCGACAAGTCGGTACGTCCGGCTGACGATTTCTTCACGTTTGCCACAGGTGGATGGCAGAAACTCAATCCACTCCCTGGTGCTTTCTCACGCTTCGGATCTTTCGATCAGCTACAGGAGAACAACAACAAGCGTATCAACACAATCCTCACTGATCTGCTAAAGAAGCAGGGTAAAGAAGGCTCAACAGAGAGAAAGTTAGGCGACTTCTATAAGCTCGCTATGGACTCAGTACGCCGTAACAAGGAAGGCGTAAGTCCTGTTAAGCCTCTGCTCAACGAGATGGAGAATGCAAAGAGTCTGTCTGACCTTCGTGCTCTTCAGCTGAAGTATGCAAGCTTCGGCTATGGTGTGCCAATGGGCTATTCCTTTGAGGCTGATGAGAAGAATGCGAAGATGAACATCCTCCTTATCTATCAGGACGGACTGAGCCTCGGACAAAAGGAGTACTATCTTGATAATGATAAGGCTACTACAGACATCCGTAATGCCTTCCGCCAGTTCATTGCTAATATGTTCCGCCTCTACGGATTCTCTGATGCTCAGGCAGAGGCTAAGCGTGATGCCGTTATGCGTTATGAGACGATGTTAGCTATGATTTCAAAGAGCCGTACGGAATTGCGTGACGTAGAGGCTAACTACAACAAGATGACACTCGGTGAGTTTAAGGAGAAGTATCCTAATATCCCACTTGAGCAGTTGGCAAACGCTGAAGGTATTAAGAGCGAGTATATCCAAACAATGGTTGTATGTCAGCCAGCCTTCCTCGCAGGTGTTGACAAACTGACATCTACAGAGACTGCTGAGGAACTCCGTGCACGTATGGAATGGAACGCAATCCTTGCTTCAGCTAACTATCTGAGTGATGATGTGCGTGCGGAATACTTCAACTTCTTCAGTAAGACGATGCGTGGTACAAAGGAAGACTATCCTCGTTGGAAGCGTGCTACACAGCAGGTGGAGAAGCAGATGGGTGAGGCGCTCGGCAGAATCTACTGTGAGCGTTACTTCCCAGCCACAAGCAAGAAGCGTATGGAAGACCTCATCAAGAACCTTGAGGTGAGTCTTGCTGAACGTATCAAGGCTCAGGACTGGATGAGTGAGGCTACTAAGAAGGCTGCACTTGAGAAACTCTCTACCTTCTATGTGAAGGTGGGTTACCCTAACAAATGGAAGGACTTGAGCCAGCTTACGATTGACCCATCAAAGTCATATTATGAAAATGTGCAGACCTGCCAGAAGTTCTGGGCAGAGGATGCTATCAAGGAGAAGGCTGGCAAGCCAGTAGACAAGGATAAGTGGCTGATGACCCCTCAGACGGTGAATGCTTATTATAATCCTACGACGAATGAAATTTGCTTCCCTGCAGGTATCCTTCAGTATCCATTCTTCGACCCAAAGGCTGATGATGCCTTTAACTATGGTGCCATCGGTGTGGTAATCGGTCACGAGATGACACATGGATTCGATGACCAAGGACGCCATTACGACAAGGATGGTAATATGACAGACTGGTGGACTGAAGAGGATGGTAAGAATTTCGAGGCACGTACGGGTAAGTATGCTGACTTCTTCAGTGCTATCAAGGTATTGCCTGATCTCAATGCAAATGGTAAGCTCACATTAGGTGAGAACCTTGCTGACCACGGTGGTCTTGAGGTGGCTTTCAATGCTTTTGAGAAGACACCAGAGGCAAAGAAGGGCAAGGTCATTATGGGCTTTACTCCAGAACAGCGTTTCTTCATCGCTTATGCAGGCGTATGGGCAAACAATATCACTGAGGCTGAAATCCGCAGTCGTGTGAAGAGCGATCCTCATTCTCTTGGCGAGTGGCGTGTGAATGGTGCCCTGCCTCATATTAATGCGTGGTATAAGGCATTCGGTGTGAAGGAGGGTGATAAACTCTTTATCCCAGAGAATGAGCGTCTGAAGCTTTGGTAAATGATGGGTGATGGATGATGAATGTTGGGTGTTGATGGCTTGACTCTTAGCTGATTATTACACCTATCTTCAACATTGCCCGTACCACTAAATCTATAAAATTAAAGGCTCACGGCTAAGCATTTCTTTCAGATTCGATGCTGATAGAAATGTTTAGAGTGAGCCTTTTGTGTTTATTTTGTTATAGGTTTATCGTGTCGGTTAGGATATATGTGTGCCTTATCCTATTTCTATTCATACTTTTATATAGGTAAGCCTTGTAGAATCTGTTATTAATTACTATCTTTGTAACCTATTTAAAGGAGAGAAAAAGAAGGATCGTATGCTTGTATGACCCTATAAAGATAAAGAAAACAGGATATGCCATTAAGATTGCCCGACGGACTTCCCGCTATTGATATACTGAAGCGTGAGAATATCAACATAGAAGATATGCTTGCTAAAGAGGATGATAAGCGTCCACTCCGCATTGTCATACTCAATCTTATGCCATTCAAGGCTACGACAGAAACTGATTTCATACGTATTCTTTCTAATAGTCCGCTATTGTTGGATATCAACTTTATGAAGCTCAAAAGTCATGCTTCTAAGCATACTCCTGCAGAACACATGGACCGTTTCTATCATACGCTTGAAGAACTCAGTAGGGAGAAGATTGATGGTTTGATAGTCACTGGTGCACCTGTTGAGGGAATGGCTTTTGAGAAGGTGGACTATTGGACAGAACTGCAAGGAATATTCAATTGGGCACGTGATAATGTGCGTTCAACGCTTTACATCTGTTGGGCGGCACAGGCAGGACTCTATCATTTCTATGATATTCCAAAATATCCTTTACCTAAGAAGATGTTTGGCATCTTCCCTACGATTCCTTTAAAACCCGAACAGCCTCTCTTCCGTGGCTTTGATGATGTCTTCCGTATGCCTCAGAGCCGTCATACAGAGGTAAGGCGTGAGGACATTGAGCAGGTTGACGACCTTGAAGTTATTGCCGAATCGGAGGAGAGTGGAGTGTCTATCGTAAGGTCACGCAGTAGACGTGAGTTCTTTATAACAGGCCATTTAGAGTATGCTCCCGATACACTTGACACAGAGTATCGTCGTGACCTTGGTAAGCGTGACGATGTTGAAGTGCCAAAGTATTATTACCGTGAGGATAATCCAGATAAAGGTCCACTGGTTACTTGGCGTTCACACGCTAATTTACTGTTTATGAATTGGGTGAGTTGGGTGTTAGATAGTGAATGATAGGTGATGATGAATGGTTATTTTGCTTAGCATCTATCACTCAAACAAAATGTAATCATCATCACCCAACAATTAACACCCATCACTCACCATCCTATAAACACTTCATCATCACCCAACAATTAACACTCACCACTCACCACCCTATAAACACTTCATCATCACCCAACAATTAACACCCATCACTCAACAATATGCAATCATCAACATCCAATACCCAACACCCATCACTCAACACAATCGAACTCCTTGCCCCAGCCAAGAACCTTGAATATGGAATGGCCGCTATTGAACACGGTGCAGATGCCGTATATATCGGTGCTTCCCGATTCGGAGCACGTCAGTCCGCAGGCAATAGTGTCGAGGATATCGGCAAGCTATGCGAGTATGCTCACCGTTATGGTGCTTCGGTTCACGTGACCATCAATACGATTATCTATAATGATGAGTTTGAAGAGACGCTTACTTTGGTGCGCGAATTGGTGGACGTAGGCGTGGATGCCTTCCTCTTGCAGGATATGGGTTTGATGAGTAAGGTAAGGGAGATAGTGCCTGATACGGTAGCTCTCCACGCCAGCACACAATGTGATACACGTACGTGGGAGAAGGCCCAATGGCTTAGCCAGCAGGGTTTTGATCGTGTTGTACTTGCCCGTGAACTGTCCGCTGAAGAAATAAATGACATTCATAAGCGTTTGCCAGAGCTTGAATTGGAAGCCTTTGTGCATGGAGCATTGTGCGTAAGTTATAGTGGTGTATGTTATGTTTCCCAGTATAGTTTTGGTCGATCTGCCAATCGTGGTGCGTGTGCACAGTTCTGTCGATTGGCGTTTGATTTGAAAGATTCAGATGGAAAGACCATCGAACATCAGCGCCATCTTCTCTCATTGAAGGATATGAGTCAGATAGATAACCTTGAAACACTGATGCGTTCAGGGGCTTGTGCCTTTAAGATTGAGGGAAGACTGAAGGATATCAACTATGTGAAGAATGTCGTTTCGGCTTATAGTAAACGTATTGATGAGATTATCAGTAAGCATCCAGGTGAGTTCCGTCGTGCTTCTTTGGGACGTGTGCGCTATTCGTTTACACCCGATTTGAAGAAGACTTTCAACCGTGGTTATACTAATTACTTCCTCAAGGGAAGACAGGCAGATATCTTCTCACCCGATACCCCTAAGGCATTGGGTGAGTTTGTTGGTCGTGTAAAGGAGATAAGACGAGATAGTTTTAACGTATCAAGTACTGCAAACTTTGCCAATGGTGACGGTCTGTGTTTCCTATCACGTGACGCTGACAGTCAGTCAACACGTCTGGAAGGATTCCGTGTGAACCGTGCCGTTGGTAATAGGCTCTATCCTTTTAAGATGCCAAGAGGATTAAAGCCGGGTATGGGACTGTATCGTAATCAGGACCAAGCATTTGATAAAGAGTTGAGTGGTAAGACTGCTGAGCGTAAGATTGCGATTAAGATTTGGTTTGGAGCCTCCCCTGAGACCTCCCCCAACCCCTCCAAAGGAGAGGAGTGCCTAACGGATTGTCGTGGGACAATATGGGCACAAGCAGAGGTGATAGGCAGGGCTAATCCAAATCAAGCATCTAACGAACGAATATCCAACGAACATCCCGTTAGGCTCTCCCCTTCCCTTGGAGGGGCGGGGGGAGGTCTTCAACTTGCCCAAAAGCCTCAACGTGACAACATCATACGTCAGTTCACTAAATTGGGCAATACGGTATATGAATGTTCTGAGGTAGAGGTAGTTGATGGGGCTGACAAATACTTCATCCCAAGCAGTATTCTTGCCGAACTTCGTCGTATGGTGGTAGAGGAACTTGACAAACAGATACTGAATATGCAGCGTGTGACGATTCATCGGAAGTCAGTGGATAAGGTATCTGACCATAAACCACATATATCGATGGTGAATCCAGCCCAATATCAGCAGTTACCTTATCTGTATAACATCTCTAATGATGCTGCCCGCAAGTTCTATGAACAGCAAGGATTAACCAAAGCAGAACCTGCTTTTGAGATTCAATATCCTTCAGGTGCCACCAATGGTTCTGACTCATCAAACAAGGCATTCTCCATCAAGGGAGATAAAGAAGCGGTTTCTCACTTGTTGATGCAGTGCCGTCATTGCATTCGTTATTCGCTCGGCTATTGTGTGAAACGTGGTGGACAGAAACCAACTTGGCGTGAACCGCTCTTCCTTGAACTCCCTGATAAGCGTCGTTTCCGCTTAGAGTTCGATTGCAAGAACTGTCAGATGAATGTGTGCAACGTTACGTAATTGAAAATCATAACCCATAGTTTATCATCATGATTACGAATAAATGGAATCCCGAGGGAAAAGAACCTGCGCAGACTTCAATAACAAAGAAGACTAACAGCTGTGCTGGGCTACGCTGTGGTATCGTTGGAGGAACCCTCCTCTTACTACTTAGCTTCTTATTTACAGGCTGTTATCATAAGAAGACTCCCTCGTCTTTCCGCTTGCCTGATAGCATTCAAGAGGCACAGATTTCTCGGCGAATAGAAGCAGAAGGCGACTCTATTTTGAAGGATAATGACAGTGATGACATAGAATGGAGTGGCACACGAAGCAAGGTAGATTCTCTGGCTTTTCGCGTAAAACACCATTATTCGCAAGGGTTTAACTTTATTGTAACGGCAGATTCATTGATGCTTCTTCGTCAACAACCAGAAGAGGCTGTAAACAAGATGGAAACAGATTCCTTTGCTGTGAAGAATGGAAAGGAAGTTGTTGTGGCTGATATTCGTATTCTTCCCATTGACAAGCAGGACTCAGTTTGGGTACAGATTGCAACGGAAGACTATGCCTTTGGCTGGATTCATGAGTCTCGTCTGTTAAAACAAGTTGACCCAGCTGACCCGATTTCCCAATTTATCTCTACATTCTCGAACATTCACTTACTCATATTCTTGATTGTTATCTCAATCATGGGTGTAGGTTATTTGGCACGCAAGATATTGAAGAAGAACGCACACATCGTACACTTTAATGATATTAGTTCGTTCTATCCCACGCTGTTAGCCGTCATCGTGGCGCTTTCTGCAGCCTTCTATGCAAGCATTCAGCTCTTTGCACCCGAGACATGGCGTGAATTCTACTTCCACCCCTCTCTTAATCCCTTCTCCCAACCCATATTACTCAATATCTTCTTAGTTCTTGTCTGGGCAATGCTCATCATCGGTATTGCTACGATTGACGATGTACGAAGACTTCTGAAGTCGGGAGAAGCCCTACTCTATCTTAGCGGTTTAGGTGCGGTATGTGCCGTGAATTACATCGTTTTCTCAGTACTTACTTTATATTATATAGGTTATCCACTTCTCATCGCCTATATCTATTATGCCTTCCGCATATATCTACGCAAGAGCAGTGAAACTTATTACTGCGGAAACTGTGGCGTACGCCTTCATAGAAAAGGAAGATGTCCACACTGTGGAGCTGTAAATGAGTAATAAAAAGTACGCGTTAGATAGAACTTTCAACAGACTTTACATCGGAAATAGACCTCCATTAGTTTAGAATTTTATTTACATCTCGATAGCCGTTTTTACCTTATTCTTAGGGTAAAAACGGCTATTTTTATTTCCCACATAAGTAACACGAAATCAGATAGTTACCAAATAGCAAAATAAAAGGTGCCTAATTAGACTTCAAAAGGGCGTTAGTAAGACTTCAAAAGGACGTCTTTTAGAATCCTAAAGGGCATCTCTTCGAGTCCAATTCATCATGTATTGATTTTTACATAATGATAAAATCCTGACACATTTATAAGTGGTAGCTGATAGAATAAGTCCTTTCTTCATTCTAATCCATTCCAACTTATATGGCTGTATCCCAACAGAATATTTGTAATATTCCTAATAAATTAGGATTGTTTATTATATTTTTTATGCTTACCTTTGTCATCATTAACGATTTATAAAAACATTAGAAATAAGATTATATGATTAAGTCTAAACTTGGTATTGCCCTTTTAATGGCGTCATCTTTGCCGATAGGAATGCAAGCTAACAACATTATCGAAAGCGGAGATACTTCTCGCGTCTATGATATTGACGAAGTTGTCGTCATAGACCAACCAAAGGAGGCTTTCCGTCTGCGCCAGCAACCATTGAGCAGCACTTCTTTCAATGGTGATTTGATTCGTAGCCTCAATGTGCAGGATGTTCGTAATCTCTCTGTGTTTGTCCCATCATTCTCTATGCCTGAGTACGGAAGCCGTTACACATCTTCTATATATATGCGCTGTATCGGCTCACGTGTCTACTCACCAGCTGTGGGTATTTATGTAGATGGTATGCCAATCTTAAGCAAGAGTGCGTTTAATTTCCACACATACGATATCGACCGCATCGACGTTCTACATGGTCCGCAGGGTACACTTTATGGTATGAATACCGAAGGTGGACTGATTCGACTCTATAGTCGTAACCCTTTCCAATATCAAGGGACGGATGTAAAACTCTCTATTGGTTCGAAACTGTATCGTCAGATTGAGGCAAGTCATTATGAGAAACTGAATGATAAGATGGCATTCTCGGTAGCTGGCTTCTATGGAGGACAAAATGGATTCTTCCGTAATCAGTATGATGGCTCACATGCCGACCTTATCAATGAGTTTGGTGGTAAGGGACGTTTCCTTTGGCGTCCAACAGACAGACTTAACTTTGACTTCATTGCTGACTATCAATATACTCGACAGAATGGCTTTCCATATGGTCAGGTGGTGACGAAAGACGACCTTTCTTCTGCTACAATCACCTCGCCGCTTTATGGATTGAAGGCTGGTACGCAATCGCCTAACCAAAATCGTCAAGGCAATTACCGCCGTAATATCATCAATACAGGGCTGGGTATTAAATATACAGGAAACGGATTTGATATCAATTCGATGACTTCTTGGCAGTTCCTCCGTGACTATATGCTCATGGATATAGACTATCGTCCGCAGGACTTCATGCACCTTACACAGCGTCAATTAGGGAATACGGTGACAGAGGAACTTTCTATCAAGAGCCGTAATAATAGCAAGTGGCATTGGACCTTCGGTGCTTTTGGTTCTTATCAGTGGTTGAAGACGACGGCTCCTGTTTATTTCGACCAAGACATGAACAGCTACCTGTCTAAGAAGATTACCGACTATGCTTATAACGGTATGCTCAATGCGATGGCAAGGGGTATGGCACAGAGATTGATTGCAGGTGGAATGTCAGAGGAACTTGCCAACAAAACGGCACGTGCAAGCACGGCTGCAGCAATTGCTGCGGCAGGTGGTGTCAATATAAATATGACAATGGACCCTGTTCCGGGTATCTTCCGTACGCCAACCCTCAACTTAGGTGTTTACCATGAGAGTAATATTGAGCTTACTGATCGCTTGATGGCAACCTTGGGTTTACGCTATGATTATTCGCGCGTAAGCATTGACTATGAGACATCTGCACGTGTAGCATTGCAGGAAAGTGTGATGGGCATAACTATTAATCCTGTTATCACTTCAGCATTGAAGCATAGTGAGCATGATAATTTCAAACAGTTCCTTCCAAAACTTGGTTTGACTTATCGTCTTCAGGATGGTAGCAATGTCTATGCGACATGGTCAAAGGGCTATCGTGCAGGCGGTTATAACTTCGAGATGTTCTCTGATGTACTTCAGACTGAGACCTCACAAGCAGCCAATAAGGCACGTGCTGATGTGGATATTGCACATGATGAGGCTTACTATGAGCGCATTGCAAAGACAATCGAATATAAGCCAGAGACAAGCTGGAACTATGAGGTGGGAGCGCATCTCAATCTCTTAAACAACCAACTTCATCTTGACCTCGCTGCTTATTATATGCAGATTCGCAATCAGCAACTCTCTGTAATGGCTGGCAACTATGGTTTCGGACGTGTGATGACAAATGCTGGTCGCAGTCATTCTTGTGGTTTGGAGGCAACACTCCGTGGTGTAGCCTTGGACAATAAACTATCATATGGTCTTAGTTATGGCTTTACAAGTGCTCAGTTTGATGAGTATAAGGACTCTATCGCTGGAGTAGGAACAGTTAATTATAAGGATAAGCGTGTACCTTTCATGCCACAGCATACACTGGGTGCCAATGCTGATTACCGCATAGACGTTGACCCTGCAGCCTTGCTCGACCCATCAAATCGTTTCCATTTGCGCAGTGTCACGGTGGGACTCAACCTCTCTGCACAGGGTAAGACTTACTGGGATGAGCAGAACTCTATCGGTCAGAACTTCTATGCTGTCTTAGGTGCTCATGCCGATGCAGACTTCGGTCCGCTGCATGTCAACCTTTGGGTGCGTAATCTGACAGATACGAAATACAACAGTTTTGCTGTTCAGAGTGCTGCCACTGGCACACGCTACACCTTTGCACAGAGGGGTAATCCATTCCAAATGGGTGTAGACTTTAGGGTGCATTTCTAATGAGAAAAAGCCTCCCCCGACCCCTCCGAACCGAAGGTCACTGACCGAAGGGAA
>ERZ772961.770-NODE-770-length-12429-cov-4.175044_pt1 | contig 12429 bp, 10 predicted proteins | sample MGYA00580677_ERZ772961 | MGnify/ENA primary metagenome ERZ772961 (study PRJEB29015, sample SAMEA2738088) | human oral metagenome | biome: human oral; feature: human-associated habitat; material: saliva | place: China | collected 2227 ... | reverse complement strand
TATACTACAATTTTAAAATAAAAAGATAGGATATAAAACTTGAAAATGCTAGAAATTAGCAAGGTTTTAAAGGCTTCCAAACAACATAAAATACCACACATTTTTTTCTTTTTTTTCTTTTTTTTGATATGCTTGTGAGAGTATAAAAAAAATTAAAGTCAAGGGCTTTAGTTTTTTCGTCAGAAAAAATGCGAAGCACCCTTTACTTTACATTTTTTTTATGGTACACTCCACAAGCAAAAAAAAGAAAAAGACACAAGCTAAGTTTGTGCCTTTTATAAAATTAATCTTCTGCTTCTTCATCTGAAGAAGTAAAAAATATATTAATTATTTTTTCCCAAACATTAACTATTGTAGGAAATATTACACGATATATAAAATCGCCTATTCCTACAATGATTAATAAAGAAGCTATTACAATTAAAGTCCACAAAGTTTTAGTACCTAAAAAATTAATCTCCCACTTTTGAGGTACTATTATTCTAAGAATAAATATTGAATTTAAAAGAGAAAATAACAGAATATATATCTTATTAATTATAAATGTATACTTTATATTATTTATCCCTTTAACTAGATTATTTGTGCTTTTGGTTACATTTTCTAAACTATTATTAACTTTTTGATAATCTGCTTCTAAATTGCTTCTATTCTTATTTAAAGTAATGCTTTCTTTTTTTATATCATCTGCGACTTCTTTTATATCTTCTACACTAGATTTTAAAGTATATTTACATTCTTTCACTTCTTCTACAAGCCTATTTTTGTAACTTTCTAACTCTTGCTCTAATATTTTTCTATAATCTTCTATATTAGATTGTAAAGTCTTAGATGTTTCTTTAATATTTTCAAGAGTTTTATTTATAATTAAGTCCTTTTCTTCCTCCAGTAGCACTGGAAGATTTTTAATAGTGTCTAATATTTTTGAATTTATATTCTCTTGAAAACTCTCCATAGCTTCTAATAATGTCTTTGTTTTCAATAGTATTTTATTTTCTTCTAGGTCTAGCTTCTGCTTTAATTCTTCCTCTTTAGTTTTCAATATCTTCTCTGTGTTAGAATTTGCTATTTCTATAAACTCTTTTTGCTCTTTAGCAAGTGCTAAATTAAAATCTTCTCTAGCTTGGTCTAATGTGCTTCTATATTCTTCTATAAGTGTTTTAAATTCTTGCTTCGCATTGATAAAAGCCGTTTCTTTCTCCACTATCTTAGTATCTATATCTTCAAATTTTCTAAAAAAGCCTTGTATACTAGCTTCTAAGTTACTCAAAACATTGTAGTTAGCTTCTATCATTCCTTTAAAGTCTAGGTTACTCAATTTCCCTTTCCTCCTTTCTAACTTCTTTAGTATCTTTCTTGTCTGCTTCTCTTATATTTGGATTAGTCTTTTGTTGCTCCATATTTTCCATAAAATTAGAAATTCTTTCAAATAATTTTGTGTTTTCAGTTAGCAATTTCTCTGCTTTTTCTGTATTTCCAATTGCATAGTTTACTCTTATATCACTGTCAAGGTCGCATAATCTAAATTTAATGTTTTTACTATGTTGTACTGGGTTTCTATCCTCTGCTTCTTCAAATTCTTTCAAATCTTCAACCAGTTCAATTAGATTTTCGTTACTAATTTTGCCTTTATCTAAAAGAGAAATAAAATTAATTAGATCCGTTTTCGCTTTTTCTTCAGATAAAATTTTTGCTCTAGCTTCTACTTCTTTTCTTCTTGCTTCTGCTTCTTCTTTCTTCTTAGTAATGGCTTTTTGTTCCCTCTCTAATCTCACTTGTTCTGCCACTTCTCTATTTAGTTTATTAATCTTTTCCAGTTCTATATTTTGCTTTAGAAGTTCATTTTGAAACTCCTCATATTCCTTTTTAAATGCTTCTGCCATTTCAGTTTTATTTTGTTCCTCTGCTTCGTACTTTCTTTCATAAAAACTTCTTAAAATGCTTTCGTATTCAAGCACTTTTTCAAAAGCACTATCTTTAATTTCTTTATAATCTTGTTCCTTTTGTTTTACATTTTCACTTACTACTTTTAAATCTTCTCTGTGTGCTTCAATCTTCTTTTCTGTATCTTCTAAACTGTCTTTTAAAACTTCTATTACTGTTGGAATACTTTTAATTTTCTCATTATTTTCAACAATTTTATCATTACTATTCTTGATTAAAGTATCTATATTTTCAATCTTTTCTTTTGTACTATCTCTATCTTTTATAGCTTCTTCTTTTTCTTCATTTGCAACTGAAAATTCTCTTTCTGCTTCTTTTAATAGTGCTTTCAGTCTTGCAACTTCTTTGGCTTTTTCATCTGCAATATCAATTTTCTTTTCTGCTTCAATCTCTTTAGTAGGTAATTTTTCTTCTAATATAGTTTTATTATTAGTATAAATTTTTATATCTTCTTCAAGGCTAGGTATTTCCTCTTTTTTCTCAATTAATTCTTTTTCTAAACTACTAATTTTATTCAAATCTTGCTTGTAATCAATCTGATTTATTTCAATCATTTTGTTAATTTCTTCTGCTTTTTCTTTCTCATTTTTATAAATATTTTCTTTAGCTTCAATTAAATTTTCTGCAACTTCTTTTAAAGTTTTTTCTTTCTCTTTCATAACTTTTTCTAACTCCTTTGCTATTTCTTCTGCTTCTATTTCCTTTACAAAATCTTCAAATTCTCTATTATTTTCTAACTCTTTGCTTCTGTCCCTGAAGAAATTATTATAATCAAATGGATTAGTTTCTACATTAAAATTTCCTTTTTCTTGGTCGTGTAGTCGCTCTAATTTAACACCTAGTTTAACCTTGTCCTTATCTTCTTCTTTCAGTTTATTTTTACCTCTTTTTTGACTTAATGCTTCAATCAATTTTAATCTCTGTTTTGTTGCTTTCCCATCTTCGTCTAAAATTGCAAATGTTATTGTTTTGGTTGTCTTGTTATGCCTTGTAACTTCTAAATTATACTCTTTTGCTATCTCTTTAATGTTATCCTCTGTAATATCTAACCTTTTATACATTTCTTTAACTTTATCTGCAATTTCATTCCTCCACGATTTCTCCTCTTTTAATTCTCCTTTTTCTTCTCTTTTAAAGGCTTGATACTGATTTTTAGTTAGCCATTTTCTAGCATTTTTATCATTCTTTTTTGCTTCGTGCATATATTCATATCTCTTGTTATTTTCTATCTCATAACCATTTGCTATTGCTATATCCTCAACAAGTTTTCTTTGTCTTTCGTAGATGTGTACTTCTTCTAAATTTTCTCTCTCTGGTACTTTTTCTAACTGCTTCTCTGTTAATGACTGAAGCATTTTACCAGTACGAAAATTTACAGTATCAATCAATATGTGTATATGTGTATTTTTTGTATCTGTATGAACTCCTATGAAGCAATTATAACCTTTTTCTTCATATTCCCTTTGACAATACTCTATACCGATTTTTAATGCTAATTCTTTATCTGTTCCATACTCCAAAGAAATGATGTCGTGAAAACAAAATCTCATCTTATCATCTATGGCTTTATTAAATCTTTTCTTGTTAGCTTGTGTTTGTCTAAATGCCTTGTCTTTATCATCACTCATTCCTATCCCTACGGTCGTAAAACTATCCCTAGCAATGTAATTAAATAGTGCTTTCATACCGTCGCTATTCATTCTTTTTTCTTCTGCTATTTTCATTACTAATTGCATTTTCAATACCTCCAAAGTCCTCTAATACTTCTGCAATTTCTTCACAATAACCTATAATAATATCCTCAAAATCTAATACTTCATTTTTAATACTTTTACTATTCATCTTCTTAACTGACTGATTAAGATTTATCCCTATTCTATGTAATTCATTGTAGACTTTGTCTAGCTTCAACATAAAGTTATAAATAGTATCTAAATTATTGCTTATAAGTTCCTTATTGATAAGTTCTCTTATATACTCTGCATAGCTTATTCCTAGTTCTGCACTTCTCAATTTTAATCTTGCTTCAACTTCTTCATCTAAACGAAATATTAATTTTTTATTATACATATCACACCTCACATTTAATAAAAAGCAAATAGAGTAAGAGTTTGAGATTGGCGATACAATCTCAATAACTTGTAAAAAAATGAACTCTTAAAAATACAGTCGCTAGATGTATTTTTAAAGTGAGTTTTTGACAAGTTAAAAGGGGTTTCAAAAGGGGTTTCCCCTTTGACAGTGCTGATATGTTTGAGTGAAACGAAATACATATCAAGGCACTGGCAAATTTATTAATTTCAAAAAAAATGTAATATAAAATTGACAAATTTTATACTTACATTTTAGCACTTTAAAAGTTGCAAAGCAAGTTTTAAAGTTGCGATTTTAAAATACATAAATTTCATTTGTTTTGAAGCCTTTACATTTCATTTGATTAATGATAGAATATCAGTAATCAATATGAAAGGTAGGCGAAAAAACAATGGCTTTAGTAAAACTAGAAGATATAAAAAAATTGTTAGATGAAAATAAAATTGACTTAAAAGATTTAGAAAAACTTAGTGCTTTGGAAGAAATTAAAAAGAAAAATGAAAAAATTTTAGGCTTGTTAAATAAGTTTGAAGAATTAGTAAATAGTAAAAAAATTCTTGCAACTGATGTTGATAAAATGCTAGATGATATAACTAAAATTTTAAATGATAAACTTCCAAAAAGAAAAGCTAAAACTAAATCTAAATCTAAATCTGCTTCAAAAAAAGATGAAGAAAAAATTGAAATAACAGATGAAAAAGTTGAAGAAAAAGTTGAAAATGTAGAAAATCACAATCAAAATGAAAATAATCAAAATGTTTAAAAAAAATGAAGCTCTGTAATAGCCTTTAAAATGATTTAAAAAGGGGTAGCTATATAATAGTACCCCTTAAATTTTTATCTATAATTTGTAAATTAGTTATAAAAGTCTCTCTATCTTTTGTAAATGCTTCATTGATATCTTTATAGTCTTTTAAAAGCATAGGAACAAAATTTTTGTAGACATTTATATACTCACAATTTTTAATTAAATTGTATAGCTTCTCTTGTCCTTTTTCTCCTGCTCTATCATTGTCAAATAATAACACAATATTAAGTTTTTTATTAGTCTTTCTGAATACTTCTTCTGCGACTTCTTTTATTTTATTAGCGATTAAATCTTGTGTGCTTACTGCTCCTCCAGTTGAAAATGCTAGGCATTTATTTTTCAATGCAACTCTTACAGTTAAAGTATCAAAAACTCCCTCACATACATATATATTAAAGAAATTATTTTCTATAATTCTTCTGCTTCTTATCATCTCCAGTAAATAACAATGATGAGTAGTTTTTTCTAGGTTATAAGAGTTTATATACCTAACTTTTTTCTTCTTTTCTGTATCTTCTTTTACATAGTAATCTTTGATTAATCTTCTAATGAAACTATAATCACTACAAGGGAAAATTATATTTCTATAATCTCCCCACTCCTCTAATCCTACATAACCATTCATCAGTTTAAAATCTTCTTTTACAAAACCTCTACTGTATAAATAGTTCTCTATTTCTTCTGTCCTATGCAATTTAAAATTAACTATAAAAGTATTTATAATATTGTAATAAGTTAGTATTTTTTTCTCATTCTTTTGCTTCTTCCTAACCTTTTTTATTGTACTATATTGCCTATTATTATCAATTTTATTCGGTCTTTCTAAAAATTCTTTACTTAGTAAAAAATCTATTATTTCTCCATTTCTTTTATTCTTTAAAAACGGATCTAATTTTCTAGCAATGTCTATTACATCTCCACTAAAGTTACAGTTGAAGCACTTACATTTTAAATATCCTCTTTTTTCTTCTGCTAGTGTTCTTTCATTGATATTTTTACTATAAAAGAAATTTAATTTTTCTGCTCCACAAACAAAACAAATCTCATCTTCTATTTCGTGATTAATTCCAAATTTCTCAAGTATTTCAATATCTTTTTGATGTAATTCTTCTAGCTTCTTATTAAAACTACTATATGTAACTCCTACTATTCTTCTACTATCTTTTTCTTCCATTTCTATATCACTTCCCCTTTACTTATAAAAAAGTCCGTGGAAAAAAATAAATATGTGTTCTTGTGTTGCTTTTTATAGTATTTTTTGTTGCTCTACTATAACTTTTGCTTCATCTTTTTTAACTTCCTTTGTAGCTTCTTTTTTTGGTTTAACATAATTAAATCTTTCTATCAATCTTGTATATTTAAAGATTTGGTTTGGAAGTAAAAATTCTAATTCTAAATCATCAAATGTTTTGTAATTTCTTTGTTTTGAAATCTGTAAATTTAATAATCTTTGTTTATATACTTCATCATCTGCTATTTTAGTTAAAAATAATATTGCTCCAGCGTCTTGGTCTAATTGGCTTGAACCTTTCAAAGAAGTTCCATATAATTTATATTTTTTTTCTTCTCCTCTCGTTGCTCTTTGAAGTTCTTTTTTACTTTCATTGTTCATTTGTACTGTTGCAATGACTACTATATTATATTTTTTAGCGATTTCTTTCAATTTTTTAGAAATGTATGTTATTATTTCTGTCGCATTATTTCCTTTTCCATTTAATAATTGAAGATAATCTACAACTATATAATCTAATTTTCCATTAAGTGCAATACTATTATTTACATATTCTTCTATATAATCTACACTTATTCCTGTTGTATCAACAATTTCTAATCTTTTTACCTTTGTTCTAAACTTTTCAATTCTTTCGTAAAAAATATCTTGCTTGTCTTTTTCAAAACTTTCTATAAATTTTTTTAAACTTTCAGTTGATAAAAATTCTTCTGTTGGAATAGAAGTTTCAATTGATAATGCTCTATTCCCAATAGCTTTTTTACCCATTTCTAAACTAAAAAATATCCCTCTATGTCCTGCTTTTTCTAATTTTAAGGCTATATCTAAAACAAAAGAAGTTTTACCCGTTCCAGGTTCACCCGAAATTAAAATCATTTCTTGTTTAAATAATTTTAGTACAACATCTAATACAGTATTTGTTTGTAGTATATCTTCAATTTGGTCTTTTTCTTCCATTATTAAATCGTAGCTTTCTTCTCTATAAAATTTATTTGTTACTACTGGTACTTTTTCTTTTGCAATATTATCTAATTCTATTATATCTTTTTCTATATTTAACATTATATCCTCTCTTTCTAGTGCTTTTATAGTTTTTCTGATTAAATATGCCTTTCTTAGTTTTTCAATGACTTTTATAATAGTTTCCAAATAAAAACGACTAATCATCCTTTCTTTTACTTCTTGCTTTTCCATTTCTGTACTTAAAGATATTAAAAAATCCTTTACTTCTTTATCTTCAAAGACTTCTTCTAAATCCAAACCTTGCCACTTGTATTTTTTTACTCTTAATATAAAACTTGCTACTTCTCCTATTGTCAAATAATTTAAGTTCAATTTTAAAATAGTATTTAATATTTCTTCTCTCTCAAAAGTCAAAAAGTTATAATTATTATTTTTAGAAGCAACACATATATATAAAAACATTGCTACTTCAATTTCATCTTCAAAAGTATCAATTGGCTTCACTTTAACTTCTTTTATCTCATTTTTAAATCTGTTTAACGACATTCTAATCCTCCTCATCTATAAAACCAAATAAATTATTTAATACTTCTTCTTTATTTTCAACAACATTTTCATTAATTGCTTGTAATCTTTCTGATTGTTTTCTATCAATTTTCTTTTTTTCTTTTATTTCATAAATATTATTTATGCTTACAATTAAATATTTTTTAGGGTTTATACTTGCTTTTTCATCTTTAATACTATCTATTCTTAGAATTTCTTTGTAAATTTCTTCTGCACTATATTTTTCTAGTAAAAACTCTATGTTCTTCTCAACATATCTATAATCAATAGCTTCTGAATTTAAAAACTCTTTTATAAGTTTTAAATAATCAATTTCTTGTTTATTTTCAACAATATTTTCACTATTTGATTGAATGCTTACAGATTGATTACAACCAATTTCTACATTTATTTTTTCAATTTCTTCTTTATTCTTAACAATTTCTGCTTCTAAACTTCTAATTTTTTCTAGTGCTTCTTTTATACAAAATTCGTAATGTGAGATAATATCTCTATTTATAGCTTCATCGGCACTATCAATCGCTCCTGCTTCTCTAGTTTGTTTTATATATTCCTTGTATCTTTCTACTTTCTTCTTTTCAAGTACAATTTCATCTTCTGCAATATCATTTTGCACTTCTAATCCACTTTTAACCATATTTAAATTAAATAATCTTTCTTCTTCTTTTATATCAATTTCTTCATTTGTATTAGCTTCTAGTTTATCTTTTAATATCTCTTTTGGTACTGGTACTTCTATAATGTCCTCTTTTGTTCCAAGTACAAAATAAAAATTAATGTTTGTTACTTTTCTTTTATCTCCCCTTTTTTCTTCTGTATTTTCGTTTATTTCAACTTCATCTTCATTATTATATGTAGCTACTATTTTAAATTTTTTAAAAATAAAAGAAAAATCTTTAATGCTAGGTAATAAAATTCTATCTTTAACTTTGGAAAAATTATAACTGTCTGGAATATCTAATTTTTTTTTAAAATCTTCCATTGTAAGATATAATTTTCCAGTTGATTTAAACTGCATTAATTCTTTATATAGTAACTTTATATATTTACTACTCAATTTTATAAAATTTGCTAATCCAAACTCTGTAAAATTAGAAAAATCATTTAATAAATAAGCATAATCTTGATTAATTCTTACAGTCAAAGTTCCATTTTTTTTACTTATTCTGAAAGTTGGAAATAAAACAAATTGGTCTATATAATCTTTTGTTTCAATTTCACAAATGCTATTTAAAATTTTTCTGTTTGTGCTTCTTAATTTACTTATAAAATTATCTGTATTCCTAGTTGTTTCTCTATCGTACTGAATTTTCTTTTTCAACTCACTGAAACTGAATATAACTTCACCAGTTCCTTGTGTTTTTAATTTAGAACAAATAGCCATAAAAAAATTTAATTCTAGTGCATTAAAATTTTTTAAATATGTTTTATTGTTTAAATCATTGTTGTATCTTACTACTTCTTTATCTTTTTCTTTCATTTACAATAGATTTCTCCTTTCTTTTTTTCTAAAAACATTATATAACTTTAAAAGGACATTGTCAATACTTTTATTGTCTTTTAAAAAATATTTTTTCTTTTATTTTTAAATATAAATACAATATTAATTATAGGACATTGAAATATAATGATTTTTGTCCTATGTGTCACAAAAATGTCTTTATAAGTCACAAATTTGTCTCTATTTGTCACAAAAATGTCTTTATAGTACCTTTGAACTGGTGGAAAAATGGGGGGTTGTCGTAGTCCTAAAAGTCCTTAAAAATATAAAAAAAAGAAAGATATCTGATAGGGATTTTTGATTTTCTTTTTTTTCTTAATTTAATTTTTAATAATAAAAAAACTAAAATTTTAAATTCTAAATTTTATAGCTTCCAGTAGCAACCAATAAAATAAAAAACAATAATTTATTTTTTTCCACGGACTATCTAAGAAGTAAAAAATACAAGTAAAGTCGAATATAATAAGGAACTTTAAACTGTTTTTAAATAAAAGGACAAAACCCCCCTACCCCCCTTTTTCGTTTTTTTCCTTTTCGGCTTCCGTTCTCAATTTTTTAATGCCACTTTTAACTCCTCTCGTACCCCTATTCTTAATTTTATAGTACATAGCTTTACAATTTAACCTTTAAAGTCTAAAACTTTAAAAAACACTATATAAAGGCTTTAAAATGCAAATGGTATTTTTAGATATTTTAAATTTATAAGACAAGTTTAAAATTTGAGTGTCTGTGATGGCTTTTTTTAGCATTTTAAAGGCTTCTTTGATGTTCTGTATAAGCTATAAAAAAAAGAGTATATAAGCCACTCCAATAGCTTATATACCCTCAAAAAATTTTTTGTAACTAATAACCTTTACAAATTAATAGTTATGTATACATTTTTTGAAAAGAACAATAGCAAGAAAAATGCTATTGCGAAACCGATTAAAAATGCTTTTTTCATCTTACACCTCCTCTCAAGGAGAAAAGAAGAAAAATGGAACGATTAATTATACCATTGACATTTAAAAAATAAAAGTTTATAATTAATTTGAAAACGATTATTAAATGCAAAACAAAATGGAACGAAAATAGCACTTACTCCAATAGGTGCTATTTTTAATTTTACTATATAATTTAAAAAAAGTAATTTTTATGATATAATGGGTTTGTGTGTAGTAGTTATTAGTAAAAAAGGCTTCTGTTCTCCCCTCAGACGAAAGATGAAGCCTTTTTGTTTATATTCTAAAAATATGCTATAATATACTTATCTTATTTTTATCACGATTTATTTTAAAAAGGCTTATCTCTATTATACTATATAGAGAATTAAGCCTTTTTGCTTTATTGGTATTCTTCCTCTTTAATTCTATGTAGTGTGCTTCTTGATATTCCTAGTTCTTTTGAAACAGATAAGCAACTTCTTTCCCCTCTTATCCACTGCTCTATTGTATCTCTCTGTGCTTTTGTTAGGTCTGGGTATTTCTTAGGTCTACCTATGACTTTTCCAGTTCTATTAGAAATTAATTTACCTCTGCTATTTTTAGACATTGAATTATAGGCTTGTTTCTGCCTTTTTAGTAGTTCTTTTCTCTCTCGTTCTGCTACCCAAGAAAGAAATTTTAAAAGGATAGGTCTTAAAAGATTATTTGTGATTTCATCTTGTGAAGTGGATAAGAAAGGCTCTTCAATGCTAATTATTTGGCACTCTCTAACCTCTGTTATTAGTTGATATTCTTGTTCTATTAGCTTCATATCTCTTCCTAATCGGTCAATGCTTGTAATATAGAGAATATCGCCTTTCTTTAAGACTTTATTTACAAGTCTTTCATACTCTTGTCTTTGAAAATCTTTACCACTTCCAATATCTTTATATATATTAGATGGCTTCACTCCTGCCTTTTTCAAGGCTTTTAGTTGCCTTTCTAGGTCTTGTACTTCTGTCGAAACTCTAGCATATCCGTATACTGCCATAATTGTTTTAAAACCCCCTTTCTTTTTAGACAATGTTTTTAGCTTCTGAAGATATATTTTTTCATCTATATTTTTATGTGTTCTAATACAACTGTTTTTAATCAATCTCTCTTTTTAATTTTGGTATTTCTGGCTCTAAATAATCTAACAAATAATCTAACTCTATTTTAATTTCTTTTATTATCTTTTTTAGGTCATCTTTCGTTATGTGGTTAGTTTCTATCTTTAATCTATTACAAACTTCATTTATTATATCTATATCTATATTTCTGCTTTCGCTCGCTACAACTATTCTACCTGCATTTATAAATTCAAAATCTCTATTTTGTAGCTTTTCTAAGTTCTTGATTATTTTTTCCATTTCTTTTTCTTTTTCCATTTTTTCCTGCTCCTTTTTTATATATGCTTGTAATCTTTCTGATTGTTTTCAATCAACTTGTTACTTTTTCATTTCTTTTAAATACATATCAAAAAGATAATTCGTTATAGTCGCCATTGTTTCGCCTATTTCGGTACTATATAGCTTCATCTTGTTGTATATTTCCTCATTCATACGAATTGAAACTGATTTACCATTACTCAATTTTCTGTAATGGTCTGGAATACTTGAATGGTCTACAAGTGTTCCACTTTTCTCTATTTCAATTAATTTCTCTAATATCCCTATATTTTCCAAAGTAAAGAATTTTTGTAGTCTTGCGATTGGAACATTATTAAAAACTGCTAATTCTGTACTTGCTTGATTGCTTACAGAAAGATTACTTTCAATTTCTTCTGCTTCTGTATTAGTTGCTTGAATGCTCTCTGCTTGATTTAAAGCAAGTTCTAGGCTTTCTTTATGTAGTTCTATGAAATTAATAACTGCTTTTTTAATACCAGTTTTTTTAAATGTTTCTGTTGCTCCATTAATGAAAATAAGAGTATAAGTATCTTCTGCTTCATTGTGATAAGAATTTTCCTTATCAATAAACTTCAAATAATCTTTATTAAGTCCAAATGTGCTATTTAACATATTTTACCCACTCCTTTTAAAATAAATATTTGGTAGTTATATTATACCATTTAATCAAGAAAAATACAATAAGAAATGCTTGAAAGATTACAAAATGATTTCAAGCAACTTGTTTATAAAATGCTTGAAAATAAAAGAAAAATTACTTTGACTAATTAATATAATTCGGCTTCTTTTTGAAGTTATCTAATCGTTGAAAATTATAAAAAAAGTTAAATTTTGACTATTTTAATTTGAAAAAATAATATATAGTTTATAGTTTATATTCTATATTTTCAAAATAATATACTAAAATACATTTTATACTTAAATAAGACTATATAAAATCTTATAATGAATTAAATATGTAATCTTAA
>ERZ772961.764-NODE-764-length-12463-cov-10.068424_pt1 | contig 12463 bp, 8 predicted proteins | sample MGYA00580677_ERZ772961 | MGnify/ENA primary metagenome ERZ772961 (study PRJEB29015, sample SAMEA2738088) | human oral metagenome | biome: human oral; feature: human-associated habitat; material: saliva | place: China | collected 2227 ... | reverse complement strand
CGCGCCCAGCGTGACCTGGCCGCCACCCCCGGCAACCCCGCCGCCCTCCACTTCGGAGGGCGGCGGGCCCGTCGCATGCTGGGCGACGCGCGCGAGCAGGTCGCAGCTGCACTCGGTGCCGACATCCACGAGGTCATCTTCACCTCCGGTGCCACTGAATCCGACGCTCTCGGCGTGATGGCCGCCGCCCGAGGTGTGCGTCGCCGCGAGAGTGCTCGCGACCTCATCGTTGTCTCCGGCCTCGAGCATGACGCGGTCGCCCACCAGCGAGAGGTCGCGTCGCGCGAGGGCTTCGAGTGGGAGGTTCTGCCCGTCAACGCGGGTGGTCTGTCGGTGCTGCCAGCGACTGAGGGCAGCTGTGAGCCCGTGTCCTGGGACGGACGCCTCGCGCTCGGATCCATGACTCTCGTGTCCTCCGAGATCGGTACGATCCAGCCGGTCGCCGACTTTGCTGCCCTCGTCCATGCCAGCGGAGGCCTCGCGCATTCTGATGCTGCTCAGGCGATCCCGACTCTGGATGTTTCTTTCGCAGAGCTTGGCCTCGACCTCATGAGTGTGGGCGGGCACAAGGTCGGCGCGCCCGCCGGCATTGGCGTCCTTCTCGCCCGGCGTGGCATCCCCATGGCGACCGACCGTCCCGGCGGTGGTCACGAGCGTTCGATCCGCTCGGGCACACCCGACGTCGCGGGTGCCTGCGCGCTCGCCGCCGCCCTCACCGAGGCCGTTTCCGAACGCACCGCTTTCGCCGAGCGCGCGGCATCCCTGCGCGCCCACCTGCTGAGCCGCCTGCCGGACGGCACGTACCCGACGGTGGGGGAGTCGGCCTCGTCGAGCGCGATCATCCACCTGTCCCTGCCAACCGCCCGCCCCGAGGCCGTCCTCATGGCCTTCGACATGGCCGGCATCGCCGTGTCCGCCGGGTCCGCGTGCCACGCGGGAGTGACGCGCCCCTCCGACATCGTCATGGCGATGGGGCGCAGCGAGGAGGAAGCCCTCGGCGTCCTGCGTATCTCTTTGGGACACGAGACGACCGTTGCCGACATCGATGCCTTCCTGGCCGCCCTGCCCGCCGCGATCCGCGCGGGAGCCGCCCTGGACGGCGTCTCCCACGTGCGCAACGAACGAAACGAGGAACGCTAAATGCGAGTTCTGGCAGCACTGTCGGGCGGCGTGGACTCCGCCGTCGCCGCAGCGAAGGCCGTCGAGGCTGGGCACGACGTCGTCGGCGTCCACATGGCCCTGTCTTCCCAGCCGCAGGAGTGCCGCATCGGTTCGCGCGGCTGCTGTTCCATCGAGGACTCGGGAGACGCTGCGCGCGCCGCTGAGATCATTGGCATCCCCTTCTATGTGTGGGACCTCGCCCAGGAATTCGAGCAGACCGTCATCACCGACTTTGTCGAGCAGTACCGGGTCGGGCGCACCCCCAACCCCTGCGTGCGCTGTAACGAGTTCGTGAAGTTCCGCGAGCTGGCCAGCCGCGCCCGAGCTCTCGGCTTCGACGCGGTGTGCACCGGCCACTACGCGGCCATCGTGGACGGGGAGGCCGGGCCCGAGCTGCACCGCGGAGCTGACACCCTCAAAGACCAGTCCTACGTGCTGGCCGTCATGGGGGCCGAGGAACTGACCCGCGTCGTCCTGCCGCTGGGGGATGCTCCCAACAAGGCGTGGGTGCGCTCCGAGGCTGAGCGTCTCGGCCTGGGCGTGTCCAACAAGCCGGACTCCTACGACATCTGCTTCATCCCCGACGGTGACACGCAGGGATTCCTGCGCTCCCACCTGGGTGCGGCCGAGGGCGACATCGTTACCCCCGATGGTGAGGTTCTGGGTCGCCACGAGGGCTATTGGAACTACACGGTCGGCCAGCGCAAGGGCCTGGGCATCGGCGCGCCCGCACCCGACGGTCGCCCCCGCTACGTCCTCGAGACCAGGCCCGAGACTAACCAAGTCGTCGTCGGTGCCTCCGAGCTTCTGTCCATCTCCCGTATTGAAGCGACGGACGCTGTCTGGCTCGCCTCCGACGACGACGGCTCCGATGCCACCGACCTCTTTGTGCAGCTGCGCGCACACGGCACGCCTGTTCCCGTCACGTCGCTGATGCGGGACGAGGAAGCTGGAACCATCAGCGTCGTTCTCGAAGCGAGCGCGCGCGGCGTGGCGCGGGGCCAGTCGATGGTCGTCTACAGGAGGACGCGCGTCCTCGGCGAAGGCACGATCAACGTCACCGCGCGCTGAGTCGTGCTGCGCGCAGGCGCTTCCCGGACCGTGCTGTCCCTTCTTGACAGGTCGTCCACCCAGGCGTACACGCCCTACCCGCCACGCGTATGAGGGACACCACCCTGTGGCGGTAGGATGCCTCGTCACATTGTGTTCGGACGTGGCGGCTCCCATCGGTTAGACTTGGGTGCGCGCGCGAGTGGCGGAATTGGCAGACGCGCTGGATTTAGGTTCCAGTGTCTTTGACGTGTGGGTTCGAGTCCCATCTCGCGCACCGGCATCGCCCCCTCGCAGTGGGGGAGAGCTCCCCATAGACTGAGTGGCATGAGCACTTTGGATATCGGCCAGCAGGCCCCCGACTTTACCGTCGATACCACCCAGGGGACGCTGTCCCTGTCGGATCTCCTCGCCGCTTCCTCGCGGGGTGTCGTCGTCTATTTCTACCCGAAGGCATCCACGCCCGGTTGCACGAAGGAAGCCTGCGACTTCCGGGATTCTTTGGCCTCCCTGACCGGTGCTGGCTACTCCGTTATCGGCGTGTCTGCCGACTCGATGGCTGCTCTTGAACGCTTTGCGGAGAAGCAATCTTTGACTTTCCCGCTGGCTTCCGACCCCGATCACGAGGTCCTCGAGGCCTACGGTGCGTGGGGGGAGAAGAAGAACTACGGTCGCACGTACGTCGGCATCATCCGCTCCACCGTCGTCGTTGCCCCGGATGGCACCGTGGCACTGGCTCAGTACAACGTGAAGGCCACCGGTCACGTGGCTCGTCTGCGCAAGGCGCTCGAGATCGACTAACCTCTTGCTTCCTGAGTAATCACCTACTATGCTTGTTCAACAAGTGATAGGTGAGTGTTGGTGGAGGACTCATGGGGGCTGCAATGCCGGACGCATACCGGGTCGGCTCAGGATCGGTCATGCCCGACTATCCGGGAGGCATGCCCACGCGTCTGGCTGACCGTCCCGCCCTGCCCACCGAGGCCTCGGTCCCCACCGCGGAACCCACGAAACAAGCCTTCACCCCCGCGCCCGAAGCGCCGACGAAGAATGGCCAGCCGCGAATTGCTCCCCTCTCGTCCGACGTCGAACGCACGGTCATCGCGCGCGTCCCACCCCGGGACGGGTACCCCTTAATCGCGCAGTCATCGCCGACGACCAAGCCCACGCCGGTCGTCACACCCGCACCGAAGGACGAATACACCTCGGCGGTCGTGACCCCCTCCGCCTCCTACACGCAGCCGAGCACGACCCCTGCGCCACAGGTTGCCCCGCCCACGCCGCCTCTGAGCCGCTTCTCGCCCAAGCAGCAGAGCTTTGTGCCACGCGAGGAGATCCCCACCGAGCGGGAATACGCCCACTGTGACGAGGCCTCGGCAGCCTTCTACGGGGACAGTGACGATGACTGGAGCGCCGAACACGACCTGCCCACGCGCACCGATGCTGAGCCGAGTAGGCGAGCGTCTCGCGTTCCTCGGAGCGTGCCGGGTGAGCAGGTTGTCGCTCGCTTCGCCAAAGCCGACAAGGAACGCCGCCGGGACGCGCGTGCTTATCGCTACGAGGAACTGGACGAGCGCCTGCCCCTGCGCCGCGAGCATCCCAAGCGGCGCACGCGTGCCATCCGCGGCCTCGCCATGTTTATCGTCGGTTTCCTGCTGGCTATCCTCCTGGCTGTCGGCACCTACGTGGGGGTGTCCTACCTGCGCACCATGGCGGCCAACAACCTGGCGCACTCGCTCGATGCGTGCTCGGTCAGCAGTCCCTACGCGCGCTTGGCCTCCGACAAGACCTCCCTGACTCTCGTGGCCTACGGGGACGGGGCCAACGGCCTGTCGCAGACGGACTTCCGTTGCATCCTGGATGAGTTCGACACTCCGTCGTCGGTGCGTGAGCGCATGCTGATCACTCGCGCGGTCGACGGCGCCCAGCACGAGGAGTGGAACGTCTACCGCGTGACCTGGACGTATCACCCCGAGGATGGACTCAGCGTCGTCCTGAGCGCCCGATAGGAACGTCATCAGGAGTTATCTCAGGGATCACGATCTGAGAATTGCATCGGATGAGTCACGGCACCGCCGTAAAATCGACAGGCATGTCACGCGTGAAGGAGCCTGTTGTGTCCGATACATTGCCCGCCGCCCCCGTCGGCGACGATATTGCCTTGGCGATCCGAGGCCTCGTCAAGATCTACGGAAACCTCGTCGCCGTCGCCGACCTCTCCCTCGATATCCCCACCGGATCGTTCTACGGGATCGTCGGCCCCAACGGTGCCGGTAAAACCACGACGCTGACCATGGCCACCGGCCTGCTGACCCCCGACCGTGGCACGGCCTACGTGCACGGCGTCGATGTATGGGGTGACACCCAGCGGGCGCACGGCCTGCTTGGCGTCATGCCCGACGGCATGCGTCTCCTCGACCGACTCTCCGGGCCGGACTTCCTCGTCCACGTCGGCATGCTGCACGGGTTGGATGCCTCTACCGCCCGCGAGCGCGCCCAGGAACTGCTGGCCGCCCTCGATCTGGCCGAGGCGGGCAAGAAGCTGATCAGCGACTACTCGGCCGGCATGACGAAGAAGATCGCGCTGTCCGCCGCTCTCATCCACTCCCCGCGTGTGCTCGTCCTCGACGAACCCTTCGAGGCCGTGGACCCCGTCTCCGCAGCCAATATCCGCCAGATCCTCACCGATTACACGCGCCGAGGCGGCACCGTCATCCTGTCCTCGCATGTGATGGCGACCGTTCAGCAGCTGTGCACGCACGTGGCCATCATCGACAAGGGGCGCGTCCTCGTCGCCGGCACCACCGACGAGGTCGCCCAGGGCGGCGACCTGGGGGAGCGCTTCACCTCCCTGGTCGGCGGCGTCCACTCCGAGGAAGGCCTGTCGTGGTTGGGCAACTGATTCGCCTCAAGCTCCGCATCATCTGGAACACGGTTCGCCGCCAGACTGCCGTGCTGGTGCTGGCCGCCCTCGGCGTCCTGTACTTCGGTGGGATCTATGCGTCCGTGCTCGTGGGCACAGCCTTCCTCGCTCAATCCGAGGGAGCAGCGACCCTTGCGGCGGTGCTGCCCATCGTGGGTCCCGTCGTCTTCCTCCTGTGGTTGATCCTGCCGATCCTGTTCTCAGCGATGGATAATTCGCTGGATCCCGTGCGCCTGTCGCCCTACGTCGGGCCGAGCAAACGCCTCGGTGCGGCGCTGGCGGCATCGACGGCCGTGGGTCCAGGCGGCCTCCTGTCTGCCGTGGCTCTCTTTGTGCCCGTCTGGTTTGCCCTGTGGCGTGCCCAGTGGGTGGCGGCCCTCGGGTGGCTCTTTGCAGGCATCGTCACCCTTCCTCTTGCGGTGCTGTGGGCGCGCGCGGTCGGAACCTGGTTCGCGGTGCGCCTGGATAGCTCGGGCAAGAAAGATACCCTGACCATGGTCGGCTTCGTGACCTTCTTCGTTGTGCTGACCCCTCTGGGCTACTGGATGAAACTCCTGTCGGAGAGTTTCTCAGCCGAGGTCTTCTACGCCGGGATGAACGTCGCTCTGTGGACGCCCGTCGGCGCGCCCTTCGGCGTCGTCGCCTCACTCCTCGAGGGCGCGTGGGTGGTCGCCGCGATCCGCGCGCTCATTACGGTGGCCACGGCCGTCGTCGGCTGGCGTGCCTGGCTGGCCGTCCTGCGCCCCGTCATGAGCGGCTACGCCGGCCCCATTAGCGTCGACGCGCAGCGCGCTATTGACGAGGGGCGCCACCTCATCGATGAGTCCGTCGAGGAGGACGCGCGAGGACAGCGCACCGCCCAATCTCGTGCGGCTGGCCTGCGCAGCGTCGATACGTTCACGCGGCTGGGCCTCGGGGTGCGCAGCGCTTCGCTGGCTGCGCGTACGCTGCGCTACTGGGTCGTAGATCCCCGCCTCAACATGAACCTGGTGTTTGCCGTGATCTTCCCGATCATTGGAGTCCTTATGGGGCGCGTGGGTACCGAGGACCACATGAGTCAGCTCCTGTACACAGGCATTTTCCTCTACCTGGTTCCCATCACGTCGGGCATGGCCGTCGGCGCACTCATGCAATACGATTCGACAGGTGCGTGGATCGTCGTCTCGTCCGGCATGAGCGGGCGTGAGGAGCGTCGCGGTCGTCTCGTGGGTTCCCTCATCGTCCTTGTTCCCCAGGTCATCGGATACCTCATTCATGATGTCGTCGTAGGGGTGAGTGACGTGGACTTCGTGTTCCACCAGGTGATGGGTGTCGTCCTCTTTTCGGGCGCGGCCGCCACGACCCTCGTCGTGAATGCGCGCTGGGTGTATCCGGTTCAGCCTCCGGGCGTCTCACCGATGGCGACGAAGGGCACCGGGTCGTTCCTGATGACGATGCTCCTGCAGCTCATCGGCTTCGCGGGGGTCGCGGTTCTGCAGCTGCCCTCCTATGTGCTCATCGCCTTGGCATCCTTCGGCCTCGTTCCAATGTGGGTTGCCTACACGGTTGCTCTGCCGTGGTCCATCCTCATCCTGGAGGGTGCCGTGCGCGTCGGTGGGCGTGTCTGGGATCGCTACGCGGTGGCCGCGCTCACCACGATTCGCAGCTGGCCGGGACACTGATCTTCTTCTTCGTGGTCACGAGGCCGGGGTTGCCCATTGGGGTGCCCCGGCCTCGTCCCTTTGTGCCCGAGAATGTTGCTGCCTGGTCCCGGTGTGATGGCCGCTGATGATGAGCGGTGTCATGTGCGCTCCTGACCAGGCGTTCGTTACATCGCGGTGCGCTAGATTAATGAAAAAATGGGCTTAGTTTGTGGACAAGGATGAGGATACTCGGTAATGTAATGCTTGTAACCTGACCATCGATGGAGAGGAATCTTCCATGCGTATCCCGTCAATGTCGCGTTCTCTCGTCGTAGCGGCTGCCCTGAGTGCCGCTGCTCTTCCCGCGCTCCTGCCTTCGCCCACCTATGCTGCGGACGTCGCGGGACTGGCAACCTGCTACCTCGCCGATGAAAACGGCACCATCATCGAACCCCGCCAGGAATACACTCCGCGCGAAGGGGCCGGTGGACTCCCCATGCTTCCCAGTCCCGTCGTCGCCGGCCAGTACACGCTGGAAGTGAGCGCTCCCGCAATGAACTTCGATCCGGATCAGCCTGACATGCACTTTGCGTGCCAGGTCTACTACGCGCCCCTCGGCAGTGTGCGCCTCGTGGACGCCGATGGAGCCGTGCTGGCGACGCAGCGTTATGGCAACGATCAGAATGACCCGTCGCGCGCCGCGCTCACTGCGCTACCGGCGTTGCCCGAGGGGTACGAAATCGTCCCGGGCCAGACGATCCGAGGCTTCGACGCTGCCGCTCGCACGGTTGATCCGAATGATCCCGCGAACGCGCGTGCTGTTGGTGCCGATACGGACATTCAGATCCGTCAGATCACTGGGCAGTCCACGCCGGCACCTAGCCCGTCCACACCTTCTACCCCGTCTACTCCATCCACACCTTCCACTCCGTCTACACCTTCCACTCCGTCTACACCTTCCACCCCGTCTACACCTGTCCCTCAGACGCCCTCCACCCCGTCACATCACACTCCTGCGACTCCCACTCCTCAGACTCCCGCTGGCGTGACACCCACTGCTCCCGTGACTCCGGTTCGGAGCAAGACCGCTCCTTCCCATGGGCTGGCGAAAACAGGCAGCGATGCGACTATTCTTGGTGGTACGGCAGGCATCCTCGCGCTCCTGGGGGCGGGTGCTATTGCCGTGAGAAGGGCGCGCGCCTGACACGCAGAAGCGGTCGCGCCATTCGCCGCAGCAAAGGCCGTTGTGTTCAATCGATAGAGATGTCCACACTCAGCGCTTGAAGGACGAGGCCGGGGTTCCCCTATGGGGGTACCCCGGCCTTGCTATCGGTCGGCGTCGTGCTCGGTTGCTGTTCCTTGGGGTTGTGCTTGGTCACCGTTCGTTGGCACGAGAGCTTCCCAGGCCACGAACTCATCAAGGTGCTTGGCCGTGGAGTCAATGTCGTTTAGCGTCGTGATTTGGCAGAGTTTATACCGCCAGCGCTGACGACCTGTAGACGTCTGACCGTGACGGATCACGGGGCAGCCACACGCGCCCACGGTGCAACAGTGGCAGGAACGAGGCAAACACGACCAACTAAAACCACGACTTTCCCGCACCAGCACACCGAAAAGTCACCCCTCCAGCAACACGTAGTGTCCTATGACCCCAAAACCAACACGTTTTGTCCTTTAACCCCACGTTCGGGTAGTCGAATCGCATGCGAGTGTCTGGGGGTCTTGAGGTGCCTGCTGGCGGTCCGCATGGTCCGAGGGGGGAAGGGGAGTGATCATCCAGATACGAAAGACCGGCGATCCGAGGATCACCGGTCTTCTGTGCGTCATGGGGGACTTGAACCCTCAACCCGCTGATTAAGAGTCAGCTGCTCTGCCAATTGAGCTAATGACGCGGGAACTCTCACCGGCCGGAGCCGGGAAAGCTGTGCGTCATGGGGGACTTGAACCCTCAACCCGCTGATTAAGAGTCAGCTGCTCTGCCAATTGAGCTAATGACGCGGGAACTCTCACCGGCCGGAGCCGGGAAAGCTGTGCGTCATGGGGGACTTGAACCCTCAACCCGCTGATTAAGAGTCAGCTGCTCTGCCAATTGAGCTAATGACGCGGGGGTTTTGCAACCGAGAGATAAATATACACAGATTGGTGGCTGCGTACAAGTTAATGCGCCCATCAGTGTCCTATGTCGCATCCTGGGCGGTTGGGGAGGGCGTTCTTGCCTACAATGGGAGCCCGGATGAAAGGGGAGAGCATGTCGGAGGCGTCGAGCGACTACTCAACGGTCGTCGAGGACATCCTGAAGCTCGTGTGGAGCGCCGAGGAAGCTGGCCGTGACGGCGTGAAACCGAAGGATATCGGCGATCACATGGGAGTGGTTCCCTCGACGACGACGGAGAACGTGCAGCGCCTCGTACGACAGGGACTGGTCACGCACGAACCGTACGGGCGCGTGCGCCTGACGGAGCAGGGGCGCGGGGTTGCCCTGGGGATGGTGCGCCGCCATCGGCTCCTGGAGACCTACCTGCATGAGGCCCTCGGCTTTTCCTGGGATGAGGTGCACGAGGAGGCGGAGATTCTTGAGCATGCCGTCTCCGAGCGGCTCCTCAATCGCCTCGACAAGGTGCTCGGTTATCCCACGCGCGATCCGCACGGCGACCCGATCCCGCGTGCGGACGGTTCGAGCGACGAGATCCCAGGAGCGCCTCTGGACACCCTCCCGGTTGGGAATGGGGGAGAGGTTGAGCGCCTGCCCGACCGCGACCCGCAGGCGCTGCGCGCGTGGGAGGAAGCAGGACTCGTACCCGGTGCCCACGTCGTCGTCCTTGCCAGTGAGGCCGGTGGGATTGTGGTCTCCCTCGAGGACGGGCAGATGGTGCACATCGAGGACCCCCAGGCCTCGGGCATCATTGTGCGCGGCTGAGTGTGCTTTCGCCTCTCGCTCAGCGTTGCCAGCGACGAGGCCGTGGCCGCGCCCGCTGATCCGCGCTGCGTGGGCGGGAGTGGGGCGAGGCCACGGCCTAGCTGAGTGAGAGGGTGATGGGTAAGCGTCAGGCGAGTGCCGGGGAACTCATAGTCGCGGGCACGTGGGCCTTGTGGCCCGCGGCGAGGAGAGCCTCGCGCAGTGCGGCCATGGTGGCGTCGAGATCCTCGTCGGAGGCTGGGGTGGCCTTCGATAGGAGAATGTCAGTCTCGTCGCGCAGCGGAATGACGTGCAGGTGGGTGTGGGGCACCTCGAAGCCGGCGATGGCCAGGCCCGCGCGCGGCACGCCGAATGCCGCTTTCTGGGCGAGACCAATCGCGCGCGCCACCTTCATGAGGTGCGCCGCGACGTCCGAGGGGGCATCGGTCCACGCCTCATAGGGGCAGCGCGGGACGACCAGGACATGCCCGGGCGAGGTGGGTTCAATCGTGGCGAACGCGACGCACAGGTCGTCGGCCCACACGAAGCGTCCGGGCCAGACGCCCGAGATGATGTTTTCAAAAACAGTGCTCATGCGACTATTGTCACCTATTTGTGCTCGCTTCGGTGGGCGGGCGCATCCGGCGACGCGGGCGGGCGTGAACTACCCTGGTGAGGAGTATTGTTAAGCGACCCATCGTTAAGCGAGGAACGCACAGATGAGCGAAAATCCGCAGAGTGCCCCGGCCCAGCGCTACACCGCGCAGCTTGCCGGTCAGATCGAGACGAAGTGGCAGGATCGTTGGGAGGAGCTGGGCACGTTCTACGCGGACAACCCGACCGGTGCCCTGGCCGGCCCGCTGGCGTCCCGCACCCCCTACTTCATCCTCGACATGTTCCCCTACCCCTCGGGTAAGGGGCTGCACGTGGGGCACCCGCTCGGCTACATCGCGACCGACACGCTGGCGCGCTACCGCCGTATGAAGGGCGACAACGTCCTGTACACGATGGGCTACGACGCCTTTGGCCTGCCCGCTGAGCAGTACGCCGTCCAGACCGGCCAGCACCCGGCCATCACCACGAACCAGAACATCGCGAACATGCGCCGCCAGCTGCGCCGCATGGGCCTGTCCCACGACTCGCGCCGCTCGTTTGCGACGACCGACATCGAGTATGTGCATTGGACGCAGTGGATTTTCCTGCAGGTCTTCAACTCGTGGTTTGACCCGCAGGCCACGGCTCCCGACGGCTCGAAGGGTGCCGCTCGCCCGATCAACGAGCTGATCGCCAAGCTCGAGTCCGGTGAGATCCTCCCCGAGGACGGCTCTGACTATGCCTCCCTGGATCGCGCCGCCCAGGCGAAGGTCGTCGACTCCTACCGCCTCGCCTACGTCTCCGAGACACCCGTCAACTGGTGCCCCGGCCTCGGCACGGTCCTGGCCAACGAGGAAGTCACTGCGGACGGGCGCTCCGAGCGCGGCAACTACCCGGTCTTCAAGCGCAACCTGCGTCAGTGGATGATGCGCATCACCGCCTACGGCAAGCGCCTGGCCGACGACCTCGACACCATCAACTGGCCCGAGAAGGTGCGCACTATGCAGCGCAACTGGATCGGTCGCTCGGAGGGTGCGACCGTCCGCTTCGACGTGCCCGGCGCGCGCGAGGCGGGGGCCTGCCTCGACTCCCTGGATGTCTACACGACGCGCCCCGACACACTCTTCGGCGCGACCTTCATGGTCGTGGCTCCCGAGCACCCGATTCTCGGTGGCACCGTCGGCGGCGACGCGGGCGACGAAGCCGCCCTCACCCTGCCGGCCTCCTGGCCCGAGGGCACGAAGGACGCGTGGACGGGCGGTGCCGCCACCCCCGCGGCGGCCGTGAGCGCCTACCGCGCCCAGGCCTCGGCCAAGTCAGAAGCCGAGCGCGCCGACGAAGAGCGCACCAAGACCGGCGTGTTCACCGGCCTGTTCGGCATCGACCCCGTCAACGGTCGCGAGGTCCCGATCTTCGTCGCCGACTACGTCCTGTGGGGCTACGGCACCGGTGCCATCATGGCCGTGCCCGCCCACGACGACCGCGACTGGGCCTTCGCTCGCGCCTACGACCTTGATGTCGTGCGCACCATCGGACCCGCCGACGATCCCTACGGCCCCGACCTCGAGGCCGGCGCGTACACGGGTGACGGCGTCGCCGTCGACTCCGCAAACGACGAGATCGACCTCAACGGCCTCGGCAAGGACGAGGCCAAGGCAGCGATGACCGCCTGGCTCACCGAGAAGGGCCTGGGCAAGCGCACCGTCACCTACCGCCTGCGCGATTGGCTCTTCAGTCGCCAGCGCTACTGGGGCGAGCCCTTCCCGATCGTGTGGGACGAGGACGGCGTCGCACACGCCCTGCCCGAGGAGATGCTCCCCGTCGAGCTGCCCGAGGTCAGCGACTACAGCCCGCGCACCTTCGATCCGGACGACGCCGACTCCTCGCCCGAGGCTCCGCTGGGCCGCGCCGAGGAATGGGTGAACGTCACCCTCGACCTGGGCGACGGGCCCAAGCGCTACCGCCGCGAGACCAACACGATGCCCCAGTGGGCGGGATCGTGCTGGTACGAGATGCGCTACACCGACCCGACGAACTCGGAGCGCTTCGCAGACCCGGAAAACCTCGACTACTGGATGGGTCCGCGCGAGGGCAAGGCCAGCGGTGGTACCGACATGTACGTCGGCGGCGTCGAGCACGCGGTCCTGCACCTGCTCTACGCGCGCTTCTGGCAGAAGGTTCTCTTCGACCTGGGCCACGTGCCGGACTCCGAGCCCT
>ERZ772961.763-NODE-763-length-12503-cov-3.026751_pt1 | contig 12503 bp, 16 predicted proteins | sample MGYA00580677_ERZ772961 | MGnify/ENA primary metagenome ERZ772961 (study PRJEB29015, sample SAMEA2738088) | human oral metagenome | biome: human oral; feature: human-associated habitat; material: saliva | place: China | collected 2227 ... | reverse complement strand
CGCGTCCAATTAGCCAAAGATATGGGAGAACTCTTGAAGTTAAATCCTAAAAAATACGGTTGCAACATGGGGGATGATGTGTTTAACTTGATGATTGCACGAGTCTTTAAAAAAGCAAGTAATGATGAAGAAATCGAAGCTGGAATTTTAGCTCTTGACTACGGAGAATTGTTGTGGGAAAAGGTTTCTCCTCATGCAGAAGAAATTAAAAAATTGGTTCAATAAAATAACGTCCTCTTGGGCGTTTTTTTATTTTATTTTTTATGGCATACTAATATTATGGAATGAATTGATTAAATAGAGTGTTTGATAAAGGAGGAAACAACAAATCTTTTTTAATTCCAAAATAAAAAAATAGTAGCATAGCTACAAAAAGGAGGAAAAAATGACTAACGAAATGTTAGAAGTAAAAATGGACTTAAATGGAAGTCTATTTACAATTCAATCTGAAAATAAAGAAGGGTCTCTCTGGGAACAAGTAGGCTCTTTAGTATATCAAGCTGGATTTCCAATTCCAGCGGACATTACCTTGTCTTCTGAAGGGAAGACTGCCAAGGTATCTATCACAAAGCCAGAAGTTCAGTTGGCGAAGGAAGATAAAGTGTTAATTCAATTGGTTGAAGACACTTTTTATTTGCCAAAAAGCCGATATGAAAAACGGTTATTGCGTCGTATTGATAAAGAACGTGACATTCGCTCTCGTTATGATATGCGCCCTAATAGTATGGGTAATATCACTATCAATATCGGTGCTTTAGCTGGGGAAATCGGACGAAAAGGTTTTGACCGCCTTGAAGATGGCAACGTTCATCACCCATTCCCAAGTCAATTATTCTGGTTGCGTTATTATGAAAAAATCGCTTCTGGATATAAAGACTATACGGAAGATTTGATTGATGATGAAGAAGAAGATAAAATTTCTCGCTTCTTTAAAGAACCATCAGAAGAAGAACTAACGGACGATGATGTTCAAGAGTTGTATATGCTTCTGACTGGGGCTGCAAAGGACAACTTGTTGAAATCAGGGATTGAACTTGATTTTTATAGTGATGAGTGTCCTTATAATGCACGTCAGGTTAAATCTGCTCGTAAGTTGTACTTGCAGATGTGTGGTGTGAATTTCGCCTCAGAAATGAACGAATTGCTCGAAGACTTTGTTGCCATTGCTGCTCCTAAGTATCAAAAGGGTACAACTGTTAATGATTTTATGGTTAAAATCGTTAAAGACCCTGATAAACAAATGGAGCTGATGGGAGAAAAGTTGGAATGGGTTAATTCAATCGTTTCATCTATGGAAACTGTTGTTTCTATGAAATCTTCATCTAGCAAGAAAGACGCTTCTATCGAATCTCCATTTGGGGATGTGAAAATGCGTAAGCTATCAGACGAAGAAATGCGAGCATATATTGCTGAAAAGAACCCTGAAATTGATAGCCGTCAACGAGGTAATATTATTTCGATTTATGACATTAAGCCGACTTCTCAATTAGAGAAGTATGAGAAATATCTAAATGAGGAATCTTTTGGTAAGAAAGAAAGTTTACTATTCCACGGCTCTCCTACATGTAACTGGGTTTCTATTATTCTTAATAGTTTAATGCTAAATCCTAATGCACAAATTTGTGGGAAGGCTTTTGGTAATGGGGTTTACTTTGCTCCTTCATCTGATAAGTCTGCTGGTTATATGTCTAACCGTGGCTCTCGTTGGAGAAGCGGTGGGGATGATGTAGTTGTTATGGGTGTTTACCGTGTTGCAACTGGAAATCCTTATCATGGAACAGACGTTATCGGTGGAGCGCCTGAAAAAACAAAAGAATTGGTTGAAATGTTCCAAAAGAAACAGTATGACTGTTTTTGGTACAAGGCAAATTCAGGCTCTTTTGTTCGTGACGAAGTTATCGTCTATAATGAAGCTGCTTGCGTGTTAGATAAACTAATCGTGATGAAAGCTTAATGAATTAACCAAGGAGGAAAAACAATGGAATTTTGGCAAACTGTATCAGGAGATAGATTTTTTAATGTCTCAATCCCTAAACTTATCAATGGAATTGACTCTTTGACTGATGAGTTGAAGAAACTAAATCAGGAAGTTGAATCAAAAGTTGTTTCTACAAATGAGATGCAACTGGCTTCAACGATTAACAAATATTGTTCTGAAGGATGGCAATTAAAGCATTACATCCCAGAACATGTTGAGTTATCAGCAGGGCAGATTGTTGATACTGTCTTGGTGTTTGAACGGAAAGTTAAATTGTAATAGATTTAGCAAGGAGGAAAAATAAAAATGAACTTGAAGAAATATAACCTAACCGCAGTTCACACGGATTGCGGTCCAATTTTCATGAAGAATGGACAGACTTTCTTTCATTCTTTATTATTGATGTCTTCTCAATTAGTGGATTTTGATGAAGAATCTCTTGATTTTTTAGGAGAAGAAATTAAATCTATCTATGGGTTAGATGTTAATGACAAAGACTCTCTTCAAGAAAAAGGGATTCTCACTGAATATGAAGACACGCATAAATTTAGAGTTTGGGCGGATAGTGTTAGACAACATCTTAGCTCAAACGATAAAGAGAAAGCGTATGTCTTTGCTCGTATTTTAGAGTATTTGGTGGATGAGAATGGATTTTTTAAATATTCTTCAAAAGAAATTTCGTTGAATATTCTAGGTCCAGAAACAAATGATTTTGACATCGTATTAAGTACAGAAAATAACTTGTACTTTTACGCAAAACAAAATTCAAAATGCTGAAATAGCAAAAGGAGGAAAAAAGAATGAATGAAATTAAAATTAAATTAGCTGGGACAAACGCTGGAGAGGCTATTTTAATAGCTGATAAACAAACTTTATTTCAGAGTTTGTTTTTAACACTCTCTCAGCTAGAAGAGTTAGATGTTAATGCTTACCGAGTCTTAGAAGATACGGTTGAAGATGTTATTGGCGCAACCGTTGATGAAGAGGAAAAACTTCGAGAAGAACTAAATCTTATGATTGACTATGATGAAAGCACTGAGTTTTCTATGTGGGAATCAGAATATGGTCAATTACTAAGTGAAAATCAATCTACTTATGTTGTAGCTAGAATGTTAGAATATTTAATTCTTGAAGATAAAGAATTTTGGTTCAACTCAGAAGGATTGAATTTTAGAATTTCTAACGACTTGAATTTCAACATTGATTGTTATACTCCGAACGGTTTTCACTTCTTTGGTGTGATTGAAGAAGGAGGGAGTTTCTAATGACAGATGTTGTTAAATCAACCCCACTATCTCAACTATCCGAAGCAGGGATGTGTAAAACATCTCGGATGGTGGAAGCCAAACTTGGAGGAATCTTGACAAAAGGGGAATCTAAATCTCCTAACTTCTTCCGTGCCTATATTTGTCGCGACATCATTCAAAACGCTTTGCGATATAAAGTCAAAAAAGGCAAAGATGTCATGGAGTACATGAATGGGCGTTACGTCGAAGCAGGATTTATCAACCCTCAACAAAAGAAACAAGTTCTTTTAGATGATTGGCGTAAAATCATGCGTTATCTTCGTGAAGAGAAGCGTGAACCTAAGTTTGTAAAAACAGGGTATCCAATTCTAAAAGACGGAGAGTTGCCTATCAAGGTAACTCCAACTGTTTTATTTCCAGTTGGGGATAAAGTTGATATTGTCCTAATCAAGATTGGTCGTCCAAATGTTTCTAAAAAGGGAGAAAAATCTAAACTTGCTCGTTCTTTGCAGCTATACGCAATGATTAAATATGCTCGTATGTTAGGGTATAAAAATATCACAGCATCATTCTACTTTTTAACAAAAAGTGATGATACAAACAATTGGTTGACAAATGACCCTCTGTTCTTTACAGGGGATTCAAACATTGTTTCTATGAGTGATTTATGGGATGGCACAGACACCCCTAATGACCTCGATAAAGAAATGCAACCATTGATTGACTTGTATTACCAAGGAGTAGATGAATGTATTGCAGAGGAACATGGGCAAACATGTGCTTATCCTGAGCTTTGCAGATATAAAAAAGCGCCCATTAAAGTAGAAGTAGAGGAGGATGAATAATGAATGACAAGTTATTTATCAGCCTTGAAACAACTTTAAATGGGCATAAAGAAGAAACTTGCATCAACGCGAATCATATATTGTGGTTCGCAAAAGATGCAAAGGTACTAAAAACTTCAGATGGTATTCTTCATGTACTAACTGAAAAAGGTGTTAAAAAACTGGAAGAAATTCTTCAACCAGTTTAATAAAATATGTGAAAGCCTCAAATGAGGCAAAAGGAGGAAAAATGGGAAACCTTGTTCATGCTACAACTAAAATTTGTAGCTCTTATGGAGAGCTTTTATTTGATTTAGTAGAACCTTTGATGGAAATTGATACTATCAAAGATATTTACTTGAAGAACAAAGGTTCTTCTATTGAAGTTCAATATACAGACCATGTTTTTGAACTAGACTATACTTATTCAAAAATCGAAGAAGCGCTTATCAAATTTACAAAGAACACTGATAAGGTGTTTGTGATGTTCTCAATGATTCGTAATACCTACGAGCAAGAACCAGAAACTTTACGTCGAGGAGTTTTAACTCTCGTTAAAGGTGGAAAAGGCAATTCATCTTTCGGATTTTACGATGTAGATGATGATGCTAAAGGTTGTGTCTTTGAAGGTATGGCAAGGGCGCTTGCTGAAAGAGTAGATTCTTTATTGTCTCCATTAGCATGGGAGTCAAATATTGAACGTTTTGAAGAAGAATTTGGCAAAGGAAATTTTGCCAATGCGTTTACACTAAAAAAATAAATTAAAGGTAGAAAACTATCTTTAATTAAGGAGGAAAAAAATAAAATGGCAAAAGTAACTTATAACCCTGCTCAACAAGAAGCGATTGTTTCTGATAAGAAATATATTCGTGTAATTGCAGGAGCAGGAGCAGGTAAAACTCAGGTAAACTCTGAGGTTATTGCTCATAAGCTTAATGCACTAGGTGCAAAGCCAGAAGAAATTCTTGCTATTACCTTTTCAAAAAATGGTGCTACGGAAATTAAAGACCGTGCAGCGCGTACTGCTGGGCATGTCCTTCCTGGACTAACAGCAACAACATTTAATGCGCTAGAGAACGAAATCACCCTAGATAACTGGGAAAAATTTGGTTTTCGTCACCGTCCAAGCGTTATTGATGATGTGCAAGATTTGCCGATGTGCGATATTTTGTTGCGTCGTCACCCAATCTTGGAATGGACAGGCTCTAGCTTCAAAAATTACACCATGACCAGTGGTTTTGGAACAAATGGTGCGCTTCGTATCGTTTCAGATATTATGCACCACTGCTCTAAACTTTTGATGCGGAAGAATTTTTCAGCAATCACTTATCGCGATATGATAGATGATGAAATTATTCCGCCAGCATCAAAAGAATTGACCCCTGCGGTTATTGACAAAATCATTTCTTTTTACCCAGAGTATGAAGAAATGAAAAAAGGGAATGACCCTGAGTTCAACACTCCTGTTATTACCTTTGATGAACAAATCAGCTTTTGTATGCGAGTGTTAGAGGATGACCCAAATTATTTGGATGACCACTATGATTTCGCTTATATCATTGTTGACGAGGCTCAAGATACGTCTGAAGACCAGATTGAATTTTTGAACCATATCATCAACATGAAGAAATTCAAAAGTTTGATTGTTGTAGGTGATGATAGTCAGGCGATTTATGAATCTTTAATGGGAACAAGTCCAGATTACTACAAGATTTTTTGTATGAATGGGATAAGGAAATTGGTGTTAGAACCCCTATTAAGATTCATGACATCGTGATGGATACCAACTATCGTTCAGTTGGTAGTGTTATTGAGATGGCAAACCGTGTCATTGATAAAAACACTAATAAATTTGATAAGCAATTAGTCGCTTTTCGTGAATACGGTGAAAAACCAACTGTTGAAGGTTTTTATCGTAAAGAAGACCAAAAGCCGACTAAAACGCAACTTAAAAGCAAGAAGCCTTTTACTTTACAAGAAGGGCAATATGATAAAATGGCACGAGATATTAAATCTCTCATTGATTCAGACCCAACTATCAATTTGAATGATATTGCGGTTCTTGCTTATTCTAAGAATGAGTTGCTATCTGTTGCTGACAAATTGACTGAACTAGGTATCCCTTCGAAATTCGGTGCGCCTGAAAAACTTGTTGACAACAATCGTGTTCAAGCGGTTCTGAAGTTTGCGCATTTGGTCTATAAAGACCCTGATTCATTTTCAGATGATACATTAGTGGTTGCTAACGCACTTGCTGATGGAAATTTGATTGAAGAAGATGTAGATACGTTAGTAGAAAAGTTGACTGAGGTGAATGAATATGTTAAAGCTATTCGTGAATCTCATGAGGCGAAAAAGAAAGAGCTTTTTATTAAAGTATTACGAATCATTGCTCACGGTGATGAGGCTGTTCTAAACTTTGAAGAAAAGTTTAAAGATATGGACTTCGAAGAAATCATAAAATATTGTGATGATTTCGAGGTCTTTGGGGACAACATGCAATACAAACGCTCCCAGCTAGGAGATGGAGTGATGTTAATTACAGCTCACTCTTCAAAAGGCTTGGAATGGAAATATGTTTTTGGCTCTATTACTGGGTTTCATAAACTTGGTAAGAAGTCTATTTCACGTCGAAAACAAGAAGAATTGCGTCGTTTACTCTTCGTTTTGATTACAAGAGCAAGAGATGTCCTCAAATTGTATGGTTTGTATGCTGTTTCAGGCAATGCAAAAGATGGCTATGTCTACAATATGTTCTTAAAAGAATGTTTTGATGCTTTAGACAAGACTTTTGCACCAAACTTTACAAAGTAAAGAAAAAACAAAAACAGGCTTTTTTATAAAGTCTGTTTTTTTATTTTGTTTTTTGTGGCATACTATTATTGTATTTGATTGATGAAGTAGAGATAAAAAAATAGGAGGAAAAATATATAGAAATAATTTCTATAACATTGCGTTGAATACAAAAAAATAAAAAACGTAGCATCTTTAGCTACAAAAGGAGGAAACACATGGGAATTGATACAGTTGTAAAAATCCCTGGCAAAATCGAATCTAATAAAATTTTCGATTTTATCAAAAAGAACTTTGATGAGAACGCAACTAATTATGTTGAATCTAAAGTTAAGCCGCAAGAACTTCAAAAAGAGTTCCGCGAAACAGAAGGATATATTCTTCTGGGAGATGAATTGCGATTCGAAAGCGGATTCATTTCGTTTAACTATAAAGGAGAACAACGGAATTTGTTTTTCTTTTATGCAAATTATTATTATTTTGACGTTTATGCGTTCGAAAATAATTTGGGCAACAATGTTAGAGAGCTTAATGGGGACAACACTTCATTGTCATTAGGTGCGACTGGCTATGCAGTTGAAATCTTGACTAAAATCGCCAAAGAATTTGGTGGTTATATCGACGAAAATGATTGCGACGACAAATGGTTCTATAAAGTGTCGTAATCGGAATTAAATTTTTTAAAAAGAAAGTAGCATTGCTACAAAAGGAGGAAAAAATGGGACTTGATATGTACCTAGAAAAAACCAAAAGAGTCTTACCTGAAGGCTCAGAAAATCAACTATTGCTATTAAATTTGGCAACACACTGGCTCTCTTACAATATGGATGAGGAAACTTGTACCTTTGAAGATTATTGTGGTGCAACTGAAACTGTACTTGAAAAATTCGGTGGCTTAGATGCTGTTAAAAATGCAGCGGAGTTGGTGAAGCCTAATTTAGTAGCCATTGCTGAATGGGTTGAAGAAACAGAAAATGGTAAAAAACATGTAATTTGCCGTTCTATCTGGAAAGAAATTGGATATTGGCGTAAAGCCAACCATATCCATAAGTGGTTCGTGGACTGCGTTCAAGACGGAGAGGATGATTGTGAAAAATATGAAGTCACAAAGTCCAATCTTTTAGACTTAAAAGCTGTCTGTGAAGAAGTTCTAAGCCTAAAAGGAAAAGATGAAGGAAAGATTGAAGAAATCCTTCCAACAGAAAGTGGCTTCTTTTTCGGTAGTACATCGTATGATGAGTATTACTTCTCAGACGTTGAAGAAACTATTCGAATTATCAATAACGTTTTGGAAACAACTGATTTTGAAAAAGAATTGGTAGTTTATCAATCTTCTTGGTGATTTTGACACGCCATTCTAAAAAAACTTAAAAACAAAAATAAAGAAAGAAAGAAAACCCTCAAAAGAGGGTACGAGGAAAAACAAATGACAACTAAAACTACAACAACTGCTGCAACAACTAAATTCGCTGGAATCCACAAAGGGTTCGTTTACAAAGATTTTGTAGGTGGCGAACTTCTTACTGTTGAGAAGGTTACTGATGACTCAGTTGTGTTTAACAATGGGTTAGAAGTAACTAATCTTGACGCTTTTGAGCTAGTTGAGAAAGATTACGATAAAATCGCACTTTCTCTGAAGAAATTCGAAGCGAAAGATGGAGAACTCTTTATGGATGGTGTTCGTGTAGAAACAGGAACTCTCTACGTCGAAGAAATTCTTTATTTCACAGCTCCTTATGTGGGCTTGAAAGTTCGTTCTCTTGAAAAAGGGAAGCATGATTTGTTTATCTATAACTTCCTAAAAGACCACTTTGAAAAAACTAAATTTGTTTTTGATAAAGTGTTAGAGAACGAGGAAAAGATTGAAAATCTTCGCGTCCTTCGTCTTTATGTTGATGATGAATTGGCTATTCCTGCCAAGGAAGTTGATGAAGAAGAACTAAATGAAGCTGAAGCTATTCATTATTCAGTGGATACAGATAAGTATGTGTTCAGTTACAAATATGAATTGCTTATCATTCTGTTGAATGGGCAGGTAATTGAAGACCTGATTTTAAACCCATCTAAAAAATCAGAGTTAGTAGTCTTTGATGAAAATTTGATTTTGGTACAACAATCGGATGTTGTTAAAGATGTTTTGTATCAAGGTGGGAAGTCTATCTTCGCCTCAATGGACAGCGACAAAACTATTGTTACTGAGGTTATTATTACCCCAGAGTTCGACGGATTTAGTTGATGTCAGTCTTTTGAAAGAAGATGTTGTTCTTCGTAAGGGAGATGTTGTTGAAAATGTCTCTATCACAAATAGTGACAAAAATTCTCTTCTTATTGTGACAGAAAAAGGGTTCATCTATTCAAATAATGGATACAACCCTCGTCATGCTGAAGGGAAAGTTGCTAAAGAAGCGGTTAAAGATTATCCATACTTTATCCGTCTAGAAGCTGGTACTCAGCGCAATCTTTTCACGCTTGCTAATGATAAGCGTGAAACTATCAAAGTGGAAGTTGTGAAAACACAAGACCGTGGATACACAACTAACATCATTTAAAAACAAAAATAAAAAAGGTCTAGAGTTAAAAACTCTAGGCTTTTTTCTTTTTTTTGTCATTTTTTTGATGATTTATGGCATACTATAATTATAAAAATAATAAAAGAAAAAGGATACATTATGAGATTAGATAAAAATAATGATACAAACGAAGTTTTAAACGAAGTTTTAGAAGACGATGTAGTAGAAACTACGAAAACTAGCCCAGAACAAAAAGTAACTATATCAGATGCAAAAATTTTGCTGAACAGTGGGAAGATGGGTTTGATTTTCATTGGAGTAGTCGTTAGCTTTTTTGTGCTTTCTATATTCTTAACATTTGTTCACATGCCAACTTGGTTTTATGTTGTTATTGGGGCTATTGCAGCACCTTTATTGCTATTTTACTATCTTAAAATTCATGAAAATGATGAAGATAAGTTGGATTAAGTTCGATATTGACATGGCGAAATAAAAATGGTATTATAATGCAAAGATTGCGTTATAGATTGTTAGAGACTATAACTAATGACTCTTGAATTTTATTCAGGGGTCATTTTTATTTGTTGCAAACGAGAATAGATTGACAAAAAGGAAGTTTTTTGATATAATACTTTTATCAATTAAAAAGAAAAATAAAAAAAGATGAGAGAAAAAATGAAAACTAAAGCTTTTTACGATAACAATCGTTTAGTGTTTGTCATTGAAGATTGTTCTGACGAGATTAAAGAAAGTTTATTTACTTTATTGCAACCAGAGGTTGTAGAAAATACTGATGCACAGGAGGCGCAATTTACTTCCCCAGCACCTCAACAAGCTCCACAACATCAGCAACAAGAGTTGGATGACATTGATAGAGCTTTGATAGCTATGCAACAAGGTCAGCCAAATAGTGCGACTGATAAAGCTTTCAAATATATTTCTAAATTATTCCAAGCTGGTCAACTTCCTCCAAACAAAGGAAATGTTCGTCCTCTTTTGAATAGTTATGTAGGAAATCGTTTCAAAGGGAAAAATCCTGATGAGCTAGTCCCTAAATTAACAACAGCACATTGTTTAAGTTTTGTAGATACATTTGACTTGGTATTTGCGAAAATTTGGGAACAGTTTAGTGACTTAAACCCTGCTGAGTTCTCTTCTTACGATTTAGCAACTCAGCAATCTGTTGTAAAAGCAGGGATTGAGCAATGTATTAAAATCGGAGAAATTCTTGATAAGAAAAAAGTAAGCTAAGTTTATTTTTAAAATCGAAGAATTATGGCATACTATTATTATAAACTAATTGAAAAAGATAGAGTTGCAAATGTAAAAAGCAGTCTATCTTTTTTTATTGTTAAAAATAACTGCTTTTTGCAGAAGGAGGAAAAAAATGAAATTAAGTGAAAAAATTGCTATTAGGAAGACTTCTAGACTTCCTAAATTTAATGCTGACGATACTTTTCGTCAAAAATTCGTAAAGTATGCTCGTTGGCTTGGGAAGTCTTTCCCTCATTCTCTGTCAAGCTCAGAGGGGCTAACGTTTTGTTCTAATAGATTGGAAGTATTACTCCCAATGTTAGGTAATTTTATTCCAAAGGGTTTTTCTGGATATACAGGAACATCTTTCTCACAAGCAGAATTGGAACTAGATAAAGATTCTATCTTTGCTGTTAGAACTGTGTTAAACAGACTTTCAGGCTCTTCTTCTTATGGTGGTGCTGTTGTCTTTTATAACTCAGAAACAGTTCGCTCAGGAGGCGAAATTACTATTGTACTCCCTGAATGTTCTGCCGTGAACGATGGCGGTTCTTACAATGTCGGCAATCGAAATCGTAATGTTCGGTTTATGTCTATTGGATATTTGATTCTAGCTTCAGAGTTGGCAGAAAGAGTAATTCTTACTCACCCTGAACAAGCTGGAGAAAAGATAGTATTTGATTGGCAAAATAAATACTGGGATGCCTGCCCCCCAGTAGAACTTTATGACGAGGAGTTAAGACTTTTATTGGATGAAGAAACTACTTCAGCCATAGATTTTAAAAAACATGTTAAAAGTAGAAAAATCCCAATAGAGTGTAGGGACAAAAAAGTTCAAGACGAAAAAATGAATCGGTCAACCATTTTTAATCAATTAGGTTTTAGAAAAGTAGAAGTAGATACAGAAACTTATAAAGGTAAGAAGTTTAATTACAAGGCTTTTTATCAATTAGAAAGTGATTTCGAATATATCTATAACAAACTTCCTCAACCTAATGTTCAAGCCGAACTACGGTTTAGAAATCTAAATGGTAATTCTGGAGTTTATTATGACTCCTTTAATGCAATTGTTGTTGACCTTGAACATTTTTCTTCTTTCATTCATGAATATGGTCATTATGTAGATTATAAACACGGAAAACAAAGATATTCTTCTACAAAAGATTTTTCGCATATTGTTTCTAATTACAAAGAGGCTTATGCGAATAAATTGCAAAAAGAAGATTTTTTGACTCAGTGCATTTATAAACGAAATAAAGACTATTATATGTCCGATGTTGAAGTATTTGCGCGTGCGTTTGAATTGTGGGTATCTAACACAATTATATCTGATACTCCGTTATTACAAACAAAAGAAGAATATAAAAATGAGTTCTGCTACAAAATCTTTGATGGATTTATAGAGGAAGTTCTTTATTATTTTAATCAAATGTTTGGAAATGGCGAAATTCAAGCAGTCGCAAATAAACCTATCCAGCTAACATTGTTTTAAAGAAAGGGAAAAGATGAATAGCAAACAAAAACAAAAAATTGACCAAACCGTTTGTTCTATTGGTTATTACCCAATGGAGAGAGTTTGGTTTATTGATAAAGAGATTAACGGAGTTCGTTTCCGTTTTTACTCTGTTTACAAAGCCAAAGTCGAAAAGTATGTTCGTCGAAAAATGAAGCGGATGTATATGGGCTGGCTATAAAATAAAAAACGAAAACCTTGCTATGATAGCAGGGTTTTTTTGTTGTTTAAAAACATTAGTTTTTTATATAAAAACTATTGACAAATATTGTTTTTTATTATATAATATGGATAATACAAGAAGTGTATTTGTTTAGGAAAGTATGAGGAATATCAAATGAAAGATAAAAAATTACAAGAAGAATTAAAAACTCTAGAACAACA
>ERZ772961.762-NODE-762-length-12518-cov-3.840648_pt1 | contig 12518 bp, 8 predicted proteins | sample MGYA00580677_ERZ772961 | MGnify/ENA primary metagenome ERZ772961 (study PRJEB29015, sample SAMEA2738088) | human oral metagenome | biome: human oral; feature: human-associated habitat; material: saliva | place: China | collected 2227 ... | reverse complement strand
ATAAACACCATAACTATTGGCTGGAAGAATTATTACGAGTTAGCGGAACCGTTTATACCACATCATCACCATCTCTACTGCATCAATTGTCAAAATGCCGAACCTATACAACCGCAAGAACTCGAAAAACTCATAGATCTCATTGGTAAAAAATATAATTTCATAGTCACAAAACACCACTTTGAGTTGGAAGGTATTTGCGAAAAGTGCCGATATATTATAGAAAATAAATAATTTTTCCCAACAAAAAAGCGCCAGGTAAGGGTGGGCATCACCTGACGCTTTTTTACCCTTCAACCCACCCGAGCTACCGTATCAGCGAAGCGTCGCGACTAAAACTCCAAAAGTCCGCGCCTGATGACTATCAATACAATTTTGTACTCACATTAACAGAGGTCGCCTTTGAAAAAGGGCAGTTAAAGGGGTTAGTATGCGCGTAACGTTGAACCGCAAAAAGTGGAGGGTAAGAATACTTAATGCCATTGCGCGCAACCTAACATATAGTTAGAATAGGGGGTATAAGGTGCGTTTGGTTAATGATTACTTAACCAATCGTCCTTGATTATAGCAAACATTTGACAAAGTGTCAATACTTTTTACCACATTTTTTATGGAAATCAATAGAATTACACCAGATGAGCATATTTTCTCCCAGAGATTAGCACATATTGCCAATCCACCAAAAAGCTTATGTTATATGGGAAGGTTGCCGGAAACAGAGGCGCCAGTCGTATCAATCGTCGGGTCCCGTAAGCCGTCTGCCTACGGAAAAGAAGTGACCGAGCGATTAGCAACAGATCTGGCAAAAGCCGGATGTGTAATCGTGAGTGGGCTGGCGCTAGGTGTGGACTGCATTGCTCAAAAAGCTGCGATTGAAGCTGGCGGAACGGTCGTGGCGGTCGTTCCAAATGAACTTCCGGATATTTCACCGCGGACTAATTATCAACTAGCCATGAGCATCATAGAGCGGGGCGGCGCGGTCGTTTCAGAATGGATGAAGGGCGATAATAAAATAGTCAATCGTTGGAGTTTTTTGGAGCGAAATCGACTAGTTAGTGGGCTAGCCGATGGAATTATTATCACCGAAGCCGCCGAGCGAAGCGGCACATTAAACACAGCCTCGCACGCACTAAATCAGGGAAGAGATTTGTTTGTAGTTCCCGGAAACATAACCAGCCCACTGTCGGCGGGTTGCAATACCTTATTGAAGCAAGGGGCGTATTTGGTGACAGACGCCGACGATGTTTTATCAATCATCGCGCCAGAAAAATTGCAAAAAGACAACGGTCAAGAATTGGCAGCCAGCGCAACAATTGAAGAAGCTATTATCATAAAACTCATCTCAGAAGGGCTTCGTGACGGCGATGAAATCCAACAAAAATCCGGCCTATCCGCGTCAGACTTCGCCACAGCACTCACAATGCTAGAAATCAACGGAGTGATTAAGCCTCTCGGGGCGAATAACTGGACATTACGATAATATTGCTATTTTGACAAATTGATGTTAAGATACAGGTTATGAAGACAAGCCGAGAGTCAAGTAATCGCGCTAATAAGATAGCTAAAGATGTATTTACCATACCTAACGCCATAACGCTAACAGGTGGGATATTAGCATGGCGCGGAGCAGAAGAACTTAACAATCCTTGCGGCTTGTCAAAAGCCGCCCTAGGAAGATTACTTGATATAATTGATGGTCCAGTATCTCGCCTCACAGGACAGACGAGTGACGTTGGAGCAGCCTTAGATGCCACAACAGATAAAATAGTTATGGCAAAAATTCTCTATGAAATGCATAAAAAGGGGCTGGCTCCGAAGAAAGTTCTTGGCACTGTTGCGACACTAAACTCGATAAACGCCCTATCTACGGGAATTGCTAATTTACGTAGTGATGAGAAAGCCGAAACTCGACCAACTAAATCAGGGAAGGTGGGGCTAGCTATGGAAACGGCAGCCTTAGTCGCTTATGCCGCCGCCGAATTAGCCGACAAACGAACCGACAGTCCAAAGCCTGCCAAGCTTCTACGAGAACTAGGAGCTGGAGCATTCGCCGCTTCACTTCCGTTCGCTGCGCACGCAACATACGCCTACATAAAACGAGCAATTAACGGCAACGCGGAAAAAGAAGAGTCACGCCAAATAACAGATGTTAATCGCAGCCTCGGGTCAATAGCGATGCTCCGTCACCTCAGTGGTCGCTCGTAATAATTCACTTTGCGGTTGTAGCTAGATAGTGATTTGTTATAATATAAAGTTATGAAAAATCTCGTTATCGTCGAGTCACCAGCCAAAGCTAAAACCATCGAGAAATACCTCGGCAAGGATTTTCATGTATTATCCAGCGTCGGGCATATTCGCTCGATTGTTAAAAAGACGAAGGATGGAACGCCGCCGATTGACGTGGCTAACGATTTTTTCGCAATTTATGAAGTTGATCCTAAAAAAAAGAAAGTTATCACCGAGCTAAAGAAAAATGTCAAGGCAGTCGGCAAGGAAAACGTCTGGCTCGCAACCGATGAAGACCGCGAAGGAGAGGCCATTGCTTGGCATTTATGTAAGGTGCTGGATCTTCCAATTGAAACGACTAAGCGAATTGTCTTTCATGAGATCACCAAAGATGCCATAACCAACGCAATTAAGAATCCGCGAACCGTGGATATGAATTTGGTTCAGGCGCAACAAGCCAGGCAAATCCTTGACCGACTGGTTGGCTTTGAGCTCAGTCCAGTCGTCTGGCAAAAAGTTCCTGGTGGAAAGTCGGCTGGTCGCGTTCAGAGTCCAGCGGTGCGATTACTCGTTGAGCGCGAACGAGAAATTATGAAGTTTGAGGGCAATTCTCAATTTAAAGTTACCGCCATTTTCATTCACGACAATCAAGAATTCAAGGCCGAACTTAATCAAAAATTCGACACAGAAGAAGCGGCAAACGAATTCTTAAATAGCCTGAAACCCGCCGAATTTATTGTTAGCGATATCTCAAAAACTCCAGGAACACGCAATCCAGCGGCACCATTTACCACGTCAACCTTACAGCAGGAAGCCAACTCTAAGCTTGGCTTCAGCTCCAAAGCAACTATGGCTTCGGCGCAAAAATTATACCAAGACGGAAAAATCACCTACATGCGTACTGACTCTGTAAATTTGAGCGGTCAAGCCATCGCTGCAGCCACCGACTTCATCAAGCGTCTTTACGGTCCAGATTACTCAACGGTTCGCAAGTTTAAGACCAAATCCGCGTCCGCCCAAGAAGCCCACGAAGCCATTCGCCCGACGGACATCACTCTGGAAACCGCGTCTAATAATAGCTATGATCAGAAATTATACGACTTAATTCGACGCCGAACTTTAGCGTCGCAAATGTCGCCAGCGAAGCTAGAAAAGACGACTATTACAATCGACATCAGGGGTGAAAAATTGCCAAAAAGCAAAAAGCCTGCTCAGTTTGAAGCAAAGGGCGAAGTCATTACGTTTGACGGATTTTTGCGCGTTTACGGTGGCAATAAAGATGAGCTTCTACCGAAGTTACAGTCTGGCGATGAAGTCAATTCTCACGACATTACGGCTCGTCAAACATTTACACGACCGCCAGCTCGCTACACCGAAGGTTCGCTAGTCAAGAAACTGGAGGAACTTGGAATCGGTCGTCCGTCAACTTACGCTACGATTATTGACACTATTCAAACTCGCGGCTACGTTGAAAAGGGTGACAGCGAAGGTCAACCGCGTGATGTGATTGTCCTGAACTATAACGGCGAGGAAGTTAGTCGAAGTATTGTCCAGGAAAAAACTGGCTCGACACGCGGCAAGCTTATTCCAACGCCAAGCGGCGAACTGATTGCCGATTTCCTGACGGACCATTTTACGCAAATTGTCGATTACGATTTTACCGCCAACGTCGAGACGGAATTTGATAAAATTGCCGGTGCTAATCTGGAAAAAAGCGCAATGCTGCACGGATTTTACACGCCTTTCCATAAATTGATCGAGCAATCTGGTGGAATTGACCGAAGTAAAGTCGGCGCTAATCGCGAAGTGGGAATTGACCCGAAGACGAATAAACCGATTATCGCAAGATTCGGTCGTTTCGGTCCAATGCTGCAGCTGGGCGCAACTGAAGATGAAGATAAGCCTCGTTTTGCGCCGCTTCCAAAAGGTGCGAAGATTGAAACGGTAACCTTAGAGCAAGCATTGGAAATGTTCAAATTGCCACGCGTCGTCGGACAAACAGAGGACGGGCAAGATATTAAGGCGAATATTGGGCGATTCGGTCCATACATTCAAGTCGGCAAATTGTTCGTTTCCATTAAGCCAGAAGATCCACACAGTATAACTTTAGAAAAGGCGCGCGAACTTTACGCCGCCAAATTAGAAGCCGAAGCCGCTAAGAATATCGCCGAATTTCCAGATGGAATTAAGGTTCTCAATGGACGATTCGGTCCATACATCACCAACGGCACCAAAAACGTCAAAATCCCTAAAGCCACGGATCCTAAAACTATTACTCACGAAAAAGCTCTGGAGCTATTAAGCACCACAACAGCGAAGCCAACTCGCAAACGCGTAGTTAAAAAAGCCACCAAAACATCCGCTAAAAAGAAATAGCGTTTTCATACTATCCAATAATTCCGGATAATAAAAACTCTTCATATAATCTATTGCAAAAAACGTAAAATAAATGCTATAATTTATATCAGCAATTATGGCATTTATCTATTGACTTTTGTCAAATGCAATTGTATAATTAAAAACATATTTTCAATCAATATAACCTGTGGTGAGGCAGAGAGGATGTTTCTAGCAACATGAGCGAGACAGCAAAAACCGAGCAAAGCGCCAAATTAAATTCTGTCGTCGATACTATTATTTCTAAGATTCCGCAAGAGCGCGAGAAGGAAATTATTTCTCGACGATTTGGTTTGTACGACCGAAAAGAAACATTAGAGTTAATTGGCGATATGTTCGGCATTACTCGCGAGCGCGTTCGTCAGCTAGAAAAAGCAATCTTAACGCGTCTACGTGCAGCTGTCGCCGAGGGAGAACTTCCTTCGGTTATTGCTATGGAAAAAGAAATCACTTCGAGTTTGTCTGAGATGGGACGAGTTGCACGCATGCAAGATTTGGCATCGCATTTCCTCGGCAAAGAAGCTACTGCAATTGACCGCGCTCGCGTGGCGTTTATTTCTGAGCTGGCAGAAAATATCACGATTGTTACAGAGAATGACGATTATTACCAGGCGGCAGCAATTGACACTCTCGGCAATGAAAAGCAAATTAGAGCACGAGTCGAAGAAGTTGTAAAAACTATCAAAAAGCACGGCGAGCCCGTTACTGCGGAAGAATTGCACAAAAAATTAGACTATGAACATCCTTCAAATATTGCAGCCTTGGCTACTGTTAGTAAAAAATTGGCCAGCTTAAACGATCAGTGGGGACTAGCCAAATGGCCAGCCGTTAACCCAAAGAACATCCGCGATAAAATCTACGTTGTTCTGGACACCAACGGCTCACCGATGCATTTTTCCGACATCGCCAAGGGAATTCGGGACAGCGAATTTAACCGCCGAAGCGTCACGACGCAGGCAATTCACAATGAACTTATTAAAGACAAGCGCTTTGTTCTAATCGGTCGCGGCATTTACGCGCTCGCCAGCTGGGGCTACAGCCGCGGAACTGTAGCAGATATCATTACCGATATTTTGAAGAATTCCGAAACTCCGCTTCACCGTGATGAAATCGTTCGTCAAGTCCTCGACAAACGACAAGTCAAGGAAACTACTATTCTATTAAACCTTCAATCAAAGCCACAATTCAAACGCGTCGCTAAAGCCACGTACGTTTTTGAAGAAGCCGCTTAAGCTAAGTTGCAAACTTCTTTCAGAGGTGAGATAATTTACACATAATGCAGATTATTTCTTGGATCATCGGTACGTTATTACAATGGTATGTTTGGATGCCAATCGTGGCAGTCCTGATGTTTTTGACATGGCGGAATTATCGGAAGATCGAAGATTTTACCCCAGTTGAGAGCGTGCTTTTGGTTCTGGAAATCCCACGCACCAACGACAAGCAAGAGCTTGCCGCCGAACAGTTATTCGCTTCGCTACACGGAATTCTTCGCGACAATAAAGAATTGCGATTATCTGGCGGACACCAAGAGCACATCAGCTTTGAAATCGCCTCAGTCAATGGACAAATTCGCTTTTATGTTTGGGTGCCAAAAACCTTGCAGAGCTTTGTCGAAGGACAGATTTATTCTCAATATCCAACCGTTCAAATTCACCAAGCCGACGAAGATTACACCGAGCATGAGCGCGACCACGAAGTTGCTTACTCGACAGAATTAACATTAACCACAGACGAATTTCTCCCGATTCGCACTTTCCAAAACTTCGAAGTCGACCCGCTGGCTGGCATTACGGGCACGTTGGCAAAATTGGAAACCACCGGTGAAGAATTGTGGATTCAGGTGCTAGTCAGACCAATCCCAGATGACTGGCAAAACGCCGCAGATAGATATATCAATAGCATAAAAAACGGGCGAATGTTCTCCTTGCCAGGATTCGGCGGCAGTATGCAGTGGCTAATCGGCGTACTTGGCGCACTTTGGCAACCGCCAGAGCAGGGAGCAAATCAATCGACAGCCGTTGAGTTGTCAGACCGCGATAAAACTCGCATTTCTGAAGCAGAGAAAAAAGCAACCAAGCTCGGCTATGAAGTAAAAATTCGCTTGGTTTATATGGGCGAAAGTCAGACAAACGCTAAGCTTCGCATGCAGGCGCTTGTCGGTACATTTAAGCAGTTCAACTCAACTAATCTCAACGGATTCCGCGCCGTCAAGGGTGCATTTGGCAAAGAATTTATTGATAAATATCGCAAGCGTTCGTTCATCGGCGACGGTTTTATCTTAAACATAGAAGAATTGGCGTCAGTTTTTCACTTGCCACACACCAACGTTGAAACGCCAAATATAGTTTGGGCAAGTTCCAAGACCGCAGAACCGCCGTCCAAATTGCCAGTCTTAACCGGCGAAGATGTCAACGATGACCAAATTTCCGCCTTTGGCGTCACCAATTTCCGCGGCATCAGCCACCAATTCGGCATGTTACGCTATGACCGCTCACGCCACGTTTACATAATCGGGCAAACGGGCGCCGGAAAAAGTGGACTATTAGAGCTCTTCGCCTTAAGCGACATTTTCCATAATCAAGGATATGCCATCATCGACCCACACGGCGACTTCGCAATCAACAACATGAAATTTATTCCCGGCAGCCGATTGAACGACGTGATCTATTTTAATCCAGCCGACACCGCGTATCCTCTGGGATTCAACCCACTGGAAGTCACGAACCCGAACCAAAAAACCAACATCTCATCAGAAATCATTGGCGTTTTGAAGCGTATTTTCGGCGATTCGTGGGGCCCGCGACTTGAGTATATTTTGCGATACACAATTCTGGCTTTGCTAGACCGACCAGAAGCGACGATGCTTGACATTACTCGCATGCTAACAGATAAGGAATTCCGAAAAGAAACGCTGACTTATTGTCGCGACACCGTGGTTCTACAATTCTGGAATGTCGAATTTGCCAGCTGGAATGACAAGTTTGTGGCCGAGGCAATTGCGCCAGTCTTAAATAAGGTCGGCGCCTTTACCGCCAATCCAATTATCCGCAACATCATCGGGCAGCCGAAATCTACGTTCAATATTCGCCAGATTATGGACGAAGGAAAGATTCTAATTGTCAATCTGTCCAAAGGTCTTATTGGTGAAGATAATGCTGCCATCCTCGGTTCGTTTTTGGTCACAAAAATCCAACTCGCCGCCATGTCTCGAAGCGACATTCCTGACGTCCGCGACCGCCGCCCATTCTATCTTTACGTCGACGAGTTCCAGAACTTCGCCACCGATTCGTTTGCAACTATTTTATCCGAGGCTCGAAAATATGGTCTTAACTTGACCGTTGCCAACCAGTACATTTCCCAGATGAGCGACACGGTTCGCGACGCAGTTTTCGGCAACGTCGGCACCATGATTTCTTTCCGAGTTTCTGCTGACGATGCGCCGATTCTTGCCAAGCAATTCGAGCCAAACTTCGAAGCGATCGACCTGCTTCAAATGCACAATCGTAATTTCGTTGTCAATATGGTTATCGGCGGCGAGAAAACTCCGGCGTTTTCCGCTCGCACATTGGAACTTCCGCCAAGCCAAGCCGACAACACACCGCACATTATTGAACATTCGCGTCGCATGTATTCGCGAAACAGGGAAGATGTTGAGAAGGAAATTGATGCCGCAATAAAGCCTGTTCGCAACCAAAAAAAGCAACCAGCCAAACCTCAACCGCAGCCTGCAAACAACGCTCCAGCGGTCAATAGCCAACCGGAAAAGCAGCAACCCGTAGCAAACGACGGCGAAGTTGTTTTGCAAATTCGTGGCAATGATAACACACCTACAGAAACCGCAATTAGCACAGTTACGCCGCTAGATTCAGCAACGCCAAAAAGACGACGTCGCCGACGAAAAAAGAGCACTACCGCCGCCTAAAAACTATTCGTATCGCCACTGACGCATATCAGAATTGTAAACATCGGTGATTCGCGGAGAAACCAACGTAGAAGTCGGTCCAGATGGCACCGATATGGCGTTTTGTTTAGTCAGGAAGGTGAGCAATTTCTGGTTTTGATATCGTAGGTTTTTCGGCAATGGCTGGCTAGCCACGACCTCAGCTTGCGGCGCAGACATCACAAAACCCCACTCGCCAAATGACGGCACATTGACCGAAAACGCCGTCACATATCGCTCTGGATGAGATGATTTGACGGTGTTCGCCACCATATAAAAAGCGTGCGGAGAGAAAAATGAAGACGTCGCCTGAGTCACCATAACTCCTCGCTCCGTTAAAATATTGCCAATTTGACGATATAATTGTTCGGAATACAACTTGGCTAATTTCTCATTCGACGGATCCACCAGATCAATCAGTACAACATCATATTTATCCTTGGTATAGAAGGCGAATTGGAAAGCGTCTTGATTGACAATGGAAACGCGCGGATCATGCAATGAACGCTGATTTATATCAGTGAGAAGATGGTTAGTTTTCGCCAGATTAGTCATCACCTCATCGATATCAACCAACGTAATATGTTCAACGCTAGGATATTTCAAAACGTCCCGAGCCAGCAAACCGTCGCCGCCGCCCATAATCAGCACGCGCTTCGGATTGGCGACTGAAGACAGAGCGGAAGTAGACAATGTTTCGTGATAACGCGCTTCGTCAAGACTGGAAAACTGCAGATTGCGATTCAAAAACAGCCTGGTGTCATTTTTATATCTTGTCAGGACAATTTTCTGATACGGCGTCTGCTGCTGCCACATCACCGGATCTTTATACGTTCGTTTGTCGATTCCGTGCTCAATTTCCGTCGCAAAAATGAAGAATCCCAAAAGCAACATTGTTGCAATAACGCTAATTGTCATAATAATTTTCGAAGCCTTCATTTGTTTAAGAATCAGAACCGCAACGCCAATATTCAGCGCCGCCACCAGATACGCGCTACGCATTAAGCCAAGATACGGAAGCATAACGAGCGGGAATAATAGCGATGCGATTAACGCCCCAAAATAATCGAGCGCTAAAATCTTGCTAAATAATTTCACCGAAGACTTGCGCCCGAACTCCTGAAACATCTTCATTAAAAGCGGAATTTCCAGCCCAATACAAATGCCAATCGCCAGACTTATGACGGCAAAAATTAGCCAATGCGAACGCGTAAAAACGAATCCCAAATACATCAGCATCACCGAATTTCCACCAATTAGCCCCAGAATAATTTCGTTAGTTGCGAAGCTAGTTGCTGGATGAAGTTTGATGTAATTGACCAGCAGCGAGCCAATTCCCATACCGAACAGCGTCACGCCCGTCGCCAAGCTGAAACTCAAAATCGAATCGCCCACCAAATATGACGCAGCCGCACCTAAAATCAGCTCGTAAATAATTCCGCCAATTGCTACCAAAATTGCCGCCGCAAATAAAGCAATTTGCTCCCGTTTTTTCGTACTTGATCGTGACATTATAACTCCTTTTATTTACCAAGCCCGCCGCTACTGCCACCGTAAACACTGCGCGATCCGCCGTGACCTCCGCCATTACTATTGTCGGAATTGTTGTCAAAGATGAATGCAAACAAAATAATAGCGATAAATATGACAATAAATATAATCGTCGTCCAGTCAATCGGTTTAATGGTTCTGCCGAACATTTCCTTTTGCTCTTTGTCGCTTAATTGAATCTTACGGTAGGCATCATATTCGCGATTATTATACTTCTCAATCGTAATCAACTGACGGTTTTTCGGCGCGCCAGTATCCCTCAAAGTAGCATATGCCATCAGTTCTTTTGGGAAAACTTGATACGTGTTTTTGCCCTTGATGTTCATAATTTCACCAATTCCAACCTCGTCAACCACCACAACGTGATCCTTGCCGTCCTGCTCAGAAACGGTGAATGATTGACCTTTTTCTAATTGCGTTGGATCAATTGCCTGAGTAAAACGAATCGGCTCATACAGAGAAACGGTTTGATCGCTGTGATCATATTCCACCCAGCTATCATAATCAGCCAGCCCGGTAATCTCCCACTCTTCCCAGTAGTAAAATCGCTTATCTTTCTTATCCCATTCGCGAAAAAGCAAACAGCCAACAACTCGTAAATTAGTTTTCTTGCCGGTCAAAATCTGGTTGATTTTAAGTCGCGCCTTGGTTCGTTTCATATTACAATGCCATTTCTTTCATAATTATGTTTTTTGCACCCAGCAGCCGTGCAATCAGCTCTTTTATTTGTTGCAATTTATCATCATCCAGCATTTTACAAGTTGTCATGTCATCGCTATATACGCCACGCCGCTTTCCGGCCACGTATGAATCGCGATGTGCGACTCCGACAAAAGCAGGGCAGCGCTGATTCCTTGCGGGGAAAATTGATGCGTCACTGATTCCAAAGAATGCAAGTCCGCCAATTCCGTAACATTTCTTAACAATTTCTGCAGCTCATCCGCGTCATTAAGCAAAGCAGAATCAACTTCGCTCACTTTTATGGTTATAGATTGGACCGCGGACGCATGCATAATGTAGTAATTATATCACCTCTAGGGTGTCAGGGGTAAAGGTGAAGCGCGGCTCTTAGGGAATATCGATATTTAGATTGTTGGGGCATTATAACGAAAGGCGATATCATTGATTTTTCAATGATGGTCGTAGTAATATGGCAGTGTAAGACAGCAGCGCCCCCTTATGTTAGAGCAACGCGGGCTGTCTTATTTTATTTTGACTGATGTATTACCCTTAAGCACCACCAGAACTGTATAATATTAGAGAACCGCTGACATCATAACAATATGTTGACCTACTCCACCTCTTGAAGACGGTTGCATGAAGACATATCAAAAACGAGGTGTCTTTTTTGACGGCTTCGAAAAAAATAATAAATACATTCCAAATACAAGCTTAATCGCTGAGTCAATATATGCTATCACCCCTAATGGAATATCAGCAAAAATATATCCTACAAAAATATTAATAGCACAAATAAGACCTAGATATATCATTGACTTTCCATGTACAAAATAATACGGGAAGAAGTGTAGTGCGGTTGCCATCAGTGCTCCTAGCCAAATCAATCTCCAATTTTCAGTCGCAAAGAATGGTCCACCCAGCAAAGCCATTAAGATAAATAATAAAATAACGGCATATAAAGATACTTTCTTTTGAAATTCACTTGAAGAGCCATCAGATAGCCTATTCAACACCTTTTTATTCATGTTGATTGAGAAAAAACTAATAACATATCCAATGCTAAATACTTGCATATTTATTATTTGCTTTCCTCCTATTAAAGTAGCTATTGAAATAATCGCCGCTATTACAATTAGCCACAATCCACACGCTCTCTTATAATTAAATTCCAACTTTTCATCTTTATTATAATTTAAAAAAGCCATAAATATCTCCGATAAAATTATCACTCTTATTATATCACCGCAACGATAAAGCCTAAAAATCGTAAGCATTTATTATCAACATATGATAAACTAATCTCATGGGAACGCTTATATTTATAGTTATAGTAGCCGCCGCAATTATTTTTCTGGTAATCAAAGCAAGGCAGGGGACTGACGGCGACACAAGCCCGATTAAAACCCCAATAAAGAAAGAATATGTATACATTAAAAAATCTTGCGCAATGACGCCAAGTGAATTATCGTTTTACAAAACACTACACGAAGCAATAAACGGATGTGTAATTATACCTCAGGCTCATTTAAGCATGTTTTTAGATCATGAGATAAAAGGGCAAAGTTGGAAAGCGGCTTTCGCGAGAATAAACGGCAAATCTGTAGATTTTCTAATTTGCACCAATGATATGAAGCCTCTCATAGCTATTGAACTTGATGATAATACTCACAATCAGCCCGATCGGAAAACGCGCGACGATTTTGTCAATTCGATCATGACC
>ERZ772961.761-NODE-761-length-12534-cov-2.922510_pt1 | contig 12534 bp, 9 predicted proteins | sample MGYA00580677_ERZ772961 | MGnify/ENA primary metagenome ERZ772961 (study PRJEB29015, sample SAMEA2738088) | human oral metagenome | biome: human oral; feature: human-associated habitat; material: saliva | place: China | collected 2227 ... | reverse complement strand
CAGTTTGTACGTTACCAACAGCTGTGTAGCCATCTTTTGCGTATAACACGTTACCAGTGTAGATTAAGTTCACGTCTGCGATACCGTTGTCAGCAGCAATTTTGTTCATGTCGATACCAGATGCTTGAGCGATAACACCTAAAGTGTCACCCCATTTGATAACGTATGGAGAACTAAAATCACCGATTTCTGCTTTCACTTGTTCAACAGTACGTGCTTCCCATGGAGTATCTGGTGTTGCAACTGTATCGTATCCAGCAACTGCTGCGTCAGCTTTAGAAGCCATCATTGTACCTGCTAAGATAATTCCAGCAACCGCTGTAACGAATTTACCAGTACGTAATTTGCGTAATTTAAAAGTTTGTTTTGTCATTTTTATACACCTCATGTTTTATTTTTGTTTTATCTCTTACATTTATTATTGTATCACATTTTCAATTTGAGTACAGACCTAAATGCAAAATTTTTCAACTTTTTTTTATTTTTTTTAGTTGAACTCTTGACATTTATTATTATACCACATTTTGAATCCGAGTACAGACCTAAACGTAAAAAATTTTATTTTTCTCTCTTACAAATAATAGTATACCACATTCTCAATTTGAGTACAGACCTAAATGCAAGAAATTTTTACGCTTTCTATCTATTTATTATATCACACTTGTGATTATTTACACAATAGCTATTTTTGTAAATCTGGAATTTTCATAAGTGTCAGCACACTTTTTGTATGTTGTGGTAACTCATCAATTAGAAAATACTTTTGTAAGTGTGGTAAGTAAGTATCATCATACTCATCATACTTAGTATCGAAAACCACAGTGTCTGGTTCCGTAGCTTCTTTCAACATGTTAAACGCTGTAATCATCGACGTGTAAATCTCACGACTCTCACGCTCAATAGCGTCGAGACCCCACGTGACATGGAACATGATTTGCAACATGTCGAACTCCGTCGCTGTCACCACGTACTTACTCGTGTCGATTTCAAACCAGTCGATAACTTCGTTTTGTATTAGTGTGTCACACCATTGTCGTATCTCAACAAGTTTCTCTATTCTAAATTGAACGGATTTACGTGTTTCTTCATTATCGATTTGTAACATAAAATCCCAATCTCGAATCACAATCTTACCATATTGTTTCAGAGTGTCCATTAAGTTTCTTACTATAGTAGTGTATTCTGACTCTGTTTGATAAGAAACAAGTTCGTGGAATACGCTTGAAGCGAAAATTACATCGTAGTATTCCACTTTATCTGACAAGTCCGTCACACACGTTGTACCATTTGCGATTAGTTGTCGTTGAACTGTTGGTGAAATGTCGTATGCGTGATAGATGACGCCACGTTTTTCGATTTGATGAATGAATTCTGGTGAGAATCCAGAGCCGAAATCCAATAATTTCATTCCGGGTTCTAAATGCGGTAGCACAGCTTCTAGTTTCGCTCGCACAGTCTGATTCATTCGTTCTTGATAAGTGCTACTTAAATGATTATCCATAAGTCTCTCCTTTAATGTAAACATAAAGTTTATATTTATTTCTTCTATAGTATAGCACAACTATTAAAACATGTACAGACCTAAATGAAAAAACCATAACGTCAGAAATATGACGCTATGGTTAAAAACTGGATAACTATTTAGTATGGTCTTTCTTAATTTTTAGACCTAATCCACCAAGTAATGCTACAAACCCAGCACCTAATACACCAACTAATGAATCAACACTAGTGTTTGGAAGTTGTTTTTCTTCTTGTTTAGGAGCTACTTTTTCTTGTTTCACTTCTGAACTTGGAGATTTTTTATCTTCTTTTGGAGCTTCTTGATTTGGTTTTACATCTTCTGATGGTTTTACATCATCTGATGGTTTTGGAGCTTCTTCACTTGGTTTTACGTCTTCTGACGGTTTAACGTCTTCTGACGGTTTTACATCCTCTGATGGTTTTACATCCTCTGATGGTTTTACATCCTCTGATGGTTTAACATCTTCTGACGGTTTAACATCTTCTGACGGTTTAACATCTTCTGACGGTTTAACATCTTCTGATGGTTTAACATCTTCTGATGGTTTAACATCTTCTGACGGTTTAACATCGCTTGGTTTTGGAGCTTCTTCTGATGGTTGCTCAGTTTCATTACCCGGAGCTTCTGCTCGTGGATATTCTTCTGGTTGCTCAGCGGCTTTTGGAACTTCTTCCAAGTCGTAAACCATTTTAAGACTTAAACGTACTTTGTCTTCATCATCGAAGTTCTCACGTTGGATGTCATGAATTGCTTTGATTTTGTATCTCTTACCACCCATTTCAAGCTCTTTACCTAACATTGCTTGCATTAAGTTTGATTGAGAATTTAATTGAGCGTCAGCTTGGTCTTTGTTGTCAGCTGAACCATTTAATACAACTGCTTGTTTGATGATTTCTCCACCAACAACGTAGTCAACTGTTGCCACATACTGAGCTGGCTTAGCAGATACTTCACGAACTGTTACCACAGTATTAGATACCTCAACATCTTTACCAGTAGCTTTGTTGCGATTACGATATCCGTTACCTCCGATGTTTGTAACTACATATTTCTTACCATTGACAGTCACTTCGTCTTTCACTCGGTACTCAGTACCCGCTTTTCCACCTTCTGTTACTGGGTTGTAGTCGAGTAATGTAGTACCATCATTTGTAACAACTTTTACATTTGGTCTTTGTTCTACAGCGTTAGGTGCATCTTCTTTAAGCGTAATTTTGTATAAGAATGTTTGTACTTCACCAGTTGGTAAGTCTTCTTTCGAATGACTCATTGAGCGACCTGCTACTACGTAGTTCTTACCACCTTCAACGATTTTATCACCGATGTTGAAGATTGATTCTGCACGTCCAGCAACAATCTCAGCACGACGCGGCCCACGCAACACGTTACCCTTATCGTCGTTGATTTGGAACATAATGATTTCTGTTGGGAATTTAGAGATTGGTTTTAAACGAACTTCCATTCCGTAATTAATGTATTCTTCGTCTGCGTTAGAATCTAAACTATCAATCTTATCATTGCGTTGCTGATTCCAAACAACTCGGTATGATTTTCCATTGTTTTCAACAATTGAACCTAGAGCATATTTTTCTTGGTCAGCTAAAATCTCTTTAGTGTTTAGACCTTCTACACCTGTTTCTGTTTGGTGTTTTTCTTCTACTTTAGCACCTGTTTCATCAGCTACTGTTAATTCATAGCTGTGAACACGACGGTCAAAGTTTCCACCAGCTTGTTCTGTGTACACATTTACTGAGTAGTTCAATACCTGTACTCCGTCAACTGTTTTAGTTTCAGTATTTACACTGTAGCTAGAAGCACGATAGTTATCACCATCGATTTCTAAAGCATTTCCATTGTTGCTTTGTTTGATTTTGTTCACTTCGTCCACTACAATTGCATTCACACGAGCGTCAGCGTTTGAGCGTGTAGTCAAAACTTTCTCAACTTTAGGTTCACCAGTTGGAGCAGAGTCTATACTTCCTTCACGACCTTTGTGTAACTGAGTTGTTACAGTAATCTGAGCAGATTCTCTTGTCTCTGGACGTAATAGTTCATCAATGTTAGTAGATTTCTCAGCTTTAGTTACTGGAGCTTCTGTTACTGGAGCAGCTGTTGTTGGAGCTTCCGTCACTGGAGCTTCTGTTGTTGGAGTCGCAGTAGTTGCTGGAGCAACGTCAGTTACTGGATTTGCTGCTGGTGTTTCATTTGTTGGTGCAGCAGTAGTTGGAGTCTCAGTTACTGGAGTAGCTGGAGCTTCTGTTGTAATTGTCACATTATTATCTGTTGGTGCAACTACTTCGTCAGCACTCACCACTGTTGTTGCAGCAACTGCAAATGTTGATACGGTCATCGCAACGTGACATACACGTTTACCGATTTTACGTAATAAATATTTCTTGTTTTGTGTCATAAAAATTTCTTCCCTTCGTCATAAATAATAATTAACACAAAACTATTATACCACGAATTAACCCGTTTTTGCAATGGAATTTGTGAATTTTGCACATAAAAAGAGTGGTTTGGCAACCACTCTCTATAAATAATGTTTCATTGTTTGTTTACCTTTAACATTACGGTACATTTCTACCGCAACACCAATCAAGATAAGAATGGTCGTACCACTCAACAAGCTTGACTGTTGTAATCCAAAAATCCACGTTAATGGTAGTGTTGAAATTGTCAATAGATAAATCGAACCGATTATACTTAGTTGATTCAACTTCTTCGATACGTATTTCTCAGTATCTTCTCCCGGTCTCACGCCTACGATGTAACCATTAGATTTACCTAAGTTCTCAGCTAGTTTCTCTGGATTGATTTGAACTTGTGCATAAAAGAATGTGAATAGAATCACAATAAGTGCATACGTCAACATACCTTTCTTCGCTGACATGTTAAAGCACTCGAACACGAAGACTAACCAATCTGGTTTCACGCTATTGCTAAAGAATAACGCTTCCACGATTTGTGGTAGCATGAAGATTGAACCCGCTAGAATCACTGGAATCACACCAGCAGCATTAATCTTGATTGGAAGCCAAGATGTTTGATACTCGTCCGTAGCTTTCTTTGAGTAATACATCGGAATTCTCAATTGTGATTGCTCGAAGAACACAATGATGATTGCTAGTACAAGAAACACGACTAGTGCTTGCCACCAATGACCACTTTCATGAATCAGTCCCAACTCCGATGGAATTCGTGATACGATACCACCGAAAATCACGAGTGAAATCCCACTTGCTAGACCTTTATCGTTAACAGTCTCGCCAATCCAAGCCAACACTACTGAACCAATTGTAATCACTCCTGCGATAATTAGATATGTAGTCGTGCTTGGATTCACCACAAAATCACTACTGTATTTATTAAATCCATAAGTTAGTCCGATAGCTTGCATAAATCCAAAGATTGCTGACAATACTAGCGTCAATCTTTTGGTTTTCTTACGACCAATTTGTCCTTGTTCCGACCATTCTACCACAGTTTTCGATAAATCCATTTGCAATAGCTGAATAATAATCGAAGCTGTAATGTATGGTGATACTCCTAGTGCAAATACTGAGAAGTTTGTTAGTCCACCACCATTCAATAAGCTCAAGAAGTCAAATGTCTCAGAATTTGTTAGTTCATGAATCGCACTTACGTTCACAAACGGTACTGGAATATGTACTCCGAGTCTAAATACGACAATGATTAATAGAGTATATAAAATTGCATTCCGCAACTTGTTCATAAGTTCTCTCCTTATTTTAAAGATATAAAAATTGGGAGTAAAAACTTACTCCCAAATCACGCTAATCTAGTTCAATAGCTTTTAAATTCTTCTGAATCGTAGATGAAGCTTCTATAATACTATGACGACTATTTGAAATCGACACAGTCATTTCATCTGCTTTATTTTCTACACGACCAGTAAACTGATACATAACAAAGTATTGTTTCCCATGGTCTAACGTTACTTTATCATGTACCGCATTACTTTCCACCTTCAATGGAATTTCTTTCTTGTCTTCGGTCAACAGCCATGCTTTCTTCAATGTTAAATAACTTGAATTTGAAGTAATATCGATTGTTACTTCATTTGTTGGAAGACTTGGCAAGTCAATCTTTTCAGAATCCCGGGAAAAGAACTCGTCATAAATGCTTGCTTGGATTCCATTATCCGTGAATTGTTTTGCAAACGTAGAATCTTTACTACCCAGCACTATTGGATGGAAGTCGATATTCATGCGTTTCATGAAATCGAATACACTCTCATTTGATAATGCACCTAACGAGTGTTTAGAAGTAAACACAGCATTACCACCGTTACCGTCAGAGATGTACAAGAACTGACGGTCGATTGCGAGAGTACTCTCATTCTCCAAGTACGTGTACACATTCGTCGGGTCTCCGTAAGCTGGATAAGTGTCGAAAGTCGAATTAAGAACCTTAGAATCCGTCTCCAATTGCTTTGAAATCGCTGCTTTATCCGAAGTCAGCGGTTGTGTGAGTTTCAAGCGTGAGGATTTCGACGTACCATACCCAATCGCTACACGGTCAGACTCACCAAGTGAGTCTACCAACCGTTTCACGAATTTATCTACTTTTTGTCTATAGTCATTGGACGGTACCGCACTTCTATCAACAATCACAACATAATCATGTTTAAGCGTTACCGACTCAGAACGTGTCACTGTAATAGCGTCTTTTGGAATCGCTGATACAATATCGATTGTCGCTTCGCTCGCCCAAATATTAGAGTAATTATTAATAGTTGTAGATAGTGTTAATAAGCTCATTAGAGCCAAAGCAACTTTCTTCTTCATATTAGTGTCCTTTACGTTTATTACGAGTAAACACAGAAGCTACTGCCCCAATCGCACCAACAATCGCAGCTCCACCTAATGCTACAGCACCAGTTTTTGGTAATTGTTTGTCATTAGAACCGTTTGCTTTGCTAGAGTTTGTTGGTTTACCTGTTGCGTCACTAGTATTCGCACCAGTATTAGCGTTTGTGTTAGCTGTTGTTGAAGCATCTCCATTTGCTTCTACAGTTGTTTCACCATTTGAATTAGCTGGAGCTTCTGTTGAAGCGTCTCCGATTGCTTCTACTGTTGTAGAACCATTTGCATCAGCTGATGGTGCTGCTGTTGTTTCTGAGTTAGACCCAGTAGACTCAGCTGTTGTTTCTGCATTTGAACCAGTGGTTTCAGCTGTTGTTTCTGAGTTTGAACCAGTTGACTCAGCTGTTGTTTCCGCTGTTGTTTCCGCTGGTTTTTCCGCTGTTGTTTCAGTTCCAGATGTTTCTTTAGAACCAGTTTCTCCAGCAGCAAACTCGATTGATAACTCTGTTTTAGATGTAAAGTTTCCAGCTTTTAACTCAGCTTGGATTTTACGAGTTAAATTGTCGCCCTTAGGTGCAACTAAATCAAATTGAATCGCTACTACACCGTTAGCAGCGTCATCTGCTGTTAAATCTAACGTAAAGTCTAATGAACCGTCATCATTTTTTGGTAAAGTTGCAACATCGATTTCACGGAATACAGTATCTCCGTGTAATACTTTAATTTTTGTTACTTCTGTACTTGCACCAGTTTCAGTATTTGTTACTGTTTCTGGAGCGAATGCAAATTCTTTTCCAAGTTTCACAGATAGTGTTGCTTTTGATAAGTCACCATCTTTCGTTGGAATTTCTACTTTTGCAACGAATGGTACGTTTAATGTTAAGTTAGAACCATTTGATGCGTCTTTGTTTGTAGCTGTGATTTGAGCTTCTTTAACCGCTTCTTCTGCTCCCACTAAAGCTACTGGACTTGCTGCTACTAATACGCTTAAAGCAGCACCTGTACGTTTGAATTGTTTCATCACAATTGCTCCTCTCTATTTATAAAATATGTTGTGATTTTAAAACTTAGTTCATACAAAATTGTTTTATACTTTAAAAGTATTGGGTGAGAACGCACCTCAAATGTCACTGGTTTCGTTTGTGAAACATCATGACAAGAATCATTGAGTGTTCAGATTTACAAGTGAACACCTGCTTTTACAGAATTCGTGGTTGTGCCACTAAGATGAAGCGGTTCAATTTACTCTTAGTAAGCTCTAAAAATCTCTTTAACAATTCATTCACCTCTCTATTTCTAAAAATTCAAATAAAGATTATAACAGAAAGTGACTTACATGTCAAGAGTATAATAGCGATTGTTTGTGATTTTAGCTCATAAACCACAAACAATCCAATTACAACCCACATATAACTAGTATATCACACATTTTATGAAATGTGAATAGTTATTCCACATTTTTCTCCAAAAACTCACGTAATTCTCGTGGAGACATTGAAAACAAGTCCACGTCCGTCATTCCATCCATCACAGCTTCTGCTAAAATATCTTCTATAGAATGTGTTAATAGCGGAGCTGTCGGTTTCGGATTTTTATATAAAACTGTTTTCAATTGTAATTCCTTACTATAAGAAGTGTTTTTCAAATCACTCGGAGCAGCACCTTGATAGTGTTCTCGTATATTATAATCTTGTGGTTTAATACTTGAGATACGTTGTCGTGAGTCTAGTAAAATGAAATCACGGTCTAATAACACATCTTTTAATCGTAATGAGAACGATTTAGCACTGAGTAGTGATTGTCTTAAATTTGACTGATTACAAAATTGTAAGTATTCTTTAAACAACACAGATACTGGAATGACTGCTTGCGTGAATGTTTCATTATAATCCAACTCATCAATGAACAATCCAAATGAATCTTTGGTTTCATCAAGTGCTTCTTTTAAGAATTCTTCGTACTTTTCAGCATAATCCGTAAATAGAGCAGCGGTCGGTCTTTCTAATGAATGTACAATCATTGAAATCGTCGTTGTTAAATACTTGTATGTCGCTTCTTCATTATAAGAAGATAATAATTGGTCTAATGAATAACCAACCAATTGCTTTAAATGATTTCGTGACTCGTTGTTATGTCTATGGTTTGTGCTTCCCCACGGAAACATAAGCAGTCTGTCATTCATCATTTGACCTTTCTCTAAAGAACCAAAAGCGTGGTTGGTGGCTTGCACCCAGAGTCCACCAAACTTGATATTTCGTGGTTGGTCGTATTTCACGTTTACGATTTGTCCAATTCCATCTAATAATGATTTAAACAACGTAGACGCATTCGCACCCATATACCATTTTGTTTTCAAATCGTCACCTGTTAGAATACGATGATAATTCTGAATCAACGCCACTTTATATTCCAAGTCCAAGTCATGCAAGTTGAACGGTAACGTCGCTCTTAGACCAGCGATGAGAGTAAGTTCATTCAAATAACTTGATTTACCATTACCACCATCACCACGAATTACTACAACTCTTTTTGCATTCAATCCAATAAATCCAGCGTATGTTAAATGGTCTATAAACTTTCGGTTCTCAGCGTCATTGTTCGACCACTGATTTCGAACATAATTCACCAGTTCCACCCACTTCGGTTCGAGCTTGTTTACATCGACCACGTCGAAGTTTCGAGTCTCGACAAAGAAATACTCTCCGTCACTATCACTTGATTCTTCGGTGTAGTCCATTTTTTCTAAGTCGTAAATTCCATTCTTTAATAACGCCAAATGTCTTGGTGCATAGTGGTACAAGATGACCGAACCCGGTTCGTCGGATAACGCCACGACCATATCGTACAATTTTGTACGCTCAGAAAACGTGTGTTGTTTATACATCGTTGAAATTTGTGCTAAATGTCTACTTAATAATTTAATGTCAGACGAATACTCTCGCTTGTCATAATCTGGATAGAACATCTCACAATCGTCTCCATCTTTGTCTAGACGACAAAAATCGCCAGCACGTAATAAAGCACGTACTAGCACGTGTAATGGTAAACGACGTTTCGACAAATCATGTTGTGCGTCTTCAATATATGGTTCACATGCTTTGTAGAATTCATCATTACTATTAAATGATAAATGTTTTTTGAACAAGAGACCGACTCCTTTCTTGCTAAGATGATTCTATTCTAACACAACTATGCAATCCGTGTATAGACGTAAATGAAAAATTTTTTTATTCTTATGAATAACCAATTAGAATCGATGGTTAACAATAAGAGATTGTGAAGTGATTCACAAAAAGATTTGTATCGATTTTCGGACTAAATTTATGTTTCACAAGCGATTTTTGGGTCAGATTGGGTCACATTTTGGGTCAGATGGGTCACATTAAAAACAATCTGACCCACAATCTGACCCACGATTTTTTGCGATTTTTAAAATCAGAAATGTTGTTATACCAACGTTTGTGGCGGTTTGGAATATAAGGATTTTAATATTTGGGTCAGATGGGTCAGATTCTCACCAACTCTATACGTTTTTTAGACATAAATGATGATGGTTAACAATACACCTATTGGGTGTATTTGGTTACTGCCAGATTAGAAAACTTTTTTTTCGAAAAGTTTTGGGATTAATCTGACCCATCTGACCCAAATTTGTATTTTTAGTATTATTTTTTAATAATATTTAAAAAGATATATACCTAACTATTACTGGTGTGACAATAAAAACTGGACTTTTCTCTAGTAAAAGCTGAAAAATGAAAAATGGAAAAATTTTGGGTCAGATTGTCAAAAAAGCTTGGGTCAGATTGTTTTTAATCTGACCCATCTGACCCAGAAAAATTCCGAAGCAAAAATGACCGAAATCGTTTGACACCAACGATTGTCGCAATTCTTTGTGAAATCGACCACAAACTTTCACAACTTCACAGAAAATTCACATATAATTATTTTGATATTTTTCAGAGAGCTATTTTTCGGAATTTTTCCGAAAAATAGTTTCACAAGCTGTTTTTCGCTCGAAATTCGCTCATTTTTCGCTAGATTGTGAAATGATTCACGAAGTATTATTTTTATTTTTGGAGATTGGGATGTGCGTGGATGGGACACAGAAGCTCATGGGAGACGTTTAAGTGATTTTGTGAACGATAGGATATAAACATGTGTAGACGTCAGCAAAAGCTCTAAAATGTGTTTTAAATCGCAAATAAAAGCATGCGTATTCGGAAGTTTGACTTGTAGAAGTATATTATTAACGATAGAATGCTCTCAGAAGCTCATAAACAACGTCTAAGCGATTTTGAACATGATTTAGTATATTTATACCTTAAAGGTCGAACGTCGCTCTAAGGTATCTTAAATCGCAAAATACGAAGTGTCGTGAATCGACATCTGCGATTGCGTCTGAAATGTAACGTCTGTACTCAAATTAAGATTGATGGTATAATGAGTTTGTTGAGAAAATTACGGAGGTATAAAAGATGGAATTAGAGATTTATTTGAAATATAAAGGATTCACAAGAGCTGAGATTTTGAGAAAAGATGACCGTGAGTTATCGTCGGATGATGAACTGTGTTATAACTTGGAATTTTGGAGAAAGAATAAACATAACTTGAAATGTGCTATTAAAGATGAAATGAAAGATTATGATTGGGCGTATATTCTTGAACCAGTAGTGGACGAATTTGTTATTGATTTTCCACGATTGGAGTTTGTAACAGTTGGTCAATCATATGATGCATTCACAAATACCGTAACATGTCGATTGGTACTAAAACTTGAATTGTGGGAAGGTGCAACAGAAGATGATATTTGTATTCACAAAAAACGAATGAAGTGGAATATCGTTGAGTGGTTGAACGACAATAATGGATTCATTCGATTGAAAAACAATGAACTTCGTTTTTTAACAGATGATGAAATGATTTATGGTCATCCAATTACAAGAGTAAACTTTGACCATTTAGATGTGAGATTGAAATTAAGAAAGTAGGTATCACAAATGGAATTAAAAATCAAAGTACACTGTAAACCGAGAATTGAATTTGGAGCTGAGGGTGTTAACGGACATAAGTCCACAGAGCAAGAACGTGAACATGTGATTGAAGAATTCAAACGCCGCAATATGGATAAATTTAAATGTGCAATCGCTGACAATATAGATTTAAACACATGCCAAGATTTACTGAGAGCAGCATTTGACATGTGGAAAATTGACTACAAGACTATTGAACTTGTGCACTTTACACACAAGTTCGAAGATTTGACATTGGATTTCGAACTTGTAATAAAATTTGAAGCTCTAGAGGAACTGACAATGTATGATGAGCGACTTCTAGAGTACATTCACGACTGGATGTACTGTGAAGGTGCTTATATTTGGTTGGTAAGTGGATGGTTTGGAGAAAATGACGTAGAGTGTTTCCACACAATTTATGCAGATGAAACTAATACGGACATTTATATTGAATGGAAAAGAATTAAGTAGGTGAGTTCATTGAGATTAGAATTTAATATAGAAGCAAAACCGCAATTGAAAGCGAGAGTTGAGCATTTCAATGGTGAGAACTCAAATCGTGGTTGGTTAGACGTTTTGGAGACTCGACTTCAAAATCAAATCGACAAAGGTGACGATGTTCTCGTGTGTGAATTGGATAATTACACTCTGGAGGATGAAATGATATACATTCTACAAGATGTTTTGAAAATTCCAAAGTATGACATCGTAGTCGAAAGTTGTGATTGTCGAGTTGAGTGGCTGAATGGAGTTCTTAAAATCATTGGACATGTGGATTTCGACACAAAAGTATTACCGCCACTTGTCAATCACGAAAATGTAGATGGATTGCTCAAAGAGTACATGTTATGGTGGTTACAGAATGAAGAAATGTTCTTACAGTTGACAGATTTTTCTGGTAGATATGGAGAGTATATGTATAAGTTACTTGTTGATGTGAACAGTGACAACGTGAAAGTTGAAGCTGATGTAGTGGATGATAAGGAGTAATAGAATGAAACTAAAATTAAAAATTAATGTTGAACCACTATGGACAGTCGGAGTTAGACCGGTTGGTAGTACAGATGAGTTTGATTTTAGAAATAAAAAAGATATTGGTATGGTTCATATTGACAAAATCAAAAGTAGTTTACATTGTGACTTGTCTGATTCCATCATTAAAGAA
>ERZ772961.760-NODE-760-length-12538-cov-10.166226_pt1 | contig 12538 bp, 13 predicted proteins | sample MGYA00580677_ERZ772961 | MGnify/ENA primary metagenome ERZ772961 (study PRJEB29015, sample SAMEA2738088) | human oral metagenome | biome: human oral; feature: human-associated habitat; material: saliva | place: China | collected 2227 ... | reverse complement strand
CGAGCTTTTGCATGATCCTCAGCGCGTGCGCGTAGTACTGCATCAGGTCCGCGGGAATCGTCCCGAGCATCGCAAACCCACCGGGGATACCCGCGACGAAGGAGATGGCCGCCGACTTATTCGTCTCGTAGGAGATTACCTCCTCCGCGAGCCTGTCGATCTCGGTCAGGGAGACTCCGGCGAGCAGCGGATTCGAGTCGATCGCGCGCGCAATTGCATCATCATCCATGCGGAGTTTGCTCAGCTCCTGGCGCAGGAACTCATCGCGGTTGACGCGCACGCCGGGCACGCGCACGACCTTCGCCAGGAACTCGAGAGCGCGCTGCTCCGGCGCAGATTGCTGCCCGGAGGCATCGCCGATCACTTCGCGATGTCTGGTACGGCCGTTCGTCGTGTCGGGCATCGGAATCCTCCTCGTCTGACGACGCGCTCACAGCGCGCGGGTGGCCCCCACTCTACCGGGTTCCTGCTCCCCCGAGCCCAGGATTGACGAGGCCGGGGCTAGGCCGCGCTGTCACGCATCCCCCGCCCCGGCCTCGTGACCGATGATCGTTACTTGCGCCGACCGAAGAGGCCCTTGACGCCTTCCGCGATGCCGGAGGCCGCGGTCATCGCGCCATCGGCGATGCCGGTAGCCGCAGTCTTTGCGCCACTCGTGACGGCCTTGGTCGTGCTCTCGAGCGCCTGCTGGGCGTTATCCAGAACGCCCGGCTCCTGATCGTCGGGGGTCGCGTCACTGACGGCCTGCTTCCAGACCTTGGCGTCGACTCCGGGAGGTGGCAGCTCACGCAGGTGATTCTTGAGGCGGTGGGACTGGGACTGAAGCGACACGAAGGTCATGCCACCCGAGACGGCGCCACCGATGAGCGGGATAGCCTTGGAAACGCCCTGCGCGAATCCCTTCTTCGTGAGGTTGATGCCGATGTATCGCAGACAGTGCTTCATGACCGGGTACCACGAGGTCTTCGTCAGAGCATGCTTCGTCACCTGCTTTTGGAAGGCGGGCACCGCAACCGAGCGTGCGAAGGCCGTCAGCGACTGGGCCGCGCCGCCCACGCCGAGCATGACTCCGAAGAACACCGCGAGGACGCCGATCGTCTCGTCGTCGACCTCGTCCATGTCGCTGAGGAGCTCGCGCCAGCCGTACAGGTAGGCGAGCTTCTGCATGATCCTGAAGGCGTGCACGTAGTACTGGGTCAGGTCCGCGGGGATCGTGCCGAGCATCGCGAAGCCGCCGGGGAGGCCTGCGGCGAAGGACATCGCTGCGGACTTGTTCGTCTCGAAGGAGATGATGCCATCCGCGAGCTTATCGAGATCGGTCAAAGAGACGCCAGCGAGGACGGGGTTCGAGTCGACGGCACTCGCAATCGCATCGTCGCTCATGTGGAGTTTGCGCAGCTCCTGACGGAGAAACTCCTCCCTCGTGATACGCACGCCGCGGATGCGCACGACCTTCTTGAGGAATTCAATCGCATATTTTTCCGCTTCGGAGTCCTGCTGCGCCAGCGTTTCACGTAGCTCGGCGACCCCCTCGGTCACGTCGTCCGTGAGTTCCACTTCGCCGCTCGTGTCGAGCACGATCTCTCGGCCGTCTTCCTCGAATTGTCCGTTGACGCCGAGTTCGTCGAGGTTGTCGCTCATCTCGTTCCTTTACACTCCGTTGTCACCTCACCACGAGGTCTGGATACGCGACAACTATAACCCAGTTTTCCGTCGTGATGATGCTCATGACACACCGTCATTGTGCTCGGGTGTGAGGATGTCAGGAACGGACATACTCTGGGCACATGTGGATCCTCGCCGCCTCCCTTTCAGCCCTGTTCGCGGGGCTGACTGCCGTCCTGGCGAAGGCGGGCGTCGCGTCGACGAGCTCAACGGTTGCGACGGCGCTGCGCACGGTTGTCGTGGCCGTGGGGGCGTGGGGCATGGCGGCGCTGACGGGAACGGCTTCCGGCGTTACATCTATCGACGGAACCTCTGCGCTGTTCCTGGTGTTGTCTGGGTTGGCGACGGGGGCCTCGTGGCTGTGCTATTTCGCGGCGCTGTCGCGAGGGGACGTGTCCCGCGTGGCACCGATCGACAAGCTGTCGACGGTCCTGGCGATCATCCTCGCGCTCGTTCTGCTGGGCGAGCCGGTGAGCGTGTGGGGCGCGGCCGGGATTATCGCGATTACGGCGGGGACGCTTCTGATGGTGGAACCCGCTGAGCTATCGGGCCTTCCTCGAGCGCTGCGTGGGGGCGGGAGCTGGCTGACATTCGCGCTCGCGTCCGCACTGTTCGCCGCGTTGACGTCGATCCTTGGGAAGGTCGGCATTTCTGGGGTTGATCCGACGCTGGGGACGGCGGTGCGCACGCTGGTGGTGCTGGCGATGGCGTGGGTGATCGTGGGCGCGCAGGGACGCCTAGGCGAGGTGCGGTCGATTCCGGGGCGCGAGCTGGCGTTTATCGTTGCGTCGGGCGCTGCGACGTGCGCGTCGTGGCTGGCGTACTATCACGCGCTGAAAGATGGGCCCGCCTCGGTCGTGGTGCCCATCGATAAGCTGTCGATCCTCGTGACCGTCGCCGTGTCAGCCGTGGCGTTTCACGAGCGTTTCACGCCGCGCTACCTGCTCGGCCTCGCCCTCATGTGCGCGGGCACGGTAGCCATGGTGGTCGCATAGGTGTTTGCGCGGGCCACGTTTAGTGTCCTTGGCTTTCTTCCCAGGTGTCGGTGTTGCTGATGAGGAGGTGGTTGAGGCGGAATGGGCCCGTTGTCTCCGTGGTGGTGACCAGGCCGTTGATGGTTTGTGTCTCTCCGGTGAAGGGGTTGGTGGCTGTTCCTGCCCACGTGGTGGTCAGTGTGATGGTGCGCGTGGCGTTGGGGTAGGGGCCATCGAACCTGGAGCGCCATCCGTTTGGAGGCGTGTAGTAGTGGCGGATGAGGGCGGGGTCGGTGTTGGGCTTCATGCCTTTGTGCCAGGGCACACCGGGCGAGGTCGTGGTCAAGTCCGGAGTGTCGTCTCCCCAACTCCACGTGTAGGACGTGGCCCTGAGGGTGATGGTGATGTCGTGGCCCAGCAGGTTGATGACATGGGTCTGCGTGGGGTGGGTGGCCGCCACGAGCGTGGGAATGTGCTTGTTCGTGTACGACACGTCGGCGGGCCGCTTGTACAGGCCGGCGCCGTCGGCGTGGATCGTCGTGGCCGCGTAGTACAGAATCTCGCGCGTTGTCGGTGTCCATCCAGCGTCGCCGCTCTTGGGGAACATAGGACGACACGAATACAGTGCAGTGCTGCCATCTGCCTCAACGGCCGTGTGTCCTTGGCCATCACAATTCAAACCCGCCATGGACGTCACCGCCTCAGGACTCACCACGGCGGAATTCGATAGACGAATCGTGTCATCCACATTGTTAAATTGAGATGCAGGGGGAGCTTCTGCAGGAGCAGCCTGATGTCCCCATTTTTCGTCAGCGCTTACTTTTATACCGTCATTCCCATCTGCTTCTACCATCTGGTCCCAGTCATGGGAAGTCTCATCCCAGTCATTTGCCGCTGCAGCAGACACCTGGCTCCAAACAACACAGATAGCTACAAGAAACACGAGTATTGAACGGCGACCAATACGTCTAGAGCTCATCGGCTTCTGCCCTTCCCTGCGTTTCAACCCAGCGGTTCTCTTGCCATGTCATAAACAGGGAAATCGTGGATTGGTATTCCTCATTACGTACTGCGATTCGCGTGCCGGAGCACTTCGTTCCATCAACAGCAGTAACGCTAAACTTGACGCCAATTGTGTTAGGCGGGACATCGGAACCGTTGGCAGGCACGGGTTCCAGGAGAAGAACATGATCGACAGTGAGTGACTTTCCATAGACCCAGCCATTGGAATAATCATTGTTAATCTTGTTCATCAGCGAGTGAGCGAACCCACTCATATCATCCGAGAGTGCCGCAAGAGCAGCGGTATCTCCCGTATTCCAGGAGTAAGTCGCAACAGCCAGGTAGTGTTCTGCGGCTGCTTCCGCCCCGCGTTCACTGTTTTCCTTTGCGGCTTCGGGGAGCTCCGGTTTGGTGTAGGTGTCTGCTGCGTACTCGGCGGGGCGCACGAGCACGCCGTCGGGGCCGATCTGGTAGCCGCCTGACATGGCAGGTTCGCTCGACACTGTGGGGGCGGGGGTGGGTGCGGCCGTGGGGCCTGTGGCTGCGACGGTAGGTGTCTCACCCCAGGCATGCCACCAGCCTTCGGCAACACCGTTGACATAGACGGCGAAGAAACCGCCAATCACCAGCCCCACAACAGCGATGCGGATACCCCAATCAACAGCACCAACACGCATCCAGGAACCAACGCGGGTACCCGCGCCCCGGGGGCGCGTGCGGCTGGCGGGCAGCTCACGGTCGAGCGTGCGGCGCGACGTTGAGCCGAGGGAGGAGGTGTTTTCTTCCTCAGCAACAGATCCATCGGACAGGGGTGAGTTCTCCATGGTGTGCCCTCCACGGTGAGATGAGTGGTGGCCCGCCCCCGCCGTTGGGGGAGGACCCTTCCCTGTCAGGGTACGCGCAGAACCGATACGAAACACCAAGAATGCTGCACAACCATCACGCAAATCCTCCCACCCGCATTCCCATAACCGCACAAACGTGCAGACCTGAGCCCCGGCCTCGTCGATTCCTGTGGTCGTTCACGAGGGAAGTCCCAAAACAGCTGCCAGGCACGACCACCGGGCACCTAGGACATCCCCCTATAGGAGTCGATCCAACGCCTCGCGAATCTGCCGCTCCTCGTCAGAGCCGATCGTGGACAGACGCAGGACAGGAACTCCGTAGGCGGACATGATCGAATCTTTGAGATTGTCACGTTTCTGCTGTTTCTGACTCATGCCATGGAATTTCCAACCGTCCACCTCGATGGCGAGGAGAAGGCGCTTCGTGACGCGCGAGTACACCCCGAAGTCGAGCGCGCTATCCCTGAACACGAAAGCTCGCTGTTCTTCACTCAGGCGGCGCGTATTGGGCAACGCATCCCGGAGATACACCTCTACCTGATAGCCAAAGCGCGCATACCTGGGCTCTGCCAGCACGTCGCGCAGGCACTGTTCCGCTACATTCTCTGCGGGGGAACGCCTACGATCAGCCCACTTAACCCGAGAGTACCGCTCGAGCGACTCGCTATACGCGTTGTAGAGGACGTCGAAAATGGAGACTATGTCCGACTGGACGATGGCGCTCGGATCGTACATCTCGATGTAATCGAGCAGTGCTCTCACATTTCGACTGAGCCGGACACCGCCATGCGTGGTCACCACAACGAAGCGGTCTTTGGCGCGCGACACGATCACATTCGTCAGGGCATCCGCGTCGTAGAAGTCTTGCGCGGCCGACCGGTCGTTGGCATTGAGGACTGTGGACAGGATGATCGTTCCCGCACCGCGCCCCTGAAATTTGTGCGCGGTCTCCGCCAACCATCGGGGATGAGTCCCTTCACCAAGGTCGCTACGAATCTGCTTGCTCAGGTTCGTGGCCTGTGCCCGAAACGGAGTCACGATACCCAATACAAAGTCGCCCGACTCGTCAGTCCCTTCAAGCTCGACACCGTCACGGATGCTGCGCATGTCCTCCAGGTCGGTGATGATGTCGATTTCCCGCTGCGAGAAGAATCCGCTCCCGCGCGACGGGCGCCGCGCGTGGTTTCCGGGCGCAGCGTAGACGATCGCGAGCGGATCGGGGGCATCGTCGTCGGAGGCGCGCATCGGAATGAGCTCGCCGCCGTAATACATGCGGTTACAGAACTCAATGATCGCAGGGTGGCACCGGTAGTGTTCCTTGAGCAGGGTGCTCGGCACTTGCACCGACGCCGGCATCATCTTGACAGAGTCAAGCAACGACAGCGAACGGACATCGAAGCGCGGCGCGGGCGGTTCCTGCTTGCTCGCATCCCACCCCTGGAAGATCGGACCAAGCTGCTTGTCATCCCCAACGATGACAGCATTACGGGCCTTGCTCAGTGCTGCTATCCCCTCCGGAATCAGGACCTGTGAGGATTCGTCGATGATAATCCAGTCGAGCAGCACGTCCTCGGCCAGGTTGTTCCGGATCGAAAAGCACGTGGATGCGACAACCGGGTAGGTACGCAGCAGGATATCCGTCTGCCGCTTGAGGCGCTCGGTTGGGCTGAGGCGGCTCGGACGCTCGCGTGCGAATCGGTCCAGTAAAGCGGCATCCATCGCCTCGCGGGAGTGGCGCCGATACTGCGCGCTCACCTCGACGAGGCCGTGGCGGGCTGCGCGGGCCTCAGCCTCCTCGATGCGGTCGGATAGTTCTTGTTCGCGAGCCCGATAAAAGGCGAACTGGAGCGCCGACTGGACGTGCGGGTCTCCCAGGTCGACGCCCTTCAAGGAGCCGTAGGCGAAGTACCGACGCACCCGCTCGATGAAGCCCCGCGGACCGCGCCCCACCCTCGGCGCGCAGCGAGCGAGGGCAAGAAGGTCACCGATAACCCCAGAGGACCGCCTCGAGACAGCCAGATGAGAAATGTCTGCTACCGGACGGCGACTCTCCTGTACTTTTTCCTCAAATAGGCGCCGCTCACGCTGGGCCTTCGTCAGCTGCGCGCGGATCTTCGGAATGTCTCGCGCATCCTCCCACAGAGCGACGAGGCGCTCTTCTTCGGCCCGCAGTACGGCCTCGTCGGCTCCGGCGGGGGAACCCGACGACACAGCGGAGGCCTTGCGAGCCCACGCCTCACGCCTCTGTTCAAGAACACCCTCACGCTGATGGAATTCCTTGACGCGCTCCGCTTTCCCCAGGTTGGCGACAAGGAATCCATAGCCTTCCTCCGTCAGCTTATCGACGACGTTGTCCACCGCAGAGTTCGCCCCCGCGACGACACCGACGGTCTGCCCCTGCGCAATCAGGGATGCGATCAGATTAAGGATCGTCTGCGTCTTGCCCGTGCCGGGAGGTCCGTCAATGATCGAAATCTGGTGGGTGAGCGCGGCTCGAATCGCGTTGCGTTGATCGATGTTTGAGGGGAACGGCATGATCAGGTGATCGCTCGCGCCCGTCTTCGTGGCGTACGTGCCCGCGAGGAACGCTTCCAGGGCGGACCCTCGCGGCGCTTTCGCAAGCCACTCCCACACGTTCGCGAGGATCGCCTCGGGCAGCATCTTCTCGCCGCTCACCCAGCGGGGATATTGGGCTGTCAGGTCGAGCTCCGCACCAGCTCGTCGAGCGTGCGCACGCACTTCTTCGCGGATGTAGTTGAGGGCGGCGGCGTTCTGCCGATCCTGTGCGGACGCATAGGTCACTCTCACCTCGTCGTGTCCGTAGCGGCGCAGTTTGAGCTTGCCATCAGCGGTGCGGCATGCCAGCGTATAGCGGGGATTGCGGGGATGGTCTGCTCGGCGGAGCGTCCAGATAATTTCGACGTTGTTCCAACGCTTACCCCCAACCCGAACCTCATCGAGTGCGTCGACCGTTCGGCGCTCAACCTGGTCGTAGAGGCGCACCCTCTCCTCGCCGTATGGATACTCCTTGCCGTTGGTGTAGGTGACGACGATGCGGTTTCCATCTCGGCGTGCCGTCGCAACCTTCCAGGTATCGTCCTGCCAGATCAGTGTTTCTTTATTACGAATCAGCACGTGCATTGTGCGCGGATCGACAGACTCCATACCTCTCCCCCTCGAGTTTTACACCCAGGATAGGAGAGTCATCAGACCGACGGTAGGTTGTTGAATACCCACGTCTCGAGGTGCGCACAGCACACTCGACAACGGCAAAGCCAGGCCACACCCTCACGCGACCCGGCCACTGCCTCGTCAGACCGAGTTGATTCAGACGACTTCCGCCGTCGTGAGGGGAACGATTCCACTCAACGTATCCCCTAGCGCGTCTTCAGCACGGTCGAGCTCATATCGCATCTGCAGGTTCATCCAGATTCCCGGGGTCGTACCAAAATAGCGGGACAGCCTCATCGCAGTGTCGGCCGTGATTCCGCGCTTTCCGTGGACGATTTCATTGATACGGCGGGGCGGAACACCGATAGCGACGGCGAGCTTATGCTGCGTAATACCGAAGCCCTCGATGAAGTCCTCCATGAGGACCTCACCCGGGTGAATCGGAGCAACTGTTACAACAGACATCGGTTCCTTCCCCTTCCCACAACACGCCTTTACTCCCCCAAGCGTAGGTCTCAGGAATCCCGTCAGGCTCACACCCACAAGCATCACACACGCCGACGTGGAGCAGCCACAGCATCTCGATCACTTGCACCAAGAGCACACAGCTGCCGTCCACTTTCGATGCGCGCCAGAAGCTCGAGGGCATGCTGAATCACCGCGGCTCGATCCTCAATTCCAGTGAGGGCAGCAGCGCGCGTAAGCGACTCGTCGTCAACGTCAATTGTCAATCGCATAGAACCCTCCGTAGCCAGGATAGGGCCGATCTCCACAACTGGAGATGTTCCGATCAGAACCTGCCCATGCTCACACTTATCCAACGCCAAAGCCAGGCCACGCTCTCGCGCGCCACGACCACTGTCCCATCAGGGGCACCAACACTATTGGGCTACACCTCCACTAGAGCCGACGCTCCGCAGCTCGCGTCCGCGCACGAGCTCCCATTTCCGCGACGCGGCATCGACGAATGACACGTGGGTGATCATCTCCCCTGCATTCCCCTTTGTCATTATATTCAGCCTCATTCGAGCGGTTTCCTGTTCAATAACAGGACCCCACATGTACTCCGGGTGAGCACAAATTACAAACTTGCCAGGGGGAAGCACAGCAAGCTCTAGGTCGCGATTAAGATTCTTCTTATTGTTCGCTTTCTGGCTCTTGACGCAAATCTTGAAGATGGGAGCATCCGAACCATTCACCACCAAAATCCCATACTGCTCCTCATGTGGAGCATCAGGACAGTGAACGCCGACAACCGTCACGTGCTCAGCCTGCCGACGCTCGGCCGCAAGCTCACGCTCCCGGTCACGCTTCTCTTCGAGCTTCACAACTTTTTCGCTCGTCCACCACGAAACGACCGCAGCGGAAACTGCCAGGAGGCCGCCGATGGCTCCCACCCAGTCCGCAACCGACCCCCAGTCCATCTACTTTCCTCCTTGATATCTGTTCCGAACTTGACGAGGTCACCATCGATCCCGCTAGACAGCACGCGCCGCAGGCTACAGAAACCGGAGCACCATGTCAGGCCATTCATGAACGGTTTACAGGGACGCCATCACTTTTGTCAAACAGGCACATATTAGGGCATCGACTAGACACTTCTCTTCCCGCCCCGAACACACCAGAACAGCAAAGCCGGGCCACACCCCGGACGACCCGACCACGGCCTCGTCGTGAAGAAAATTCTCGTGACCTCGCATCACAATTTGCCACCCGCTAGTGACACATCCCACTTAACGAGGTCGCGGCATATTTTCAACCAACAGGATCCGACAAACCGCGGAAGAATGGTCGCAGGGAGCGATACCAGGGCGACCGGTGGGGCACACAGACCGGTCGCGGTGTCTACGATGACACGTCGCTGACCTGGTGCTTGAGCCGCGCATCACCCAGCGGCCCCCACCTTCGATTCAATGAAAGAGGCTCACATGAGCGAGAACACCATCCCCCAGACCGGCCGCCAGCGTGAGAACAACGAGGATGCTGAGCAGGACAAGACCCCCGAGGGTCCCCTCCAGACCGACCACGGCACGACCACCATCGAGGAAAACGTCGTCGCCAAGATCGCCGGCATGGCTGCTCGCCAGGTGCCCGGCGTCTACGACATGGGTAACGCCGTGCGCCGCGCGTTCAGCGCAGTGACTGACCGCATCCCCACCGGCCAGACCAACGTCACCGGCGGCATCAGCGTCCACAAGGGCGACACCCAGGCCGCCATCGACGTGACCGTCGTCGTTGAGTACGGCTACTCCATCCTCGACGTGTGCAACAACATTCGCGAGAACATCATCCAGCAGATCGAGGGCACCACCGGCCTGGAGGTCGTCGAGGTCAACATCGACGTCACCGACGTTCACCTGCCCGAGGAGGAGACCTCCACCTCCGACTCAGTCAACCTCAAGTGACCTATCCCACCGTCTGGATCTGAGGAACACTCATGAAGACAACGCACCTGGCCCTCCTCGTGGGCCTGTTCATGGGAGCCGTACTCGCGTTCGGTTCCTTTGCTGACTTCATCCTTGTCACCCTGTGCGGAGTGGTTGGATGGGCAGTGGGCCTCTACCTGGAGGGCCGGGTCGATGTCCAAAGCATTCTGAATTGGCGAAAGAAATGACGACCGTGACCGCGCCTGACTCCGCAGTCACGCAGTCGAAGCCTGCCCGCGACAACGATTCATCCTTGGCGCAGCGCGGCACCACAACTATTCCGGCCAATGTCGTCGCCCGAATCGCCGCTCAAGCCGCCTCTGAATTCGCTGCCGTTGGTTCGAACGCAGGCGGGGTCCTGGGGATCGGTTCGCACCGAAACTTCGGTTCCCGGCCCGCGGCCCAGTGTGAGCTCTACGGGCAACGCGCGATTCTTCACCTGGATCTAGGCCTCATATTTCCCACTCCGTTGACCTCAACCATCGAGGATCTGCGCGCGCACGTGAGCGCTCGAGTCGAGAAGCTCTGCGGGATGAGCGTTGGCAAGATCACCATCGACATTTCGTGGCTCAACCCGAGCAATCATGTCAGGAGGAGCCTGAGATGAAAGCCCCCATTCCTCAACTCGTTTATCGCCCGTCACGCAGCGTACCTGCCACGATTCTGGCACTGCTGCTACTCGTGGTCGGGGGGCTCGGAGCGTGGCTGACGGGATACCGCCTTCTCACTGGGGCCTGGCCGCAGCGCGCCGTCGCCACGCTCGACGCCATCGGAGCGCTGTCTCTCAGCTCCATTGCAGTGTTAATTGCCGCTGGATTCGCAGCCGCCTTCGGACTGTTCATTCTGCTTGCTGCCCTGTGGCCAGGTCGCTGTGAGCACGTCGAGGTCCTTCCCGACGCTATTCCCGGTCAGACTGCGGTGCGCCGCTTGGACCTTGCCAGCCTCGTGAAGACACAGGTCATGCAGGTCGCCGCCATTCGTTCCGCATCTGTCACGACGCTCCCTTCAAGGGTCGACGTTGTGGTCTACAGCGACCTCGATGATTTAGAGACGGTGCGCGAGGCGGCTTCCCAGAGGACCGACGAGGCGCTGAAGATTTTTCAGCCCGTGGGCATCACCCATAGCCGCGTCCGCGCCAAGCGCGTGAGCTGAAAGAGAACCGATTATGCGTTCAGTTTCTGCCGCTCTCAACAGGGTTCTCCTGGCATTCTTCGGGCTGCTTATCATCTGCGCGTCCGCCTGGTTCCTCGCGTCCGGCCTCGATGCTGGCCACCATCTGCCCGGCCTTTCCGCGTACCTTGCCACGGCGCAGGACCAATTCGGAGCGATTCTTTCACCTCACGCCCACTGGCTCGTGCCGTGCGGCGTTCTGGCATCAGCGCTTACCTTCGTCACCGGTCTGTTCCTGCTCCTCATGCAGGTGCCGCGCAGGCCTGCGAATTCTCCGCTCAGGCTCAGCGGCTCCGATGGCACTCTGCTGGCTACTCTCTCCCCCGATGTCCTGTCGCAAGCCCTCTCCGAGCGCGTTCAGGACCTTCCCGGTGTCGAGCGCTGTACCGTCTTCGTTACCGGTTCTCCGAGCAAGCTCTGGGTTCAGGCGGACACGAGCGTCGCGCCGGACTGCGAGGTCGAGTGGACCGTGACCGAGATCCGGAAGCTGCTGAACGAGGACGTGGCTACATCTCTCGGAGCGCCTCCCAAGCAGCTTGACGTTCTCGTACGCCTGGCCCGCTCGGTGAGTTCGACGTCAACATCGAAGGCCGTCACAGGCCAGCCGTCGCCGGCAATCACAGGAACGGACACAGGCGCGTAAGACGTGGGGCAGAGCGGGCGTCGCCTTGCCCCACGTTTGTTGTGGGCAGGGCACCCACATTCACGAGGCCAGGGCTGAGTTCAACCTGAACGCTAACGCCCCGAAAGCTCCCAACAGCAAAGCCGGGCCACGCCCTCGCGCGACCCGGCCACTGCCTCGTAGAAGAAAACTCAGACGTTGAAGCGGAACTCCACGACGTCTCCGTCTTCCATGACGTAGTCCTTGCCCTCCATACGGACCTTGCCGGCGGCCTTCGCGGCGGCCATGGAGCCGGCCTCGACCAGGTCATCGTAGGAGACGACCTCGGCCTTGATGAAGCCCTTCTCGAAGTCCGTGTGGATGACGCCGGCGGCCTTGGGGGCGGTGTCGCCCTTGTGGATCGTCCAGGCGCGCGCTTCCTTCTCGCCGGCGGTGAGGTAGGTCTGCAGGCCGAGGGTGTCGAAGCCGACGCGGGCCAGCTTGTCCAGGCCGGACTCGTCCTGGCCGGATTCGGCGAGCATCTCGCGGGCGTCCTCGTCGTCGAGCTCGACCAGCTCGGCCTCGAACTGGGCGTCCAGGAAGATGGCTTCGGCAGGAGCCACGAGGGCGCGCAGTTCGTCCTTCATCTCCTCGTTGTCCATCTCGGCGGCGTCCATGTTGAAC
>ERZ772961.759-NODE-759-length-12540-cov-3.152503_pt1 | contig 12540 bp, 7 predicted proteins | sample MGYA00580677_ERZ772961 | MGnify/ENA primary metagenome ERZ772961 (study PRJEB29015, sample SAMEA2738088) | human oral metagenome | biome: human oral; feature: human-associated habitat; material: saliva | place: China | collected 2227 ... | reverse complement strand
CGAGCATCGGGTTGTCTTCTACCAACGAGTTGACACGCTGGCGGATGTATTCTACCGTCACGCCCATGGCCTTGGCCATTTCTTCTTGGCCGGCTTGATCGTGAGGAACGAATTCGTGGAGGGGGGGATCGAGCAGACGCACGTTGACGGGCTTGCCGTCCATGGCACGGAAGATACCGAGGAAGTCAGCCTTCTGGTAGGGAAGGATCTTCTCGAGAGCCTTTTCGCGACCTTCAACGGTTTCGCTGAGGATCATTTCGCGCATCGCGACGATCTTTTCGGCTTCGAAGAACATGTGCTCCGTGCGGCAAAGACCGATACCCACTGCGCCGAACTTGGCAGCGACGAGAGCGTCTTGGGGCGTGTCGGCATTGGTGCGCACTTGCAAGCGAGCATATTTGGAGCAGAGGTCCATGAGTTCGGAGAAGTCGCCGCTGAGTTCAGCTGCTTCGGTGGGGATTTCGCCGGCGTAAACACAACCGGTCGTACCGTTGAGCGAAAGGAAGTCGCCTTCCTTGAGCGTCTGACCGTCAACGGTGAGCGTGCGTGCCTTGTAGTCCACAACGATGCCACCGGCACCCGATACACAGCACTTACCCATACCACGTGCCACAACGGCTGCGTGAGAGGTCATACCACCGCGAGCCGTGAGGATACCTTCGGCAGCGGCCATACCGGCCAAGTCTTCGGGCGAAGTTTCGATACGCACCATGATGACCTTTTTGCCGGCTGCGTGCCATTCTTCGGCATCGTCGGCGTGGAAGACGATCTGACCGCAGGCGGCACCGGGAGAAGCGGGCAAACCGCGCGTGATCTCGTGAGCACCGGCCAAAGCGCGCTTGTTGAAGACGGGGTGCAAGAGTTCGTCGAGCTTGTTGGGCTCGCAGCGCTTGATGGCGGTTTTCTCGTCGATGAGACCTTCGTGAAGGAGATCCATGGCGATCTTCACCATTGCGGTACCCGTGCGCTTACCGTTACGCGTTTGGAGGAACCAGAGTTTGCCTTCCTGTACCGTGAACTCCATGTCTTGCATGTCGCGATAGTGCTGCTCGAGTTTGTTCTGCAAGGTGTCGAGTTCCTTGTAAATCTCGGGCATGGCTTCTTCCATGGAGGGGAACTTGGCAACGCGTTCTTCTTCGCTGATACCGGCACGTTCAGCCCAACGCTGTGCACCGATCTTGGTGATCTGCTGGGGCGTGCGGATACCGGCTACCACGTCTTCACCTTGTGCGTTTACCAAATACTCACCGTTGAAGAGGTTCTCACCGTTACCGGCGTCGCGGCTGAAGCAAACACCCGTTGCAGAGGTTTCGCCCATGTTACCGAACACCATGGCTTGTACGTTCACAGCCGTACCCCACTCGTCGGGAATGGATTCCATCTTACGATAGAGGATGGCGCGTTCGTTCATCCAGCTGCGGAACACGGCACAGATGGCACCCCAAAGCTGTTCTTTGGGATCGGTGGGGAAGTCGTGGCCGGTTTGTGATTTGATGGCGGCCTTGAAGCGCTCAACGAGATCTTTCAGTTCTTCGACCGTGAGGTCCTTGTCGAGGTGAATGCCGCGAATGGCCTTCACTTCTTCGATGATGGCTTCGAAGGGATCGATATCTTCCTTGTTCTCGGGCTTCATGCCGAGCACGACGTCACCGTACATTTGCACGAAGCGACGATAGGAGTCGTATACGAAGTGAGGGTTGCCGGTTTTGGCAGCGAGACCTTCTGCAACTTCGTCGTTGAGGCCGAGGTTGAGGATGGTGTCCATCATACCGGGCATCGATGCGCGCGCACCGGAACGCACGGAGAGCAACAGCGGGTTGGTGGGGTCGCCAAACTTGCTGTTCATGCTCACTTCCGTTGTAGCAATGGCGGCTGCCACGGCATCGGTAAGTTCGGCAATGATGGCTTCCTGACCTACGCGGTAATAATCGTTGCACGTTTCGGTGGTGATGGTAAACCCGGGAGGAACGGGCACGCCAATCTTATTCATCTCGGCGAGGTTGGCCCCTTTACCACCGAGCAAATCACGCATCGAGGCGTCGCCCTCGGCTTTTCCGTCGCCGAATGTGTAAACTCTTTTTACTTGTTCCATATTAGATGACTGTTTCAATTTTATATACTGCAAATATAACGCAATTTCAGCAATCCGCCAAATACATCAGCAGTTTTTGCTAACCATAGTTTGAAAAAATCGCACGTTTTATACTGAAAACGCTGCATGAACGCGAAGTTACGAAAAAAACGGCAAATCTATCGTCCGCGAAGGGTCTGTTCAGCGTCCAACGGCTTTGACGCCTTTCACGGTGCGGAGTTTTTTGATGAGCGAATTGAGCTGCGTCGTGTCGTCGACCAGGACGGTCAACTCGCCATAGAACAACCCGTCGTTGCTTTCGATGGAGATGTTGCGGAGCATGATGTGCTCTTCTTTCGAAATGATGGACGTGATGTTGTTCACAATGCCTAGGTCGTCCTGTCCCACCACATGCAACGTGATGGGATAAGTACTGCCGCCTTTGCCGGCCCAACGCACTTTCACCACGCGGTAGGGGAAGCGTTCGCGCATCTCGCGGGCGTTCGGGCAACTGTCGCGGTGGATTTTGATGCCGCCCGAAACGGTGACAAAACCGAAGACCTCGTCGCCGTAAACCGGGTGGCAGCAACGTGCCATTTGGAATTGCACGCCTTTCAGATTGCTGTTGTCGATCACCAAAACATCTTCTTGTCCCGTATCGACCGTGGGAGCGGCGTCGGAGAAACTGAAGGTTTCGGCACTGCGCACTTCAGCTCGTTCCGCCACACCGGCTTCGCGCTTCTGCAACTCGACATAGGTGTCGAGCGAAGCGTTGAGATCGATTTTGTCTTCGGCTATGTCGGTGTAAAAGTCGCCGGCTTCCTTATAACCCAGTTTCTTGATGAGTTGGTTCAGGGCACGTTCGTCCCATTCGAGCTTGCGATTCTTCAATTTTCGCTCGAGCACTTCGCGTCCCATGGCGCTGTCGCGACTTTTCATTTCGCGCAGGGCTTGACGAATCTTCGAACGGGCGTGAGAAGACACCACGATGTTCAACCATTCGAGGCGCGGTTGCTGGGTGTTCGAGGTGAGAATTTCGACACGCTGTCCACTGCGCAGCGGTTGACGAAGCGAAACATTCTTGCCGTCGACGATACCACCGACGCTGCGGTTGCCGATTTTCGAGTGAATGAGATAGGCGAAGTCCAATACGGTGCTGCCGACGGGCAACTTAAAGAGGTCGCCTTTCGGCGTGAAGACGTAGACTGAGTTTTCCTTCAAGCCGGTGTGCACTCCATCGTCGACATGCGGATCTTTACCGGCTTCGAGGGCGGCGCGAATATCGGCCAACCAACTGTCGACACCGCCCTCACTGCTCTTCACGCCTTTGTAGCGCCAGTGTGCGGCGAGACCGTGTTCGGCCACCTCATCCATGCGTTCGGTGCGGATCTGCACCTCCACCCATTTGTCCTCGGGACCCAAGACAGTGGCATGCAGGCTCTCATAACCGTTGGACTTCGGAACGGTCACCCAGTCGCGCAGGCGTTTGAGGTTCGACTCGTAACGATTGGTGATCAGCGAGAAGACTTTCCAGCAGTCGGCTACCTCATTTTCGGGACTGGAGTCGAGAATGATGCGAATGGCAAAGAGATCATACACTTTTTCGAAGCCACAATGTTGCTTCTTCATCTTTTGCCAGATGGAGTGAATGCTTTTCGTGCGTCCCTTCATGTGGTAGCGCAGTCCGGCTGCGGTGAGCATCTGATGAATCGGCGCCACAAAATTCTCAATATAGGCGTCGCGGCTCTTTTTCGTGGCATTGAGCGCCTCCTTGATCATATAGTAGGCTTCGTGCTCCAGGTATTTGAGCGACAAATCCTCTAATTCCGATTTGAGTTTGTAGAGTCCGAGTTTGTGGGCGAGGGGTGCGTAGATGTGCGCCGCCTCGATCGAGAGGCGACGGCGCGCTTCGGCATCGGGGTTCTCCTTGACGAGGCGCATCAGCACCACACAACCGGCAATGAGCAGCAACACCACACGCATATCGGCTGCCTGCGAGACGAGCAAGTTGCGGAAATTATCCGTTTTGAGCATCTCTTCGTTCAAGGCTTCGAGCTCGTGCACACGTTCGAAGGCGGCGAGGTCTTCGGGCGTGGGTTGCCATTCGCGCAACCCGATTTCGCTTTCGGCCAAACGGAGCGTTTCTTCTCCGATCTCGCGAGCGTCGAGCCCGAAACGCGCAATGAGATTGCGGTCGGTGATGGCAGTTACATCATAGGTTGTCATAGGCTTCTATGTTGGGCGCGACAAACGGGGAAAGAATTGCAAAAGGTGACTCTCTCATGCCGGAGAATCACCTTTCGCTGTTCGTCGCGAGGATTATTTAGATTGGGGTACGCTGTATTTTTCACCCGTTTCGCGGATAAGCACCTCACGATACTTCTCGGGGAAGCCGGGACGTTCGGGATCTACACAGATACCGTCGGGCGTGAGTTCCCATTTTCCGGCGGAAGTTTCCTTCTTCACCACTTGGTCGTTGTACTTCATAATGAGATATTCGCCGAGCGACTTCCATTCGCTCATCATTTCGCCCGACCATTGGGCGGCGAGGGCATTCACTTTCTCCGTCACGGCGACAGGATTGGCCTGTGCTTGTGCAAAGAGCGCTGCGTCGGCCGCGTGCTTGGCTTCTATCATTCGACGTTGGAAGGCATCGCGACGAGCGGCCACAGCCGGGAACAGTTGCGAGTAGCGTGGATACACCATGTTCGAAACCCAGTTGCACAACCAGAAGGCCGACTTCCAAGAGAAGGTGTGATCGTTGGCCGTGCTGTCGGCGAAGCATTCGGGCACTTGGGTGAGCGAGCAGTAAATGGGAACGAAGGGCGTGGTGTTGGCATCGTCGTTGGCAAACCACAGCACGGCACCCACCGCGTTGGGCATGCGGCTACGCAGTTCGCACACGATCACAAAACTGGCTTGGTGAGTCGAAACGGGGCGTTCGTTGAAATACTTCTTACCCTTGTGTTCCCACGTCAAGGGTGAGGGGCGATAGGGCGCACTCCACACACCCGAACCGGCATCTTTCGTACCGTCAAACGGGGTGTCCTCATAGTGGTCGCGCATGGCGGCCATCACTTCTTCCAACGTCACGGGGTGAGTGGGCTTCACGTAGAGCGGCATCACTTCCGACGTGCCGATGTGCTTACCGTCCACAAAGGGCACATACTTTTCCATGCCCGTGGTGAAGCGGTTGAAGAGACTCCAAACGCGGGCCTCGCAGAAACGCTGCGAACCGAAGTCGGCCGGTGCATAGGCTTCCGAGAACGAGAACTCGGCATCGCTGCTTTCGAACGGGCGAACGTGATCACGTCTTTCGAGTACATCACATTCTTTTTGTCCTTCATATCGAAGCGGTGAATACGGCTTTGGTTGGCGTGCGCGCTGATGCAGTCGTCGGGGATGCGCACAGCCACCCACACAGCGCCTTTGGCAGAGTCGCCTTTACCGATCATTTCGAGGATCCATGCCTCGTTGGGGTCGGCAATCGAGAACGATTCGCCCTCCGAGGCGTAACCGTGGCGCGCCACGAGGCTCGTCATCACGCGGATGGCTTCGCGAGCGGTCTTGGCTCGCTGCAGTCCGAGTGCCATGAGCGACACATAGTCGATACCGCCCACAGGATTCTTCGGCCACAATTCTTCGCGGCCGCCGAAAGTCGTTTCGGTGATGGCCAGTTGGTGCTCATTGATGTTGCCCACCACATTATAAGTGTAGGCTGCCTCGGGGATTTCGCCGAGGGGCTTGTGGGTGTCGCCGTCTACGATTTTGCGCATCGTACCGGGCGCGTGCTTGCCCGCGGGATAGTGGAGCAAGCGACCGTACATGCCGTAGGAGTCGGCACTGTAAGTGATGAAACACTCTCCGTTTTTCGAGGCTTTCTTGCCTACCAACAGATTGGTGCAGGCCGGTGCCGTAAGGGCGAACAAGACGGCAAGCAGGGCGAGAATTCTATTCATTTGCAAGGGATATTTAATTTCAATTCGGACGACGCTGTTCGGCAATAGCCTCAACGCCATGAGAGTCGAACTCAACTTTTCGTCGAGAACAACCTCGTTTTGAAGGTCATTGCCCCTGTTTTGGAGTCATTGTATAGGAAAAACAAGGGCAGCGAAGCCAATTGCAAGGTTTCGCTGCCACAAAGATACTTTTTTTTTAGATATACGGCTCATTTTTCGGTCTTTTTCTCGGGAGAAACGACGTGCAGCACGGCCTAAGCGTAGGAATGCAGACCGCCCAAGAGGAAATTCACCCCGAAATAGGTGAACAACACGCTCAGGAAGGCCAAGAGCACGAACCAATGGAACGGCCGCGGACGACGCAACGCGGGGAGCAAACCGGGATGCAGGGCGAAGGAGTAGATCAACATCGTGATGAGCGCCCACACCTCCTTGGGATCCCAGCCCCAATAACGTCCCCACGAGACATTGGCCCAGATGGCACCGATGAAAATGCCGGCCGAGAGGAGAAATACCGCCGGGTGCAGGAGCAAACGATTGAGCACCGTGAGTTGTTCGACACGCGCGGCGTTCGATTCGCGGCGCGACAACCACAAAGCGTAGCCACTGTTGAGACTGGTCAGGGCAAACAGCGCGTAAGAGAACATCATAATCGTGACGTGCAGGCTGAGCAAGGGCGAACTCAACACGGGCATGAGCGGCGTAATCTGCGGATTCATGTCAGAGAGGTGGGCTACCAACAGCGCAAAGCCGGCAATGAGCAGACCGAAGGGCACGACAAACGAAAAGCGGCGCATCAAAAGGCTCGCAACGCCCAACACGCAAACGGCCAATAAGAGCATCGTCTCAAAACCATTGCTCATCGGCACGAAACCGGCCAGATACCAGCGGAAAGCAAACCACAACGTCAGGCAAACAAAGGCGGCGACGACGGCACATTGGAAAACTCCGTCGAGCCACGACCGACGACGCCCGCTCACCTGCACACCGAAGGTCAAGAAACCCAGGGTGAGACAATACATAAAGGCGATCTTCACGGCCGGAATGCGGTTGTAGACGATTTCGGCCGTGACGCGTGCTTCCGACAACTGCGCCGATTTCGCCTCAGCCGGCAGGGGGCGAATGAGCGTGCCCTTGTAGAGCATCACGATCAGCCCCACTTTCTCGTCAGTGTCCTGAATGGCGCGCGCCAAGGGCGAAGAAGGGTCGCGTTCGGCGGCCATCAGTCGCTGCAAACGGTATTCGCCGCCGGCATACAACTGCGCCACCGAGGCATAATCGCCCACGATGCCCAGCCGCTCGCGCAAGGTGCTGTTCTTGATGCGCACCATGGCTACATTTTGCCACTCGTCGGGATAGTACACCCACGAGAGCAGGATTTGTTCGGCAGTGAGTCCGCGAAAACTCGTTTTGCCCGAGATTTTTTTACAGAAATCCACAGCCAAGGTGTTGAGCGGACAAACGCGACCGTTGTAGACGATCTGTCGCCGCCCGATGCTGTCGGCCTTGCTGCGGGCGATGGTGCGCAGCTTTCCATCGGAAAAATCTGACGCCGAAGCCCCGATACTGCCCCACCCTGCCGCCAAGAGCAGCACAAAAGCGGTGCGGCGCAGCGCCGGATGGCGCAACAAAGTGCGAAACGCACCGCCGCGCGCCAACAACGACCACAGCAGCGAAACAAACAGCAGCCCGTAGCCTACATAGGTGAGGAGTATGCCCCACGGATCGTGATAAAGGCTGAGTACACTGCCCTTTCCGTCGGTGTCGTAGGAAGTTTGGTAGATGCGCCAGCCGTCTATTTCGGCAATGCGGTTCATCGACACCACATAGTCGCGACCCACCACACGCAAACGGCTTTCGTAGTCGGCAGGCGTGTCGGTGCCGGGATAATGGTGGACGGTGAACTGCGTGAGTTTCACGTCAAACGGCAGTCGCCCCACGTCTTTGTCGTCGGTGAGGAAGAGGCGCGACGATTTTCCCACACGCAAATGCAGGTTGCCGTTCACAGCCCCGAAGGCGGTGCACAGCGCCCCGAGCAAAATCACGACAAACGAGGCATGCAGCACGAGGGCGTGCAACCGATGCCAAAGCCTTCGGCGCACAATGACCCAAGTTCCCGTGAGCACAATGCCCGCCCACAGCAAGCGGAAGAGCACACTGCCGTAGATGTGGGCATAGGCCGCCGTACTTCCCCACAGGTGCTCGACGATCGTGGCCGCGATGAGCACCACGACCTGCACAGCGAGGAGATAGAACGGGAGTTTAGAAGGGACGGTAAGTTTCATGCTGGCGATCGGCTACGGCGATACATTCCATCTCGATGAGCCACTCGGGACGGCACACGGGGGCGAGAGTGATGACGGTGGGGACATGCGGGAAACGCGCGGCGAAGAGGTCGCGCACCGTGACATAGTCGGCCGTGTCGCGGAGATAGACCGTGATTTGCGCCGCATGTTCGGCGAGATTCATCTCGGCTTCGGCCAAAAGCGCATCGACGTTTTCCCACATGCGGTGGGTTTGGCGCACGATGTCGCCGACGTGCACCACTTGTCCTTTGTTGTCGATCGAGGCTGTGCCGCTGATGAAGGCTTGTGCGCGATCGCCGTATTCGACCACCGTGCCGCGCTCGAACGTCACCCCATATTCGATGGTGGGATTGAGGTGCGTGAGGGCATACAAGTAGCGTTGCTGCCCGGGCTCCAAGCCTTTCACCGCATAGCCGCCGAGTTGCACGAGCGAACGCGTGTCGGCCGGTAAACCGCCGATGCCCGTCGACGAAATGTAGTGCGTGTCGGGCGTCAACCCCACGCGGAGGAAGTTGTCAAGGCGCGCTTTGACGAGTCCGGCGTAGTTGGTGTCGACGTCGCGCACGAAAAACCAAGTGCGCACGCAGTCGTCGGCAATCGTGGCGCCCTGCGCCGTGAGTTCATCCTCGTAGCGGGTGAGCAATGCCTCGGTTTGTGCAGCCGAATCGCCGGCGGGGCTTTCCATGCCCATGTGCCAAAGGTGGCGATAACCGCCGTGTTCCACCGTGGTGACGCCGTCGGCGCACTGCACGTCGGCGCCCGTGAGGAAATAGACCCACAGACTGATTTTCGAACCGTCGAGCGGCGGCTGCTGAATGACCGAGACGGTGCATGCGGTTTCCGACTCCATGAGTGGAGCCTGGTTGGTGGCGTCGCTCACGAAGTAGCGTTTGAGCACAGGGTGCGCATCGGCAGGCAACAATTCGGCGCAAAAACGCTCGAAACCAAGCTGTAGACGCGCATATTGCTGGGCGAAACCCTCGTTTTGTGGGCTCACATGAAGTTGAACGTGGTACTCGCTCGGGCCAAGTTGGGAGATATAGGAAGAAAGTCCACAACTTATGCCGATTTCTTCCCAAGTTTTTTGCAAAAAGTCCATTGTTTTGAAAGACACGACGCGAGAAGGCTTTTGGCCTTCTCGCAGTCTCGTAGAAATTAGGGTTTCGCTCCGGCGTTGATCCAGTCTTTGAGGAGCGTAAAATACTTGCTGTCGCGCTCATTGTTGAGAATGAGCGTGTGGTCTTTGTAGTGGGTGAGGCCTTCGTTGCCCTCGGTGAGCACGCGCACCAGCCAACTGTTGTCGGCATTGCCGGCTTCGATGCGCTGCTGCGTGGGGTCGAGATGGGCGGCTACGCCCACCGTGGCACCATAGGCGTGACCTTTGCGCAGATCCATCGCTGCGGCGGCACGACCGTTGTTGCCGTGGCACTTGCTGCAGAGGTTGTCAAACAGTTGATCTTCGACCACGCTGTACATGCTCACATTGGTGCGCCCCACCTCGAAGCGCAGGGTGTCGCGCGTGCGCTCAAACATTTTGGCGTTGAGTTTGAAATCGGCAAAGGTGGCCACGCGTTCGCGCACTCGATCGACCACGCACAACTGCACCTTCTCGGCTTCGGCGGGAATGCCGCTCAGCACGAAGTTCACCGAATCGCCGTCGAGCAACTGCGTCGGGATTTCTTTCTGCACCAGCGAGTAGTCGCTGCCGCCATCGAAAGCGGCGAGCACCAGTTGGTAGCGATCGCTCCACGTTGCGGCGCCGCTCAGTCTGCCGCTCAGGCGGATGCTGAGCCCTTCGCGCGCCGCGGTTGTGGTGTCTTCCTCGATGTTGCCGGAATCGCAAGCGGACAGCAACACAACGGCACAACACCACAAAAGGGTAAGAATTTTGTTCATGTCCGTAGGAGAAAGTGGGGGCTTAGAAGGAGTATTGCAGCTGCAAGCGGGCGCTGTGGGTGGCAATGCCGAGGTCGTCGTTGTCGCGGTCGAGCTGCGTCTTGTGCTTCCAGCGGCCGGTGTACTGATACATGGCCGAGAGCTTCAGCCCCGTGCCGGGGAAGAAATAGTTGAGGCCGAGGGCGGGCGAATTGAGCGTGCCGTCGAGGTCCGTGCCGTTGCGATCGAAGAAATCATAGCGCGCGGCGACCTGCAGCTGGGGCGTGGCGAAATAACCCACCTGCGCATAACCGCCGTAGAAGTTGAACTTGTCGTCGATTTTCATGCGTTTGGTGAAGCCCATGTGCATGGCGTAGCCTTCGGCGGCGAAATACCAACGGTGGTAGAGCATGGCGAATTCAAAACCGAAGCGCGAGTCGTTGGTGCTCTCGTTTTCGCTCTCTACATTGAGGCTTCCGCTGAGACCGACGAGCATTTTGCGCGCATTGAGGTGCTTGGGGCTGCCTTGCGTGGCGGGCATCACGCCCCAAGGCTGATAAGTGAGGCGACCGGCGTAGAGCAATGAGGGGATGTGCCAATCGTCGGAGAAAGTCTTCGTGGCGGCATTCGTGCCGGCACCCGTGCCGTTGAACACACCGACCTCATAACCCAATTTGCTTTGACCGCCTACGGCAAACAAGCCGTGGGCTTCCACACCGAGATCGAAACCGGTGGCCATGGAGGGCGTGACGGCATTGAGCGAGTGGGGCAAAATCACGGGAGCCGTGAGTGAGGTGGGCAACATTGGCAAGAGGGTTTCGCCGAGCGTGGTGAGATAGGCGTGGGCGAAGGGCGTCTTGAACTTACCGGCGCGGAGACCGAAGCCGTTGTTCACTTTCACGTCGAACCAGGCCTGCTGCAGGACGTTGGCACCGCCGGCAGCGGCGTTGATCGAGAGGTTGTAGGTGACTTTGTCGTAGGCTTTACCGGTGAAACCAAGCACGGCATAAGGCAAGCCGAAGCCGGAGTTGGCCACGTTGTCTTGGTTGTAGGCCTTGTCGAGGCCTTCGTCGTCATACCAGTTGAACGCGCCGTGAGTTTGCACCATGAGATAGGGTTTGAACTCAAAGCTACCGTTGTTGCTGCGCACGGTGAGGGCGCGGTTGTCGTCGATGCTCACCACCCCGTTGGCGGTGGCTTCGTCCTGTGCGTGGAGCGGAAGCAACGCGCAGGCGGCGAAAGCAAAAGCGAGGATATGTTTCATTTTGAAAGGGAGTTGTCGTGTGATGACAAAATGTAGAAAAAGGAAAGAGAGAGGGAAAAGGGCACCGAATCAAAGCGATTCGAGGAACTTGAGGAGGGCTTGGCGGTCTTTCTTGGGCATCTTCATGAAAAGACGCTTGGAAGCCTCGCCCTCACCGCCGTGCCAGAGAATGGCCTCGGTGAAGTTGCGCGCACGGCCGTCATGTAAGAAATAGGTGTGGCCGTCCACCTTCTCTTGGAGCCCAACGCCCCACAAGGGAGTGGTGCGCCATTCGCAACCGCGGGCCAGTCCGCTCACATAGTTGTCGTTGAGGCCCACGCCCATGATTTCGCTGCCCATGTCGTGGAGCAGATAGTCGGAATAGGGGTGGATGGTTTGGTTGCCGAGCCACGGCAATTCGGTGCCGGCCAGCAAGGTGGCACCGCGAGGACGCGTACGCAAGGTGGTGACGTGGCAGAGGTGGCACTTGGCTTGATAGAACATTTGTTCGCCGCGCTTCACTTCGGGGTCGTTCACGTTGCGACGCGCGGGTACACCGAGGGTGTGGAGGTAGAGATCCACGTTCTCCATGTCTTGGGTGGAGACTTCGAGCCCACGGTAGGCCAATCCCATCGCACCGGCTTGCGCAATCTGCGATTGTCCCTCAGAAATCTCTTCGGGGTAGCGACTGTTGGTCACACCCATGTCGCTGGAGAAACCGAGTTCGATGGTAAGGTCGGCATGTTGCGCCTTATTGCCCGAAAGGCCGAGTTGATATTTGCCGCGCTCGAAGATGTAGTTGGCACGACCGGAGATGCCGTATTCGGGATAGTTGCTTTTGCGCGCCAAGGCTTCGATTTCTTTCGGGTCGAGGGCCATCATCTGTCCCATGCCGACGTGGCGCAGCGGAATACGTACGGTGATGAAGAGATCTTCGGGACGAATGGGTTTGCCGTCGGGGCCGGGTTTGTACCAGTCGGTGATGGTGTAGGACGGAGCGGCCAGTTCGTAGGGTTCGCCGTCGGGGAAGGTGCCTTTTTCGTAGCGCCAAGTGACTTTGACCTTGCCTTCGGCGTCGACACCGTA
>ERZ772961.756-NODE-756-length-12565-cov-3.652038_pt1 | contig 12565 bp, 8 predicted proteins | sample MGYA00580677_ERZ772961 | MGnify/ENA primary metagenome ERZ772961 (study PRJEB29015, sample SAMEA2738088) | human oral metagenome | biome: human oral; feature: human-associated habitat; material: saliva | place: China | collected 2227 ... | reverse complement strand
TGTAAAAGAATTTGATAGTTATGATGGGAAATGGCATTCTATACATATCTAAATTAAAGTAATTAGCAAACTGTAGCCAGCATGAAACCTCCAATCCTGATGTAGGGCATGTGCGGTACGCACGAACCCTTGGCACAGGTACATAACCGGACCAAAGAAGAGGGCGAAAACAACCAATGCGAATTAGAGCCACAAGAGAATTTATTCTCCTGTGGCTCTTTGAGGGTAAACACTTAACTACTCATATCTTTAGACATACACATATAAGTATGTTAGCGGAGTTAGGCGTACCATTTAAAACAATTATGCAACGTGTAGGACATAATGATCCTAGTACAACGCTTAGTATTTACACTCATGTTACTAAATCAATGTACGATGATGTAATTATCCGTAGTAATTGCTCAATATCTACTATCTCCGCCACAATTTAGAAAGCCCCTTAGGTTATATGCCTAGAGGGCTTTTTATTGTATGATAATAGAATAACTAGTATATAAAAAAAATAGTAAATAAAAGTAGGATTATTGCTGCTGCTGTACATAAAGGTACAGGTGGTCAGACCAATAATCCTACTTTTATTTTAAGATAGGTGATATAAATTTATTTGTCAAGAATGTAGATTAAAAGGTAGATATATATTTATAGTAGATTGGTAACTGAGAAGCCGTGATGGGTATTTTGATAATCTTTGGAGTTTGTAAAATACCCTTTATTTATAGTATGATTACTTTATATGTTTTTATTCTGTAGAAAGGAGCTCGTATGAATCGACTTAGTTTCTCACGAACTCAGATTTTAATCCTCCTTAGCGTATGGCTCACGTTCTTGTTGAGTTTCGTAATGCGCTTATCTTGGTCTTCTGTTATGCCTATCCTCAATGAGGCTTTGCACTTTACTGCAAAGATGGGGGCACAGCATATTTCGGCCTTTTACTTTGGTTATGCCTTAACAGTATTGCCAGGTGGTATCTTAGCCGACAAAATTGGTTATAGACGTACGATCTTATTTAGCTTAATCGGTATGGCTGCTGTAACGGCGCTTATGAGTACCATCACAGACTACAACATGGCTTGGGGCTTACGCTTTTTATTAGGTGTTATGTCTGGTCCTGTACAAGCATCCTGTTTGAGTGCTATCGGTGATCATTTTGGTCCTAACCAACGTGGTGCGGCTGTAGGTATCTTCATGAGCTGTACATCCTTTGGTATTACGACTGTAAACCTTTACGCGCCATATGTAGCCACTCATTATGGTTGGCAAACAGCGTTCCTTGCTACAGCTATCTTGCCATTGGCGGTACTCGTATTATGTTACTTCACGGTGCGTAAGCCAAGTGCTGAAATCATGGCACAACGCGAAGCAGAGGCTTCCGAGGCAGCGGCTAAGCTCGGTGTAGGTCAAACGTCCTTGAAAGAGAACTTGAAGCACATCCTTTCAAACCGCAATATTCGGTGTTTAGCCATCGCTGGTTTCTTTGCAACCGGTACAACTTGGGGCGTAACACAATGGGCGAACTTGTACATGGTTAAACAATTAGGCGTAACTGCTATCTACGCAGGTCAAGTTATGAGTGTGTTCGGTACGGCCGCACTTATTGCAAAACCAACCATTGGTATCTTATCCGATATTTTACCAATCAAGAAAAACCATTTAGCGGCGCTCGTTATGTTCCTATTTGCACCAGCGTTGATCTTGTTTGCTAGTACATCCAATCCGAATATGTTATTTATCACAGGTCCAATCCTCGGTATTGGCGCTTTCATGCACAGTGCGTTGACGAATGCTCTCGTAGTTCAATCTGCAGCACCTCATTTGCGCGGTACTACAGCGGGCTTCGTAAACTTGTTCAACCAAATCGGTGCTCTCTTGGCGCCACTTCTCTTGGGCAATGTTCTCGTTATGACGGGCAGCTACCAAATGTCCTTGATGTCCATCGCCATTGCGCCTGTAATCGGTGCATGTGCATTGTTCTTCATTCGTCTTAAATAATGTGAAAGTATAGATTCCACTTTTATCAATGTGAAAGTGTAGAGTTTACTTTTAATAATATGAAAGCAAGATTTCACTTTTTATGTTATAAGAGCACATGCAAAGGGCATAAGAATCATTAGAACATGAAATAAAAAGACTGAACTAGTTCTCCCGATAGAGGATAGTTCAGTCTTTTTTGTTGGTAATGATACTTGTACTAAGTGATTATAAGTATTAGACGGATAGCTTAAGTTTCAGTACTGGTAGCTATGGTCTAGGTGGCGCATTATAATCTGGTTGCGGGCCCCACTGACTCATAGGTGTGTTCGGATCTGGTAAATCTTGATTTTGTATATCCAGTGCCCAGTCAGGACGTGGTCCTGTCGGAGGTGGTGGAGGAACTGGTCCATATACACCCAACTTAGATGGTTCTAATCGCGGTTGATGATACGCATATGGCGATTCTAGTTGGTTCAGTGGTTTGTAGACACCTTCAGGTGGTTGAACCCCAAATAATGGTTTCTCTGCCGTAGGGGCAGGGGTATTCATCGGTTTATATGGGCGTGGTGGCACATAGGGGTTTGTAAAGGTATATGTGATTCGCTCCATTTCTAACGCATTGTGCAAGATAAACTGACCTATTTCAGCGACGGCCGATCCTTTTGGAGCTACGCGAGCACCTGTAGATAAAACGGAGCGGTGATTGTCTGCCATTCCAATAGGGGCACCATTCACTTGGTAAAATTTAGCAGGGGTCACATGCCAGTCCATAAGGTAAATATCTTTAGATGTTTCACCTCGATGGTATGTATAATTAGTCATATAGTCGGCAATAATGTTTTGTTGCTTATACAGACTAATAGTACGAGCGTGTAATGTATTATACGTCGATCCCGCTTGTGCTAGATTGATGGTGCTTAAGTCGATATATACAGTCTCAACAGGGCTATTATAAGCAACTTGGAATTGGGTAGGTTTGTTTTCTAATTCGTATTGTGAAATAGCACTAGCTGTTTGAAGACTAGCCAGAGCAATCACTAAAAATGGATATAGTTTTCTCATCATTGACCTCTCTTATGTGGAAATAGTATACCATAGTCGTAGGTGTAATTCTATGAAGAGTGCATATAAAATTCTATAATATGTATATTGTGTATAATGTTCTTTTATTATATGATTAATGCATAGTTACAGGAGGGATGAATATGGAAATCATCTGTTTTGGCGACAGCATTACGCGTGGCTACGATGTGCCTTATGGACGTGGGTGGGTTGAAATCTGCGATGCATCCATTGAGGGCGTAAACTTTACGAATTATGGGGTGGATGGCTGCTCTGTACAAGCCATGATTTATAATATTGAAAACTGGGCGGTTACGGCTGTATCTGATTCAACGCGCCATATCTTCTTAATGTGTGGTACCAACGATATCTTACATGGTCGAGATAGTGCATATGTGTTCAAGACTCTGGTGAAAGCCATTGAATTAGCTAGCACAAAGGGACAGGTTATTATTGGTTTGGAAACGCAAATCGACAGCGATATGGATGGCTTGGATCTCGTCGTACGAGAGGTTAATGAACAGCTAAAAGCATACGCAGCAGCTCATGATATTAAGGTCATAGATTTCTATACGACCTTGTTTGAAGCGGATCAAATTGGACAAATCGTCTTTGCTGGAGAAGTACATCCTAATGAGCTAGGCTATCGCTTAATGGCTTACAAAGCACTAGAAATTTTTACAAGATTATAGATTTTTTACAAGACCTAAAGATTTTTAGACGGTTTTGACGTCTTTACATGATAAAAAATTCCCCTAATGAGCTACCTCATTAGGGGATTTAGTGATTTATAGTCTTTTTTCATGAAAGCTTATGGCTTTCACAAGTATAATTAAATTCGTAACGAATTAGTAGTTAGAATTAGCGACGTGCGTTGCCAACCTTAGCGGATTGAGCGATTGCGTATGCAGTGCCTTTTACTAAGTCGTAAGCATCAGCACTGTTGCCAGATACTGTTACAGCAGCTACAGTGTCTTCAGTTACTGCGAACAATGCAGTTGCGTAAGGGTGTTGTGCACCATTTGGTACAGTTACAGCACCGGATTTAACGATGATGTAACGGCCGCTGTTGTTGAATACGTCGTAATGAGCAGCTTGTTTTACACCATCATAGCTTTCATTGTAAGCGAACAATGCAGCTACTTCACCACCTGCTACTTGACCAGTTTGTTGCATGGAACGCAATTTAGCAGCTGCTACAGCTGTTGGTTGAGTCATGTTAACAGTGATACGCAAAGAGTTGTTGTTTACAACTGCTTCAGTGATTACGTTTGTAGAGAATACATTCGCAACACCGTCACCAGCACGGTTGTAAGTGCTAGCAGTTTTTACTTGGTAGCCATTAGTGTATGCAGGCAAGTCATATGTGTAAGTTTTGCCGTTCAACAATAAGTCGAAAGCATTTAATTGGTTAGTTTTGTAACGAGAAACGTATGCACTGCCGTTGCCATTAGCTGTTACGGAGTTTACAGTTTCTTGGTATACAGGTTGGTAGCTAGGTGCGATAGGGTCCATGATTTGAAGACCTACAGCAGTTGTTTGAGGTGCTACGAAGATTGGATCGCCCAATTCTTTAGATACAGGCATTTGTTGAGCCATGTCACCTGCTGTGTAAGGAACCGCTGGCAATGGTTTGTAACCAGGGCGTGGTGCACTTGTTACGTAGCCAGATTGGTAAGCTGGTGTAGCCGCTTGAGGTGCTGCGTAAGTATATTGCTCTGCTGCAGCGCGTTCGTAAGCGCGTGCATTAGCATCGATGGATGCAGCGAAAGCGGAGAAGGACATAGTTGTAGCTGCGAATACTGCGAAAGCAGCTGCTAAATGTTTTTTGTTCATAATAATTCACTCCTAAATACATGATTTTTACAAATAACACAAATACTAACATGTATTATATATGAAATTCTGTTAATTGTAAATAAAATATAAATTTTTTTCTTAATTATAAACAAATATAATCAGATGAGTCAAATATTGTACAATTAGCTTAAAATTACCCCAGAATTAAGCACAGAATGTCATATTACTATATAATAGTATTTATGAATAATGACATTATTATATCGAAAAAAATAGTTTTAGGCTATACCTAAGAACAAAAAATATATAAATAAGATGAAATTTGCGAATTATATAAATTATATAAACTGAGATGGTGAAAGTTTCACTAGGGAGGTCTCATGAATATTAGCGTCTATTATGGACGAGCAGGATCAGGCAAGACGCGTGCCGTATATGAACGGATACGTCAAGTGATGACCGATTGTCCAGGGGAACCCATAATCTTACTCGTTCCTGAACCAGCCACGTATCGAGTAGAGCGAGAGCTAGCTGAATTTATGCCTGAAAAAGGCTTTACCACGGTTCGTGTCGTAGGCTTTGGTCGTTTGGGGTACCAAGTATATCAATCCATAGGCTCCAAAGGGGCCGGTCAATCAAGCTTATCTAGCTTTGGCCGGTCTATGTTGTTGCGCCTTGTTATGAAGCGAAAACAAAAGGAGCTGGGCCTATTAGAACAGGCTACTAAACGTCCTGAGTTTTCTTCTGTATTGCAACAGCTCTTCTCTGAGTTTCGCGCATTCCGCGTCGGTCCTAATGACCTTGAACGTGGGGCAGTGTCTGTTAAAAATAAAGTATTACAAAAGAAATTGCAGGAACTTGCCATTTGTATGGCTGCCTATGAAGAGGAAATCAGTCGTCATGGGGAGCGCGACATAGATCCTATCATGGAAATCGTGGAGGCTTTGCCTCAATCTCCACTGATGGAAAATAGTCACGTCTTTATCGATGGCTTTCATTGGTTTACACCCACACACTACGAGTTGATCTATACCTTGTTTGATTTGGCTAAGGAAGCAGTTATTACCATTGACTTGCCAATGGCTCCGAAGGCATTAAACATTGCACGTCGAGGGGAACATCTCTTTAGCCGTCCTTTAGAGATTTACGATACTTTAGTTGCTCGTTATGGTTCTAGTATTAATTGGGTTGGTTTTGACGGTAAACGGGGCCCTCACATCGTACAAGAATTAGAATCTAATTACTTTACTAGTCCTAGTAAGCAAAATTCTACGGATACTACTGTTCCACTCATTCGTGGATATAACCGAGAACGGGAAGCAGATGCGGTGGCTCGCCGTATTTTAGCCTACGTTGAATCCTCTCCAGAGGCACGTTACCGCGATGTATGTATCATGCTTCGCGAGTCGGAAACATATGGGGATACCTTAGAAAAGGTCTTCAGTCGGTATGGCATTCCGCATTTTATCGACCGCCAGCGGCCTATGAAAAATCATCCATTAGGCGAATTGTTGACGGCTCTCTTTGATATCGTGCGTCATAGTTACAGTCGAGACAGCATGTTCTTATTGCTTAAAACAGACTTGATGCCCCTTACCCGTGAGGCTGTAGATGAATTAGAAAACTACGTACTCGAGTTTGGTATTGACCATTATAAATGGGAACGTGAATGCTGGCCCTATTTACGGGGCTTCCATGAAGGGCAAGATGAAGAGAGTCATTCAGATGCACCGCGTAGAGCTCGTGTCAACCAAGCGAGACAAACCATTATGGATATCCTATCCCCATGGTTTGACTTTGCCGCTCATAGCGAAGGACATACGGGCGCTGAGTGGGGTGCGCAGCTGTATGGTTTGTTAGAAACCTTGCAAGTGCCACAGCGTCTCTATGAATGGGCACAAGACGCTGAAACGGTGGGGGATCAAGAGTCTAAAGCCAGCCATGAACAGATGTATAATGCTGTTATCTCTTTCATAGATGAAATCTCTATGGTCATGAAGGATGAAGTGTTGACCCTAGATGAGATGATGTTGCTCCTCGAAGAAGGATTGAGCGATGTAAATTATTCTATGATACCTCCGTCCTTAGATCATGTGGTAATCACCACCATCGAACGTGGTTATAGCCAATGGTGGCCTAAGGTATTCGTCATGGGCCTCAACCAAGGCATATTCCCACAAAGCATGGGCGATGAAGGCCTTATTAAGGATAAGGAACGTCAGGAATTAGCGGAGGCCGGCATTACGTTGGCGGAAGGGGCGTTGCCGAAGGCTTTCAACGAGAATTTCCTATTATACCTAGCTATGACGCGAGCATCCGATTCCTTGACGCTGTCCTATGCAAGTTCTGGCGAAGATGGAACAGGCCTTGAGCCATCCCTCGTGGTGAAACGACTAGAATCCCTTGGTTATGTAGATAAGGCGGTAGAGATTCCACTCTCTATTGCACCTGATACTGAGTTGGATTATGTATGGAGACCTTTACAGAGTTTGTCCCTATTGTCTGAGCGCTGGGGTGCCCTCTTTAGTGGTCATGAGGTCAATCCATTGTGGTGGGGCCTCTATAACTGGGCTCGTGAAAGCGACACCTACCGTCCTCGTTTAGGTGAGGTGTCTCGTGGTATTCGAGATAATAATGATGTACCGGTCATTACGAAGGATTTAGTGAATGGATTGTTCCTATCTAAAGGCTATATGTCTGGTTCTGTGACACGCCTAGAGAGATATCAGCAATGTCCGTTCAAGTTCTATGCTCAATATGGTTTGAAACTAGAACCGCGTCGTGTGCGTTCCTTTGGTGCTCCTGAAATTGGTACATTCCTTCATGCTAACTTAGAGCGTTTAGGTAATTATCTATTAGATAACAATAAACAATGGCGTGACCTTAACGAAGAGGATCAACATAACTTGTGCCGTACGGTAGCGGAAGAAATTTTACAAGAAAATCAGGGCGGCGAGGAAACGAGTGATGCCTACCAAAAGGCAATCGAGCAGCGTGTACAACGAACATTACATGTGACGGTAGACCGCCTTGTGGAGTGGTCCAAGCGCAGTGATTTTGATACAAAATACTTGGAGCAAGATTTTGGACGTCAAGGCGGCTGGGACCCAATCCGTGTACCGCTTGGAGAAGAGCGTTATTTACGCCTTATCGGCCAAATTGACCGTATCGATGAATATACCCGAGATGGTCAAACTTACGGTATGGTTATCGACTACAAATCGGGCGGCGCCCATGTGACAGCCCAAGATGTATACTATGGCCTTAAATTGCAGCTTATGACCTATCTATTGGCCTTAGAATCTGCTTACGGTAAAACGCAAGGCGAATCTATAGCTCCTGCGGCTGTGGTGTATTCCTATGTGAAAAATCCTAAAATTCCTGCCGATGCACCTATATCTTATGAAGATGCAGTAACCTTGGCTAAGGAAAGTGATGCATGGCAAAACAGTGGATACTTCTCTGATGATATCGAGTTGTTGACGCATATCGATAATAAATTTTTGTCTTATGGATCTAAACGAGGACCATATGTACCAATCGCTACGAAAAAGGATCAAACTATTTCTAGTAGAGACTTGCGTAAGGTTAAGAATCCTGGCGAATTTGATGTAATGTGCCGTTATACAAACCACGTAATGGCTGACATCGGTCGCCATATCGGGGACGGTCAATTCCCAATTCAGCCTTACCAGTTAAATAAGAATAGACCTTGTACATACTGTGATTACAATACTGTATGCCGTTTTGACTCTAGTCGTAATAAATATAACTATCTGTCCGGCTTATCTGAAGATGATGCGTTAGAACGGATGAAAGAGGTTCTTAACGAAGGAGGTGAAAACCATGGGTGTTAAATGGACGCCAGAGCAGGAGTCTGCCATCATAGCGCCGAAGGACTCGTCCTTAGATAGTCAAACCTTACTAGTAGCGGCAGCAGCCGGTTCTGGTAAAACGGCAGTCCTCGTAGAGCGTATTATTACCCGTCTTAAAGACATGGATAATCCTTTATCCGTGCAAGAGCTCATGGTTGTAACCTTTACAAAGACGGCAGCTCAAGAGATGAGCGCTCGTATTGGTCTTGCTTTGGCTAAAGCCATGGAATCCACCGAGGATGCAACCATGCAAGAGCGCCTTGAACGACAGCTCAACCTGTTGCCATCCGCTCATATTTCTACATTGCACTCATTCTGTCAATGGGTGATTCGGTCTTACTTTTACAAGCTAGATATTAACCCTACTGCTCGCATCGGTAACGAAGCAGAAATGGCATTGTTACAACAAGAGGTGCTAGCCGATTTATTAACTAAATCCTATGAAGAGGGCCTTTATAATATCTATGAATTGGCGGATTTCTTTAGCGATGATAAATCGGATGCAGGCTTAACGGCGAAGATTATGTCTTTATATAACTATGCCATGTCTCTCGCTAATCCTGATGGGTGGTTACGAAAAGCCTTAGAGCCTTATAAAGAGGCTATGTCTATAAACCCTAGTGAGACCCTATGGGGCCAATATATGTGGGATAACCATGTAGCTGTTATTGACCGTATTCGTGAGCGCTTAGAGCGGATGGAACAAATCTTATTGGATCCAGTGGGGCCTCATAAATGGCAAAATATATACGATAACCAACTAGCTGCACTAGGCATGCTTTCATCAGCTCAAACTTGGGATGATATGGGTGAAGCTTGCAAGCATACGGATACCTATATTAAGGACCAGTTCCGCATGGGGTCAAAAGAGTCACAAGCCTTTGATCCTATATTGGTAGCAGAGTTTAAATCCTTAGGTTCCCAAAATAAAGATGACCTTAAAGCGATGCAAGCTGCTGTATTCACCGTGCCCGAAGCTACCTTGCAAGACCAGTTCAAGGCTCAATATCCAATCATTGAAGGTTTAGTAGAGCTCACGATTGCGTTCCATAAGGCGTATCGAGATATGAAACAAGAACAAGGTATCATGGACTTTAGTGACTTGGAGCATCTATGTTTAGCTCTTCTTGTTGAGCCGGGCACAGAGGATGACCCTCAGCCGTCTGATGTAGCGAAGGAACTGCAAGATACTTTCAAAGAAATTATGGTCGACGAATACCAAGATACGAACGGCGTGCAAGAGACGATTATCAACTTGATTTCTCGCGTCGATAACCGGTTCTACGTAGGGGACGTGAAGCAAGCGATTTATAGCTTCCGTATGGCCGATAGTTCTCTGTTTATGGAGAAATACAATACCTACGGCGACACTGATGCGGTAGAGCGCCGTATCGACCTAGCAAAGAACTTCCGATCTCACGAAAATATTTTGGCTGCAACGAATTTCTTGTTCTACCAAATCATGACGGAAGAGGCGGCCGAGCTCAATTATACTGAGGCAGAATCCCTTATTCCTGGCCGTATCGTTGAGGATGCACCGGAGGATTGGGTTGGAGGCGACGTGGAATTGCAGCTCTTAGATGTAAGTAAGGATACCCTCAGCGCTAGTGAAAGCGACGAAGATGAAGGTGATGACCCTGAAAATAACGAGCGTGAGCTAGATTTCATCATCCAAAAGATTAAGGAAATCCATGCGGCTAAGAAAAAGGTGCAAAATCCAGATGGTACGTTCCGTCAAATCGAGTGGCGTGACTTTGCTATTTTGCGCAGATCCTTGGCCGGTTGGGGAACTCGTGCTGTAGAGGCCATGCGCCAAGCGGGCATCCCTGCGGTAGTAAACGAACGGGATGGCTACTTTGAAGCACAGGAAATTCAACTATTGTTAGCGTTGCTATCTATCATAGACAATCCTGAACAAGACTTGCCAATGGCAGCGGTATTGCACTCTGGTCTCGTCGGTCTTAATGCAAACGAACTAGGCGCACTGCGCCTATCTGGTGAGGGTTCTCTGTGGTCCCTCATGCCAGCCTATGCTAAAGAGGCTCAAGATGAGCGTTTATTAGCGTTTATTGACCATATGGAGCGGTGGCGTACCTTATCGCGCCGTCACGGTGTAACAGATTTGCTATGGGATATTTACGAATCTCAAGATTATGTCAACTATGTGGGCGCCATGCCGAATGGTCTCGTGCGCCGTGCGAATGTGCTCGCCTTATACGACCGAGCAAAGGGCTATGAGGCCTCTGGCTTCCGTGGACTCTTTAGATTCTTACGCTTCGTTGAAAGCTTGCGCGATAGCAATCAAGATATGCCGCTAGCTAATGTGGTAAGTGAAGCGGACAATGTGGTGCGCCTCATGACTATCCATAAGAGTAAGGGGTTGGAATTTCACTCTGTGATTATGTTGGCTGTAGAAAAGGAAACATTTTGGGGAGATAAAGATGCTGAACGTTGTGCATTCTTTGTGGGCGTATCTCGCGCTAAGCAAAGATTGTTAATAACTTATTCCAAGGAAAGACAAAAACCAGAAGACGTAGAGGAGTGGAAGTGGAAGGCGTGCAGAAATAAACATGCTGAGTATTGGGGATATTTCGTATAGCTTTCTAATAAACCCAAAGTTTGTCTAGAAATAGTTGCAAAAACACCTGAAAATTTGACCGCTCTTTAGCATAAAAAAGGCCGTCTGAAATTTAAGTTTCAGACGGCCTTTTATGTTTGAATTATTTACGACTTAAATACATTAGAATGTCAGCTGTAACTTGTTAAGGTATTTGTTGGAACTAGGCTACAACTGCTGAAATTCCTTGCGGAATGCCAACGGTGCTTTCTGCATTTCTTTCTTAAAAAATTTGCCAAAATGCGTAGCCTCTTCAAAGCCGAGTTGCCACGCGATTTCTTTGACGGACGCTTTCGTATAGGCTAATAATCGCTTGCTTTCCAATAAAATCCTTTGATTAATGAACTGTTTTGCCGTTAGCCCCGCATACGGATGATGCGTTGGCAGCCCGGTACGCTCCAACCCTCACCGATCCAGCCGGTACCTTCTTGGTCGGAATTATAGCTGCGGCTCCATACCAGCGGCAGAATGCATTCAAAGGCAAAGACGGTTTTGTTTGTCAGAAACTTCAAACCATGTATCGGATTGACCGGCTGACTAGCGCCCACTGCACCCTTACAGAATAGACAGGTTTTTTACTGAATTTGCCGTTCATATGGAACATATCGCCAGTGCGCACAATATAGTGTTTGAGGATTTTAACCGAGGAAGAATGACGCATCGGCCAGACCGGTTTGGTAGCGGTACGGCTTTTTACCCCTTTGCGGCCGGGAAGGGCGATTTCGTCGCCATAAGTCTTGTCCGTCTTACTGGCTTTAAAGACAAAAGCAGACTTACGGTTGAGGCGTATATCTTTGGCAACGCTCTTGGCACCTCCGAGAATGGCAAAGAGTGGAAATGGAATGAGCGGAACAGAAGGAGGAGTTGGTGGAGGCGGCCAACAGAAATTAGGGAGAGTAAATACAACGCAGAACTTGCTGCTTTTACGGGCGATTTTATTGACGCTTTACTCCAGAGCTTGGATGGTGATATGAAGATTGATATCCGTTGACTGAATCTTACTTTATTGGGATATGAAAAGAAAAGCGTAGTGAGAAAAAAAGAGGATAGCTGAGTTGAAATAATATCAATTGCGCTTACTGAAATGTGAAACACAAAAAGGTCATCTGAAATTTTTCAGATGACCTTTTCTTGTAAGTAATTGTAACACAGGAATTAATAGACTTAAATACTAGCATTATTAATTTAACATAATATAAATTATTTTCCTTTTTCCTATTCTTCTACAAATTCCGCT